>Ga0172376_10001577_pt1 | contig 29014 bp, 21 predicted proteins | sample Lak35m_FD_121114 | JGI IMG/M metagenome (GOLD analysis project Ga0172376, IMG submission 121114) | Freshwater microbial communities from Kabuno Bay, South-Kivu, Congo - kab_092012_35m | ecosystem: Environmental > Aquatic > Freshwater > Lake | place: Democratic Republic of the Congo: South-Kivu...
CCCAGCTCATCCGCGAGCGATTGATTCAGTTCACGCCGACGCACGGACACCGACGGCTCATCGGTCAGTCCAACTAAACGGCAGCGCGGATCAGCCGCCAACGCGCGAGCATAGTTCTCTTGGTGAGTTTGATTACCAGTGATCAGCAATAAGCCAAACGGCGCAGGCATAAGGCTCCTTTCCCGGTCACTCTTAGACACCTCGAACAAAATGCCGATTAGGTACGTTGCTTTAGGTGGCTGACATGTGCTGCGCAGCCCGAGCCATGATCTCATCCGACGTAAGATCTTCTTTGTGAGTCGCGATCGACCATCTATGCCCGAACGGATCCTCAAGCATGCCCGAACGATCCCCATAGAACTGATCGGCCAACGGACGCACGACTTTTGCTCCAGCAGCAACGGCTTGCTGAAAGACAGCATCACAATCTTCAACGTAGATCAAGAGTGTGATGGGAGTCCCCCCCACGGTGTGCGGGCCGACTGCTCCCATTTCGGGAAACTCATCTGCCAGCATCACATGCGAATTCCCGATCTTAATCTCCGCATGTCCGAGTGTTCCGGCGGGAGTCGGCAAGCGCATGACCTCGATTGCGCCGAACGCTCGTTGATAAAAGTCGAGCGCAGCGACTCCGCCTTTGACGATCAAATAAGGCGTGACAGAGTGATATCCTTCGGGGATTGGTTTGACGGCCATCGGCAATCTCACAAAGAGCGTTTTCGAAGTGGACCAGCGGCATGTTCGAACATGACCACACACAAACTATTCTAGCGTGACTTCCACTCCACCTTGCCCAGCAGACTTCACGCACGCATCCATCACTCGCTGAGTTTGCAACGCGATGTCTGACCAATGCGGGTCGATACGACCGCTCAAAACAAGGTCCGCAAAGTTCCGGAAGAGGTAGGTTTCCTGAGCGTTGCGCGCATTGTTGCTGCGTTCGCGGACGGCGACGCGGCGAGTGTGATCCTCCATATCGAACTGACAGCCTTCGACATGGAAGGTGGAGTTTGTCACCGAGAATGCGACCTCGCTGCCGTAGTACGGCAACACGAAATCAGGGACCAGCAGATGTCCGTGCGTGCCGCTGATGTGAGCCCACTGTTGGTTGAAAGTGTTGAACGCATTGAAGAACGTCGCCGTGACTCCATTGTCGAAAAAGAGTTCGGCATCGAACTCCACGGGTACGTTCTCGCCAGCAGTGCCTTTCAACAAATGCGCCTTCACGCGTTTGGGCATGGCGTACTGCATGACCCACAACGCGAAACGGATGGTGTACCAACCAAGGTCGCCTAAGCAGCCCAGCGGTTCCATCTCACGACTCGAACGAATGTTGCCCGAGAAAAACTCCTCTGGTGCGTTGAAGCTGAACTGCATCGCAAGGCGTCTCAAGTCACCGACACTATGACCATCATTCAAGGTTTCGCGGAGCGCTCGCAGGCGGTCGCTGTGCATAAACATCACACCGTCCATGAACTGCACGTTGTTGGCACGACAAGCGGCAATCATCTCAGAGAGGTCGTGAGCATTCGGCGCGCAGGGCTTCTCGCAGAGCACATGTTTGCCTGCATTGGCGGCCTTGACCACCCACTCTTTTCGAATACCCGTCGGCAGCGGGATATAGATCGCGTCGATCTCAGAACTCGCAATGAGATCGTCGTAGGTACAAGGTTGCGGAGCTGGCGAAAACGGAACGCAAGCCTGCAGTTCGTTGATGAATTGTTGAGCCTTGTCAGGACTGCGACTGGCGACGGCGACAAGCGTACTATTGCCCGCGTTCTTCACCGACTCCCAGTTCTTCCGAGCAATGACAGCCGCACCCAGAAATCCCCACCGACAAAGCTGACTCATCGCGTTCGCTCCTCTTAAGACGCACCACAACTCGGCCTAAGCCATGCGTGCGGGAGCGTATGAAGGGGCACAGTGCGTCGCAACGAGTGCCAACAGTAGCGACCAAGCGCAGCGATCTGACGGATGCCACATCGGGCTGCGCGAGGAGGCCCTTCAGGCAACCCCTCAAAAAAAATCGCCAGCCCATGGGGCTGGCGACTGAGATGAATTCATCAAACACAGAAGCGACTTCTTAAACCTCAACGACCTCTACGACGGAGCGACGCGCCGGAGCTTTGTCCTTAAATCGGAAGTCCATCCGCACAGCTTCTTGAGCCAACCTGAGCAGCATCTCTTTATCAATCGCCGGACAGGGCAGGTGCGGTGCAGCTTCCAGCGTGTTGCTGCAATCAAAGACGGGATCATCACGCCAGTACGAATTGTAGACGCGGATGTGCTCGTAAAAGAGTTGTTCGATCTCCGTTGGGTTTTCGAGCGTCTTGCCCTGCCCCGCGAAGATCGTCCCATGGAACCCAAACGTTTCCTCCAAGATCTCGCGCAGTGTTTCGACCGTCACAGTCGTTGTCGGCGTGAGGTGATAAGTCCGACCATGGAACTGAGGAGTCTTCACGATATGAGCCGTCACTGCAGACACCCAATCAACCGGAATGAAGTTCTTACGCTCATGACCATCGAGGTTAATGCGAGTCGGAATATTGAGCCGCTCATCTTCTGCTCCCAGCGACTTGCGCAGAGTCGCTGCCAAATTGAGCGCGGCGTAGAAACCATGGAACGTGGTGGTGAAGCCGGTCTGCGAGTCACCGACAATAATCGCCGGACGATAGATCGTGGGTGGGCTCAAGAAGTCTGCTTCACGGACCAACTTCTCGGCGGTCACTTTGCTCTTCTCGTAGTCGTTCCCCAAAGTTTGGCCGACATCAAGTTCGCTTTCCAAAATGCGGCCTGAACGCAGTCCGCAAACGTACGATGTCGAAACGTGATGAAAGTCCTTAATGCCAGTCACTCGGCACAAACTCAAAACGTTTTGCGTGCCTTTGACATTCGAGAGCCAAGGTTCGCCTTCCGGGTCCGATGAGATGAAATTCAAGCTCGCCGCGTTGTGCAGAACAGAGTCGCAATGCTCTTGAATCCAGTCCTTATCGTCCTCGCTGACCCCAAGTTCATCTTCGGTGAGGTCACCGGCGATGACTTTAGGTTGTGGCAAGTCGCCACCCAGCATGGACTTCCAAGTGGCCATCATCGCGTCGACTCGGTCTTGCGCAGATTGGCGGCGCGACGGTCGCACAACAACAGCAACCGGAACGTCGGCCTGCAACAAGTCCTTTAGTAGATAACGCCCTAAGAGACCGGTAGCGCCGGTCAGCAGAATGTGATAGCTCATCGTGGTCCAACTGGTTGGAGAACGGATGAAAAAGACCGCGTTACGTCAACACCGGATCTGATTAGACACGGTGGGCATTGCGGACAACGAAAGGCAAGGAGGTAGGTCACTATCTCTCATGAATGTTCCTAAAACATAGGAGCAGGGCCGCTCGCAAATGGTTTAGGAGAAGAGAGCACTCTCATTGCCACTGATTGGGTCCGTCCGGGGCGAGAGCAAGCGGTATTGTAGGCCGCGCGCTGTCGCACTCAATCGTTTTCACGGACGTTGGTGGGGTTTGGCAGGTGTGTCAGGAAAGAGGACGTAAGATCGCTCCAATCGGAACGACTTAACGGCAAGTAGGCGGGATTCATGCGGAGGCCTGAAGGAACAGTGATCGTCGTCTCTGAAGAAACACCGCCAGCGCAATCGCGGCGGCGCAATCGTATCGACCAACGCATTTCGCTCTCGCCACAGGGAAATTGAAACGCGGAGGCATCGGCTCAATCCGCACAATCTCGCTGACCACTCGGACGTGACTGACGACGCAACGTCTTCGATTTAATTTGGCAGTCTGCCGAGATTCCGACGGCGCTTGCACAAAACGTCGGACCGAAGACCACTCGACTGGAGAGCTCAGTTTGATGGACTCACTCCGAGTCGCCATACGCATCAACCATTGCAATTAAGTCTACCGTGACGTCGCGGCATCACATCCCTTGATGACCACAGAGAACCGACACCGCGAGCCGTGCCGTCAGGCACAGTTTCTGGGAATATCCATGAGTGCTTAAGTTACTTTGGGACGCAAAGTTTGGCGGGGCTTGTTCATGCTCCGAACCATCGCTTGATGCGCGAACGCGCCGGCACTTCCACAAACCGATGCACCAAACCGGCAACCCCGATCGTGAGTAGACTCCAACTCAATCCCATGCCCCAAGCTTCAACGAGAGGACGAGTTGGCGGAGGAAGACTCGCTTCTCTCAGCGGTGGACCGTTAGCGATGTCCTGCAACACCAGCAGCGAAAGTAGTAACGGAAAATGAGTGAGATAGATCGCATAGGACCAATCTCCGAGTCGCTGCATCAGTCGCCAACCACAGATGTATCTGAGCGTGGATTGATTCCCGGCGGCGGCCAGAACGATTAAGGCAAAGCACACGACCGTTAGCACATCATCCCATTGATAGTGCATGCCCACCACGATCATAAGCACGAGCACCACAAAACTGCCCGAGCGACTCAGCACATGGCGAGCGACGCCCGCTTGATAAGCTCGATAGATCAACATCCCGAGCACAAAGCCCGCCGCACAGCGCAGCAATCCGAAGTCAAAAGTGGTCCCCAGCGTACCGCGCATATAGGCCAATCGGTCATCAGCGAAGAGGCCACAATTGACCGTCAGCCAATGCTCGATGATGAAGTAGGCGGTAGCAATTCCGACTGCCGCGATAGTCACCCCAAGGCGAGTCCTCACGAGACCAAGCGGGACCAGAAAGGGAAACGCAAGGTAAGTCCACCACTCGGTGCTGACCGACCAAGCGGGTCCATTACCTGCCCAGGTGTCATGAAAGCCGAGCGACTGCAAAAAGACCAAGCTGGTCAAGAAACCCGGCCAAGCAAAAAACTTCTCGACCTCATAGGGCATCGGATGCTTGAGCCACTTCAACATCCCGAACGCAGCAAAAGTCCATAGCAACGTCAATAAGTGCAACGGATAGAGCCGTGCAAAGCGTGCCGTCACGAATCGACGGTAGTCACCGGCGCGGCAAGTGATTGCAAACTTCGAGCCATAGACATGCAGGATCACAAAGCCGCTTAGTATGAAGAAGAAGTCGACCATCAAGTACCACTTCTTGATGAGCAACGACTGCCGATGATCCAACAGCGGGACCACAAACAAATCACAATGCAACAACACGACCATCAACGCGGCAATGCCCCTTAGTGGCGTCAGAGTCGCGAGGTACTCAGGCGATCCAGACGCGGTCGATGGTTGCGGTGTCTGATTCACAATGTTGTTGCTGAAAGAGAGCGTTCTCGCGGAGCCACGCCGCGACCGATATCGTGAACCCGATTCGAAGTCCTCGTTCTGAAACTCACTGACTCAGTGTTTCCAAGACGACCTGAAGCCCCGACCAATCCACTGCCAATCGGCAAGGCCAACACGAGCGAACGGTGCCTGAGGACTCAAAACTCGGTGCTGACATCGTGACGAGCCAAGTGAACCTTAAACACTCAATCGCGCTGTCCCACAGTCGAGGACACAGATCCAGAATGACTATTTCGAATGCATGAAAAGCACGCCGTCCCTTCATCGTGTCTTCACAAAACCTCAATAAGACTCGATCTGCACTAAGCAGCGGCCTTCGGCCTCTGCCGATCAATGGTCGAACCTCACGAGGTCTGCGAACAATGTCGAAGCAGCGCATTTTGGTTGTGGAGGACGAGCACTCCTTACTGGAGATCTTGGTCTACAACCTTCAAGCAGAAGGTTATGACGTCATCACAGCCACCGACGGCCATCAGGGATTGATGAAGGCTCAAACCACGCTGCCGGACTTGATGATTTTGGATTTGATGCTGCCGGGAATGGATGGCCTCACCGTCTGTCGCCAACTGCGTGCCAGTCCTCGTACGAAGAACATTCGCGTGCTGATGCTCACGGCCAAGAGCGAAGAAATCGACGAGATCGTCGGTTTCAACATGGGCGCCGATGACTATGTCGCCAAGCCTTTCAAAGTGAAGCCGCTGCTGAGTCGCATCAAAGCATTGCTGCGCCGTCAAAATGCCGAAGCATCCAACAACGACGCGGTCGAAGTGCATGGCATCGAGATTGATCGCATCAACCACACCGTGAAGTCAGACGGACGAGACCTCGAACTCACGCCGACGGAGTTTCGAATCCTATGGACGCTCGCCCGCCATCCGGGACGGACTTACTCGCGTTTGGAACTACTCGACCTCGCTCGTGGCGAAGATGCCAACGCACTGGAGCGCACGATCGATGTTCACATTCGTGCCTTGCGTCAAAAACTCGACGCCAAAGGTGATGTCATCTCCACCGTGCGCGACATCGGCTATCGAATGGCCACCGAGCGGTCATAAAGCCAAACGTCGTTTCGAATCGTGAATGATCTACTCTCCTGCTTGCCGTCTGCGCGAGTTGTGGCTCAACTGCGATCTCGCCCTGCCCGAACACGAAGCCGGTGGGCGATGTGTGGTTGAAAACATCTTGCCAGCAGGAGCGTTAAAATGGCTGAGCGACGGATTGTGGTGCTGACTGGGGCGACTCGCGGATTGGGCCGTGCCATGGTCGATCGACTCATCGAGGCTGGGCACACCGTCATTGGCTGCGGCCGATCGCTGAACGCCATCAAGACATTGCACGCCAAATATGGAGCACCGCATCGCTTTGATTGTGTCGACATCGTGGATGACACGCTCGTGGGAGAATGGGCAGCGAGTGTCATTGCGGAGTTCGGCCCGCCAGATTTGCTGCTCAACAATGCCGCGATCATCAACGAGAATGCAGCTCTATGGGATGTCTCGGCGGCAGAGTTCGATGCCGTGATCGACGTCAACATCAAAGGCGTAGCCAACACCATTCGGCACTTCGTCCCGGCGATGGTCGAGCGTGGCGCGGGAGTCATCGTCAACTTCAGTTCGGGTTGGGGCCGCTCGACGTCCCCTGAAGTCGCGCCGTATTGCGCGACGAAGTATGCGATCGAAGGACTCACTCAAGCGCTCGCACAAGAACTGCCTAGCGGCATGGCCGCCGTGCCTCTGAACCCAGGTATTATTAATACCGAGATGTTGCAAAGCTGTTTTGGATCAGCGGCTCAGAGTTATCCAACAGCCGAGGAATGGAGTCGCGTCGCGGTGCCGTTCATTCTGTCACTCAAGCCGCAGCACAACGGGCAGTCATTGAGCGTGACGGATTGACGACGTTACCGACGTGGATTCCTGCACTCCCCATAGATTGCCTAACCGTCAGCGCCTCGCTTTGTTTGCCGAGTTTGCCTGCCTAAGGTTCCGCTCTGTGGGAGCGACTTTATCGACGAAAATATTTAGGAGGCAAACTCGATGTCTTTGGTTTCATGGACACGTCGCTGGGCAAGTGGCTTGACCGGACTCGCGATCGCCGCGGCGGCGATCACAGGAGCTCAGGCTGCTGACGGTAAACTCGCCGTTTATGTTGGCACATATACCGGGAAGAGTCAGGGCATCTATCAACTCGAACTCGATCTCGCGTCGGGCAAGCTGACGCATCAAAGCGTTGCAGGCGGAGTGAAGAATCCGTCATTCGTCGCCATTCACCCCAACGGCAAGTTCTTGTACTCGGTCGCCGAGATCGCGGACTTTGAAGGTAAAGCAAAGCAAGGCGGCATCGCGGCTTTTGCAATCGACCGCCAGACAGGAGCACTCACGGCACTCAATCAGCAGTCGTCGGTTGGTGATGGACCATGCCATTTGGTTGTCGACCGCAGCGGTCTTTGTGTGCTGGCCGCGAACTACGGAGGCGGCAGTGTCTGCTGCTTGCCAATCGGTGCTGACGGCAAGTTGGCGAAAGCAACGTCGTTCATTCAACACGTCGGCGGCAGCGTCAATAAAAGCCGCCAAGCGGCACCGCACGCGCACTCAATCAATGTCGATGCGCAGAACAACTTTGCAGTCGCAGCCGATCTCGGGCTCGACAAGTTGCTCGTCTATAAGCTCGACGCCCAAGCCGGGAAGCTGACTCCTCACGATCCGCCATCCACGTCCGTGGCCGCAGGGTCGGGACCGAGACACTTCGCGTTTCATCCCAGTGGCAAATATGCGTATGTCATCAACGAAATCCTGCTGACGACGACCGCATTCGCCTACGACGCAACGGCTGGCAAGCTGACCGAGATTCAAACGCTGTCTTCACTGCCGCCAGGTGTAGAACGCGGTCCCGGCATGAGCACTGCTGAAATACAGATCCACCCCTCGGGCAAGTTTGTTTACGGATCGAATCGCGGACATGACACCATCGTCGCGTACTCAGTCGATCCAGCGACCGGCAAGCTGACGCACATCGAGAACGAGCCCACCGGCGGTAAGACGCCCCGCAACTTTGGGATTGATCCAACCGGTCAGTACTTGTTGGCGGCGAATCAGGCCTCGGACACGATCGTCGTCTTCAAGATCAATGGTGAGACGGGAGCTCTCGACCGTACCGAGCACCGTCTCGATGTCCCCACGCCGGTCTGTGTGAAGTTTCTGAAGCTCGATTAGCACAGCCATCTGACCGCAGCGGCAGAGTTTCTCCCAGACGAGTAAAGCACGACCGAGCCAGAGTGCGATACGGAGCACGCGACGGTCATCGGCTCGAACTTGAGTCGCGATCGTCGCCCCTGCCACAAGTTGTCGAGCTTCCCTCTGTCAAACCTTGCCGCTTTTGCCAACTGTCTCGAAACGGGTATCGCGGGACTCTGGGTGCATCCCGGAAAGACAGCGAACCACCATCAAGCTCGCCGCATAGACCGCCGAAATCTTGGGTACGAATTCCTGATGAGGCGATTCTCATGCGGCGAGTCCACACGGCCAAAGTGGAGGTCGTCGCGATCCAGTCTGACTCCGCAAACTCCAAAAGGAGCACGGAGCAACTCTCGATGACCGCGTCTCAGATTCGAATCACTTCACGACCGAGCTAGCTGCTAAGACTAGCCTGCATCTCGCAACTCATTCGCCGCAGCCCGTCCAACCTGGATGGATCCCGACTGCGTTTCACCTCGGAAGGAGCACCCTGTGCGTCGACTGTTCAAGTTCGGAATCGCGGCCGTGGCATCCCTGAGTTCCACATCCTTGGTGCTGGCACAAACTCCCGTCACAGAGGACGCCGTCATCGTAGGTTCGGCGGGCATCGCACGGTTGGAAGAAGACCTCAAGACAACGATGTCGCTGGTCCCCAAAGGGGCGGTTCAATGGCCAAACCTGAAAGGGTTGCTGGATGCATTCACAGCCGGCGTCGATGCCGCGAAGCCAATCCGAGTCGACTTGATGGCCGGAACGTCTGACGACTTTCGGATGTGGGTGCCGATTTCTGACCACAAGGACTTTCAGATCAACAATGTGCAGCCGATCGTGCTGAAACCAGCGAAGAAGTTATTAGCCGACTTCTTCGAGTGGAAAGGCCCCGGTTGGTCGGGCTTCGAGCGTTACTTTCCGAAGCTCACCACCAGCGTGCTGGGCACCAATCGCAATCTCGTTCCAGCGACACTGACAGATCCCAATCCCGGCTTGAAAACGATGCTCGGTGCTGACGTCGATCTCGCGGTCTTAGTCAGCAATGCCCCTGGCGGCGTCAAGGCACGCCGTGACCGCATTCAGAAAGCTCGCACGGACTTGGCTGCCAAAATTAAACGCTTGCCCGATGAAGACGAGTACGAATTCGAACTGCGAAAACTCTCGCACGAACAGCAGTTCGATGAAGCCGAGCGATTCTACGCCGAGAGTGAAAAACTCCAGCTTGCCTGGACGCTCGACACGACCAAAAAGCAAGCACATCTCGATTTGGTGCTGAATGCCCTCGCCGGTACCAGCCTGGAAACATGCATCAAAGAGCTCGCCGCGCAGCCGAGTGCCTTTGCCCCAGTGACGAAGACTGACGCGACGACCGGGTTCGCTCGCATCAACCACGCATTGGATGCGATGCGCCAAAAGCATTTGAAGGAGTTTTTGGCTGTCATCAAGAAGCAGGCCAATGCACGCATTACGGGATCAACCAAGATCAACGACGCTCACAAAGCCGGTTACGCACAGGCCGCCAATCAATTCATCGACCTGCTGACCAGTGGTGTCGATTTGGGAGTGATCGACGGCTTCGTACAGACCGAACGAGCTGGTGACCGGCAGGTGATGCTTGGAGCGCTCCGAGTCCCGGATGGCAAAGGACTGGTTGCCGTCTTCGACTCGCTCAAGTCAGCCGAATGGAAGATTCAAACCAACGTCGAAACAGTCGGTGATCTGTCTGTGCATCTTATTACGGTGCCTCAACGCAACGACGGCGACTTTGCTGCCCTCTTCGACAAGGAAGGCACACTGGTTGTTGCGACAGGACCAAATGTGGTTTGGTATGCCGCTGGCGAAAAGGCGGCCGAGCGACTCAAAGAAGCGGCAGCCAAGAACTCGACCGCCGAGAAGCCCACTGACGGAGTCTTCTTTGAAGCCTGGGCAAATCTCGGCCCCTGGATGCAGTTCTTGTTGGATCGCCGTGCTCGCGTGGTTGTAGACGACAAACAACTGAGCGAAGCCGACAAAGCCGCTCGGAAGACAAAAGAAAACCTGCTCAAGACGGCGGTTGAAGCCTTCAAGCCCGGTGATGCGACGGTCCACATGAAACTGGAACGCCAAGAGGGGCAAGTCACTGGCCGTACGACACTGAGCGAAGGTGCGTTGCGATTCGGCGGGCAGAAGATGGTCGACTTCGCGGGCAAGCTGTAAGCCGTTCGGCTGTTCTGATGCCAGCTCGAAGTCGGTGACAGGAAACGAATGAGGGGCGGCGAGAATGAGAGACCGGGGAATCGCCCCTGGGACTTTCAATCTCACCGTCCCTCGATCGTTTTGCTGATGATCAAATTGGTCTTGTCGCAGATTGCAGACAACTCATCCGCGAATTGAACTCAGTGATTGATGATGAACTCGTTTGAATTCAGGATCGCCCAAAAGACGTCCTGTAAACCAGCGATCGGGTCGGTATAGCCCGACTTGTGAAAGACTTCGTTAAGCGCTTGCAGTTCGTCCTCGGTCGGCTTGCGCGAGAGCGCAACGAGGAACAACGTCTCCAGCTTTTTAGGCACTGCTCCCTTTTGAGCGGTCGCAGTCGGCCTTTGTGTCTTGGTCGGTGGCGCTTTCGGCAGAGGCTTCGGCGGTGTCCGGGGCGTCACTTTCGAGGCCGTCTTGACGTCATCCGGTCGGCCCGAGGCTGCGTCGAGCACACGCCGCAGAAAGCTGCCCTCCCCGCCGCTCAACGCATCGCGGACAAGCTGCCCGTTCATCAGTTGCAGCGCTTGCGGGATCGTGCCGTTAAAGGTTGTCGACTCATCATTTTCATCCGTGCCGAAAGTTGTCACGAACTGCTGCAACCATTGCCGACGTTGCCCCTCCGCTTGCTCGCTGTTTCGCCCTGCTTTGTCGGCATCGGTCGCGATCAGCAGCGAATCGTAAAGCTGCTCGGCTCGAAACTGTTTGAGATACACGTGACTGAAAAGTGGCGTTTCGCCGGCAGCTGGATCGTCGACTTTGTTGGCGTCGTTGAGGCGGCTCGTGAGGTTGTAAGCCTCGCTGGCGGTGATCCAACGCACGAGCCTCTTCAAGTCATAGCGCGAATCCTGAAACTCCTTGCCCAGATACTTCAGCAACTCAGGATGTGACGGCGTGTTGTGCGGCCCCATGTCATCCACCGGCTTCGTGAACCCATAGCCGAAGAAATGCCCCCACATACGATTCACGATCGCTTCGGCAAGCTCGGGCCGCTGCGGATCGAGCACATAGTCCGCGAGAGTTTGACGCGGCGGTTTGCTGAACTCCGTCACGATGGTGCCATCAACATACGTTGGAAAAACCGCGCGTTGCTCGCCGTTTCGCTTTTCGTAATAGATGACTCCGGTCCCCGTCAGTTCACGATCGGAGATTGAGACGCCGTTGCGTGGATTGCCTTGCCGACTGGTATTTCGAAAGAACGCATTCATGCCCCAAAAAGCCGACTGCTGCCAATCATTGAAGGGATGATTGTGGCATTGAGTGCATTGCACTTGCCGACCGAGAAACAGTCGAGCCGTAATCGCAGTCGCGGGCACCTGCATGTCGTTGAGGTGACTTGCCAAGAACACAACCGCGCCGTTGTCATCGCTCTCGCCCTCGGCGGTGAGCAGCTCGCGCACAAACTGGTCGTACGGGATGTTTTTATAGAACGCGGTCCTCAGCCATTTGTCGAGGGCCGCTCGGCCACCACCGCGATTGTTCGCACGACCAACGAGCAGGTTGCCCCAAATTGTTGTCCAGTTGCGGACATAGCCCTCTTGGTCGAGCAGTTCGTCGACAAACTTGCGGCGTTTCTCGGGAGACGAATCGTTGAGGTACGCCAACAACTCGGAGTAACTCGGAATGTGCCCCACGACATCCAATGCCACACGCCGCGCGTACTCACCATCTTCCGCGAGATCAGACGGCTTGACGTCATTGTTCTCCCAACCAGCCCGCAAGAGCTTGTTGATGGTCTCGATGACTGTCGAATCCGAGTCAGCCGCCGTTCCGACCGAAAGCTCGCACACACTCAACCCCACCACGAGCAACAAACGCAGCAGCCATCTGCGCGAGGAAGCCGTCATCGCTCTGACCTTTCCAAAAGAATGAAGCAGGCGCACTGCCAGTGAGCGGACAATAGTCGTGGTTCGTTTGACGAACCAACGCATCGAAGTTGATCGTCGTGCCGGCAACCAACTACGACGCGACGGCAAGTGGCCAACACTTGGCTGCGAGCTTGATTGTGGCCTCACCCCTCAGGGCTATACTCCCGCCCCTTTTCCCGGTTTGGCCTAATTCGGAAGCGTTTCTCATGAAGGTTTTGGTGGTCGGTCAAGGTGGTCGCGAGCACGCCCTGGTTTGGAAATTGAAGCACTCACCTTCGGTTAGCGAAGTTCATTGTGCTCCTGGCAACGCGGGTACGGCACTCGATGCCATCAACGTGGATATTCCTGACTCCGATCACAAAGCGATCATTGAATATGCGACGACTCAGAAATTTGATCTGATCGTCGTTGGCCCCGAAGCGCCGCTGGTCAACGGTCTCACCGACAAGTTAATCGGTGCTGGCTTGCGAGTTTTCGGCCCCACTCGCGCCGCAGCGCAACTGGAAGGCAGCAAGGTCTTCTCGAAGCGTCTGATGCAATCGGCTCGCGTGCCCACGGCTGCGTTCTCGGTCTTCACCAATGCGGAACTGGCGAAGCAATGGGTCGATCAAGCCGAGGATCGCGGTTGGGTTGTCAAAGCGGACGGGCTCGCGGCTGGTAAAGGCGTCTTAGTTTGCAACGACCGCCAAGAAACTCACAAAGCGATCGACCGCATTCTGCGGCTGCGTGAATTCGGCGAAGCTGGGCGGCAAATCGTCATTGAAGAAAAGCTCGTTGGTCAGGAAGCGAGCATCCTCGCCATCACCGACGGTCGGACGATTGTGCCGCTGGAAGTTGCTCAAGATCACAAGCGAGCCTTCGACAACGATCAAGGTCCGAATACAGGGGGCATGGGTGCCTACTGTCCGGCTAAAGTCGTCACTTCCGAGCTGATGGAAGAGATCACTCAGTCAATCCTGATCCCCACCGTGCATGCCCTGAATTTGCGCGAGACGCCGTTCCGAGGCGTTCTCTACGCCGGGGTCATGCTGACCGAGCACGGTCCCAAGACCCTGGAGTTCAACGTCCGCTTCGGCGACCCAGAAACTCAACCGGTGCTCATGCGTCTGAAGAGTGACCTCGGCAAAGTGTTGCTCGCGGCCTCACGAGCGAAGCTGCATCAGATCGAACCATTGGAGTGGGACACGCGCGAAGCGGTGTGCGTCGTGATGGCTTCCGAGGGCTATCCTGGTGACTATCCCAAAGGCTTGCCGATTAGCGGGCTAGACGCCGCTGCTCAAGTTGCCGATGTGAAAGTGTTTCATGCCGGTACCAAACTGGTGGGCCAAAATGTCGTGACGAACGGAGGCCGAGTGCTCGGTATTACAGCGCTCGGCGAGACCACGGCCGCCGCCAAGGCTCGCGCTTATGAAGCAGTCGACCTCATCCAGTGGCCCGGCGGATGGTGCCGCCGCGACATCTCTGACAAAGCGATTTAGACCGACCAGAAGGTTGGGCACAGACCTATCACCAAGCGGCCTCAGCCACTTCGAGCGATCTCGTGCGCAGGCCGAGTCGTTGGGTTGCTCAAGGTGGAGCGGACTTGCTCGATCATCGACCGCATGCCGGTCGATGAAATGAACGCCATGTTTCCAACGAGCATCGCGGCTCCGAAGGTCAGCATCCCAAAACACAATCCAATGCCGCCATGCACCGCGATGGCCAGAGCCAGCATCAGCGGTCGCGTGTGCCGATTCCAGATCAGGACTGCGTAGCTGACCTCCCACCACACAGACACATGAGTCAGCACGTTGATGAGGATCGGCCAACTCGCCAGCCAAGTCAGATCGACCGTCTGATACTCCTGATTCGCGATCGCTCCCCAGATGGCGTAGCCGTTCCACCACGTCACGCCCTTGAGCTTCGAAATGCCCGCAAAGAAATAGAGTACGCAGAGATGCAATTGCATCAGGCGCAGTGCGACGTTCGCGCCAACGCTAGATCGAACACGTTGTCGCGTCGGCGTCAAATACTCATCGAGCGAGAGACAAGCACCGCTCGGTCCGATCGCGAGATACAACGTTAAGAAGCCAACCACTTGATCAAAGCCATAGAGCGCGGCGGGATTGCGATGAGCGTAAGCCAGCACGCACCCAAATGATGCGATCGCCGCGCCGCGCGTCAGTAGTCCCAGCGTCAGGCACGCGGCACTCGCCAACGCGGAGACGTGCAGCAATCCGAGCAGCGCTGGCGATTGTTCTAGCCACCACAACGGGCTCCAACTGTAGGCTCCCTGACCAACCACGCGGACAGCGTCAGCGTTCAACCAACTTCGAGAACCAAAAAAAGCATCGCTGCCAATCGCCCACACGAGTTGCGAGTAGCACAGCAAGACGCCGACACCAATCCGCACAACGCACAACATCACTGGATCGCAAGCCGTGAACCAAAACTGATTCCACTTCGCGACCATAGAATCCGCCGACGAGGTCTGAATGGCTGTCATCGCACCACCTCCTGTTCGAAGTCCGTCGTCGCCAGATCCAGCACGGAGGGTTCCGTGATCGGAGTGACGTCTGATTCAACAGCCTGAGGCGTCGGAGACTTCGTGACACCACGAGTCGCAAACGTCCCGAGTGGTCGCTCGTGAATAAACTGCGGATCGTCCAGCGGCAGTCCCGCCAGCACATGCTCTGGAGTGGGAATGAAGTGCCGCCTTAGTGACAGCGTGACGCGCGTCGCCTCATGAGTCGCCAGTAAGTGCTCACCAAACGAGCGCGATAAAGTCTCCAGATCTGCCGCCCGAGAGTCGTCAACCGCCATGCGATTCGCGAACTCGCTCAACATGAAGTGCCGGTGGTAAAGCAACCTCGGAGCATGCTCAGCGGGATTCGGAAAGATCCCTTCACGACGCGTGCCATCGCTAAACTCAAGCTGGTAACGGATGAGATGGCTCGGACCTGGATCGGGGGCAAAGAAATGAAAACCATGATTGAGATACAGCACGTCGAGATATGGCCGAAAGCCGCGCCACACTGCGATCAATAATGGCGACGAAGGAGTCATCGCCAACGGAGCGACAGTGATCGCGAGCAAGTGCAACGCCAGCAAAATCGACACACCTAGCCGGAACTTGGGATCAAGCCAACGATCCTGCGACGACGGGCGAGACGAGGTGCATAAGTCCGACGACATGACGTGCATCACACCAATTAAGACGAGCGGAGAAGGTCAATGAGGAGTACTTCTCCAAGTCTTGGTCGCAGTCGGCGAGCGGGCTGAAGCAAATTTCATGTCACGTCGTGACAAAGACAACTCGCGTCCGTATTCGGCAGGAGCGCGCGATTGTGCCGACGAGGTGAGCCGAGAGGCGTTCAGTAGAACGCGATTCGCAACGAGCAGAGCGGCTGATTCACGAAGACGCCTTCACGACTCGCGGCTCAACGAGCATTCGTCGCACGCCAGCCAGTGACCTTTGGTTTGCTCTCGCTGGGCTTGGCTTCGGCCATGACCGCCGGCGCTGGCAGCGGTACGACGGGGGGTGCGACATCTTCGGACGGCGCCGCTTCGGGAACCGGGAGGCCTCGATCGATCCACAGACCCTCGGGGGTCAGTTGCATCGTGCCTAGCTCGAAGTCGAGCAACATGCGCAGCACTTCGTAGCTCACCCAAGCGTTCAGGAAGTCGTTCTGTGAATCAAGCAGATCATTGAGGGCTGACACCAAGTCGCGAGCTGTCGTGGGTGAGATTTGGCTTTGACCGGCCACAACAGCTTGAGCACCGCCTTTGGCCGGTTCGATCAAACGGTAGCGAGCGAGCCCCACTTGAGAGATGGCGATGCGAACGGCCGCGCGACGGATCTCGAAGTTGAGTTGACTGAGATCGATGATTCGCAAGGTGTTCCGCAAGCTCTGGCTCACCTGATCTTCGAAGAGCATGTAATCGCGCCGCGCCCGCTGATACTCGATGAGCGTTTCGCGGTACTGATTCCGCTCGGCCAAGCGAGTCACCGGCGAATCGAACTCCACGCCGAACCGCAACCGACCGTTGTCCTTGCGGAACTCGGCGATGTTGTCTTCCTTCGTGCTGATGTCGCCGCTGATCACCAGATTGAGATCGCTTTGCAACGCATTCGCATCGAACTCAATCTTCCGCCAAGCGTCGACCAAATTCGCTCGCACGTTCATCCAATCCAGCCGGTGATCACGGGCCACACCAAGCGCTTGATGCTCAGCCAACTGAATTGGCAAGAGGTCCGTTGTCTCAAGTCGCACAGAGGCTTGCAGCAGCATTAGATCAACGAGGTCCCCCGAAAATTTTGTCGCTAGTTCGATCAGATCATCAAGCCGTTTTTCGGCATTGGCTTTGATCTGCTCATCAGTCAGCGATGCGATCGCCGCCATGCGTTCGTCAGTGTCTTTGCGAAGTTTCGGTAACCAAGCTTCAAGTTCGGCGACACGACGTTCGAACTCCGCTGGCTCGAAGACTCGCATGTCAACATCCATCTTAAGGTCCGGCACTTTCGCCTTCAGACGCCGCAGTTGAGTCAGCCGTTGAGGGACGACTTGCTGCAGCCCACTGAGGTTCTGAGTCGCGAGCTCAAACTGCCGCTCGATCCGCTCCTTGAGTGCCATCAACTCATCGCGCCGCGCTCCGATGCCAATCTGCTCAGGCGGCACTGAGTTCTTACGGAGCTTCATCAAGATGTCGTTGAGATCATCTTGTAACTCGACGAGCAAAGGCTCGATGAGATTGAACTGGTCAATCAGCGGATCCTTCACTTCCACCGGCAACGATGGAGGCAGCCCCAGCGTCATCTTGAACGAATCAATGCGGTTCGCGTATCCGGCTTGCGTCGTCAACAGATTGCTCTGCGCATTGAAGTAGGCCTGGCGTGTTTGATCGACTTGCAACCGTGTGGGGAGCCGTCCGGCTTCAAACAAGGCTTCCAGTAGAATGTAGCTATCACGCAACGCAGTCAGATTCGCCGTGCGGTTGCGAATCTGCTGCTGCTCTTGCAACAGACCGATGTAACCGCCAACGGGCGCCGCGCCGGCTCGACCGCTCGGCAAACCAGCAATTAACCCGAGCCCTTGCTGACCGACATCACCGCGTCGCACAGGGCCCTGCCCCGAATTTCGACCAGCGACAACTTGCACATAGAACCCCTGCCGATACTGCTCCATCTGTCGCACGTTGGCCAGCAGCGTCCGTTCGGACTGCGTGAGCCGCTCCAGGACTCGAGCCCGACCACCAAACCTCAACAGAGGTTGTACCAACGTGAAATCGAGCGTTGAGCCGAGCGTGTCGGAATTCTTACCAGAGAACTGCCACACGAGTGAGTTCGCCAGCCCCACGGCCAACTCGCCGCCGGTCGCCGTCAGCTTCCGAAGATCGGCGCTCGTCGTTGAATTCAGCGTGCTGTCGGCAGTGGTCCCTGAACGCAATCGTCCGTCAAGCGTCTCATTCGTCGTGTTCCCGAGGAAGAACTGCGTGTCGAACCGGAACCGCTCAAAGGTGACATCCAGGGCCGACAAATACAGATCTTCCAATTCTGTTTGGTACTCGCGCGAATGTTTCCGAGCGACACGTACCGCCTCGGGCAAGCTGAGCACGATGTTGCCTGCAGCGTCTTGTGGCAACGTCCCCATCCATTGCTGCATGTCGACGGCGGGTACTTCACCATTGCGATGCCAGTCAAAGCCACGTTTGCCGTCGACCTCATGCATGAGTTGATGAGACTGAGGGTCGTCGGGCGGCAACGGCGGTTCGTCGATGCTGAAGGGATCTGCTAATCGCGAGTCCGCTGCGGGGAGCACGTCACCTTGATCGAGGTAGCCATGCTTCTCAGTGATCGCTACGGCGACATCACCATCCGCTTGCTGTCGCCACCATATGCGCGAACAGCCCGACATCGTCGCGAGAAGCAACAGTCCGCCAATCGCAGCAGTGGGCCATGTGAATCGCGTCATCGTCAGCACTCGAGCATCCGTGCTACGAGGGTGAAGTCAGTCAAAGCACGAACGACTCGCCGATTGGCGAGGGGCCCCCTTGATGATCGACCATCCGGCGCGGTGAAGTTTGACGATTCTGCCGGTCACACCGATTTCGGGGAGTTTTCATGGCCTCGGGCGTTGCACTGAGTCGCTCGCCAACAATGGTCTGGCGGCTCCACGTGACGGACAGCATGCCATGCGCGCTGCTCGGCGTTAGATCTCGATCAGAGACTGCGTCTTGACGATTGCACAGTCTGCCGGAAACGTGTGGCAAGTGTGGACCAGCACGCTATTCGGCCAAACGTCGACTTGTAGATAGCTGAGCGCAGCCGGCGCCAGTCGATTCGCGGGCGGAAAGATGTAAGCCAGCGGTGCTTTCTCACAGTCGAGCAGCAATTCCTCATGCATCATGAGGAAGACTTCGGGACTGAGACGCTCGCTTTGAAAGCTGGTACTGTAAACCAGTCCTTTCTGTGATCGCAGGGATTCATCGCGTGAGCCTTTGACTCGCCGTTGAAACACTTCCAAGCGTTCTGGAAGAGGATGGCCTTTGGCTGCGACCACTTCAGTCAGCAACCCCTCGCGCGAGCGAAACTCGATCACGTGCCCTTCTTCGCAAAGTCGAAACGTCGCCAAGAAGTTCGGTTGCCTCACGATGCCAGTGGCATAGATCGCGAACAACTCGGGATGCACCGAGCGTTCGAAGACGTGCAACTGTAACTCTGACACATTGGGGCGAACAAAACCCACACTCATAGATCAACCCTTGCCGACTCCGTTGAGGCACCTAACGCTGCGAGGGGAAGCAGCGTGCCGAGGAAGAACGCCACATGATTCTAGGAACGTGTTGGAGGCCCTCGAAAGTTGCACGTGCCTCAAAGTGCCAAGCTCGCCGATGTTCTTTGCATGCGGGAAAACAGCCTTGCGAGCAGACCGCACGTTACCTAGCAGAGTTCACGTCGACCTTGAGAGCGCTGGCTCAACGCCGTTTCCGAGTGCTTGACATCTCGGCTTCGGTCCTCAGTAACTGTTGCTTCAAATCCAATCCTCCCGGCGCCGTGAACCCGCCGAGATGTCCGCCACTACCCAATACTCGATGACACGGCACGATGATCGGGAAGAGGTTCGTCGCCATCGCATTGCCCACCGCTCGCGCCGCTCGTGGTGAACCCGCCAACGCCGCCAGTTCGAGATACGACACGGTCTCGCCGGCTTTCACGCGGCGCAAAGCATTGAGGACCGCTAACCGAAACGGTGGCAACGCGCGCTGATAGACAATGTCGATGTCCGCGAAATCATCTGCTTGGCCCGCACAGAACGCCCGCAATCTCTGCATTAAATCCGGTTGCCAATCACGTTGCCGAACGTCGCTCGACGCCAGTCCGAACTGTTCCTGAATCGACGCCGTGACATCGCCTTGACGAGCATGCCCAATCCGTACCGCTCGCAATCGTCCGTTCTGTCCAAGCAAACCAAACCAGCCACAATCGGTTTCAAAAACCGAGACCTCAAACGGAGCGTCCACGACGGCCAACACCGAGATTGGAAAGCGTTGTGACTTTGCCATTCGTGTCATTCCTTTCAATGAGCAGACCTGCTTAGGCTGAGGCATGGAAACGGCACGTAGAATTGTGCGAACGCCCGCTGCCGCAAAGTCTTAATCCGAGACCTCGGACTGCCGTCATCGTTACGGAGTCGGTAGCCTCACGCCCCACTTGCGCTCTTGCCCGTTCCGTTTGATCCCGCCCAGACCCGAGGTCCGCCGTGCTTCGAAAAGCTCTTGCCCTCATCGCGTTGCTCGGTTGCTTGGTCCATACCTGCCAGACGTCCGTGTTGGCCGACGAATCACCAATCACGCGACTGTCGATCACACCTCACACCATCACGCTCAGAGGGCAACGCAGTCGGCAGCAGGTGCTCGTCACCGGGCATATGTCGCCAGACGAGACTTCGCTCATCGCGGTCGATTTGACTCGTGGCATCTCGTTCGAAAGCTCGAACACCTCAGTGGTCACAATTACGACCAGTGGCGTTGTGCAGGCGCAGAGCGACGGTGAGGCCGAGGTCATCGCTAAACAGGGATCACTCGAAGCACGCGCTAAAGTCACGGTGAAGCATGCGAGCATCGCAACTCCCATCGACTTTCAAACTGACGTCATCGCAGCGCTCAGCCAACCAGGTTGCAATTCGGGACCGTGCCACGGATCGCCTCAAGGCAAGAATGGTTTTCGGTTGAGCTTGCGAGGTTTCGATCCACGCCTCGACTTCGGCACACTGGCCCGCGAAGCATCAAGCCGCCGCACCAACATCGTTGTCCCAGAACAGAGCCTTATCCTGCTGAAGGCCGATGGCAGCGTGCCGCATCAAGGCGGCGTTCGACTGCGCAAGACCGACGAGGCGTATCACATCTTGCGAAGTTGGATTGCCGAAGGTTGCCGCCAATCCGAGCAACCTCGTTCGTTATTAAAAGTCGACGTGCTGCCAGCACGTCGCGAGTTGCGCGAAACGCACCCTCAGCAACAACTCATCGCCATCGCGCACTTCGATGACGGAACGGTGCGTGACGTCACCCATCAAGCGGTCTTCAGCTCGAATGACGAGGCCAGCGCCTCGGTCTCGGCAACGGGACTCGTTGAGTTTCATCGCACTGCCGAAGCAACGTTTCTCGTCCGTTATCTCAGCCAGGTCGTGGGCTCGCGTATGACGTTCGTGAAACGCGATCCGAGCTTTGTCCATCGAGCTCCGCCCGTCGCGAATTATGTCGACGAGCATGTCTTCGCCAAGCAGCGTGCGTTGCAGATCACTCCGGCGCAACTCGCTTCGGACGCTGTTTTCTTACGTCGAGTTTATCTCGACACGATTGGCACTCTGCCAACTGTGGACGAAGCCAAAGCGTTCCTCGACTCGCAAGCTGCCGATAAACGAGCCCGTGTCGTCGAGTCGCTGCTGGCACGTGATGAGTTCGCTTACTTCTGGGCTTTGAAGTGGGCCGACGTGATGCGTGGCAGTGACGTCACAATCAGTCGCCGAGGCGTCCATAGCTTTCATCGATATCTCGTCGAACGATTCCGCAAAGACCGTCCCTTCGACGAGTTCGCGCGCGAAACACTGACCAGCCAAGGCAACACACTGCATCAACCCGGCGCGAACTTTCATCGCATCGCGAAAACTCCCGAAGATGCAGCCGAAGCGATGGCGCAGCTCTTTCTCGGTGTCCGCATTGGTTGTGCCCGGTGTCACAATCATCCCTTCGAAGCGATGACACAGGGCGACTTTTACGGCCTAGCCGCGTACTTCGCGCGCGTCAAATTTAAAGGTCAGCAGTTTGGTCGTGATGACGAGATCGTCTATCTCGATCGCCGCGACGAGCTACGACATCCCGTCACGCGCGAGGTCGTTCATCCGGTTGCCTTCGGCGTGAAGCCAACGGATCTCAAGCTAGAAGACGATCGCCGTCCCAAATTGGTGGAGTGGCTCACTGCTCCGAGTAATCCCTTCTTCGCACGGTCGATCGTGAACCGACTTTGGTATCACGTGATGGGTCGAGGCATCGTCGACCCCGTCGATGACTTTCGTGATACAAATCCACCGGCCAACGAAGAACTGCTCAATGCGCTGGCCGAGCATTTTCGACGCGAAGGATTTCGACTCAAGCCCGTGTTGCGCGTGATCCTTAACTCTGCGACGTATCAACTCAGTGCACAAGGGGCTCCTCAGCAATCGCCGCGCGCCGCTGATCCGGCGAAGTACTTCGCGCAAGCCACGACGAGCATGCTCGGGGCGGAGCAAGTACTCGATGCCGTAAGTGCTGCAGTCGGCGTTGCTGCAGACTTCCCCGGTTATCCGCTCGGTACGCGTGCGATCGAGCTAGCTGATGGTGCCGTCGAACACCACTTCCTCAAAGCATTCTCGAAGCCCGTCCGCGACGCCTCGTGCGAATGTGCTCGCGAGTCTGATCCATCACTCGGGCAAGTGATTCACTTGCTCAACAATCCGACGCTGATCGGCAACCTGCGTTCTGATGCGGGGCGCATTGCAAAGGCACTCGCAGCGGGGCAGTCCGACGATGAGATCATCGAGCAAATCTATCTCTCGACGCTGACTCGTCGCCCAACGCCTGCGGAACTGAGCCTCGTGCGCAAGCACCTAAAGTCGATCCCCGATCGTCGTGATGGACTCTGCGATGTGCAGTTCGCGTTACTGAATTCAAACGAGTTCCTGCTGCGACATTAAGAATGTGGCGTCCTAGCACTTCAAACCGCCGCGAAGCCTCGCAATAGGCTCGCTCTCAATTTCAAGAACGTCCTCACATTTGCAGGAATCCTCACGCGCGCTCGCCGGCCGGAACGTGGCTTGCCACATGTCTCCCCGCATCCGCTCGCGATTCGGGCTCGGTGGTTCGAGTCCTACGACGAGCGTGAACTGTCCGTACCAAATTGGCCGCTTAAGCCACGTGCGCGACAGCAACCCCTGCAGGAGGAGTCCGACGATGTTCTGCAATCAGTGCGAGCAAACAGCCAATGGCACCGGCTGCTGCGAAATCGGAGTGTGCGGAAAAGACCCAGACATGCAGTCTTTACAAGAGACCTTGCTCTACGGCGTCAAGGGCATGGCCGCTTACGCACACCATGCCCGACGCCTCGGGAAGACTGACGAGGCGGTCAGCGCATTTATCGAAGAAGCTCTCTTCGCCACAGTCACCAATGTGAACTTCGATTTGGAGAGCTTGCTAGAACTCGTACTCGAATGCGGCCGGATGAATCTCCGCGTGATGGAGATGCTCGATCAAGGCCACTCAGAGGTACTCGGTAAACCCGAACCAACAACCATCTACGAAGGTACGAAGGCCGGTCCGGGAATTCTTGTGACCGGGCACGATATGGTTGATTTGCTTCACATCCTGGAGCAGACCGCAGGCACCGGCATCAACGTCTATACGCATGGCGAAATGTTGCCGGCCCATAGCTATCCGCGCTTGAAGAAATTCAACCATCTGGCCGGGCACTTTGGCGGCGCTTGGCAGAATCAACGCTTCGAATTCACCGAGTTCACAGGCCCGGTTGTTGCGACGACGAACTGTGTGTTGATTCCATGGGAGACATATCGCGATCGGCTCTTCACAACGCGAGTGACAGCGGTCCCCGGCGCGCGGCGTCTGAAAACCGATGATTTCTCAGAAGTGATTGCTCTCGCGAAAGAGTGCGACCCGTTGCCCGACAACAAGATTCGCGAGTCGACGATCGGCTTCCATTACAGCGTCATCCTGAGTCTGGCTGATCGTGTCGTGGAGGCGGTCAAGTCAGGAGCCGTGAAACGCTTCTTTGTAATCGGCGGCTGTGACGGTGATGAACTTGGTCGCAATTACTACACAGAGTATGCGCACGGCACGGCGCAGGATTCGATCATTCTGACACTCGGTTGCGGCAAGTATCGCATTCGAGACTACGACTACGGCACCGTCGGCGGACTGCCCAGATTCCTCGACATGGGCCAATGCAACGATGCTTACGGAGCCATTCAAGTGGCACTCGCGCTGTCGAAGGCGTTCAACTGTGGCGTCAACGATCTACCACTGACGATCGTGCTGTCGTGGTTCGAACAGAAAGCTGTCGCGGTCTTGCTCACGTTGCTGTCACTCGGAGTGAAAGGCATGCGGCTCGGTCCTGCAATTCCAGCGTTTTTGTCGCCGAACGTACTGGCGATCCTCAAAGACAAGTTCGATCTGCAACCCATCGGCGATAACGCTCAAGAGGATCTGATGCGTTTGCCGGTTGTTGCCTGACGATTGTCTTCACGAGACCTCATGGGACACATGCCGCGAACGACGTCACCCGAGTGTGTCCCATTGGGCCAGCTCCGTCCTTATTGACTCAGAATCTTTTGCCGTAGGACCAACATGCCTGTGAAACATATTGACGAACCGCGTCTCGAACAGGACGCGGCCTATCGCTACGAGTACCTCGTCGAGTTCATCGGCTTTACGAACGACGACGCGACGGCAATTCATAGCGCTGCCGCCAAGCTAGTACCGGTTGTGCCGAAGTTGGTCGAAGCGACTTACGAGAAGCTGTTGAGCTATGACGCGACGCGCCGCCATTTCGTGCCGCGACAGCACGGCTTTGAAGGCACGACTCCCCAGAATATGGCGTCACTCACTGCCGACGATGAGCAGATCAAGTTTCGCAAGGATCACTTACGACGCTACTTCATGAATGTGTTTGGCAACCCTTACGACACACGCATGGCAAAGTACCTCGATGCCGTTGGTAAGATTCACACGCCGAAAGCTGGCAACAAAGAGATTGATGTGCCGCTCGTTCAAATGAATGCGCTGATGGGCGTCATCGCGGATGAACTGTTCAAAGCAGTGCTCATGCTCGGATTCGAACGCGAGAGAGAAATCCGCACGCTGCTGGCTTTCAACAAGCTGCTGTGGCTTCAGAACGACTTCATCAATCGGCATTACTCAGCCAAACAGTCCTAAGCAAGCACCTCATTGACCACACGGCCATGCACATCAGTCAGGCGAAAATCGCGGCCTCCGTAACGATATGTCAGGCGTTCGTGATCCAGCCCCATCAGATGCAACATCGTGGCATGCAAGTCGTGGATGTGGACCTTACCGCTGACGGCTTCATAACCGTACTCGTCGGTCTCTCCGTGAATGTGACCAGCTTTCACTCCACCACCGGCCATGAACATCGAGAACCCTTTGTTGTTGTGTCCTCGACCGTCGGATGTTGGATCGTCGGGAGTGCGTCCGAATTCGCCGCCCCACACCACGAGCGTGTCTTCGAGAAGTCCACGTTGAGCAAGGTCGGCCAAGAGCCCCGCAACAGGCTTATCAATCTCGCGACAACGAGCGGGCATCAGCGAACTCAGAAAGCCGTGATGATCCCAATCAGTGTGAGTGACCTCGACAAACCGCACTCCGGCTTCAAGGAAGCGCCGCGCCAATAAGCATTGCGAACCGAATGTCTCGGTCGGGCCGCCGTCGGCCCCATAGAGAGCGAGCGTGGCTTTCGACTCATTCGCCAATTCCATCACGCGCGGCATCTCGGATTGCATACGAAAGGCCAATTCATAGGACTCGATCATCCCTTCCACACGCGAGTCGGCCGTTTGTTGCTTCGTGCGTCGATTCAGGCTTTGCAGCACATCCAACTGCTCACGTTGAGCAGCGCGCGTCAGCCGAGAATTGGTGAGATCACCGACAACGGCTTGCTTACTGGGACGGTTCGAATCGCCGAGCGTCGTCGCCGAGTATGCTGCCGGCAGGAACGCACTTTGGTAGTACCGCAGGCCGCCCAGATTGGTCAGCGGGTTAATGCTGATGAAGCCCGGTAGATTCTGGTTCTCGGTGCCAAGTCCATACACCGCCCACGAGCCCATGCTCGGACGAATAAACTGAAAGCTGCCGGTATGCAGTTGCTCCAAAGCTTGTGGATGATTTTCGTTGTCAGTCGTCATTCCACGGAGCACGCACAGTTTGTCGGCCTGCTACGCGATCTCGGGCAAGAGTTCGACAACATCAATGCCACTCTCGCCGTGCTTATCAAACTTCCATCGTGAACCGAGCAACTTGCCGGTCCCGGTACGACCCGGTTGGCCCTGATCGGCGAGTAATTTTGGTTTTGGATCCAGCGACTCAACGTGCGATGGCCCTCCGCGCATACAGAGGAAGACCGTGCGTTTGGCGCGCGCCGCGAAATGCGGAAGCTTGAGCGCCAGCGGACTGCTCGCATCGGCGAACGCAACCTCACTCGCAAGCCCTGCGAACGCCGTCATACCAACGCCAGCCGAGGTCGCTTTGAGCCACTCGCGACGAGAATGAAGACTGCGAGGCATCATTCCCCCGACACTCATTGAAGCTGTCATCGGATCTCTCACCAGCATGAGCCTGTAGGCACCAGGTAGTGCTACTTCAACAACGACACTCAACTCATCCATTCTTCGGCACGGACCAATGCCCGACGCGATACTCACGCCGCACCAATTTGTTGCATTCAGCGTCGTTCGTGATTTGACCAGACTGCGGATCGAACTGCAGCGTCTTGTTCGTGCGTGCGGCGATGTTGGCGAGATGCACCAACGTCGCCGATAGCACACCGGCTTTGACGTCGGCATTGGTTTTCTTTTCGTCGCCACGAACGCACGCCAAAAAGTTGTTGTGATGCGCGACGAGGTCCGCGCCGCCCGTTTTCTCGGCAATCAGTTTGTTGCGCGGTCCATACAACTTCCAACCGACGGTGTGCCCCATAATCAGCATGCCATTCGTGCCGTAGAACGCCGCGCCGTTCTCATAGCCTTCTTGGACATAGGGCGACCAAATGCGTTGCTCGAAGATGAGTTGCTTACGTTTGCCACCGCGTGCTGGCGGATAGTCGAAGACTGCGTATTGCGTGTCTGGGAATTGTTGGTCGTCATCAAAGAAGTGCTTGTTGCCAAGACAAGCGATCGTCGCAGGATGAGTATCAACCCCCAATCCCCAGCAGGCGACGTCGATGTCATGCACGCCATCGTTGCCAGCATCGCCACAGCCAAAGTCGTACCACCAGCGCCAAACGCCCGGCAGCAGATTGGGGCGATATGGCACATGCGGAGCTGGCCCGAGCCACAGGTCGTAATCGAGATACGCCGGCGGCATGCCGGGTTGACTCTTGCCGATCGTGCCGCGTTTCTGGCTGTTCCACGCTTTCGAAACAAGCACGTCGCCAATCTCGCCGTTAAGAATACGATCGATGCCCTCTTTCACGGGCGCACCACTACGGCTTTGAGTCCCCACTTGCAGATGCTTGCCGCTGCGCTTGACGGCTTCTGCCAGCAATTGGCCTTCACGGATGTTGTGACAGCAAGGCTTCTCGACATAGACATGCTTGCCGGCGTCGAGCGCCAAGATCGCTGCGGGAGTATGCCAGTGATCCGGCGTTGCGATCCACACGGCATCGACACGTTTATCATCGAGCACCTTGCGGAGATCTCCGACGGCCTGAGGAGCCGGATGCCCTGCATCGGTCACGATCTTCGCGGCGGCGGCAAGACGCTGTTGATCGACGTCGCAGACATAAGCGAACTCGATGTCTTTCCGAGCCGCGAGATTCCTGACATGCGACGAACCCATGCCGCCCGTGCCAATGACCGCGACGACGACCTTCTTCGTCGCTTGAGCCGACGCGATGTTAGTGCCGATTGCGACCACTACAGAAGCGACACCGGCTTGCTTGAGGAATTCGCGACGCGGAGTTGTACTCATGCCAAGGTTCCTGTGAGGAAATCGTTTAGGGAGAGGACTAAACCATACGTTTCCAGACAGAGCCTGGGAACGAGCACCGTGCTGGACTACTTCACCAACTCTTGCCACAACCGCGCACTGGCCAGCGCACCTTTGTAAAAATCTTCCAAACTAAAATGCTCATCGGGGCTATGCAGGTTGTCGGTGTCTTGCCCCCATCCCAGCAGTAAGGTGTCGACGCCGAGTATCCGTTTGAATGTCGCGACGACCGGAATCGAACCCCCTTCGCGGATCATCACTGGAGCTGTTCCAAACGCCGCTTCGATCGCGCGTCGCGCAGCGGCCATAAAAGGACTATTGAGGTCCGCGACCGTCGGCCAACCACCGTGATGGGCGCTGAACGTCAACGTCGTCCCGGCGGGAGTGTTCGCGATCAAAAACGCTTCGAGCGCCGCAGTCAGTTTGTCGGGATCCTGATTCGGTACCAGCCGGCATGTGATCTTGGCCGTAGCCGCTGACGGCACAATCGTCTTCGGGCCTTCCCCGGTATAGCCGCCATAGATGCCATTCACGTCACATGTCGGTCGAGCCCAACGGCGTTCGAGCGTTGTGAAACCAGCTTCGCCATGCACCGCATCGACGCCCAGCTTCTCGCAGTACTTCTGCTCGTCGAACGGCAGCGTTCGGAACTGCGCCCGCTCGATGTCAGTCAGTGAAGCAACATCGTCATAGAAGCCGGGCACGGTGATGCGTCCGGCTTCGTCATGCAGTTTCCCAATCAGCTTGCACAATGCATTGATCGGGTTGCAAACCGAGCCGCCAAAGACGCCGCTATGCAGATCGCGATTGGGACCGGTGAGCGTCACCTCACAAGCCAAGATGCCGCGTAAGCCGTAAGTGATCGCGGGCATCCCCGGCCCATACTGCGAAGTATCGCTGACGACGACGACATCGCACTTCAGTCGTTCGCGGTTCGCAGCCAAGAAGTCATCGAGATTGCGACTGCCGACTTCTTCTTCGCCTTCAATCACGAATTTCACATTGATCGGTAGCTTGCCCACTGCTTTCAGCCACGCGGCGACCGACAGAACGTGCGTCCAAACTTGCCCTTTGTCGTCGGTCGCGCCACGGGCGTAGATCGCACCGTTGCGCACGGTCGGCTCGAACGCGGGAGTCGTCCACTTCTCCAACGGATCAGGCGGCTGCACGTCGTAGTGGCC
>Ga0172376_10001580_pt1 | contig 28982 bp, 34 predicted proteins | sample Lak35m_FD_121114 | JGI IMG/M metagenome (GOLD analysis project Ga0172376, IMG submission 121114) | Freshwater microbial communities from Kabuno Bay, South-Kivu, Congo - kab_092012_35m | ecosystem: Environmental > Aquatic > Freshwater > Lake | place: Democratic Republic of the Congo: South-Kivu...
AAGCGGTTCTTCTGGAACTAGTGGATCAAGCGGTTCTTCAGGGACTAGTGGTTCAAGTGGTTCTTCAGGGACATCTGGTTCAAGTGGTTCTTCAGGAACATCTGGGTCAAGCGGTTCTTCAGGAACATCTGGTTCTAGTGGATCTTCGGGTTCAAGTGGTTCATCTGGCTCTAGTGTTGAATATATCGGTATTAATTGCGTACCGAGAACTTCGTCGGTTAGTACATATGGATCTTCATTTGCCACAGATGCATTTGTTGTAATACCCGTTGGATTGGATGATAAATCAGTATCGAATTTGGATGTATCTTATGGAGCTGCTACCCCACAAGATGATGCAGATTATAGGGTACGAAAAGTATCGGCTGGAGGAACTACTACTACTGTGGTAAGCTATACCCATCCAGGTGGTTTTCGATATCATAATGTACCTGAACTCGAAGTTGCTCTTGATGCGGGTGATATTTTGTATTGGGAGATAGTTACCCCACCAACAATCGATGCTCAGGGTTATACCATAACACTAACGTTAGAGACATTGTAATGATTACCGTATTTTCTATAAATAGGACAACACCTACCCCGACACCAACTCCTACGGTCACAAAAACTCCAACTCCGACACCGACAAGGACACCTACACCGACACCATCATGTGCCGCACCTGGACAATTCTTAGAAGGTACTGAATGTTATGGTGCTGAGTGGAATGTAATATTGAGACCTTCGAGTCTTGCGGCTTGTCGAGCGGCTCAAGGTTTGGATGGTCCTGCGGCTAATGCTCCAAACCAATGGAAGTCTTGTTGTGATTACCAAAGTGTATTTGTTAATGGTAACCCTTCGGGTTGTTTAGTTTACGATGAAAATGGTAATTTAGCAGGAAATGGATGGATTTCTGATGGATGTTTCTCATGGCAGGTCACCAACGGTGTTGTGACTAGTAGTTCTGCACAGATTTGTACTGGTAGTGACTTTGAATGTTGTGGGACAACACCTACCTAAAATAAATTGACAATAGATTTACTAAATCATTCGGATAGGAATTTATAATACTATATAAGCTATTATAAATTTCCTCCGAAAGGTTTTTACTATAGAATAGATTCGATTTATCTGAGTAAAATTCATTACCCAAGTTATATGAATTAATTCTGTGATAATCTAAGTTGTATTCGAATTCAATTAAACTTTCTGTGAGTGGGATATCATAAAACTTTATCATTTCTTTTATTTTGTCGAAATTATCAATAATTTCTTCATAATAAAATATTTTTGCATTCGGAAATTTGTCTAAAAAAGATTGATACCTACCACATACTGTGTGCATGTTATCGAATAAATTTTTTTCAGTACCTGTATATATATTTTCTCTGAATATTAACTCGAAGGGGTTTCTAAGTAATATTACAATTTTTTCAGTATTGGGTAAATCAAGAACATGATGACTTCTCATCAAAATATATTCTTTATCATGTGGAATAAGTTTGACAGGACCTTGTGTGGGTAATTTAGATAAAAATTCAATACAATACCTCAAGTAATTGCTCCCTGAACCTTGATATGAAAATAACCAATTCACAAATTTCTGATTATCTTAGAAACAATTTCAGATTCAACTAATGAGAATGAACCTCGTTGAAACGCCGAGGTCAAAGCCAATGTTGTAAAATAACGAATTTGTTCATCATTCATATTGTCGATAAGGTTGTTTAAGTCTTCGGATGATGTATAGGAAATTGAATTGAAAATTTCCCCCATTATTTCTATGTTTTTTTCTTGGTTTTCCATAACAATAAGATATGTTGCTCTATTTATAGCAAGTATCGTAAAAAAATGGAAAAAAACAACTTACAACAAAGAATAAAAGAAGATTTGGCGGTTTGGTTTGGTACCAAAAAGAAACCTAAGGGTAGTAAACAACCTAAGGGTCCATGGGTTAATATTTGTCGTAAGGTAGATGGTAAACATCCACCATGTGGAAGAGATAATACCGATAAAGGTGGTTATCCTAAATGTCGTGCTGCGGGAGTTGCTGGTAAAATGTCCGATTCAGAAAAAAAGGCTGCTTGTGCACAGAAGAGAAGAGCAGAAAAAAAAGATACCCAAACAGGTAAGGGTCAAAAACCTGTAATGACATCATATAAACCAAAGAAAAAAACCAACGAAGGAATGAGACAAATTATAAAGTCCATTCTCAGAGAAACTGTTGAAAAGAATGATATGATCGATCTTGGACGTATGGTAGAAATGGAGCACACATCAGACCCAAGAAAGGCTGAACAGATTGCTGCAGACCACCTTAAGGAAAATCCAAGATATTATTGTGTGTTGTTTAGAATCGGACTAATTGATGAGAAGGACGCTGAAGAAATGGCTTCTAAGATTTGCCCGTCAATCTAAACTATTTGAAATATCACGAAGTGAGTGTTTGATATTGGAGGTAATTTCATCCTCCATTTTTTTCCTTTGATTTTCTACCGTTGAATTGAAGATGTCGTTTATTTCTGTGATCGAACGGTCTGACATAGGAACCACATAAGAATATTTGTGGTTGATAACATTGACAAGACCACCATTGATTGTAATAAAGATTGACAGGGTATCATTTTTAATGTATCTCTTGTTGGTCAGTGGTGTCAGAAGTAATACAGAATCAGAACGTCGGATCATTTTTTTACAAATGATCAAGCACTCCATTTCATAGGAACTACGTTTTTCTCGACCATAGTCTACGGACTTGATGGTTTTGAGAACTAATGATTGGATATAACGTTTAAATTTGTGCATCGTCTTATTCATGGCACAAATATACTACGAGTTTTTTATTTTACAAAGTTAACAATAAGATCCAGAACATCTTTTTTTACCATCAACACCTGGCATCTTTCCTTTACACACCTGAACTGCGTACCCATTGGCGTATGCTGACGGGTAAACATCATATTTGGCTTTAGCCGCCGAAATACCTCTAGCACAAAGTTTGTTCTCTTTTTTCTTATTTTTCTTTTTTTCTTCGTTCAGATCATCCGATTCGGAAATATCGTCGGCTGAAGATAACTCATTCATGATGAATTCATAAACGTGGTCTAAGTTTTCTTTGGCTTTGGATACGTGATCATCAGCCCAATCGTGTCCATTTTGGAGAAATCTCTCGATAACTTCTTTTGGTAAAGATTCGAGGTCTTTAATTTGTCTTTGAATTTGTTCCAAATTGCTAAAGAACATATAGTTTTGCGTATCTCTCTGTTCTTCTAATTTGGTTCTGATTAATTTCAGTAAATCTGATTCTTTCAATTTAATAACTTTTCTCATTTCTTGTTTACGATTTGGAACATTAGTTGTTTCTTATAAGTATCTTTCTCACCACTTGTGTTCACTTGAATATCAATGTAATATTGATTTGGAATTTTATCACGAGTGTCAAAAATAAAATAATACTCATTTGGTGTTCGGTTGATTGGTGTCCAATCTTGGACTTGTACTTCTGTTGTACCCTCCCTTACGTAAACACGATAAAAAGCTTCAACATTTTGTAAAACAAATTGTGAGGTGTATGCTTGTTTGATTGTTACCATCACTTTTCTAACATCGGTATTCAAAATCTTTTCATTTTGTTTGATACCACTGAAATCGAAACCATATAAAATTGGGTCTTTCGAAAGTGAACCAATAGTAAAGTAGGCTGATGAAGCTTGTAAAATAAAATTGTTTTCTACAATTGGAAGAGTATTACCATCTTTTACGATATTATACCAAACATCTGTGAACTGACATGGGGTAGAATATCCCGTTATAGGGGGTATTACAACCTCGTACACCCCTTTTGTCCTAAGACAGGTAGTAAGTCCCGTAAAACCAGCAATTGGGTCTCCATTTGGGTCTAAAATGTCAACACTTGGTGGATAATCTAAGTTAATGTAATCTCCATTTGCAAATGCGTACAAATATAATTTGTTTTGTTTGTTTACAACAAAGGTATTTCTATCATCTTCGATAATATCGTCATATGTTGTTTGTAAAAACGGCTGATAAAAAGTTTGAGTGTGGCGGGTAAAAAATCCAACAGAATATGTTTCAGTAAGACCTGTAATATTCTCAATCTCAGGGACATAAGCAATACCCCAACCAGTAACACCAGTAACACCACTGAATAATATTCCATTTATTTCATCGGTCATATCAAAGTGGATATCTTCGTTACCAAATTCGAAATGTTGTCGATCAACAATTGTCAATCCTGAATAATTCAAACCATCGATATCACTGAGGTTTCTATTACTATAGATACCAGGTTCAGACCAATCCGTTATGGTAGTGGTTTGGAACCAGTTAGAAGGGCGAGTACTATAAGGTTTGTTATTTGAGAACTGTGCTATTGCGGAATCCTCAACGTAATCATATCCAACACCCTCATCCCAAGTTTGAGTATCACCTGAACTACCCGAAAAAAGTGGTATTCTAAACAATATAAGATCAAATGACGTTGCTCTTCTCGATCCATCACTCATAGTGTCATTTAAGAGTTCTTCATCAAAAGAACCTGTGTTTGTCATTACAAGAGTATGAGTCATTGCAGAGGTACAACCTGTGGCAATTTCACCTGTTTCCAATTTTTGTCTTAGGAGTTCTAAGTCCAAATCAAAAATGAAACGAGTGTACCCGTATGGAACATTTAGATTAAGTCCATCACCAAAAAACAGTTGAGTAACGGGGTTTCTTCCTGTGTTTACAAAACTATCGAATTGAATGGTGTTGTTCCTATTGTAGTATGACCTTAAAATTGACATTTATAGATTTTTATAATAAATATCAATTAATTCGAATATTTGGATTCAGGATTTTATTTGCTGCGTTTTGGAGTTCAAATAGTATTTGATTTGATTGTGTTCCATCTGTTGCTACAGGAACTGGCGGTACACCTGGTAGTGGATGAACGTGAGAGATTAAGAATCTAACAATCAAGTTCAGTAATTCAATCAGTTCTTCACCTCTAACAGTTGAGGATGTAAACGGTAGAATGTTCTCTTGTATCTGTTGTTGAGTAAACCCGTAAATACTGTTTTCAAAGTTGACTTTTTTATTTGACTTGTGTGATAAAAGATATACAGTATCTGCACCCATACCAAGGAAAGTTGATGTTTGTGGAGTTACATCTTTTGTGATTATATCTTCTAACTCTACTTTGATCGGTCGACCAATCTCATTTTTAGTTCTTACCAAGGCGAATTTATAACTTGTTGGGCCCAATCCAGGACTCAAAGTTATTGAATTGGCAAATCGTAGAGAATTCGAGTAAGAAATTGTGGATATTTGGGTATTTTGAATAGACCCCCCTGAGTTGTCCAATATGTTTCTAATAAATGCACTTGGTCTATAGGCAAACGGGAATTGGTCGACAACTTCAGGTCCGTTAGATATTTTTCCTTGATTTACCCCTTGAATGAACCCATTGATTTTGTTTACCGTTTGTTCAAAAGAAAGAGCCTGAAATGATTCATAGTACTCTAAAAATTTGACTGATTCTAAATCTGAATCATACTTGATATTATCTGTCAAAGTTTGGTTTAACGGTTTCAAAGAAAACAAACGTATTTGACCGGTAAAACTATTTTGTGTGTTTTCAATATTTTGTATATCCCATTCAATAAGTTTTTTTGTCGGGACGTTTACTGAAGATGTTTTTAGTAGTGTTTTTTTTCCCGTATTAGATATTTGTGAATCAAACCCTGAAATTTGAATAAAAGCCCTTCTTGAATTTGCTATAGGAAATTTTTTTACGTCCAAAGTATTAGTTTTGGATGCTCGTAAAAGTACTGTATTTTGTTTTACTATAACATCAGCGGCACCACGCCCCAAAAGAGCATTATCACCTGGTTCAGGAAATATACCAAAAGATTTTAAATTTTTATAAGTACCATCTTGGTTCTTCAGTGCTAAAGAACTAATTACTCGATCACCTAATGAAGTGTATTTGTTGGCTGCTTGTACGTTTTCAAAGGGTAAACTCATAGGTGAGGAAAATGCCCCCTGAACGTAATAGACATCCTGATATGGATATAAACTATTTTGATAAATAAGATTTACCCTCTCCTTTACCTCAGGTACCTGTGCAATAAACATCGGAAGTAATGGTAATTGAACGAACGGGTCTTTTGGTCCCCATTTATCTTTTACAGGATCATAATTGAAACCCTCTAAAGCCGCCCTGACATTTCTATCCAACGGATAAGCACGAATACGACCAAGCATCATAGGATCTTGGTTGTCTACGACTTCCGCAGGATAAATAATTTTTTTTATCAGTGGGTTTTCAGATTCCATTGTTTCTTTGTTGGTATTCTCTTAGGATGTTATTGTATAGATTCTCGACATTATCTAAATGATTAGTCAATTCTATAATTATACTTTTTGTTTCGTTGAAATCTAAATTCAAAAAGTCCATTGCCTGAGTAAGTTCTTTATTACTACAGTTTTCTAAATCAGAAATTATTTCCTGAAATTTTTCTATTGAAATATTATTATTTTCTATCATGATGGTATACCTGAGGCTTTTCTAGGAAAAGTAATACCAGCCGGTGAAATCGTCAATGGTGGGATTACTTGTTGTGTTTTACTGTTTTTTGTTCTTTCTCTTTCAGTTCCCTCTATTTGTGCTTTAACTGACAACAACCACAGGTTTGTACTTCCATCTGGCATTGGTCCAGTTGGGATACCATATGTTTGCATCTGCTCGATAGTTTCTAACATTGCTCGTGTATCACTAAAACCTGAACGTAAATCGGCAAACAATAACGCCACTTCAGGTATATCGTATCTACCACCTCTCAAAGCCAATTCAACTATTTCAATAATTGAATCAATCACACTTTTACATTTTCTGGCGTCAGGAATAATTTGAGTTAGCAAAATTGATAGTGCTAAAAGTGATTTTGTCTGTAACAATCTTTTTTTATTAAGTTCTTTTCTTAAATTACGAGCAATATTTCTTGTGAGTTTTTTGATATCACGAATAATAATTTCTCGTAGTATTTCAACAAACGTTGCTGCTATTTTAGAAGCTACTTGAATATTGAAATTTGGGAATGATTTCATAAAACTTTCCAAATCGTAAACTTCTTGAGTAATACTCGTCTGAGTATTGTTTTTCAATGCTTCCAATGCTTTTACCATAATCATGAATGGTAAAAGTACTTTGGGTGATAAAACCGCTGCGTAGAGTGCCTGCGGGAATTTATCAATAGCGTCTTGATCTATCGACAATCCTAAAGCAAATTTGGGACCTATTGTTTTATCCTTGATTGTTTCTAAGGTTTCATTGAGAATGACAGTATTTGCAGCATTATCGTTGTCGTTCACATCCAAAAGTCTCAGTAGATTGTCTAAAACTTCATTACTGTTCAAAGGTTGTTTTATATTCGTACAATCGATGTACTCAAAAACACCAAGTTTTATGTTGGAAATTTCAGATTCGATAATTCTGAGATCTACGTCAGTAAGTTCAAAAAAAGTTTGGTCGACACCATCTAAAGGTGCGACTTTAGCAATGCCACTTACATTAATTTCCTCGGTAGAGTCAAAGCACAATCCCATGATTCGTTGTAGGATTCTTTGAAAATATGCTTTATCGCTAACTTCACCAACACCCAATTTGAGGTTTACTGATACTAAACCAAAAAGAAAATCAAATAATTGTAATTGTATATTTTTAGTATCAACAAGTTGTATAGAGTTAAAGTAGTCCGTTATAAATTGACCAATAAGATTTTTGTTGTCACTACGGTTTATCAAATTCACTTTGAAAAAGTTACCTTGATTTCCTTGATCATCTTGGTTTACAAACGTTATGTTGAACAAATTTTGTAATGACGCCCCTTGATAATTTACCCCATAATCATCATTATACGACTCATCTTTTTTCTGAATTCTACGATACAATTCGCGGTTCATCGAAAATGGTTTGTTTTGAATCGTTATATCATCTTTTTCATAGAATAATTTTCCGATTGTACTTCCTGTACTTTCTTTCAAAAATCCCATTAGATCTATAGACTCAACTGGTACGTATATCCCCTGAAGAGTTGTATTAGGATTAGTGATTACCGCATCATATGTTTGTTCTTGAGAGCAACCCAACTGTTTTATCATTTCATCAATGACAATTTGTGGAACTCTACTTTTAATTTCATCAAGGGCTTCTGAAAAACTATCTTTGATAAAGGAATTTACACTGTTTGAAGTCTTACCTGTAAAACGATTTTCAGGTATCAAGTTATCGATTTCTAACAGTTTTCCAAGTTGGGTCTGAACCTGTCTTTGATATCTTTTTCTTTGTTCGCTAAGTTGTGATAAAGGAGATAGTGTAAGATCCGAATTTACCTCCAAGTTTGATTGTTGTTGGTTTGTTAAATCTGTAGTGCTCCTACTAATTTCATTATAGGTGTCAATTGCCTTGATCCTATTTTTAAGAAAATTGAAATCGTCATTTAGATCGATTGCCATCGTTTATTTCATTCTATATGATTTATCCGACTCAATATTTTCTACATCTTTTTGAATTAGTGATTGTAACATTTCATCATCGATATCTGTCAACATCATGTTGTCCTCTTGAACTTGGGATTTCTCCCATATTGATGATTGTAATTTGGCTAATGTTAATTTTTTTTCGACAACATCATTTATAATTTTTTGTTGTTTTTCAAGAACCGGTCCAATTTCTCTCATATCTTGTGGATCTTTGAGTAGTGCTAACATTTTATTTTGTACTCTCAATGCAGTAGATCTTTGCTCCACAAGTTCGTTGTAAACCTCTTGTAACAATGCGAGGATAGAATCTTTACTTAGATTTATCTCTTTTTTCTTCGGACGTGACATATACTATAAATATGAATTAAATGAAATTTTCAATCTAACATATCATTCACAACGACATGATATAGTTTTTTATATTTTTTCATGGCACTTCTAATTTCTTTAGTCGATAAATTTGTCATTTCTCGAATTGATAACAAAATAATATTTTTATTAAATTTATTGTTATCAGTACCCATAAAAATAGTTTTGTAATTTTCAAACAATTCCAACAATGCAATACCAAGCTTACGTTCATTACTGTTGAGACTATTGTCATCTAAAGTAGTTCTGAGTTCTTTTAAAAAATTCTGAATCACAGCGTCAGCATCGGTTTTTTCGTACTCTAAATAGTAAATCATATCTGGCCTTGTCTCTAATTGAGATGAAATATCTTCATAAGAAATTTTTCTATTTGTTTCTTTTTGGTCTTTTATTATTTGACCCATCAAATAGTTCTTACAAATTGTGCCAAAATAAGAATACGCTTTTTTATTCTTGTCTGGTTTAAACTTGTCAACTTTTGTCATCAGGAAAGAATGTGTATCCGTGTGGATATCCGTAAAATCCATATCTTTACGATATAATTTATATCTACGAATGATTGAGGAAATCATTTTGTCTAATGGACCTCTAAGAAATTCATTATATATTTTATTTTTCTCCTCAAAAGTTCCAGCAGTTAGGTACATCCTCACGGCATTCTCTTCGGCAACATCAAAATAATTTGTTTGTGTTGGTTTTCTACCCCTTTTGACAGTAGTGGTTGATGTTGTCGCAGAAATCATTAAGCATTTTCTAACTCATACTTTATGTTTCTATCATCATTGAAGAAATACTCTTGTTTGGCTGAAGAAATCCAAAATCTTACCTCATTTTCAGTCAATCGATCAGAACCATGTTTGTAGTTCCAAAAAATAGATCCTTCCCTAAGTGCCATGTGTTTGTAACCTAATTTTGGTATTGTCATAATTCTCATCGAATTGTGTGTAATTCTCAATAACATTTCATATACAAAAGTTAACTTGATTGAAGGTTTGAAACCTCCGGCCTCAATGAACTTTTCACGATTGATTACTATTCCCGCAGTTTGGAAATTTTGGTAATTCAGCAAAGTTTCATTAGTCAAATATCCAATTTCATGTGCAATATTAGCGGCAAAAGAAGCTTCATTTGTAAATCCTGCGAAAGTTCCTTTTTCATCAACATCAACGACTATGGGTAAAAATGCGTCTACATCAGGATAAAATCCCATATATTTTTGGACATTTGAAAACCAAATATTCGCATATTCATCATCAATTTCAAAGAAAGATACCCACTTGCTCGTTGTGTTTTTTACACCATAGTTTATTTGACTTTGGTAATTTGCCTCACCCTCGTATGGTAACAAAACAACATTTAGGTCTCCAAAGTCGTATGAATTTAATTTACTTACTAATTGTTCTTCGATTGTATGAACAATTATAACGTCATTGAATGGTACTTTTTGTGATTGTAATGAAAGAATACATCTTTCAAAATAGATATCAAAATCTTTTGTTACGGCAGATTTGATAGGTAAAATTACTGATAGGTCTAAAACATTTTCCATAAATTATACAGTTTCTTTTGTCAATTGAGCTTCGAAAGCTTCTTTACGTTTATTAGAAAAATCTGTGAACAATTCTATAACTTGATTTTCGAATTGTTTTCTATTTGTATATTTTTCGACAGTTTTTTCTGATTCAGTATAGATGTCACCAACAAGGTTGTCTTCTAACCAAGTTTGTATAATGTCGGCAATAACATCCACCATCATGTTTGGATTGTCTAACCATACACCATTTGTATCTGTCATCCAATCAGGTTTCAAGTTTGGTTTAGTACCCAAAACTAAAACTCCTGATTTCATACACTCCAACGGAAAGGTTCCAAAACCTGAAGTTGGATCAATCCACACTCCAAGGAACGCATCTTGAAGTCCTTTAGCAAATTCGTCCTGTGTGAGACCTCTAAGGTCACGGAATGTAAAAAATCTGTATTGTGGGTACTTTAGATAAAATTGTTTGATTAGATTGATACCATCTCTCTGCTCACGAGTATGAACCGCAATGATAGGTTTAGCAGGAAACTTTTGTTTCTCAAATTTTTCTGAGATCACAGGTGGGATTATCGCATATGAAACTTTCTTCATAATTTTTTCGATTTGTTCTCTCTGTGATTCACTTGTTGTGATACATTTGTAAAAACCTAATTGAGTCCAACTCATACCAGGAGTCAACGTTTCCAAAACATGATCATAAGCCTGAGCAATTACGATCTTCCCACACGGAAGATTCTTAATCTGCTCCATGATAAATCCAAATATTTCGGGTATAATCATAATGTCTTCAGGCGCAATTTCTAAGTTTGTATCTTCTATTGATTGATGTTTAAGTTCAGAGTGTGAGTCTCCCAACCACACAGATACCGGCACAAAATCACTTTTTTCATGTAACATTACCACGGTAAAACCTTCATCGTGTAACGTTTTGGCCATATCATAGATATAAGCAATAGATGCCTTGGCGTTTCCTTTTGTATCTTGTACAAAAAAATAAAGTTTGTTTTTTTTCTCTTCTATGTTTTGAATAGATTTTTTGATTTTTTCAAAAAGTTCTGTTTCCATTTTTAGATTTTTTGTATGAATTTATAAAATAGCATTGTGTTCCAAGCCAATCGGTAAGGAATTGTGAGTTTTTCCGCCCCACGATCTCCCAATTTTTCATCAACCTCATCTTGGTCACTAAGAACAACTTCGGTCATTAATTTAACCATTTCGTATTTCAAAATGGAAATGTGTTGGGTATCTGTAGAACCACTTGTTTCTTGATTTGGAAGATTGATAAAACTATCAAGTTTTTCCAAATCTAAATAATAATTTTCACCGAATACTTGGAGCATTTGTTATAATTTTTTTTAGTGTTGATTCTAATTCTTTCAAATTAGTTATAGTATTTTCTAAGTTGATATTAGAATTATATGTTGTTTCATATTTTATTGTAGGTTTGTTTTCACAATTATCCAACAACTTGGGGGATGCCGCAACTAAAATGTCAAATTCTTCCCATATGCGGTTCATATTTTTTTTGTTGAAAAAAACAATTTTGTCAACATCACAACCAAATTTGGAAACAAAAAATAATGTTGCTGGTTTTGTTTTGCCAATCTGCTCACTAATTAACACTATTTCAATATCCTCTTCGAAACTTATTTGGAGGTCTTTCAAATCATAAAATGTAGACATTGTACTCGATGGTGCGTGTCCGAATATCTGCATCGCAAATTCTTCATATATAAACGACACAAACTCTTCATCCGTCTTGAAAATGAAATGATTTTCATAGTTTGGTGTGTTGTAAGGTTTGATGATTTCATATTGAAAATCTTCATCTACCAACTCCAACTCATCGATAAAATATTTTTGATATATCTGTTCTATTTTTGAGTAGGTATCTCTAAGTACACCATCAATCTCAATTGCTAATCTTATCATTCGTCGTATTTTTCTAATATTTGACTTATAAGTGGATTTCTAACTATGTCTCCATCTTTGAACGAAAAGATACCAATTTTATCAACATTTGTAAACTTTTCAATTGCATCCCACAATCCTGAGTGAGTTTTGTCTTTATATCTATCAGTTTGTTCTAAGTCACCGGATATGAAAAATTTACTATTAAATCCTATTCTCGTCAGTAACAGTTTCATTTGTTTTGGTGAGGCATTTTGTGCCTCTTCAAATATCAAGATTGAATTATCAATATTCATTCCTCTCATGTACGCCAAAGCGAAAACTTCAATAGCCTCAATGTCTTTAAGTTTTTCTCTATTTTGTTTACCAATAATCTTATTCAATAAATAATATGATGGAAAAATGTATGGATCCAATTTTTCTTCCACATTACCTGGTAACGCTCCTAATTTTTCTTCAGCCTCAACTGCAGGTCTGACAATAATAATTTTTTCATATGGTGAGGTTGGATCAACTAATAAATCTACCGCCGCTTTCATCGCAATATAAGATTTACCAACACCGGCGGGTCCTGAACATATGGTTATTTCTTTATCACAAAGTAAGTTATAATATTTTTTTTGTGAGTCACTCAAAAATTTTTCCCTTGTTTTTTTCGGGATTATTTGATTTATGATATTTTTTTTGGTTAAGTTTTTCTGAGTAAAATCCTCAGTTTGTCCTGAAATTCTTGGTGCTCTTTTAGCCATTTATTTTGATTTATTATTTAGGGGTTGTTACTCCTCGTTGACTAACAACTATCGCAGCCATTTCATTGGCGTACATCAATGATGTAGGTACATCTTTTGTTTCTAAGTATTTTAAGGTAAATGATGCCACGAATGTATCACCAGCACCACTTACATCTATGGTTTCTTTTGGATTGTTGGAAGGGTATATTTCACCGTTGTATTGACAACCTTTAGAACCTAAAGTTATGATAAATTTTTCTGGATTTTCATGAACCAACTTTATATTGTTCAAAAATTCACTTTCGTTGAGTTTGATAAACTTTACGTATTTGATTGTTTCCTCATCTAATTTCTTTTTGGTGTCTAATATTACTAATTTGTGAAGTTCCGAAATTCTTTTTATCAATTCCTTCTTAATAAACCCTTTGTCGTAATCACTGATGATAACCGCGTCAGATTCACTAATTGTTTCGTTTTTCTTTGGTGATAAAAATACTAATGGATGTATATTCACATTCTCACCTTCATCGATCCTCAACAACATTTGGTTACTTTTTGATTCAACCATTCTTGTCTTGGTGATCTTTTCTGTTTGATACCAATGGACGACATCGATATTTGGTTTCAAACTTTTAAGGTTTTCAACAACATTACCACCCATACCAGAATTCGTGGTTTGATGTGTTGGGTTGAAAACAGGTACGGGAGCCTCGGGACAAATTCTTGTAACATTTCCATAAACAAAAATGTCTTGTCCCAATTCACCAATTACTAATATTCTTGTCATACTCTAAAATTTTGGTTGTGGAAAATCCATCAATTTTATCAAAAAATAATACTTGTTCGACCAAATGTGATCCAATAACTTTTTTTTCTTTATAATCACTACCTACAATCATGTATTTGGGTTTCCATTCCCTTATTTGATCTTCAAGTTCTTTATCGGATCCAAATCCTACAACACTGTTCACATAAGTGATGCTTTCCATCATAAACTTTCTGTCAGTCCATAGATTTACAGGGCGACTTGGACCCTTCAATTCTTGTACCCTCTCATCGTAATCAATACCTACTCTAAGGGTTCCAAACTTTGATGCGAACTTCAATAGTTCAATGTGACCTCTGTGGAGAACATCGAAGGTACCATTTACCCAAACTCTCAATTCTGAAGTGTGTCTCCCTTCCATATTCGATATGAATCGCTATCAAAATGTTCTGTTGATACCTCAAACACCACTCCGTCAGTCAATGCTTCCAATTGATGGGGTTGCCCTGGGTATTGTCTAACTGAATCACCAGGTGTCAAGACTTCTTGAACAACCTCAGCGGTTTCAGTATTTATCCATCGGTAAATAAATTCACCTTCTTGTACATACCAAGTTTCATCTTTGATCATATGGTAGTGCATTGAGAATTTACATCCTTTCTTGAAAACTAACAATTTACCGCAATAGTGCTCGTTGTTTTCAAAAATAATTTCGTGTCCCCATCCTTTTGGAATATTACAACTGGGACATTCCTTGGCGTTAAAAACAATTGGTTTTTCCATTTTTTATAAGATATTATTCAATAAGTAAAAGTATAGATTATAAATTTACCTTCTCACCATCAACTTCACTTCCTTTTTTGTAAAATCTAACTTTATCACCAAAATCGTGTGACAACTCATTTATAATCTTTTTATTTTTCAAGAAAGTATCACTTTCGAAAACGTAAATTGTGTACCCCCTTTTGATAAGTTCCAATACAACGAACAATTTTCTACTATCAACAATCTCAGAGTTTTCATATGTTATACCCCCAACCAATAGTGGAACCGATAAATCTTTCTGTGTGTCCAAAATATAATTCAGTACAAATATGTTGTGATTATCCAAATTATAATTGATATCACCACCAAAATTTATAGGTGTTTTTTTCTTCTCAATAAAAGATTGTAAAACATCATTCTTCAACTTCATTTCTAAAGTTTCTGAAGGATAGTTTAATTTTAAAAAATTTTCTATAATACCACCATCCCCTTTTGCTTCCATGACCTCATCGATCATTTTTGTGTAAGTGTATTTGAGGTAATTTAAGTTGTTTTCCAATAGATTTACAAGTTCAGCCGAGGAAGGAGACATGTTTGTAATAGATAAATTTTTGAACCCGATGTCCACCAACAAACTTTGAATTTTAGAAACAACTAAATGATTAAGAGTTCCAAGAATAATTTTTCCGGTATTCACCTCTGATGTGGGGGGTGAGTAAACGACTTCAATATTCATCGGATTTAGAATTTCATTAATCCTTTGAAATTCATTTGGATTTATATTAGAGCAAATAACAAAAATTTTACCATGCACACTTATTTCATTTTCAAAACAATATCCCCAAGATTCCAAAGTGTTGTTTAGATTTTTTGTGTCGAAAGTATTGTTGGGTAACAGTGTAACCTCATCAAAAAAAAATACAATTTCAGAATTTTGTATTGTTACTATTTCATCAGTATTTGATTCAAAATCTTGAGATGTTAATTCGATAAACGTTTTTTTACCACTTTTATTTATTACTCCTATTCTACTCATAGTGGAAAGTATTTTCTCATTGCGATTTCTCTTTTTTCACGTTGTGAAACTTGAACATGAAGTGCTTCATCACCTTCTTTCATATTGATGAATTTATTTGATAAATCGGACAATACAATTTTTTTCTTAAGATGTGAACTAATTTTTATGTCATCACAAGTAAAATCTGGTGTCATATCAAGTCCTTCTAAACTTGATGTGCGTATAAACATAAAACGTCCTTTAATTACATCCACTGAGATGTTTCTATCTTCGGGATTTTGAATATGGGTACAATACCAATATTGACTTTGTTGGTCATTGATTACCCCAGCATATCCCACCGCATCGACACTTGGGTTTTTGTCCATGAAAGTTTTACAAATCTCTAAAACTTTGTGATCGGAAAAAATGATGTCATCGTCAATCACACAAAAATAATCGGTGTGAACATCCTTAATTAATTCCCAACGAGCCCAACATTGTAAAGAATTATCCGACGAGATGTAATTGATTGGATCTGTTACTGTAATTTTGTATCTACTATCGTTTGAGGCGTTATCAACCAAATACATGTCAGGTTGTATAGTTTGAGATAGTGTTTTGGTTAATATAGAAGATAGATTCTCTCTTCTTTTCCAATTCAAAAAAACTATAGAAATTTCGCTCATAAAATTTTATCGTGATTGTTTGTTTTATAATATATTCCAATTTTCTTCTTTTACCAAGTATTTTAACATTGGTGTTTTCAAATCTTTGACTCGTTTGTATAAAGAGTGTTGATCATCTCCATTTTTAATGATTGCGGAACTTTTTGATACTTTATATCCGTGAATTTTATTGGCAAAAAATGATAACCATAAATCCTCCACAAACCAATAATCCTCCTTACATTTATATAAGTTAGGATCCTCCAAAATTGACATGTCCATTATCATACCACCCGTACCTGCGTAGTGGATTTCTTCACCTGGTTTTCTTTGAACTCGGTTCACATTATAGTTCAAACCGTTGAATTTCCAACCATAGCGTGACTTAATGGTTTTGGGTTCTTTTTCTCTGTAAAACACCTCCAAAATTTCGTTACCGAAAGTTTGATCGTCATCGATAAAAACACAATAATCCATTAATCCTGGTCTCCGTCTAACTTTTTGGCCATAATAGAATCGTCCGAAACCCCCAATGTTTTTTTCAGAGTGGTGAATTTCATAATCAAAATCTGCATGAGTTTGTAATAGTTTATCAAAACCATCTTTCAATTCAAAATTGTTATTCCATACAAATAATTTGAAATTTTTGTAGGTTTGATTATTGAGTTGTTGTATAATTTTTTCAAAACCATCAATTCTTTTCCAAACACACATTATTACAGGTAACTTATCGTTTTCGTTTGGCAGTTTTTTAATTTCGTATAGTTTTTGTTCGTTATGAATCATCATTTCGGATGGGACTCGAAATGGTCTGATTTCTAATGGGAATTCTAAATATAGATTTCGAGTTTTTTTATGCCAATCGAAAAAATTACTCAAGTATTTATTCCTCAACGTTGACCTTTCTGGTATAATACTTGTCAAACCATTTTCTCTTCTAACCCCTTTTTGTAAAACTTCTGTTATATGGTGGACTGCAGATTTTCCATAAACTTTCAAAAATCTTTCATAGAACTCCGAGTCCGCCCCCATCTTTACCGAATCGTAATAACCAATTTTATCGAAAACGGTTTTTCTCCACATCATCGATGGATAGCCAAGTGAGACTTTGTGACCAATCCTTTCATATTGACAAGTCACACAACTTATATTGGGATTTTCTTTCAATATAGTTAATTGTTTTTCTATTTTTTCTGGTAAATCTATATCATCGGAATCCAATATGGTGACATAGTCACCTGATATCTTGTCTAATATTGAATTTTTTAGCCAGTACGGACCCATGTTTTGGTCGTACAAGTAGATATGAATTTTTGGATGGTTTTTATATTTTTCGAATACAATATGACTATCGTCGGTAGAATTATCATCTAAAATGATAATTTCTATTTCACTATAGGTTTGACCTAGTGACGATTGTATGGCACTTTCTAAAAATTCAGATGTGTTAAAATTTGTTATGATAATTGATACTACGTCTTTTTTGATGTCCAATAATTTTTTTTCAAAAAAAGAAAAATCTATATTGTTACAAATTTTTTGGGTTTTTTTCTTCTGAGTTTCGGATGGATGATTTGCTTGACCATCTTTTATCAATTTCTTGTAGTTGTGTACATCTGGTGTGGGGTCTATTTGTAAAATCAAACCATCAGATTCTGTAAATGAAAGAATCTTCCTCGATTTAAATCTTTGAAGTCTAGCCCAAGAATTTATGTTTGATGAGGTACCAAAAAACGTATCCCATAATTGACCTCTCAATTCAGAAATTACTTCTCTCGACACTAACCTTACTTGAGATATTGGCAATCCATTTGTCTTTGGTTTCATATAAATAATTTCACCATAATCATTCATCAAAACAAAATCATTCCAAGCTAAAATCTGATACTTATTTTTTTGTACAAAAATTTGAGTTATGACATTTTCATCTAGAAAGATATCAGATTCCAAAAGTAAAATATGGGAATACTTGGGGTTTTTTTGAAAGAATTCTATTTGAGAATTTAAGTAGGATCCTATTGGTTCACTATTTACTGTTATATATTGAGAACCCAAATATTCTGACAAATTTTTTTTGTTCTCATCATTCCCTATTACTAAAATGTCAAAACCAAATTTTTGATAATATAATATAAATTTTTCCAATATATCATAACGAGTTGTATCTACAGTTGAAATTAGTATTTTCGTAAAATCTTTTGTTTCTGTTTCTTTCTGAACATGTATAACTTGTGGACTCTCAATTGGGGGCGGTGTTACGGCACTTGACTGCGGTAGTTCTGGAAGATCTGTGATACTAATAGTTTTTAATTGAGTCATGGTAGCACTGTAAAAACTACCTGATTGGTATTGTACGGTAACTGTCCGTCCTGGATTGATTGGTTGATTACGTACTAAAAGACCGCTTCCCCATTTTGTATAATTTATTACCGCAGATGTTTTTCCAACATTTTGTATAATATGTTTTTTACCGGTTATTCGACTTAAGTTGGTAATTTGTTTTTTCATTTAGGTAGGGGATTATAACTATAATTATAAGATTATTTAGTTATCGACTCTTTTACCGAAACCCGCCGATGGTACTAAAACCAAAATCTGATCAATCCATTCTTGGTTTGGAATGGTCTTACTTAAAGACTCGACAAACCTAAAGTCACCACACTTGAATCCGTCCCATTCGTATTTCTTTGCCCACTTGGAATGAAATGTAAAACAATTACTACCAATATTACCAAGTTCTAATTTTTTCATATTGAATGTAATTTGTCTTGGAATAATTGCATGTCCACCTGACAACATTTTCCAAATATATAGGGTATCTTCATTTTTTAGATTATCCACAATTTTTTGTACAGAATTTTCATCAAAAAAAAGATCATCATCATCCAAAAAAATTATCCAACCATCTTCGATGGTTTTTAAAACTGGATTAAAATACAAATTATGATATGATGGCCAAAATAATCGACTTGTAAAAATTGGACCTTTGTAGTTTTGGATCAGTTCCTCTCTATCTACTCCAAATAGAGTTATATCTGAATATTTAGAAACGTAATTTTCATAATCTTGGGGATTATCGTAAATTACTATGTGATTTATATTTTTGTACGTTTGACTTTTGACTGATTTATAATTCCTATCAAAAGCCTTTGGTCTGTTTGAAGTTCTGGTAATTACATTTATTAATTCACTCATTTTATTTGATTGAAATCCAATGTTTTAGTTTATCTTTGTTATCACTTACAAATTTTGTCAAGGTATGTCCTAAATCTTGCTGCATTATTAAAATTTCCTCATCATTATTTTTTCGGGTTTGACTTTCAAAATGATATGCTACTAAACTCCCGTCACAAATGTTATCAAATCCATGAATTATACATTGAAAATTTAATTCTACGTCTTCAAAACAAACTCTATATATTTCGTTGAAACCACCAATTTTTTCAAAAACATTTTTTCTTATCATCATCAAACCCGCGGTATTACCTACAACCTTGGTCTGTGTAATTGAAAAGTTATAGTAAGATCGAAAATTTTTATGTGTAAGGGCAAAGTCTCTACCCTCATTCGCAAATCCTGTTAGGATACCATCATGTTGGACGGTATTATCCTCGAAGTGAAGTCTGGCTCCAACGGTTCCTGTCTTTGGATTTGTTCTAAATGTTTGTAACATCCCATACATAACATTATTGAGTAATTGTATGTCGTTATTACTAAACATCAGGAATTCAAACTCATTTGTTATGTATTTTTTTACAACATCATTGTTGATCTTGGCAAAGTTATAATAATCATATTCAATTAGATGTATCTTAATTTGTTCTGAATTAGTGATGATGTATTTTCTAATTTCTTCTTTCTCTTGATCAGTTGATCCTGTATCCGCAACAAATACCTCATAATTTACATTTTTTGTGTGTAACTTAAAAGAGTCTAAACAACTGAAAAGTAGGTTTAGTTTTCCTTTTGTAGGAATTACTACAGCAACTTTACCTGTGTTTTTACTTGGCTTACTCTTGACAGGTTCAACAAATACGAATTCAGGTTTTAAGTCCAAAGGGAGATGTTTCTTGAATTTATTTAGAAAAATCTCCTTAGACCTAAAAAATTCTTCGTTGGGTCTCCCAACAGATTCGTGAGTAATTTCAAAAGACGATGTAACTCCGATTTTAACACCATCTAAAAAATTTGATACGCAAAAGGGGTGATCGTAAAAATGAAATCTACCAATTGTTTCATCGAACTTATGTTTGATTTTTGTTTTATCAAATGCCATAAAAAGTCCATCAATAGAAACGACTGGAATAATAAATGGTAATTTTGGTGAATATTTACTCAAAAACTTTTTCTGACCCTCCGGATGGTGATATACTTGACCAACCATAGTTTGAGGGAGTCTTTCCCAATAAACTCCTGATTCAGGGAAGTAGCTAGTACCTGCTTTACCAATAATACCAAACTCGGGATTGTCTTGGAAATCTTTTACTAATTTTTTACCCCAATTTGTTTCCATTTTAACATCATTGTGTAGACACACAACAATGTCAAAAATAGATTCTGAAATACCTTTGTTATATACTTCCGATAATGAATATTGGTTGTTGTTTTGGTATTGAAGAATTTGGACCTCTTTTAATCCAACACTTCGGAGCAAGTTACTCTTGAAGTTATTGTTATAAACTTCGTCTTTATGGGTTGAGTAAATTATTGTTATCATTATTCGAATACTTCTATGTCAAAAGTTTTTTTAGTCATTTTGTTCCACTTACCCTCATATCGTGTGGCTCTGACAATATGATTATCAATCCAATGGTAGTTTCCACCTCTGGGTTTGTTCATCAATAAGTTGTGGTAAAAATACCCATGATTTTGAAGCCATTCCTCAGTCACTTTACGATGATCCTCAGTTCTTGAAGTAAAGAAAGTAATTATGTGACCTTCATTGTACCAATCATTTATGGTATCGACCGACCCTGGGTAGGGTAAACAGGTTTCCATTCTCCACGGTTCCTCATTTGGAACATCTTCAGTAATTGTCCCATCAATATCAATTAGGTAGTTTTTAATACCATCAGGTAAGACTGGACTGATAGTATTTCCATTATATTCCTGTTGACCCAAATCCATTGTCTCCTCGATCTTTTTGATTAATTTTATTTTGTTCAACTAATTTTACCCACTTACCACTCACTACAGGTGAAAGGACTGCTTGTGCAATTTTTTGACCCTGATCAATAGTGATTGAATAGTTATTCATATTCATCAAAATAACTTTTATTTCACCCGTATATCCCTGATCTACAGTTCCCGGACTATTCAGAACAATCAGACCTTGATTTATTGCCAATCCACTTTTAGTTCGGACTTGTATTTCATAATTCTCAGGAATATCGAAAAACAACCCTGTTGAAACCAATTTTCTCTCGAATGGTAAAAATTGAACTTCTTCAACTGAAAATAAATCAAATCCTGAGTCAGAATCGTAGTTATAGAAAGGATCAACCGCCGTCGAGTGATCCTTTCGATATTTCAAATCTAATTTTGGTTGGATTTGATTATATACATCTTCTAAATTTTTTATCTCGATTCCATCAATTTCATCGATCACACCTGAATCTAACTCATCAAGTTGATTTTGAAGTCTTTGGAGTATCTTATCGAGATCTTCGGGGAATGAATCGTTTTTAGACATTATTTGAGTTCTTTGAATTTCTTTATCAAGTTAATCAATACTTCTACATCTCTCTCACAATACTCGATGATTAGATCAAGTTGATCGTAGTCGTAATACGCCTCATGAACGCGGTTTCCTGTAACCTCACCTTCTTTTGGTGATGGTACACCCATAGCCGCACACATGAGTTCTAAAGATGACAGAGCAAAATTATTTCCCATCTTCCAAATATCCATGGTATCAATAGCCTTTATTTCCCATGGTTTAGTATCATATCCGGGTAATAATACTGATGGTTTGATACCATTAATTACCATTCTTTTTTGTAATACCGGTATGTCGAACATTTTAATATTGTGTCCACACAACCAAAAATCTAATTTGAAAACTTTGTCTAAAAGTGCGTTCACTCCCTCCAATAATTTCATTTCATCTTTATCTGCAAACGTTTGTTTATGAATTTTACCGTCAGGAGTTACAAAGGCAAAACTAGCACAAACAATTCTAGAGAATTCAGGTACAAGAGCGGCTCGGTTTACAAAAACCTGAGAAGCGTCTAAACCCTGATCTTCAGGAAATCTTTTTAGAAACCAATCGTAGTAGTTATGAAGTTGTTTTTGAAGTGCAGGATATTTTTCAGACAATTCATCGTAATCCTTGGTAATACCAACGGTCTCAATGTCAAAAAAAAGGATTTTGTTTATAGATTGTGGTATCATAGTATAGATTTATAAAATTCGGCACGGTCCTTAATGACAACATTCAAATCATATTTGTCTTTTACAGTTTCGTATAGTCTTTCTCCTAAATCAGTTGCCCATGATGGATTATCAATTAACTTTTTGATGTATTTGTACCAATCACTATTGTTTCTTCCTTCGTCCACAAGTAGAGCGTTTCCATCAACAAACTCACCTTGATTTAGTGCATGTTTCAAATCGATAGTATAAGGACCTACGTTTGAGGCTATAATAGCCTTTTTGTAGAAACCAGCTTCAATTACCTTGAGTTGAGATTTTACTCGGTTAAACAAATGGTTTTTTATTGGTGCCAAGGAAACATCAAATTTAGAATAATTCTTTGCGTATGATTGAACAGGTCTAGTCCATACTCTACGATAGAATTCATGAGAAAATTTGGAATCATCATCTTCAGAAAACATATCCAAAAATACTTTGTATTCAGGACTAATCAATTTGTACTTGTTAGTGAAAATTTCTTCGTATTTTTTCCAGACAGTTTCTTCAGGTCGGATTGGACGTTGTTTTTGTTCACCCGTTTGTTTGTTGATTTCGGTTACTGTACCTCGAGTATCAAAACCACAAAGATAAAATTGCGATTGGTCTTTGTGTTGATACATTTTAGGAAAAACACCATCAAGTAGCATAAGATCATGAAGATGAGAAGAACCTCCCAACCACCCAAATCGTAATTTCTCACTTGGTAATGTTGGTTCATTGAACTGAGTTTCTTTTGCGTTTATTGCGTTTGGAAAAACAACTACGTTTTTATTATACTTAGAAATTTCTGTGGCAAATACTGATGTTGTTGTCATCACATACTGTGAGTGACGTAAGTTGTTTACAATTTTTTCATGAATTTTATTGGTTACAATGAGATCGTGAATTGGGTGTTCTTTACCTGGTAACCAATAATCATCCAAATCCATAATAGTAACAATTCCCATGGATTTAAGTATTCCCAACAAGTTAGGTGTGTTATCGTAATCACCCAAAGTACGGTGAAAATGGACAATTTGATACTTTTTCCAAAAATTCATGTCGTTCATGGGAACTTGGAAAAGAATATCAACGTGAAAGTCGTCAGGGTATTGATTTTGTAAAATTACGTGTGGATCAATAGATCTATATTTACCCACACCCGATTTGTCAGAGGGTATTACTAAAACATTAATTTTGGACATAGAATTGTTTTTTTCCCAAAATATAGGAATTATAAACAATAAATAAAAGTCCTTATTTCATTTTTTTGATCTTGGTAACAACACCTTCAAATACATGTTGACCAACACGAAAAGAAATTTGTTCCTTGGTTTTTTGTGTTGATTCAACAACTAAACCCTTCTCGTTCAAAACTTCTTCAATGGTTTCTCTGAGAAGTTTTTTTAATTCATTGTAGTTCAAATCACTTTTGGATTCTGTAATAGTTTGTCTACGTTCTTGTTGAACTATTTTACCTGAGGCATCGGTCTTCATCAACCTTGATGCTGCTTCTACTAATTCATCACTGAGAACTGTTTCGGAACCCATCATTTTTGGTTGTTCGATAGGGTGTTCCATCATCAATCTTTTAATTTCATCAGGTAATTTCGAATTCATAATTCTATCCTGAGTTGGTAGTTGTTGTTGTGATGAGGCTCTTGGAACAGGTTGTTCAGCTAAAAATTCTTGAGGTACATTGTATTTTGCGGGTGGTGCATCGTAAGATTCTATCATACTTGATGGTATTGAACGACTATTTCCCCTTGGTGTTTCTCCGTGTTTGTCCATTATTTTTTTGGCAACCACTAATTTCTGCATTAAATCCTGATTCATTGTGTTGTGTCTGTTGTATCAAATTTGGCTATGGTGATTATGTTTACCATATCTTTATCACCAGTAAAATTATAACCAGGTCTTGGTTTAGTAAAGTTTTGACGAAGTGGTTTAAACATGGTAGTTTTATCCACACGGAAAAGTCGCCACCCTGGTTTGGGACTATGTGGATCATTCAAATACGCCGTGTGAGATGCTCCGGCGTTATCCCAAGCTCTAAAAACCATATTACCAGCTTTTGAACGACCTAATGCGACTGGTTCTATTTCTCTTAGACCTTTACCACCTGGTTCATCACCATCATAATAAATTGAGCACACTTGTTTCTGATCAATTGCTCTTCTTATGTCGTCAATTGATGCTGCCTCAACAATGAGTATTTTAAGTGACTCAAGTAATTTCATTATTGTTCTCCTTCTACTCGGTATGGTTTGTTGGGTTGATATGCGTTGAATTTAATATTCATCTTTCTTTCAAACACATCAACTGAAGTTCCAGCGGCTTGGTTGTAAACATCCAAGAATGTTCCGGTTCCTCGTCCTAATTCATCACCATCCCCAACAGCGTCAGGATTAGTAGATGAATATTGACTACCTTGTTGGGTGTAGTCATTTTTTACAATGTTTTTTTTCCTCTCAATATCGGCAATTGCCGTAAGTCTATTAGCTGGTTGAGAAAAATCTAAAGGTAATTGTTCCATTTTATAATATTTTGGTCATTAGGTCGGTTATCCTTCTAAGGCTTTCGGTGACTTGTAAGTCATATTTTTCTAAAGATTTTTTATGACTACCGTCTTTGGAGATATTCATACCCACATTAGCACTTTGTGGTTTGATATCGTTTGTGTTCATCATACCCGTATTATTTCTAATATTATCAGAACCTGAAAGTGATTGTCTAGATCCTGAAAGTATTGAGTCAACAAAACTTTTCATTTTATTTTCCCCATTCAATATAAAAGGTGCGTCAGTGTTTGTTCCTGAGTGATTGTCAAAAAAATTTTTGATTCTCTTCAACTCGGGATAACCTATTGAGGTTGCTTTTTGCAGTCTTTTATTACGGTTGAAACCTTCAGTATTTGCATCCGCATTTTTTACCTTTGTAAAACACACTTTCATATGATTACGCATTTCTTGTGGAAAATCCCAAACTTTGTCGTACAAATTACTGTTCATCTCTTATAAATTTTATAATATCACTTTTACTAATACCTTTTTTTTTAATGAGATTCAATAAGTTTCTTAGATTTTTTCTAACCATAATAGGTAAATCATCGATTTTTCTTACATCCTTACTTTTTCTGATTTCAGTATCTTCAGATTTTTTTACGAGCAAATCTTCCAACATCCCAATCATTTTTTGACGTTGTACTTCTTTGAGTTCTTTTTCAGTCAATCTTTCTTGACCTTTCTCGTCTAATTTCGGTGATTTACCAAACGCTTGACATCTCTCTTCAGGATTTTCTACATCCATTTGTTTCATCTTATCAACACAATTTTCGTAGGTGTCCCCCGAAACAACGTCATAACCAAAAGCACCCGTCAAATCTTCTTCTCTCATTACACTTTCTCCATAATAAACTCGGTAACCTCTCATCACAGGATCACCAGCTTGTCTTGTTGAGAATACGGTTTGATCCATGGTTTTTGTTGGAGACATTTTTGGGTCATGAATTGGAATTTTTGAACTCAATAAGGATCCGTCAAAGTCAATCAATTCATCGATTTCTTCTTTTTTTTCTTCTTTTGGATTGATTTTATCAATCAATTGTTTCAAATCATTTTTTGTGAATTTTCTTTTCGACTTTATCACTTTTTCAACCAACGACAAGATAGATTTTTCTTTTTTTGATGGTAATGAAATTACTTCATCAAATTGTCTTGCTTCATGAATTGTTTCATTAACAGAATAATAAACATCAATTTCATTCTCTTTCTTTTTCAAAAAGAAATAAGTGTTGTTGGAAAAATATTCGCGTCCAAAAGTAATCATAATGATTTTTTACATATAAATACCGCAACAAAAGTATTTATGTCATATGGCATATCAGAACATCAACCAATACGTTTATAACAAGTGGTATTTGAAACCCGTACAAGAAGTTTCAGACCTATCCTTGGCTTCAGATGAGAGACAATATAATGAAGAAGTTATATTTTCACCTTATCTTATTGGAAATACTGATGGTAATGTTATGCCAATCAAAATTGATTTAAATTTTTCAGGATCAAATCAAGGTTTTATAATTGATTATAACGAATATGTTGATGACAACATTCTGATCTCACAAAATTACTATAATATATTAGAGGAAGATCTGTCTTGTTTTAGATTAAAATCAATATGTGACATTGGTTTGACTGGAACAGATAATGGTTTAGTAAGATGTTTGAGTGGTGAGACTATTCAATACACTATGGGACTTCTTCCTAATGATGAAAAGTTCGATAGACTTAAATTTGACCGTAGATTCAAAATGTTCCAAGTTACGGGTTATACTTGGGAACCAAATCACAGATTTTCAGGTTTGTCGGAGGGAATTAATTATTCTATAGTGTCCGTCAATTCAGATCCTATTGGTATATATCACGAACTGTATGGTGGATTTTATCAAGGTTTTTATAAGTTGTTTGGATATGATTATGAAGTTTTACCAACAAGGTATCCAAAAGGGTGGACCGTTGAAATGACCTTGAAGCCTCGTTTTGAAGACGCTTACTTACCACCTTCAGGACAGACAACCCTCAATGATTTTTATCCTGACAATGCCGGTATTTTCTTTTACATGGGAACCCGAGCTGAAAATAAATTTTGGCATTGGGCGAATGGTGAAAATACGGGAGATACCTCTTACCATAGAGTAACCACACCACTAACAGGGTTATCAAGTTGTATGTGTACAAGTTTGAATCCAGGTTATACTACGGAAACTCAATCTATCGTTGATATCAGATCCACAGGTGCGACAATCACAGTTGGTAAAAATCTTCTTTGGGAACCAGGTGATGAAGTTTTGGTTTATCACCAAGAATTGGAATATGTTTTAGGTAATGTTGTTTATTACAGTGGTACCTCAGGAGAAATGCAGTTTACAATCACCACGAGTGTTGGTGTTGGAACATTTCCTGCTTGGAGAGTTGACAAACCAAATTACTTGAAATACGCAGAATCAAATTGTGTTAAGGTATATCCACCATCAGGATCAACAGATATCCACAATATAACCTATTGTAATTGTTGTTTCCCACCACCTCCACCGCCAGTTCCTGAGCACAATCCGTTGTTTGACTCCATGTCAAATGCGTTGGCTATTAGATTTAGTGGTGATCCACGTAATCCAAAAATTTGTGTTAGAACTCTGACCTTTACTGGTGATTGTACAACAACAGGATCTTGCGAAACTTTGGGTAATACAACCGTTACAGGGTATTCGGTAAATAATTACTGTTCATCTCGTGGAATTTATGATGATTGTTTGGGGACTGATTACACAGACCAAGAACATTGGGTTTTGATTGATGCCGTATTTGAGAGATATAGTTGGTTCGATTTCTGTGATTTATATTATAGGGGTGGTTTAGGAACCATCTCCACGACTTTATACACCGCGACGACCGCGAACAATTCTGTCTCACTTATTCAACCACCACTTACTCACGACCAACTCAGGGCAAAAAGAGAAGAGTTTGTCCAACTAAATTACCAATGGTTGATTGAGGAATTTTATAGAGTTGGAAAACTAAAATTATATGTTAATGGTCGTCACTTTGAGACCTTCGATAATTTTGAAGAGATAATTCCTCGTGGTTTGTTCGGTCATAAAGAAACACAAGTGGGCGTTCCTTTCAACATTTCTTGGGGTGGTGGAACACAAGGATTACATGAAAATTTGGTGTTTTCGGCGATGCCTGAAACCCTTTGTGGTGAATACATTCAAGATCCTGAATTGTTCCCTGATAATATATTGAGTGGTACATCTCTGAGTGGATTGTCAACAAATATTATTTTGGAGAAATATTTTGCCGGTACTTTCGATGGGGGAATTTCAACATTCCATATGTATTCGAAACCTTTGTCAGTACCTGAAATTCAACACAATGCGAGGATATTGTATAATGAATATGATTTATTGAATCCATATTGTTTGAACTGTGAAATACCTAACACTGATGATTTTACTTACGAATTTGTACCAGAACCATCACCAAGTCAAACACCCACTCAAACTCAAACTCCTACAATTACTCCAAGTGTTAGTGATACACCAACACCAACACCAACGGTTACTAACACACAGACACCAACACCGACCGTTACTAATACACAGACACCAACACCAACATCAAGTAATTTACCCTCACTTTGTTTGGTGGTACAAGTGTTTGAAGCTCCACCACTGTATTTACCAGTTCTTGGTCTCATAAATTCGAAACCATATTTTGAATACACTCAACCGACCTATGGTCGAGTTTTTAAAATA
>Ga0172376_10001582_pt1 | contig 28951 bp, 31 predicted proteins | sample Lak35m_FD_121114 | JGI IMG/M metagenome (GOLD analysis project Ga0172376, IMG submission 121114) | Freshwater microbial communities from Kabuno Bay, South-Kivu, Congo - kab_092012_35m | ecosystem: Environmental > Aquatic > Freshwater > Lake | place: Democratic Republic of the Congo: South-Kivu...
CTGTAAACTTTTGTGTCTATTGTATTTCAGCCCTCGATTCTAAAAATTGTCAACTATTAATTTCTGTTAATTTACTTTCTCTCCATAAAATCTACGCAAGAGCCATTATTGTGTTGGATGGCGGAAAACTCCAGTCCCAAGGATCTTTAGAAGAATTGAAATTCAGACGGGGAGAACACCAAGAATTTATTCTGGTCTAACTGAATCGCTTTCTACTCAACTACTCTTCATCTACCTATTCATCTACCTATTCATCTACCCAATATGCTCTATACTCATCGACGTAAATTTATATCTTCTGTAGATAATCCCCAGTTCCTCCCTCCTGTTAGTCGTTGGACTTCTTTAGCAGGAATATTCCTCATTGGTACTGTTGCTACTGCTATTGCTCTTGCTTCTTGGGTGAAATATAATGTCACGGTGAAAGTGGATGCTGTGGTTCGTCCTATAGGAGAAATTCGTGTAGTTCAACCGGAAATGGAGGGAACTATTAAAAGTATTTTGGTCAAACCAAATCAAACGGTGAAAATAGGTGATGTAATTGCCTATTTAAATACGGATGATTTGCTTATCAAAAAAAGTCAGTTACAGGGTAATATCCAACAGGGTAATTTACAAATATTGCAAATTCATGCCCAAGTCCGTATTTTAGATCGGCAAATTTTGGCTGAAACTCAAGTTGCTCAAAATGCTATTAATTCCGCAAGGGTGGATTTTTTACGTAACCAAAGGGAATATCAACAACAGCAGGTTAGCACCCAAGGTGAGTTTCTAGCTGCTCAAGCTAATTGGCAAAAGGCTAAAGCTTCTTTAGATAAGGCTCGAGCAGATCTGAATTTTGCTAAAATGGATAAGGAACGCTATCAGGAACTCTCCCAAATTGGAGCTGTAGGTAGACGGGAATTGGAACAAAAAGCTTTGACTGTTCAGCAGTCACAATCAATCCTGGATACTGAGAGTAAATCTCTGGAAATGGCTAAAATTAAGGTTCAGTCTGCTCAAGTTGCTATTAATCCAACCCCAGCAGCGGTGATGATAGCACAGGAACGTATCGCTCAAGAAACTGCTAGGGGTGTTTCTAATATTGCTAGTCTCAATAAGGAAAAACAAGCTTTAATTGAGCGTCGAGTTCAACTAGAAACCCAAATTAAACAATCTATTAAGGAATTAGAGCAGGTAGAAAATCAGATGCGTAAAAGTATGATTTTAGCTACGAGTAATGGTATTATTCTTAAACTCAATTTACGCAATCCAGGACAGGTGATCCGTCCTAGTGAATCTATAGCGGAAATTGTACCTGATAGTTCGGATCTGTTGATTAGAGCTTTCATTCCTACTGAGGAAATTCAAAAGGTCAATTTAGGTCAACAAGTTCAGTTACGGGTTGGTGCTTGTCCCTATCCTGATTATGGAACACTCCATGGGGTGGTTCAAACTATTTCTCCTGATGTGATTATCAATCAATCTAATAATCAAGGAACTACTACCAATAGGATGGGTAATGGTTATTTTGAAGCTACGGTTAAACCAGCAAGTTTGCAATTTGGTCATGGTCGACATCAATGTTATCTCCAATCAGGAATGGAGGTGAAAGCTGATATTATTTCTAAACAGGAAACAGCTCTAGAATTTATGTTCAGGAAAGCAAGGTTAATTACTGATTTGTAATTTTTCTCAGGTAGGGAATGGGCAATAGACTAGAAAAATGGGTGTAGCTCATGGGTCTCAAAAAGATAAAACTGGCATTAAATTGGTTGTTCTATAAACAATCTATAAAGCTATATGGGGAATCAGAAAAAATTCGAGATGATCTGTTACAGGAGTCTTTTACTATTCGTCGCGGTTTGGAAGCACTAAAAATTCAACATTTTAATTTATTAAATAACCAAGTAATAGGTTATCCATCGTCAGGTTTTTATCCTGTAAGTTCTCAATTGATAAGTGATTATTTGCCATATAATGAATCACTAAATCAATCAGCTAACCAATCATTCAATACTTCAATTTCTGAACATATCAACAGGGTAGAAAACTTTCATCACTCCCTGGTTGAGTTAAGCGATCGCCTGTTTCCAATTTATATTGAAGAGAGTCTACCTTTATCCATTCAGTGTTTGGTAGATTCTTGTTTTCTTGCTCATCCTCACATATCAGTTGATTTTGATATGCCTAGTTCTTGGAGGAAGGAGTCAGCACAATTTAGTCTGCTGACTTTAAGAACTCTTCAGGAATTAATGTCTATAACCGTACCAACTTTTTCCGATCCTCTGTCAATTTATATAAATTTGAAGGATCGGAAAAATATTCGGGAATTAACTCTGGAAATTATTTATCCCGATATTTCTACTTTGTTATTTTATTCTGGTTTACCGGAATTAAAATATCTCAGTAGTAGCTGGGAATTTTTAATTTCTGGTAAATGTTTTTATCATGTAGTTAATTACAAAGGTAACTACAAAATAGCCTGGTTTTTTTGCTGGTGAATTGAGGTAAATCCAGGTAAATTACCAGAATCAAAATTCAGATCTTAGCTTTCTGACTAGCAGAATAGGTTCTAAATCTTTCTCCACAGTTCAGGAATTTTTCCCATGAGGGGTCAAATACCTCATCCTCAACTAAACAGAATCCATACAATTTGTTAGTAAAGGTTCACCATTTTTTAATGTTGAGAATGCAACATCAAATGCAACATTTATCACTTAATCAATTAACCGATAAAGCCACTAATCAAGCCAATAAACTGCTGAAGATATTAGTTATTGATGACCACGAATCGGTTCTGAATGGGACAATTTACATTTTGCGTAAAAACTATCCCAGTGCTGAATTTATAACTGCAACAGATGTGCAAACAACTGTGGAACAGGTAACTAATAGACAACCTGATCTCATAGTTATGGATCTTTCCATACCTGAAAGACAGGGAATGACTGCTCGCACTGATAATGGGATTCAACTACTAAAGACCTTGATGAAACAGCATCCCCATCTGAATATTGTTGTTCAAAGTGCTCACAGCAAAACCCTGGTGCGAATTCGGTTGGATATTGACAGTCATCAAGGAGGTTTTACCATTGCTAATAAAAGTGTTTCTATTCAGGAGATGTTAACAAGGGTTGATTGGGCATTACAAGGACTAACTCACACTAAGGATATTAAGGGAATTAACTCGGGAACCGAGGTAAAACCAGAGTGGTTAAAAGTTTTATATTTGGCCTTTGAGCGGGGATTACAAGATAAAGCCATTGCTCAAGAAATGTGTGTTTCTGAACGAATGGTACGTCATTATTGGAATAAGTTACAAGATGCTCTCAATGTCTATCCAGAGGTTGGAAAAAATATTCGTATTCAAACGGAAAAACAAGCTAGGGAGGAGGGATTGATTGATTAGTTAATAACAGGAAGTGGGGCGAAAGAAAACTGAGAATAATCAAGGGCTAAAATTATGCAGTCTAAACCTTGGAAAAAGATTAGGGTAGTTTTACCAATCAACTATTTATTAAACTATATATCAAATCATCTATTTAATATTTACCAAAAACAGATTCTCGGTTATTTGGGAATTTTTAATTTACTGAGTATTACTTATCTAATAGTAAATTGGGATTGTTTAAACTCTCCTGTTTTGGCAGTTTATATTATTATTGTCAATTTCTTGGAATTGATAATACTACAACACAAAGATAAAAACCTAAAATCGGAAGTTAAATCTAGACAAACAATTATTGAGATTATCTTTGAAACCATCCATAATGGTCCCCTACAAACCCTAGATAGAATTTTAAGAATAGTCAATCAAGTCAATCAGCAAGAATTCTCCTCAGATACATTAATGAAAATCACAATTCCAGAATTAACCACAGAACTGGAAAAATTAAACCAAGAACTCAGAGGAATCTATGAATTTTGGCACCGAGAAACCATCTCTCCACACGCTAACCTCTACCTAGATAAAAATCTAGTCATTAATTTAGAAGCTCCCCTACCAGAAATCCTCTATCAGGTCTATACCCATACCCTAGAACGAAATTTCTCCTGTTTTCAAACCATCAAATTAAAAGTCCGCAGTTTTGAACCGCTGGATGAAACTGGGTTAACCCTGGAACATAAACGGGGAATTTGTCGTTTTTTGGAAGAATCACTATGTAATGTAGGTAAATATGCAACGGGAGTAACCTGTCTTAAAGTTAGTGGTCTCTCATCTATGAGTTGGTACACGCTCAGTATTATCGATGATGGTTTGGGTGTGAACTCATGTAAAGAAGGAGAAGGAACAAAGCAGTTCAAATATTTAGCTCAACAAATTCAAGGTAAATTTCAGAGGATTCCTCAACATCCCCAAGGAACTATTTGTGAATTATCTTGGCCCACAAGTTCTGTGGTTGAGAGTCATCAAAATTAGCTATATTGTGAATATAATAGCTGATTGTAGAACTTTGACTCAAAGGAAGGCTAAAAAACACTGTGCAGATCACATTTTTAGGGACAAGTTCTGGTGTACCCACAAGATCGCGTAATGTTTCCAGTGTCGCGCTGAGACTACCTCAACGCGCAGAACTCTGGTTATTTGACTGTGGTGAGGGTACACAACATCAAATTTTGCGCAGTGACCTAAAAATTAGTCAACTGTCACGCATTTTTATCACCCATCTCCATGGTGACCACATTTTTGGCTTGATGGGACTTTTAGCTAGTTGTGGTTTAGCTGGTAATGTGCAACGGGTTGATATCTATGGACCTGCTGGATTAAATGAGTACCTGCAAGGTGCTTCACGTTACTCCCACACTCATTTTTCCTATCCTATTAAGGTTCATACTGTTCAACCTGGTGTGATCTACGAAGATGAGGAATTTATCGTTACCTGTGGAATGCTCCATCACCGCATTACTGCTTTTGGTTATCGTGTAACGGAAAAAAACAGATCTGGGCGATTTGATGTGGAACAAGCTAAAGCTCTACAAATACCTTCTGGACCAATTTATGGAAAACTTAAACGGGGGGAAACTGTCAAATTGGAAGATGGTCGAATCATTAATGGTAAGGAATTATGTGGTCCAACGGAAATTGGACGTAAATTCGTCTATTGTACAGATACGGTTTATTGTGATGGTGCTGTTAAGTTAGCCAAGGATGCGGATGTGTTGATTCACGAGGCTACTTTTGCTCATCAAGATGCGGAAATGGCTTTTCAAAGACTACACTCTACCAGTACAATGGCAGCACAAACAGCTTATGTGGCTGGAGTAAATCAGCTCATTATGACCCATTTTAGTCCCAGATATACTCCGGGAAATGACATTGAGTTGAAGGATTTACTTAAAGAAGCTCGTGCAATTTTTCCTAATACCATTATGGCCCATGATTTTATGGTTTATGAGATACCCAGAAGAAGGGAAAATGGATCTGGGGATCTTGATTAAGCTTCTGGTTTTTAGTTATTTTTAGCGTAGACTAAAAGAGTTTTGAATTCTTCAACTAGATGAATTTTTCCTTGTGCTGTAAAGGATTTGATGATTTCCTCTGCTTTACTATAACCGACGGATTTGGTATAGAAGAGAATTTTTCCATTAGGATTCATTTTTCTGAGGAATAAATCCACCATGGATTCATCATTGTGATGAATAAAGGGAGCATCTTCAGGAAGATAAAATTCACCAATATGAAAGAGTGCTACCACATCTAACGTGGGTAGGGAACGGTCATTAAGAGTGTAGATATCTGTGCACAGTACCTTGTAGAATTTAGCCAGATGGCGGTTTTTACGACACATTTCTACGTACGCTTCATGTTCGGGAATTGAAGCAGTAATACCAATAATTTCATTGGGTTTTGCTAACTTTTGATTTTCCAATCCCAGTACATGATGGGATCCTGTACCAAAATGAAAGATTGTTTGATCCTGAATATCATACTTTTGTAGATACTCAATTAGTTCCAGGTCACATGGACACAAATGAGGTTGCAGTCCCCAGGAAGATTTGATGCGATAGAAGTCATTACCAACCCAGTGTGGTAAAACAGGTTGGGTTAAACTTAGGGAGTAGTATAACTGTGCCAGTTGTCGGTTTTTAAAAACAAGATCACGAACTGTTTTTCTTACGGAAGCAACCATCTGTTAAACCTCACTATTTTTTAGACGCAAGAATGGAGTGCTTCTACCAGGTCTTACAGACTTTTGGTAGAAGCTCAATTACTCAGGAGCAAGTGTAGATATCACCGATGATCTGGTTAGCTGATTTCGTATTTTATTTATCCTAATAGTTGTTAGCTTAACATAGGAAAAATGACCAAGCATGAAGATTTTATCAATTTAGTATTATAAGTTGTTAAATGTTTTCGTCAGACCTTGGGCTATTTGTTCTAAAATTCGACTCGGTAAAAAGTGGCGATCGCCTAAAATAATTGGCAACCCGCGATCGCCACTCTCACAAATACGCTGATGAATGGGAATTTGTCCCAGTAAAGGTGCTTCTAGTTCTTCTGACAAGAGCTTACCACCATCTTTACCAAAGATGTATTGGGGAGCTTGGAAACTGTCTACGTTTTCATTTAGTAAATAGCTCATGTTCTCAACAATCCCCAAAACAGGCACACCTACTTGACGGAACATGTATACACTCCGTCGCACATCCGCGATCGCCACTTGTTGGGGAGTTGTTACTAGAATCACGCCACAAATGGGACTTTCTTGAACGATTGTAATCTGGGCGTCTCCCGTACCTGGGGGTAAATCAATCAGCAAATAATCTAGTTCTCCCCATTTTGCACTGCCAGTTTTTTACCTTTGAGATCAGCAATACTACGAATAGGGGAGTCTTTGTGAACAACAATCCCTTCGGCTTCAACACCGTATGGATCATAGGCAATATAGCGCACGGTTGAGCCCTTTGCCGCTTGAGCAAAAACGGGAGGTGCTTCACCTACGTATGCTACATCTATGGCACCAGCGTTCAATGCTTCTACCATTGGTAATCCTGCAGGAAACTCAGACCATGTCACTCCCTTTTCCTTGAAAACCTTTTCTAAGGTTCCTTTACCTTTGAGAGAAAACAGAACAGTCGCTGATTTTTGAAAACCGATTCTCAGTGTTCCAGCAGTATTACTGGCTTTATTATCAGCACTTGATTCTGTTGTGGGAGATGTATTAGCTCCGCTATTTTTGGTTTCATTAGTACAGCCACTGATAAATAAGCTAGTACTGAGCGCAACGACGGACAGTTTCACCACTGTCTGCACTGATGGTAGCAAACCCTTGAAAATAGTTGTTTTCAACATTCCAGATATCCCCTAATCTACTACAATTACTAGTATATACCGTAGAATATCATGGATTGATGGAATTTGTCACCCACATCTCGTAGATAATCCAAACTCTTTAAAATTTAAGATAAGTTCAATACTTATAAATACTTAAAGAAGTAAACATGAATTACTGTTTCAATCCCCACTGTGATCAACCCGCAAACCCAGAAGGTGTTAATTGTTGCCTAAATTGTGGTGCCAATCTACTTCTAAAAGAGCGCTATCGCTCAATTAAACTCATTGGACAAGGAGGATTTGGTAGAACCTTTTTAGCAGTGGATGAGGATAAGCCTTCAAAACCATTTTGCGTAATTAAACAATTCTATACTCAATCATCAGGCAAGGACACACTCCAAAAAGCAATACAATTGTTCAATCAGGAGGCTATTCGCTTAGATGAACTAGGTACCCATCCTCAAATCCCAGAACTGTTGGCTTATTGCACTCAGGAGGATAGACAATACTTAGTTCAGGAATTTATTAACGGGTTGAATTTAGCGCAGGAACTGGTGCAAAATGGTGCATTCACAGAAGACAAAATTCGACAATTACTCATTGATTTATTACCGGTTTTGCAATTTTGCCATCAGCACCAGGTAATTCATCGAGATATTAAACCGGAAAATATTATTCGTCGCACTAGTGATAACAAACTAGTTATAGTTGATTTTGGAGCAGCAAAATCAACCACAGAAGAAACCAGAAATCGTACAGGAACGAGCATTGGCACTCCTGAATATGTGGCACCAGAACAAATGCGCGGAAAAGCAATATTTGCCAGCGACATTTATGGACTGGGCGTGACCTGTATTAACCTGTTAACCAGGCGATCGCCTTTTGACTGTTATTATAGTCATGAAGCTACATGGATATGGAGAAAGTTTTTAAAAACCCCCATAACTGATGATTTAGGGCAAATAATAGATAAAATGATAGCCATGATTCCCAGTCAACGCTATCAAACTGTTACAGATGTAATAGAAGATTTAAAATTACAGTCTAATTCAACAAATAGCCCTATTTCTATCAAAAATACTGTCAATATTCCCACCACTATAATTAGTCCACCAAAACCACCCACATCCAATCAAACCCATATTCCAGATGTCATAGATCAAGAACTAGCAGAAATAAAATCTAAGTTCCTAGATAATGGTTAATAAGTAGGGAGGTACGATTATTTATAGGATGGGTTAGCGGTAGGGTAAACCATGGGGGCGTTGGGTTTCGTATTAAACTCAACTTACTTAATAAAAAAGGGCGGGTTTTCCCCGCCCACAAAACTTTAGAAATACTCAAAATCAAAGTCAAGTTGCCAAGAACTACTTCTTAGCTTCAGCAATAGGAACCCACTCAGTATGGAAAGTTCCTTCTATATCAACCCGTTTGTAAGTATGAGCGCCAAAATAATCCCGTTGAGCTTGGGTTAAATTTTGAGGTAATCTCTCCCGACGGTAGCTATCAAAATAATCCAGAGAAGCACTAAAAGCAGGAACGGGAATACCCGTCTTAGCAGCTGTGACAATAATTTCCCGCCATGCAGACTGTCTATCCAGAATTGTTTGCTTAAATTCAGGTGCTAACAACAAATTAGGTAATGCGGGATTTTCGTCAAATGCTTTCTTAATCTTATTCAAGAAACCAGCACGAATAATACAACCACCTTTCCAAATTCGAGCCATTTCACCCAAATTCAGACCCCAATTATAGGTCTTAGAAGCAGTGGAAATTAATGCCATACCCTGAGCATAAGAACAAATTTTAGAACAATAAAGTGCATCCCGCACCATGTTCACAAAGGTTCTCGTGTCTTTAAATTGAGTGGGAACAGGACCTGTTAATTGTTTAGATGCAGCAATTCTCTCTTCCCTAATAGAGGAAATAATTCGAGAATTCACCGCAGCAGTAATTGTAGGAATAGCAACCCCTAATTCCAAAGCAGTTTGCACAGTCCAACGACCAGTACCTTTTTGCCCTGCAGCATCTACAATTAAATCTACTAAGGGTTGTTTAGTCCCAGGATCAACATAGGGAAAAATATTAGCTGTAATCTCAATCAAAAATGAGTTCAGCTCGTCTGTTTGATTCCACTCTGTAAATACCTGATGCAGTTGGGTAGCATCTAGTCCACCAACGTTTTTGAGTAAATCATAAGCCTCTGCAATTAATTGCATGTCGCCATACTCAATTCCATTATGAACCATTTTTACATAGTGACCAGAACCGCCGGGACCAATATAAGTCACACAGGGACCATCATCAACTTGTGCAGCGATTCTGTTAAAAATTGGAGAGAGATACTCATAAGAACTTTTTGTACCACCTGGCATGAGCGAGGGACCGTTCAGTGCCCCCTCCTCACCACCACTTACACCCATACCAATGTAGCGTAAACCGGTGGGTTCTAATTCTTGGGTACGTCTTTCCGTATCTTCAAACCAAGAGTTACCACCATCAATAATGATGTCTCCTTCTTGAAGTAATGGTTTCAGCTGTTGAATAACTGCATCAACAGGTTTGCCAGCTTGTACCATTACTAAGATTTTACGAGGACGTTCCAGTGAAGCAACAAATTCTTCTAGGGTAAAGGCTGCCTTAACGTTTCTGCCACCAGCTCGGTTTGACATAAACGCATCCGTTTTTTCTCTAGATCTGTTGTAAACTGCAATTGGAAAGCCATTACGCTCGACATTGAGGGCAATATTTTCGCCCATAACGGCTAATCCAATTACGCCAAAGCTTTGTAGTGTCATAGTTGTTTTTGGGTTTGGCTAACTCTTGCAGATGCTTTCATCTTTAAGGGTAATCCGAGATTTTCGGTTCACTTCTAAAGAAGACATTAAGAGTTGATGTGTAAGACAATAAACCATAACTACTAAACTCTAGAATCTGATTTTGATTTGTATTTTCCCGAACAGATAAAACTTATAAGACAGGAGTTGCAAAATATGCTTGTTTATATTCTATCGTTGGTAGTGGCAATTGCCAGTTTAACTATTTACGCCAGTGCTTTCTTCTTCCCGGAAATTCACCGCAAAAACGATTTTATTTGGAGCGGGGTTGGTTTGTTTTATGCTTTGGTATTATGGGTTTTTGCATCCCGCATTACCGGGGGTCTATTACTGGGTCATGTAGCTAGTGTGTCACTTTTGTTATGGTTTGGTGGGCAAACTCTTTCTTTGCGTGGTCAACTTGTCTCCAAGGGAAAGCCAACGTCAGTTCCCACTGCACAACCGGAGATTAAGGGGATTCAGCAACCAGTATCTAAGATATCTTTACTGGAAAAGCTGCAACAGCTACCATCATTAATTATTAGGCCGTTTAATGGTCTTATAGTCAAGGTTCAGCAAGTGGTTTTTAAAAACCCCTCTGTAAATACTAAAATATCCCCGTCACCCACTCCTGAATCATCCACTCCTGAATCACCCACTTCCGAACCACCCGCTCCTGAATCACCCACTTCCGAACCACCCACTCCTGAATCACCCACTCCTGAACCACCCGCTCCTGAAATATCTAATCCCCAATCCTAGACGATTGGAAGCATAGCTTTAGCCGGTATTCTCCAGATCCTTTCTCTCTTGAGTAGTGTTAATCACTTTTAGAATTTTGTCAATGGTTTCAAACAAACGGCACAATCTCTAATAAGTTTGTTAGATATTTGTTAAGAAAAGTTACGTAATTCTTAACAAAAGGGAATAATTCTTATGGTTGTTTTACCAGCAAAGAATAAACAACATCATGTTGTTATCATTGGAGGAGGATTTGGGGGACTTTATGCGGCAAAAACCCTCGCTAATACCAACGTAAATGTCACTCTTATTGATAAACGAAACTTTCATCTATTTCAGCCACTTTTATATCAAGTTGCTACGGGCACATTATCACCCGCTGACATTTCCGCACCACTCCGTTCTGTTTTTAGAAACAGCAAAAATACTCAAGTGCTGCTAGGAGAAGTCACCGATATTGATCCCAAAGGACAAAAAGTTTTTCTGGGTGGAGAAGTAGTACAATACGATACACTAGTCCTAGCCACCGGTGCTAATCACTCTTATTTTGGTAAAGACCATTGGAAAGATTTGGCTCCAGGTCTAAAAACCGTAGAGGATGCTATAGAAATGCGTCGGCGGATATTTTCTGCTTTTGAAGCAGCAGAAAAGGAATCTGACCCAGCAAAACGCCGCGCTCTATTGACCTTTGTCATCGTAGGTGGTGGTCCTACAGGAGTAGAATTAGCAGGTGCGATCGCAGAATTGGCTTACCAAACCATGAAAGATGAGTTTCGTAGTATTAATACCTCAGAAACCAAAATATTACTACTACAAGGAGGCGATCGCCTGTTACCACATATTGCACCGGAGTTATCAGAAGAAGCAAAACTCTCCTTACAAAAGTTGGGTGTAGAGATTCAAACTCAAACCAGAGTAACAAACTTAGAAAATGATATTGTTACCTTCAAAACTGGGGAACGGATTCAACAAATTGCTTCCAAAACCATATTATGGGCCGCTGGTGTTCAAGGTTCACCCATAGGCAAAATTTTAGCAGAAAGAGCGGATATTGAGCGAGATTTTTCTGGTAGGGTAATTGTAGAACCCAATCTGACCATTTCGGGGTTTAAAAACATTTTTGTGATTGGGGATTTAGCCAGCTTCTCCCATCAAAATGGCAAACCTTTACCCGGTGTCGCACCGGTGGCCAAACAGCAAGGCGAATATGTGGGTACTCTAATTTTACTGAGATTACAAGGTCAAACTTTGCCAGAATTTAATTACAATGATGTGGGCAGTTTGGCCATGATTGGGCAAAATTTAGCCGTAGTAGATTTAGGTTTTATCAAGCTGAAAGGTTTTATTGCTTGGGTATTTTGGCTAGTGGTTCATATCTACTTCTTAATTGAGTTTGACACTAAATTAGTAGTAGTTTTCCAGTGGGCATGGAATTATGTTACTCGTAATCGTCGCTCTCGATTAATTACAGGTAAAGCAGCTTTTTTAGAGACACAAACTATCAGCAACAATAATCCTTACCAAGCGACAGAAACTGCACAGCAGACAGTTAAAGTCTAAGTTTTTTGTGGTTGTTGGATTATAGCTTTAGCCAGAACGCCTATCCAGCAATCACTTTTACCCATGAAACCTGTCTATAGCGTTCTGGCTCACTCCCCCGGGTGACTTTACAAGTAAGTGCTAAATTTGATGCTTTCTGGATCGCCCGAATCATCGAAGGTTGGACTTGGGAACTCATAGTCCCTATAATCACTGGGATAGTCTTTTAATTGTATCCCATATTCTTGTGGGTCGTCCAGTTCTAAATCCTTACACCAGAATCCGCTGACTCTAGTTTTTAAAAACTGATATTCCCCAATAAGTTCGGTGATTTCCTCTTTTAGGTCAACTGACATAGTTGTTACCCCCTTAATTAATGTCAAATGTCACTTTTTGAGTTGGTAAACACTATAGTATGCAGTTATAAGAGAATTATAAGGAAAAATAAGTAGCACAGTTAAGAAATATTGCCAAAATGAGTCCCAATATTGTTTCACTCACCAACTAGCTCTTTGACGAATTGCCAGCAGGTTAGATCGTAGATCATTGGCCAGGCGATTTTCAATGATCCCTATTGGCATAGTTAGCTTTGGCCAAACTCGAATTGTGTAGCACAAGTCGGTTCCCTCTCCGGTTCCCAATTTATAAGGTTCTAATCTCCAAAAACCAGAAAACCCTTTGAAGTCACCCTCTACCATTGCAAATTTGATTAATTTAGGAAAAATCTCTTCTAAGTCTAGCACCACACGGGCACAAAACTTAAAGTTCAGCAAGCACTGAGACCCTATCTGTTCTAAACGTATACCACCTTCAGGATGTTTTATTAAAGAACTTTTGGTCAAGTTAGGTATAAACTCCACCAAGGATTCATAGTCGGTGAGGATTTTCCATACCTTTTGTACTGGTTGGTGGATTTGCACCTGAGCGGTAATTTGTCTTTGTCTGTCGGATAGTTTTTCTACCTGGATGCTAACCCCATCTGAATTTTGCTCCAGAGCATTCTTATCCTTTGACCGGATGATATTTGGAGAATCAAGTTGGTTTTGTGTCGTCACTTTTGAGAATTTGAATGATTTACTGGGTAAAACTAAGATAGGCAATCTCAAGACTGTCATCCACTATTCTTTCCTAATACTAACAGCATCAGGTATAATTTCCGTTCTTCCAAAGCCTAGTTGGTTATTTTTTTTGTTCAAAGTGCTTTTACATTTCGTTTTACTCCAAAAGCCTACACTAATTACAGTGTAGGCTCGCAATGCTACTTAATAGCTACCTTACCACCAGCTTCAGTAATCTTCTTACTAATGTCTTCGGCGGCTTCCTTGTTCACACCCTCTTTAACCGCTTTAGGAGTAGACTCTACTAACTCCTTAGCTTCTTTCAGTCCTAAACCAGTGATTTCACGCACAATCTTCAGAATCGCGATCTTCTTATCCGCAGGTACTTCTTCCAGAATTACGTCGAATTCGGTCTTCTCTTCGACTACTTCTGCTGCTGCTGCTCCACCGGGTGCGGCCATCATCATCATCCCACCAGCGGGTGCTGCAGCACTTACACCAAACGCTTCCTCAATCTGCTTAACCAGTTCCGCAGCTTCTAACAGGGTCAAGGATTTTAACTGTTCTAAAATTTGATCGGTTGCAGTAGACATTGATATAACTCCTAAGAAATTTTCGTTTTTGTTGATTAGTGGAAATAAGAAAGGTAAAGCTAAACGCTCCTATTCAGGTGTGGTTGCGCCTTCCTTATCTTTGTCAGCAATAGCTTGAATACCACGAGCCAAAGAACTGGGAACTTCCTTGATACCCACAGCAACTTTTGTGGCCAATGCGTTGATAGCTCCCGCAATTTGTGCCATCAGCTGTTCCTTGGATGGCAAATCTCCCAAGGCTTTGACATCCTCATCCTTGAGCAAGCGCCCTTCCATCACTCCGCCACGCAGTTCGGTCTTCTTAGTGGCTTTTTGAAATTCTTGGTAGGCTTTAATTGCTGAAGAGAAATCTTCCTTAACTAGCAAGAAAGCAGAAGAACCCTTGAGCAACTCTGACATCGGTTGCCATTTTTCTTCCTCCTGAATGGCCAGTCCCATAAAGGTATTTTTAGTCACCTTACAGACCGTACCACTAGGACGTAAACGCCTTCTCAAGTCGGTGATTTCGCCAACCGTTAGACCTTGATAATCAATTACCAGTGCCAAAGTTGACTGACTTAGAGTCCCCTTTAAGTCCGCTACTATCTCTTTTTTGTTTTCTAACGTTCTACCCATACTTGTGTCACCTCCTAGGGTAAATGCTCAGTCGTGAGTAATTTAGTTATGGCCATGTTGACTTACCGAAAACAACAAACCCCAGCGATCTTCGCCGGGGTTTCATAGTAGTATTTTTAATGCTGTAGTTCCCACGTCTGTTTAGCAGATGTGGAATTACTTCAGTCAGTTAAAATTACAACCTCGGCAGGATATTAAGCTATACGCACCTGCTGTCTCCGGCTTAATTATGCAAATTATGCAACGTCAGTTGTTTTGAAATCTCTCAGGGCATTAATATCAATTTTAATTGATGGACCCATGGTAGAAGAGATGTAGAATGTTCGCCAATACCGACCCTTTGCTCCTGAAGGACGATTACGGTCAATGGTCTCTTGCAATGCTTTGAGGTTGACCAGCAGGTCTTCCGAAGAAAAGGAGGCTTTACCAAACATAACATGAACAATGCCAGTTCGGTCAGCACGAAATTCTAGTTTACCAGCTTTAAATTCACTAATCGCACTTGCTATGTCAAATGTTACTGTACCACCTTTAGGAGATGGCATCAACCCACGAGGACCCAATAATTTCCCTAGCTTTGCTACCTGTGGCATCACATCAGGAGTAGCAATTAGCTTATCAAAGTCCATCATGCCCTTCTGAATTTCATCAATTAGTTCTTCAGAACCAGCTATGTCCGCACCTGCATTGGTGGCTTCTGTGACTTTCTCACCTCTAGCAATAACTGCTACCCGCACTATCTGACCTGTACCCTTGGGTAACACCACAGTGGTTCGCAGTTGTTGATCCGTGTACTTAGGGTCAATTCCCAGGCGAATATGCGCTTCAGCAGCTTCGGCAAATTTTGCCGTAGCAGTCTCTTTCAATAGAGCTAACGCTTCTAAGGGAGTGTAATCCCGCTCTTCTACTTTTGCTTGCAACGCCTGTAATCGGCGTGATACTTTCTTTACCATGTTTTCCTCCTGGGGTTGTTTCGAAGTTCCTCACCTCTCCCCCAATATGATTTGAGATTGGGAATTTTAATCCTTAATGGTCACACCCATGTTTTTGGCTGTTCCCTCCACAATGTTCATCGCTGCTTCAATGTCGTTGGCATTGAGGTCAGGAAGTTTGGTTTGGGCAATTTCTTTTAACTGGGTTCTAGTAATGCTACCAACCTTTTTCTTGTTTGGTTGGTCGGAACCTCTCTCAATTTTTGCCGCCTTACGAATTAAAACCGATGCTGGGGGTGTTTTGAGTACAAAGGTAAAACTCCGATCCTCAAATACGGAAATTTCTACCGGAATTACCATACCAGCTTGGTCAGCTGTTTTGGCATTGTACTCCTTACAAAACATCATGATATTAACACCATGTTGACCAAGTGCAGGACCAACCGGTGGTGCTGGGTTGGCTTTCCCAGCATTTAAGGCCAATTTAATGACCGCCACTACTTTCTTCGCCATTTCGATTTAGCTCTGTTTTTGTACCTGATTAAATTCCAGTTCTACTGGTGTATCTCGTCCGAAAATCGAGAGTAGAGCTTTTAGTTTACTCCTTTCTGGCGACACTTCAATCACCTCACCCTCAAAATCCTTGAACGGACCAGAAAGTACCATGATCTTATCACCCGTAGCCATGTCAATTTTAACTACTGGCTCCTGTTCTGTGGTTTGCTTGAATATACGCTCTACTTCTGAGTTGCTTAGAGGAACCGGTTTGACGTGACCGCGACTTCTACCGCTACCATGCTTCTGCTCTGCTCCTACAAAATTAATCACATGGCTAGTATTTTTTACTATTTGCCAAGTGTCATCACTCATCATCATCCGCACTAAAACATATCCGGGAAAAACTTTCTCTTCTGTTTGTTGACGGGTGCCGTCTTTACGGATTTTGACTGCTGGAGTGTGGGGTATTTCTACCTGAATAATTTTGTCAGCCACATCAAAAGTTTGAATACGCTGTTCTAAAGTCGTTTTTACACGTTTTTCGCAACCAGAGGCTACTTGTACCGCATACCAACGTGCTTCATTTACTGTTGTTTCCAGGGTATCTTCTGACTGGAAAGCATCCCTTGGTTCATCTGTTGCATAACTCATCAGAACACCTGTTTTGCTGCCCAAGCAAAAAGTCCATCAACTAGATATATTAAAGATGCGGATAGGGTTACCATTAATAAAACGGCTGCTGATTCACTCACCAGCTGTTTACGACTGGGCCAAACTACTTTCTCAAGTTCTTCTTTTGTTCCCTGGAAAAAGTTGTTGAAGCTAAACCCACCACCACTTTCTGGCATTTCTGCCTCGTTTTTTTTAGTCACGGTCTTTATACCCCCGTTTCTTAGGTTGCTTTATCGAATTCACACCTTAGTTTAGCACGCCAGTCCTAAATTGAGGAGTTAACTCGGTGCGGTTGGCGACATTGTATCACCTAGGATTTTCACACCCTAGCCGCTCTCTGGTAATTTACACCTATGCCATAGAGATAACGACAAATTGTATCCCAAGTCTTGCTAAAAAGTCAAGGCCTCAAAAATGTGAAACCCAAGCTAGCTCATGTTAACCTATTTATCATGACTTTCAGCGCGCCCTGGAGGACTTGAACCCCCGACATTAGGTTTTGGAGACCTACGTTCTACCAACTGAACTAAGAGCGCACGACTTTTATGTTATTTACACCATGTTAATCTAATTTTTCTTTCTAGTCAAGGGGTAAGCTAAATTTGATAAATTTAGCTTCTTATTCCCATATTATCACTCTATCACAAAGCACGGTCAAAGCGCTGTTTAATTCTGGTAGCTTTACCAGATAGTTGACGAAGATAATATAATTTAGCTCGTCTAACTTTACCGCGACGCATAATTTTGATATTGTCAATCCGTGGTGAGTGCAGTAAAAATACTCGCTCCACTCCTACGCCCTGAAATACCCGACGTACGGTAATAGTCTCGTTAATCCCACCATTCCGTTTGCCAATAACTACCCCTTCGTAGGGTTGCACACGATATTTATCGCCTTCTTTGATTTTTACTCCCACCCGCACTGTGTCACCTACATAGATTTGAGGTAGGTCGGACTTTAACTGTTCCGCTTCAATGGAGCGGATAATTTCTTGAGCGTTCATAGTTCAGTTGTTTTATAGAAAAAACCACAATTAACAATAATAAACCTATAGGTGTCCCCTAGTCTAGATCTTTGAGCTAATTTGTTCAGCCATTTCTTTATTTCTGGCTATAGATGATTTTAGCCACTTATCTTTTTTCCAACCACCCCCTATTAAATCATGTAACAGGGTGTAAAAACATGGGATAATAAATAGGGTCAATAAGGTGGCTACAGACAAACCAGAAAACACCACTACGCCCAGGGGTTGGAGAAATTCAGATCCTTCGCCAATGCCTAATGCTAGGGGAAACATGCCTAAAACCGTGGTAATTGTTGTCATTAGGATTGGGCGTAGACGCTGGGGTGCTGCTTTTAAAATAGCGGCGCGACGGTCTATTCTTCCCCTTTCCCTGATTTGATTAGCCAATTCTACCATAATAATGGCATTATTTACCACGATTCCTACCAATAAAACCGCACCCACAATTACGGTTGCACCAACAGCAGTTTTGGTAATATAAAGACCAAAAATACCTCCAGCTAGGGCTAGAGGTATGGTAAATAAAATGACTAATGGATCTACAAGGGAATTATATTGTACAGCCATGACAACAAATACTAAGAATATGGCCAAACCACCTAAGACTTGTAGTGATTGTTGAATTTGGCGATTAGACTCTGCTATTGCACTGGGTAAGACGCTCACGGTTGGGGGGAACTCCACAGTATTTAAAACTTGATCAATCTGTTCTAAGGCTTGATTTAAACTAGCTCCTTCGGTTAAATTACCTGCAATTAAAAATACTTGACGCTGGTTAATCCGTTGTATTTCTCCCGGTGCTTTACTAGTAATGATCGTCGCTATATCACTTAGTCTAACTTGTTGATTATCTTGTGTGAATAAAGGTAGTCTTGCCAACTGGGAAGTAGTGTTTAGCGCATCCTCATTTAATTCCACTCGCACATCCACTAATCGATTATCTCGTTGTATTTGGGTGGGGACACTACCTGTAATAGCTGTTTGAATTGTTTCTCCAATTTCTTTAGTGTTTAACCCCACATTTGTCACTCGCTCCCAGTTGGGTAGAATTTGGATTTCTGGTTGTTTAGCATCTCCATCGGGACGAAATCTCAGGGCGGTCACTTTTTCTTCTAGGATTGCTAATAACTGACGACCTTTTTTTTCTAGGATATCCCCATCGGTTCCTTGGAGGATAATATCCACATCCGCACCACGAGCGGGTGAGTTACTAAGCAATAAACCCCTTACTTGTCCTCTGGTTAAACGCAGTCGAATATCAACCAAGTTTAGTTCGGTAAATTTTTTACTAACCCGCTCAATATAGCTTTCTATATCTGAACCTGGTTTTAGGGTAATTGTACTGGAACTGCGTAGGGGATTGGCTGTGCTATTACTACCAAAGAGAAATCCGCCAATGGTGGAAAACACATATTTAGTTTCCGGTTGTTTACCGACAATTTCATCAACCAACCCCATGACTTTTTGATTGGTTTTGAGGGGAGTACCGGGGGGAAATTGGGCAAACAGGTTGACCTGTCCGGTATTAATTTGGGGGAGAATTTCTTGTTTTAGCTGGGGTGCTATCCAGTAGCTACCACCACCTAATAAGAGAGTAGCCATAATAATTGTTAATAACCGCCAACGTAAAATTCCGGTTAAAAATTTGCCGTACAATCTGGTAGCAGCTGCGAATCGTTGATTAAACTGTTGAAATAACCAAAAATTGGTTAGGGAAATGGGAACTGGCCAACCTAATAATCGAGATGTTAACATGGGTACAACAGTAACAGCTATTAAAATGGAAGCTGCTACAGCAAAGCTAATGGTGAGAATTAGTTCGTTAAATATTAAGGAAATAAAACCACCAATTAACAAAAATGGTAAGACTGCTACCAGGTTGGTACTGGTGGAAGCTATCAATGCTGATTCTACTTCTCGACTGCTAAGTTCAGCTTGTTCAATAATTGTGTTTTCTGATAGGTTGGTTAGGCGATTTTGCCTTTTATTGTGAGTAATACCTGTGGTGATATTTTCTAACATAACAATAGAATTGTCTACCACAATTCCCACTCCCAATGCTAAACCACCCAAGCTAAAAATATTTATTGATAAACCAAATAACCCCATGAAAATAATAGCTGCTAGTGTAGCTAGGGGAATGGAAATGACAATTATCAAGGTTTGTCGTAAGGACCCAAGAAATAAAAGAACGGCAAAACCTGCTAATCCTGCACCTATTAAACCAGAGGTGGTAACGTTAGCCAGGGAATTTTTGATAAATATTGATTCATCTACAGTGGGTGTTAATGTTGATTCTTCAGGTATTTTACCAGCTTGTTTGAGTTGGGTTATTTTCTCTTTGATTCCATCAACAACATTCACGGTGTTAGCATCGGGTTGTTTTTGAATACTAACTTTGACTGCTTCTTCACCATTGAGCAAAACATAAACTCTCTGTTTTGCTGCACCATCAGTCACTTGGGCAAAATCTCTCAGGTAAACCCGATTTTTACTGGGGGAATTAGGCGTGGATACTTCTAAGGAAAGATCATTAATCTCCTGGGCATTTTTAAATCTCCCCACTGTGCGAGTTAAGGGTTCGGAATTACTTCCTAAAATTCTCCCCCCAGAAATATCTTGATTGCGATTTCTGAGTTCGTTTAATACATCTGTTAAACCTACTCCTAGGGCTTGTAAACGATCTAAATCAATATTCACCCTCACCTCTTCTTCCACTCCCCCAGATACGTCTACCAGTGCGACTCCTGGTACTAAACCCAATTCACGCCCTAATTCTTCTTCGGCAAAAACTCGTAAATCTACTCCTTTAAGAGTGGGTGAGGTAAGAGCAAATTCATATATGGGTAGTTGGGAAGGGTCAAACTTAAATAACCGGGGTTCTTCTATGGTCTCTGGTAATCTATTTCTGGTGCGGTTAAAGGTTGCTGTAGCATCATTGAGAGCTTGGTCAATATTTCCTCCCGGTTGAAAATATAGGTCTAAACTCACTTGTCCTTCTCGAGTACGGGAGACAACTTGAATTACTCCTTCTGTTGCGGAAAAGGCTTCCTCTAAGTTTTTGGTGATTTCATCTACTGCTACTTCTGGTGAAATCCCCGGTGCTTCTATTCTGACTCCAATCCGAGGATAGGTGATAGATGGTAATAGGTCTACTGGTAATCGTAGGATGAAAAATACACCCATGACGATCACTGCTATGGTTAACATTAAAGTGCCAATATGTTGGCGAATAGATAGGGCACTTATACTAAAACTTTTTTGGATATTTGACATTGGTTTAAGGGGTTATTCCTGTTAGTTTTAATGTTGGTTTTAAGTCTTTAAGTGGGTGAGTGGAATTAAATATAAGATCAACTTAGGTTGGGTTGAAGTATGAAACCCAACACCCGCATGGGTTAACCCATCCTACAAATAATTGTGGCTCCCTACTTAGTTTGGTAATTCTGACAGTGCTGATAATTTAACCCTTTGACCATCCTGAAGGGGTTTACTGCTCCGAACTACATAACTGTCTCCCGGTTGTATTCCAGAGATAATTTCTATTTTGCCATCAGCTTCTTTACCCAACACAACTGGTTGTTCTTTAACTTTTACTCTCTTTTCGTTCCGTTCAATAACAAAAATGGTGCTGTTATTATTCGGTGATGATGTTTCCTGCTCTTGATTATTAATTGCTGTTTTGAACACCACTACCCTTGATGATTCTTGTCTGGAAAAATTGACTCTGGCCAACATTCCACTACGAATTTTTCCCTGGCTATTGGGAATGACTATCTCTACGGGCACTACTCTAGCTGTGCTATCTGCTACTGGTGAAATTCTTTCTATTCTACCTATGATTTTTTCATCGGGAAAAGCATCTAAATTTACTTCTACCCTCTGACCTATTTCCACTTTCCCCAGTTCTAATTCTGAGACTTTTACCACTACTTTGATCTGACTTAAATCGGCAATTTTTATAACTTCGTTTCCCGATTGTAAAAGGTTCCCTGGTTCTGTGATTTTTTCTGTTACCACACCTGTAATCGGGGAAATTAAATCAGTATACGAAAGACGCTCTCTCGCTGCTTTAACTACTGCACTCTGGGCTAAGACTCTATTTTGCGCCGCTGCTACTGCTTTGTTTTCTGTTCTTTGCTTTTCTATGGTTGATTTCAAAATCTGTTGATATGTCTTAACTTTTGTCACAGCCTGCTGGGCAGCTTGTTGGGAAATCGCCCCTTCTTGTAATAGTTTCTGCTGTCTGTCTGAGTCAGATTTGGCTTGCATCAGTTCTAATCTAACTTTTTCTACCTCCGCTTCTATATTTCCTACTTGGATCCTGGCTCGCTCTACTTCTGATTCACGATTTCCTAACTCCGCTTCCTGTTGCTCTAATCCCGTCTTCAACAAAATATCATCTAGTCTACCAACCCTCTGTCCCTTGCTTACCCTATCCCCAATCTCTAAATCTAAACCAATTAGTCTCCCCTCTACTTGCGATCGCACGGATATTATTTTCCTAGGCACTGTACTACCTGTATAAATTAACTCCTGATTTAGGGAGTCCGTTCGGGCGATCGCCACATCTACGGATATTGGTTTAGCACTTCTTTTTCCGGATGAATTTTGAGATTGAGCTTCTGCTGATTCTTTAACCGTGGAAACACAGCCAGTTGCCAAAATTCCCAGAAACAAAACAGACACCAGTAATATCTTGTCTCTATGATGGCTGATTTGGCTCAGCCATGACCCAGATGGTATGATACTTAATACCTTTACTGTTATTCGTGACTCATTTGGGACTAAAACCATAAGTTTACTTTTTTAGGTCACTATAAATGCTATTACATATTAATTATTACTGACATTTCCGGGAATTGTGAAATTATAGTAAAAATTGGCATAAGAATGTTCATTAATAACCATCACCAAAAAAATTTTTCCTGTATATTAAGAATAGTAAAGATATCGTAAGTTTTTTCCCGATTTGAGGTAAGCAAAAAATGACAATTTTGGTAAAAACTACTCAAATTGCTGATGAGCAAGAGATTGCCGATTTTTTCCGCGACTCTGCAGGTACATGGCGTTCTGAAAGACGCTACTATACCCTACCAGAAGGAAAAACCCAAGAACTAGTCAGTATGATTACCATTGATTTTCTACCCAAAGGGGATGAGGAATTACTGACATTGGCCCAACTACATAATTTACCAAACCTAGATAGTTTGAGCTGTGGAGCAAAGGTCAGTTGGCAAAGTGTGGATTTGGAAAACCTCTTACAATAGGGCAGTACTTAGAGAAACGAGTTTAGTCCCATTGTTACTAAGCGTTATAGCTGGAGTCATATATTTGAGGAAATCAAAAAAAACTTTTCCAAACTACCCCAAAAATTAATTTCTATGTCATGATAGAGAAGAGACTTAATTCGGCGATTAGTATTTTGTTGTTAGTATTGACAGGCTTTTTTTACTTGTGGTATTTACAGACTCCTCTCCGAAATCTAAATCTCTACAAACTAATGATTTTGGAGATATAATTCATGTCGGTTTATGTAGGAAATCTTTCTTACGAAGTTACACAGGATGCCTTGACAGCTGTGTTTGCGGAATATGGATCGGTTAAACGGGTTCAAATCCCCACTGATCGGGAAACGGGTCGTGTTCGTGGTTTTGCCTTCGTGGAGATGAATTCAGAAGCAGAGGAAACTGCGGCGATTGAAGCACTTGATGGTGCTGAATGGATGGGTCGTGATTTAAAAGTGAATAAGGCTAAACCCAAAGAAGAGCGTGGTAGTGGTGGCGGTGGACGAGGTGGTTATGGCGGTGGGCGCAACCGCTACTAACTCCCAACTGTAGCAGTAATTTGTGATAATAGCAGCTCATGCTCTTGGAGTATGAGCTTTTTTCTCAACTACCACAATCAAATATCCCAATGAACTACCAAATAGCACGTAAACTATTAATAGATCAAACAGAAACTACTCGGGATACCCTCTTAAACCGTCTCCAACAGGGCAAATGGCCCATACCAGGTCAAATTACGTCTATTTTACTAGCATTAAAACTTGTATTTGAATCCTTAAAGGATGTCAATACTATAGATAAAGAATTAGCCTGGTCACTGCATAAACTAGGCAGTAAATGTTTAGAAATATTGACAATGGAGCTAAAATCTGACACTGAATGGCCCCCACTGTTAAAAGAGGACTTGCAAAGAATTACCCTAGCAGTTGAAAGTATATTTTCCGGTACATGGGAAACCAAAAAATGAGGTCAATGGGGGACAATAGCTACCTTAATTGCCAGACGTGCTTTCATATCGTTAAGCGCCTGTTCTAAATCTTCTAGGGGAGCTTGGTTACTAATTAATAACTCAAAAGCAATTCTCCGACTTTCTATAAGACAGAGAGCATCCCTAACATATTTAGGAGTATTGTGAAAAACACCTTTTACAGTTAATTCATCATAATGAAGCTGTTCGGTATTGATATTAATGCTAGTGTCTTTAGGACAACCACCAAATAAATTAACGGTTCCACCGGGACGGGAACAGGAAATAGCAGTTTCCCACACACTGGGAACACCAGTAGCTTCTATGACTACATCTGCTCCCAATCCATCCGTGAGTTCCCTCACCTTAGTGGGAATATCCGTGACCTGATGATAATTAAAAATCCGGGATGCTCCCAATTGTTGACCAATGTGTAGACGGTGATTATTGCCACCCCAGAGAAATACCTGGGCTTGTAATTCCCGAGCCAAAACCCCTACAAACATCAATCCAATAGCTCCATCACCCAAAACAACCACTCGGTCATGGGGTTTAATATGGGAGCGAGCTAATCCATGAAGCACACAGGCCAAAGGTTCAGTCATGGAAACTAGGGCCAAGGGTAATCCTGCAGGGACTCCCAGCATATTGTGTTGAACAATGGGGGCGGGTATTTTTAAATATTGGGCAAAAGTGCCATTGTTCCAGGTGAGATTTGGACAAAGGGAGTATTCTTGTCGTTGACAAAAGAAACACTTCATGCATGGGGCGGAGTTATTGGCCACCACCAGCTCTCCTACATGCCAATTATCCACACCAGATCCAGTAGCGACAATGGTACCCACGACCTCATGTCCAAATAATGTGGGGGGTGTCAACATTCGCGCATGACCGCCACGTCGCCACACTTTTAGATCTGTACCACAAGTGGTGGCAGTCTCCACTTTAATCACCACTTCTCCCAATGCGGGGGTTGGGTCTGGTATGTCCTCTAATCTTATGTCTTCCTTTCCGTAAAGTAAAGCTGCTAACAAGTTTTCTCACTCCATCTATCTAAATAACTGTTAAGTTTCATACCAGCTTTCCCAAGGTAATCACCGCGTTTTGTCCTCCAAACCCAAAACTACAGCATAGAACATATTCTACCCGACTTTTTTTTGCTGCTGTGACCAAGTTTAAGTTCATTTCTTTGTGCTTTATTCCCACATTGGGGGGTAATATTTGATTTTTGATGGCCATTAGGGAAAAAGCCACACCCAATGACCCTGATGCTCCCAATGTGTGACCAGTAGCACCTTTGGTGGAACTAATGGCTACCTGGGGGGGAAATAACTCTTGTATGATTTTACCCTCTATTTGATCATTGATCTTGGTGGCCGTACCGTGGGCATGAATATAGTCTATATCTACCTCGGTCAAATTACTACGTTCTAAACATTGCTTGATGGCTAACATCCCACTCTGAGCTTGTGGTTCTGGTTTATTACCATGAAAAGCATCTGCTGTCAAGCCAAAACCTAGGATTTCTCCGTAAATATTTTCTGGGGTTAACTGACGCTGTTCTATTGACTCTTGAGATTCCAAGACAAACACTGCTCCCCCTTCGCCCAAAACTAAACCCTCTCGATTAATATCAAAGGGGTAAGCACCCGTCTTAGCCAAAGCTCCCATTTGCTGAAATCCACAAATAGTCAAAGGTGTAATTGGACACTCAATAGCACCGGCGATCGCCTGATGACATTGACCACTTTGAATCAACATTACAGCTTGAGCGATCGCCCAAATACCGGTAGAGCAGGCTGCCATTGGGGCTAAAACAGTTCCCAGACAGGAAATTTGTCTAGCAACTGTGATAGCATTCATCACTGGCAAACTATCCAACCAATGTTCCAGATTTGACCATAGCGGAGTGCCATTCATTTGTTGTGCCAACTTTTCCCAAGATGCTTGGTAACTGCGACTAGAACCGATAACCACCGCACAATCAGGTAGAGGGGGGGACAATTTAGCATCCTTCAGGGCCTGATCTACAACTTGGGGAGTCAAAATATTCAAAGATAGTGGTTGGTGATGGATTAAACCCAAGGGAACAGGTGCCAATTCTGGGAACAGCTGGTGTAATTGAATGCCACTTTTACCCAAGAGTAGATTCTGCCAGCTTTCTTGCAAACTCATACCCAGAGAGGAAACTAAACCAATACCGGTAACAAAAACCCTAAGCAATTTGAGATATTAATAACTACTGTGGAAGTTTTAAATTTTCCAATCCCTTTGTAACCTCAGCCTGGTCAATTCTATCGCCTTGCTGAATTTGATTAACCACCTCAATACCATCAGTGACATAACCGAAAACTGCATAGGCACCATCTAAAAATCCTAAATCAGCTAAAGCAAAGTAAAATTGAGATGAAGCAGAATTAGGAGTTTGAGATCTAGCCATAGCTATGGCACCCAGTTTATGGGTCAAAACAGGTTTTTCGGAAATTGTTTTGCCATAGAATGGCTCTTTTTGGCCTAGGGGTTTAATTTCCAGGGGGATGAGACGTTCAATGTTCAGTTGGGGATCTATATACCCACCAGTTCCCAATCTAGCTGGGGGAAAGTTGGGATCTTTGCTTTGAGGATCACCACCTTGAGCCACAAAGGGTTGGGGGTCACGCACAACGCGATGAAACATCAGTCCATTGTAAACACCCTTTTGAACCAGGTCTAGGAAATTCCCAGCAGTAATAGGAGCGTTATCACCATCCACTTCAATAGTAATAGGTGAACCCTTAACGGTCATTACCACAGTGGCCTTACCCACCAAACGAGGTAAATTTGTATAGTTTGGGGAAGCACTAGAAGCTATTTGACTGGGGGAACAACCCGTAAATAAGACACTGCTAAGGATGAGTGCTAACCACAGAAACTTGAAAGATTTAAATTGGGGGATTTGAAAGTGCATTGACACTAACTCAACTATATATAAGGTATGAGTATAGGACGAAAATTAGAGTCCTTCCAAGGGAACGCCCAGAAAACGAGCCAATTGAGCCCCTTGAGTTTCCAACTCTGATAAGGATAGGGGTTGACCAACACGAGTCAAGGGAATATCCCTTCTCGCCTTGACCTTGAGATAAAGTGCTCGTTGAGGATTGAGACCTTCTTTAATAGAAATGCGAACAGACTGTATATCTCGTATAGAGCTTTCAATGGCAATTTGGCGGTCTTTGCCAGGAAACCCCCAACGAAAGATTTTGAACTTACCAGTTTCCTGATTAAATTCATTATAACCACCACCTACATCCCACAAAATTACTAGCCATAAATATAAGGCTAAAAGCATACCCGCTATTCCATATATTCCCATTACTAGTCCTTGAGGGACAAATATTAGCTCAGTTGCATCAGTGACAATCAGTAGATTAACTTTTAAATAGCTAGAAATGCTGGCTAATGAAAAGCCGGATGCTCCTAAAGTAACAATAGTTGCCCAGGAGTAATTACTCAATCGTCGGGAACCGAGAACTTTTTGATGTAGGGAAATTTCACCTTTGTCAGTCACTGTTGATGATGTCATTTGAAATACTTAAAGCTAGTTGCTCACGTAGGTGATTAGTTTCCAGAACTTACCAACAAAACATCTTAACACAACGACTGACAATAATTATGTATGTCCCACCTATTGCTCCAATATCAAAAACAAAATTTTCAACCCAAAATTTTCCATAATGTGATAAGTTAAGAATCATTAAGTTGTCATCACCTAAATAACCAGGTAGTGGCAACAGTCCTGGCATAATTTATGAGAAACACCCAAATTGAATGGTTAAATCTCATAATTTCTACCGTATACTGGTAGAGTCAAGACTCTAAAAAAACGTTTAATTCACCATGCTGAGGAAATAACCCTTCCCACAGCATCCTTAAAAACGTCGCAATTTTAGTAAACAAGAGGATTTTTCCATGACCATCGCAGTTGGACGCGCCCCCTCCAGAGGGTGGTTTGACGTACTAGACGACTGGTTAAAACGCGATCGCTTTGTATTTGTAGGTTGGTCAGGAGTATTACTATTTCCTTGTGCCTTCCTAGCATTAGGCGGTTGGTTAACCGGTACTACTTTTGTTACATCTTGGTACACCCATGGTTTAGCTTCCTCCTACTTAGAAGGAGCTAACTTCTTGACAGTAGCAGTATCCACCCCTGCAGACAGTATGGGACACTCCCTATTATTTCTATGGGGTCCAGAAGCTCAAGGTGACTTTACCCGCTGGTGTCAACTAGGTGGTTTGTGGCCCTTTGTTGCTTTACATGGTGCCTTTGGACTAATTGGCTTCATGTTGCGTCAATTTGAAATTGCTAGACTAGTAGGTATTCGTCCTTATAACGCCCTGGCATTTTCCGGTCCAATTGCCGTATTTGTCAGCGTTTTCTTGATGTACCCCTTGGGACAATCCAGCTGGTTCTTTGCACCCAGTTTTGGCGTAGCAGCCATATTCCGGTTCCTATTATTCCTCCAAGGTTTCCACAACTGGACCTTAAATCCCTTCCACATGATGGGTGTAGCAGGAATTTTAGGTGGAGCTTTACTATGTGCTATCCATGGTGCAACAGTAGAAAACACCCTATTTGAAGATGGCGAAGGTTCCAACACCTTCCCCGCATTCAATCCTACCCAATCAGAAGAAACCTACTCCATGGTGACAGCAAACCGTTTCTGGTCACAGATTTTCGGGATTGCTTTTTCCAACAAGCGCTGGTTACACTTCTTCATGTTGTTTGTACCCGTTACCGGATTGTGGATGAGTGCTGTAGGGATTGTAGGTTTAGCATTAAACCTGCGAGCTTATGACTTCGTATCCCAAGAATTACGGGCAGCAGAAGACCCAGAGTTTGAAACATTCTATACCAAGAACATTTTATTAAACGAGGGTATCCGAGCTTGGATGGCGCCTCAAGACCAACC
>Ga0172376_10001584_pt1 | contig 28936 bp, 30 predicted proteins | sample Lak35m_FD_121114 | JGI IMG/M metagenome (GOLD analysis project Ga0172376, IMG submission 121114) | Freshwater microbial communities from Kabuno Bay, South-Kivu, Congo - kab_092012_35m | ecosystem: Environmental > Aquatic > Freshwater > Lake | place: Democratic Republic of the Congo: South-Kivu...
ACATTCTATTAAGAATCTACAAAACCCTTGGACTTAAATTGAACGAAGAGAAGTTTGCAATGACTAAGTTGATGGATTCTGATATCACCGTTACCAACAATAAGGAAACGGATTTTGAGATTGGAGAACAAATCTACGTTATGAAGAACGGACAAGAATTAGAATTAGCACCTCCAGGGATGCATGTTTTGTCAGATGGAAGAAAAATCCGTTTGGACGAAGCATCAAAATTAGAAGAAGTTATGGAAACCACTGAGGATTCAAGAGTCGCAACTGCTGACGATGAAGTTAAAAACCTCAAAGAAGAACTTACCAAAGTTGAGGATACCAAAGGTCAAATCTTGGAATCAGACACTTTTGATGTTGGTGAAAAGGTATTTGTAATGGATGGTGACGAAGCTAAACCTGCTCCTGATGGTGAGTATGAGTTTGAACTTCGTGACACATCAGGAAATGAAAATAAAATCAAAATTTTCGTTAAAGATGGTGTTATCACCGAAAGAGAAAATGTGGAGATGATGAAAGTCAATCCTCCTACCATTGACGAACTCATGGGCATGAAAGAAGATATTTCAATGATGAAAGTCGCAATGGAGGAGATGTTGGGTTATCTTCGCACAAGAGAAGAATCAATGTCAAAAGAAATGTCAGACATTCGTAAAGATTTTGAAAACTTCAAAAAATCGCCTGCTGCAGCTCCAATCAAGCAGGAGAAAAATGTTCATCAAACTTTTGCAGATTGGAGATTTGAGCAATTAAAAGCTTTAAGAAACTAAAAATAAAATAAAAATAAAATCATGAAAAAAAGATTTGAATTTTCATATGACCTTTCTCAATTGCAGACTTGGTCTTTGGAAAATGCGAACGAGATGTTCATCAAGACCATTCTTGGTGAAACTCTTCCAAGATACGGAACAATCCGTGCAAACATCCGTGGAACGGAGCAAGTGGGTGTAATGACCAACGACGTTATCTTCCAAGATGGAGACCTTTGTGGGTTCAATCCGTCAGGAGACACCACCATATCTCAGGTGACAATTGAAACGTGTAGTAAGAGAATTAATCAAAGTTTGTGCCCCTACACGCTTTATGACTACTACTTAACTCAGCGTTTGTCTAACTCAAACTTCCAAGAGGAAGTTCCGTTTGCTGAATTGTTGACTCAAGACGTGTCAAACAGAGCTGCTGACCAAATCGAGAAGCAACTTTGGAGAAACACAAAGGCTACAGGTGCTACTATCTACAACTCAGCTTGTTTTGATGGTGTATTGGCATTGGTTACCACTGGTAACGGAGCTACGCAGATTTCTTACACTGCAACCACTCCTTCAAACGCACTTCAGGTGTTCTCAACCCTTTACTCAAACCTTCCTGTAAACGTTGTACACAGAGACGACATCGTTATCTTCTGTTCATATGCAGACTACAGAAACCTTATCCAAGATATGACCTTGAAGTCATACGTGAACTTGTTCACTGTTGATTCTCGTGGTGCTGCTCAAGGAGAGATTTGGGCTGTTCAACTTCCTTCAACTAACGTTCTCGTAGTTCCAACACAAGGTTTGGATGGTCAAAACGCAATGATTATCGGTCCTTCTTCATACTACCAAATCGGTTTCAACGCAACTGAAAACGGTGGTATCGAACTCAAGCAAGTTTACGACCCATATGAGGACATAGTGAAGGTTATGGCTCGTATGGTATACGGACTAGGAATTTTTGATGTCGGTGCATTCGCAATCGCAAGATAAACTAACTTAATATACTAAAATAAAATGAGTTGTTATTTAGACCAAGATTTCGTCTTAGATTGTAGAACTGGTTCTACCGGCGGATTGAAACAAGTATGGATACTTGGTTCAACAGGATACACCATTTCTGGTTACACCACAAATGCTAATGATGAAATCCTAAGTGTAAGCGGAGTAGGAACATGGTTCTCTTTCCAATTACCAAAGCAGTCGGCTTCATTGACCGAAACCATTGCAGTTAACGATACTGCGATGTCAGTTACTTTCCAACCGTCTGTAACTCTTAACCTTCCTAAGTTGGATTATCAATTGCGTAAAGCGTTTGTAGATGTTGTTTCTTTGAATGACATTTACTTGGTGGCACTTGACAATAACGATAGATATTGGATGGTATTCCTCGAAAATGGAGGAGTAGTTATGGAGGGAACCCTTCAGTCAGGTCAAGCTTATTCTGACCTTAACGGTGCAACATTGGTAATCAATGGTGGTGAACCAACTTCAATCCGTGAGATTGACGTTACAACCTCTATCGATGCAGTTTTCACTGGCGGTGGATTCACTTGGAACCCCTAATAATTTATAATTAAAAAAAAGAATGGGGTAGAAATACCCCATTTTTTAAGCCACAGAGTCAAATGGGTGAGATAATCAGAAATACACAATTCATAGATTGGTTGGGAGAACAGAGACCTTTTTATGGAAATTTTGTCGGTGCTACACCTGACAGTCCTTTACCGAGTCCTACACCTACAATAACCCCGACAAATACTGGGACACCTAATTCAACACCAACACAGACTCCAACTCCAACACAACTTTATAGTACAGAATATCAAAATATTCTAAATTATGCCCAAGGTCAGGGCTATACAGTTCCAAGTGATGGGCAAAAAACTTTACAAAATCAATTAATACTTGATTTAATAAGTAATAATGTATGGAACTTTTTAGATTTCTTATACATTACCGCGACTGATGGTGACGAAGATTATGCTAAAATAAATTGGATAAATCCGGGTTCATATACTCTTGTGGATTCAGGTAGTCCAACTTTTACAACTAATAGTGGATTTACTGGTGATGGGCTAGGTGCTTACTTGGATACTAATTTCAATCCAACTACTGTATTGGGTACGCGTGTTAGAAACAGTATGGGAGCTTGGGTTGATTTAACAGGAGGAGATGCAAGATGTGTAATGGGAAGTTTTGTCACAAGAAGACAACACATTCTGCCAAAGTTTGTTGCTGTTGGGGGCGGTGCTTTTTTTGGAATAGATACTACTTCTACTGAAAATCCAACTGCTGGTGTCTTATCCCAAACAAGTGGATTATGGGAAACAGTAAATCTATCCTCAATTAATCAAATCAAACTATATGTCAATGGTGTAGACCAAATTAGTCCAGGATTGACATATACATCAGGAACTATGGATAATGGGGATATTTTCCTACTTGCCCGAAATACATCAGGAAGTCCTAATCTATATTCTGATGCCACATTAAAAGCAGCTTATTTGGGGACTGAAGATGTATATTTGAATGATATTTACACTCCATTGGATAATTATATCAATTCTATTTAATATTTAAGATAAAGGGTCTCAGATGATAATTTTACAGCAAAACACAAATAATCAATTTCCTGCTACGGTCTCAATGAATGTGACTATTAGCAATCCTGTTTATTTGTTTGAATTTCAACATAAATTATCAAACGAATTTTGGTATATTATACCATATAAAGTCCCAACAGCATATTCAAAACCAAGTTATGACTTGTTTAATATGGCTGTTGACTTCAACACACCTGAGTCATTTACCAATAACACAGCAACATCGGGAAATTTGCATTTAATTCCTGGTGAATATTTGGTCAGAGTTTTTCAACAAACTTCAACAAGCAATCTTGACCCCCTCCTTTCACAGGGGGAAATATATCAGATATTAGCCAAGGTTGACGCAACAGATATAATTTGCACTCCTGAACCTCCTTATGAAGGTGGTTTCGATGATGAATGGATTGTTTATGACGAATGTCAGCCAACTCCTGTTGTTTCTGTAAGTGCAACTGCCAGAGTAACTCCGAGTCCAACTTCTACGCCAACGGTAACACCCACAAACACACAAACTCCAACCAATACCCCTTCGAATACTGCAACCAACACGCCAGTACCTTCACAGACTTCAACTGCTACTCAGACACCTACGAATACTCCAACTAATACTTCAACGCCATCACATACTCCTACTCAGACAAATACTCCTACAAACTCAGCGACCGCTACTGCAACCCCCACGGAAACTCCGACAAATACACCAACGAATACAAATACCCCAACTCCATCACCTACTTCACCACCTATCGATTGTTCTTGGAGTGGAACAACTTCTTTGTGGGAAAATAATATCAACGATTGGCCAGAATGTAGTAGATTGCCTGAACCTACACCTTCTTCTACTCCGACCACGACTCCAAGCCCAACACCTATTCCTGTCACCCCTACTATGACCCCGACAAATACTGAGACACCAACTAACACACCAACGAATACATTGACTCCGACTCCGAGTGTGAGTCCTGTACCAATAATTTCGTTCTTGGTAAGTAGTGGAGCTACACAAGGGGATGCTTGTGGTACTGGTGCATATTTCTATGTTTACGCTGAGGATTTAGGTAACTGCGCTGGTTGTTTACCATCGACTTGTTGGGCTTGTTTGACAACCGCACAACAAGTTTATTCCGACCCATTATTAACTATTCCTGTTGGAGATGGTTATTATATGAATGAAACGCAAACAGGACAATATCAAACTTGGTATATTGTTGGTGGATTCCCACAACCTGCTGGATTTGATTCTTGTCCTTTTGGTCCGACTCCCACACAGACTTCGACAATGACAATGACTCCAACCAATACCTCAACACCCACAAACACAATAACTCCGACGCAAACCCCAAGTGGAACTAATACATTCTGTTCAACATATGTGATGGACCCTGACCCACAAGCTTCTTGGAGTTACAATAGATGTGATGGAACTTTAATTCAAAGATTTGGGGAAACAACTACTTATACAGAATGTGTAAGAAATGGTACTTTGAATATTCTATCAGGTACTTTGATAATAACAGATTTAGGTCAATGTACGTAAAAAAAAATTAAAAACAAAATGAGTTCATTAACTTCACAACAAATCAATCAGAGCTACGCAGGATTGATTAAATTAGCAGACTCCACTACGGGAGTCACAGATAACTTACAGACCATTCAAGATGGTCTTGGAAACGATTTGCCGTTGAAGATTAAGAACGGACAAATCCAAGGACAAAACATTTTCAGTTTTGGATATTTCATTCCTGATTATGAAGGAATTGGTTTCACAGCGACTGCATCTCAATTTCCCGCAAATTCACAAAATGTTTTAATAGCAATACCTTTTTATAATGCGGGTTTGAATAGTTATTCAACAATAAACTATAGAGTCCAAACCGCTACCACATCAAGTGATACCGCTGAATTGTCTTTTTATACCGCACAATTCGTAGCTGGTTATGGATTACAACCTAAAGATTTGGTGTTATCAGGTATTTCTTTGGAAACTGGAACAACAGGGCTCAAAGCAACCTCTTTACCTTCAACTTTATCATTTTCAGGATTGGGTTCAGGAATCTATTTTGCGGTATTAAAAGTTACCAATAGTGGTGTTCAACCTACTGTTCGTTTTAGTGTAGACCCTGGTGTTGGTTTACCAGGTATTTGGGCTGCACAACTTGGTTATCAATTCGATGCATCGGGAGCTGTAATGTTATCACCATCCAAACAAACAGGAACTGGTGCTTTCAGGAATTATATGATTTATTCTTCCCTATCGACATATAAGACATCATTTGATGCATCTGATTTTTCAGGGGGTGTTTTGAATGCAACCTACAATGGTTTTGGTTTTACTCTTACTGTTATAAAATAAAATAATATTTATCAACATGGCACAAGTTAGAGCTTATAATCAAACATTCGCACAAGTAGACCCCGTTAACAGATTTGACGAGGGTATTACAAAACAACAACCCTTTGTGAGTTGGGGGATAAATAACCATTACGTAAATGGTTTATACAATAGTGTGGATTTTTCACCTATTCATAATGCATGTTTGAGAAGTAAACAAACTAACGTTGTTGGTAGAGGTTTCACCACTGACTATAGGGTCAATGAAACTCAAACCTTAAATGACATATTCCCGTACATTGTTTATGAATACTTGGTTACGGGTAATGTTTTCTTGCAGACCGTATGGAAAAATTCGAGAATGGATGGACTTGCAAGTATCCATTACATTCCTTCAAAATATGTAAGGGTTGGTAAGGAACTAAATGCCAATCATTTGCCAATTAACTTTTGGTATTCGAGAAACTGGCTCGAATGGAAAAAAGAAAAAATTATTGAGTTCAAAGCATTTGACCCTGCAGATAATTTGGAAGGTTCACAAATGACTTACATTCGTCAGTACAATCCAAACTATCTTTTCTATGGAGCACCAGAGTGGTTGTCTGTATACAATGATATTTTATTGAACCACGAGATAACTCGTTTTAACTTAGCGAATATCGTAAATGGATTGACTCCTGGACTTTGGGTTCACTTCCCAAATTCTCAACCTCAAACTCAAAGAGAAGAAGTTGAATTGCTCGAGAAGATTGAAGCTCGTTATATGGGAGCTGAAAATGCAAATAAGGTTATCCTAACATTTTCTGATGATATGGATTCCAAGCCTGATATCACCCAACTCAACAGAAATGTTTCTGAGGGGTATTTCTCTGACATCTTTGAACTAATTCAAAGACAGATTTTGGCTGGTCACAGAATCATTGATGGCTCATTGATAGGATTGCCAGCACCAGCAGGATTTTCAAATCAATCTCAACAGACCCAAGAAGCGTTCAGAATATTTATGAATACCTGTATAGCTCCCATTCAAACCTTTTTGATAAGAGAATTAACCCCCATCATCCAACTTCTTCACCCTGACCAAGAAGTGAGGTTGGAGATAATTGATAATCAACCCGTAAATCAATAATGGCAAGAGTCTTATTTATTTCTGAAAACAAACTCAAAGAACAAACTGCAATCAACGAGCAGGTAGATTCTCGTGAGTTAAGAACCGCAATTCTGACGGCTCAGGACATTAATGTGCAAAATACATTGGGGGAGAGGCTATATGAACAAATCGAATACCTAATCACATCGGGAGATATCAATCTTCCTGCATTTATTCATTACAAGAATTTGCTTGATGATTACATTCAGCCACTAACAATACACTATTCTTACTTTTATGCCTTGGATAATTTCCTGGTAAAATTTATGGCAGCAGGTTTGGTGCAAAACAGAACTGAGCAGGGTAACGGGATTGACTTCAAGATGTTTGAATACATGAAGAATTCAGCCCGTGACACTGCTCAGTGGTACGATAACTTAATCAGAAAATGGTTATGTGCAAATCAGAATCTATATCCTGAATACACCGAAGATAACGGAGATGGAAAAATTGCTCCTGAGAGATTCAATCCTTTTGGAAAAGGAATGGCTTTACCATTCCCTGTTTATTGCAAAAACTACGACCTATTTTATTTCGGTTCTAACGCCGCAAGATTAGCTAGATACCCAAGGATATAACCGAAGGGGAGAAAGTCTCTTAAATCGAAGAAAAACGACCAAATTCGGGGTGTTATGCTTGACACTCTGTTGCGTGCAAACCAAGGTCGGTCAAAGAATAGAGATTTTTCAATCCTTCGTGTCGGATAACGGTGAGATATCCCCCCATTTCAAGATACTTAACTCTATTCCAAAATGTTTTTTCATTCATTGAAAATTCATTTCGGTTTAACCATGCAACCCTTTTACCTTGGTTTCTTAGGTTCATTAGGATTTTTATGTCGTTTCGATAAAGCTTTTTGGATTTCATTTTGATACTTTTTTAAGAATTGTTGATGGACATTACCTGTGGTATTATATCCCATTTGTTCCAACAAATCAATAGTATCTTTTACATCATCTTCATCTACCTTGTTTAACTTAAGGTATGAAGTGTCAATTTTATCAAGGGAGGGGTCTTTTTTATTCCTTGGAGTCTTATGTAGGTTCTTAGCTCTTGAACACGATGAAAAGATTCCGAAGGGTCTTGTTGGTGCTTTATAAAAAGCATCATAAGGGTGGTAATCATTGCATTCACTACAGAAATACCTCCAACCATCGTCGGTCATAATTCGTTGAACCACAAATCCTAAAAGTCTTTCTCGTGTCGATGCCATATTAAAAAAGGAGGGGGTAGGTAAAAACCCACAATCGTTGTGGGAAAAAAAAGCAAGCAGTACCAATAAGAAAAGTTACCCCCTCCTTGAAATAAATATAAAGTTTTATAAAAAAAAACAGAATAATAAAAAAGTTGTAAAAAAAACTATTGACTTTTATTTACAAAATCTAATCATTGGGGAGGGGATAATAGGGGTGGGGCAAGAACTCACTTAAGAACTTAGATAAATAAAAAGATTAGATACTGGTTAGTTAGTTCATTAATTAGATATAATATATCTTTTGACCAAGGTGTGCTCAACCCATTCGTTTTGAACAAAAAACGTTTGTCGTGATAGGGGTTATCCCGTCAAAAAAAAGATACAATTACGACAAATTTACTCACTATTACGACACAATTTTTGACGGGATAATAAAAACGGCTTGTTTTGTTGAATTTTATTCATTATGTTTTCTTCAACATTAAAAATGAAAATCATGAAAACTATTACACAACTTATCCTAGAAGGATACAATACGACCGGAAAACTTGAAGAAGTCATGAAGGAGTCAAATAGAACCATTCAACGACTTTTATCTGACCTTGTTGAAAGTGGGGGTATAGTTAGAGAAGGTTCAGGACCTTCAACATTCTATAGAGTATTAAAAGCTACCCCTCAACCAATGGAAATTATAGATAAGATGAGACTGGTACACCAACAAAAATCTATGGATAGGAACTATAGAAAATTAGACAGGGAAATTAAATCTGATTTATTATTAACTTGGTACATTGATAACTTTCCTGGTATGGTTGAAGACTATGATGAGAAAAAACATCAAAAAAGTATTTACGAAGCAATCATTCAACTTGAAAAAGAACTATAAAAAAAAAGAGCTAAATTCGTAGTTTTTGCACCATGAGAAAAAAAGAATTATGTATCGTTGAAGCATCCCGATGGTTCCAAACCAGGTTCAACGAAAAACAAAAAGATTACATCTTCAACCAATTGGAAAACTCAGATAAAGCCCATACCATCCTTTTGGAATTCTATGAGCACCACAATCCTGATAACTTCAAGAGAAAACAATTTTTTTCTGTCATTGATAAAATTTACCCTTTATTCATAAAACGAAACAAGTTATATTTATATCATAGGTAATCTCCCATAGGTTACTTGTTTTAGGAGTTTAGGGGGGGGTTGAGAGACCCCCCTCTTTTAATAAAAAGAGAATGGAATATTTGTTTTTCGATGACCCAATCAATTGGGATTACTTAATGAGTTTGACTCCAAAGCAGAGGACTCGCATCATGCCACAAACCGTGGAGGAGATGCATCAGTATTCAATCGACAAAGCTCGTTATTCAAATAAACAGAATAATATAAAGGGAGTTGGTTACTGGCACTTCAGAAGATTCATTCAACTCAATGAGAAGTATGAACAAGCCTTGAACACCGAAATCCAAGAAGAGATTGATTACTTCTACAAATTGTTTATGGCTTACAAAGACCGACAAGAAAACAATTATGCAAAGTATTCACCATCTTCACATGGGTACAAACACCCATTTAGAAATACCTACGAAAGAAAGTATTCCAACAAAGACAAAAAAGAAGCTGAACAAAATGATTAAAGGAAACTCACCACAAGGTAGAACCTTCAAGCTACTTGCAACCTACGACAATGTTGCATTCAAAGCCACAACCATCAAATACAATCCAATGAAAACTCTGACCTTAGAAGTCAGATTTTGGTACGATAAAACTGATGTGGAGAATCCAAAGAAAGATTTGGAAACAATGTTTAGAGAAGTTAAAAGAACACTATTCTACAGAAGTGGGGACTTCTATGATGTGGATAAGTTAATCTCAATTGCAGATTGGCCCAAAGCACTATCCTTAGAAACACCCAAAGCATTCGTAATGTTTGAGTTCACCCTGTTCCCAACAAAGAAGTTTGAAAGTGATTTAGAAATATCTCAAGAGATGACAGCACTTTGTGCAAGAATTCATCAAGATACATTCAGAGACAGACACAACATAAGCAAAAGCAAAAGAGAATTATACAATGTGTAATTGCAAGAAAAACAAACCCAACAACCTCGATAATAGAGTCGTTTTAGAAGACATTAGAACTGCATATAACACAATCACCACCAAGGGGAAAGAAAATCTCTCAGAAGGGGACTGGTTATATTTATATGAGGTATATTCAAGAGCTTACCCAAGTTCAAACGGAATACCAAATAAAGACGATTTGGTAAGTGTTTTGGAAAAAGCCAGCCAACTAAAAACAGCATATAGATAATATGTCCGCAAAAAAAACAATGGAAACACTCCCCCCAAATTGGAGAGAGATGTTAATTCAAATTGGTAGAGAAGGGGGAATGCCCGTTCATTTCGCAAATGCACTTGGTATGTCCCGTCCAACCTTAACCAGATTTGAAAACGACTACGAAGAGTTTGCCGAAGTAATGGAAGAGGCAAAAAGATATTCCGAAGAATGGTGGATTACCAAAGCCATGGAAGCATTCGAAGGAGGTAAGAGCAAAATGTTCAATCAACATTTATGGGGTTTTATAATGAAAAACAGATTCCCAATGGATTGGAAAGATAAAACAGAAATGGATATCACATCCAATGGAAAGGAAGTCAATCAGGCTCCCATTCAAATTGAAATTATCAAATCTCAAGACAAATAAGACATACCTAAATTGCTTCCTTATACTTGAGATAATCCTCCACTCGGTCCAAAGTGGGGGATTTTTTTTGCCAGAAAATTTTGAAAAGTTCATTTTCAATTTTCATTTTTTGTCCCAAGGTTTGTAAAAAAAAAAGTATCAAATTCGTAATTTTGCTTGGTCTGAAAAAAATTTGAATAGGGTGCAAAAAATAGAATCCAGTACCTTGTATAACATAGTAGTGGGTATAGGGCAGGTTCCCTTAGAACTCCTCAGCCATCTTTTGGATACCCGCCCTTGATGTCTTAACGACCGAAATTATGTAGGACAAATCTACGGCAAAAAAACTTTACAAACAATAGTTGATTTACTATTGACCTGTGGTGGTTTATGATTATGTTTGAGGTATGAAAACAATACTAATAATCATTGCCTCTTGTGTGGTGGTGTTTACCTCAATGAACTTATTGTTTTTGCTGGGTATTGCAGATTTTGGAATTGGTGAAAAACCCTGCAAATGTGATGAAGATAAAGAAGAAGATAAAAACTTCAGCAAACCTTTACTGAATTCACTCATTAAGGCTCTTGAGACCTACAACATCAAACACAACACCAAGGGATTAGCCAAGGAGGTTATTGAAGAAAACCCCGAAGTCACCGACTTGGAACAACTAATAAATCTAACCTTAAAAAAAATACGAGAAAAGTTCCGCCAAAAGTTGGTGGAGTAAAATATGTTTCGTATCTTTGAACTAAACAAGAAAAAAACCAACTATGAAAAACACATCTTTTATCAAGGACAACTTCAAGTCCTCAACACTACCAAGACTGAAGGCTGACTACGGCTATAAGTCAAATAAGGAAATCAACGAATGTCCTTATCTTACTTACTCACGTTTGTTTATGTACAACCCCACCTTTGCTCAACACCTATTGTTTGAGTATATGGAGCACTGCAAGCGCACGGGCAAGATGGCTGACCCAACAACCCTGAGAATTATACCAACCAAAACCTACACTCAAGTCTCGGAGGAACTTGATGTATTCGACCTAACCTCCACAATCTAATCTAAACTCTAAAAACAAAAACAAACTATGGAACTATCAAAACTTGAAATCAAAAACATTGACACCATTCTAAACGACTCAAACCAATATGGTGTTAGTCAACTATATGGTCTTATGATTGACCTATGGCAAAACGGAATTAAACCCGAACAAGTCGGATGGGTCGGGAAATACCTTGAACCCCAACTAAAAACCTTTACCCATAATCAGCAGGGGACACTGATTTACTCGGCATACCTAACCGAGAAGGTCAATTACTTCAACTCCCGCATTGTTATGAATTGGTTCAATGAAACCTATCCAGCATTTTATGAATACCTTCAAAGCGATGCTGACGGCGACGACCCCCGATGGTCTGACATGCATATTGCAAATTACTCTGACTTTAGAGATGGGCAGATTGAAACCTATATGGAACTATTTCATCAGAGCAACCCCTACTTTTTCAGTTTCCTAACCGAGGAGTGGCACGACGAATACTTCGCAAACCTTCCCCTTTACGACAAGATTGCGGCAAAACAATACCTTATGGAAAACGACGAGGACTTTGATGATTATACCCAAGAACAACTCGACGAACTATTTCAACTCTCCAACTGGCAAAAAAAAATTAGAGAATAATTTGGTACTATCAATTTTATTTCTTATCTTTACACTATGAAAAACCAACAAACACTTCACCACCCTCTGCGGGATGCAGCGGGGGTGACCAAACTCTCAAACGAGGACACCGCAATAGTTGTCGTTATGGCAACCATTCTAATCGCATGTCTGTCCCTAATACTTTTTGTATAATGATTACCTATCTAATCAAATACTAAAAAAACAGGACAAACCCCCCCAAACTTAACTTAACCAAAAGTCAAATAAGGGAAAAAGGAAAAGGGGGGTTGTCCTTTTACAAAACCAACAAAAATGAAAAACACAACCTACATCAAAAAACTATTTGGTAGTGAAGCAATCCAACGCATCAAAGAAGAGTTCGAATACGACAACCAAAACCAAATGAACCAAGACGACCACCTCTCAACTGCAGTCTTTTTACATTCAATCTATTCTGACCTTCTTATTGCACAAACAAGAGAGGAAAAGTTCAATACCTTTATACAAGACCTCCGTCGTTGTTTCGTCAAGGAAATAGTCATAACGAAGTAATCTATAACCCTCCCAAAAAAGGGGGGGACTAAATAAAAGGAACCCCTCAAAAAGGGGGGGACTAAAAACCTTAAAAAGCGTGCTTTGCGGTATAACTTTTTCTCGGTCATCGCAAGAATATCCCCCCCCTTACTCGATACACTTGATTTAACCCCCTTTTTAGACCATTTAAGACCACCAAATTATATGGGTGATATGATGAGACCTTTTTTCTTTTTGAGTCCATTAGAAGTCAAATAAATGAGTCTTTAGATTCGTGACTACAGGGGGGGGTCAGTGAACACACAACCCCCGAGTGTTATGTACCACCCCAAATATCTAAGAAAATCCCCTCGAGCACTACAGGACAGACAATGAGTTCCTTTAATTAAAATCCCTCGAGCACTACAAGAAAGACAACACAGTCCCTTATTTTATCCCCCCCTTTTTTTTTAAGATTTTTTTTTATGTTGTGTTGATTGTGTGGATTTGGTTGGTTATTATTGTGGTATGGAAGGGGTTTTCATAGGTTGCCTTTCATCTTGTTGAAAAACCAGGCATTGTTGGTTTTGCTTTTCATACAAATGGGGGGGGTGTTAACCTCCTTGAAGGGGGTGAGTTCCTGGTCTCACTCCCTTTTTTTATTATTTTTTTATATTTATTGTTTGGAGAAAGGGATATATGGTACGGGAGTTATCGAGGGAGGTTATTGATGTATGTGTATCGAATGGTTTGAATGAGCCGTATTTGATGGGCATTGTTGATAGGTTGATATGTGGGTTATCCAAGGATGAGGATGATATTATTTTGACTTTTGGATTTTCTGAGGGCAAGGAGTTTGTGAGCATTGATATTGGTTATTTGCAGAATATTTTTGAGGTTGATTATCCCAATTTGAATTATTTTCTGATGAGTTCTGACAGTGGGTTTTACGATATGGTATTGACAAGGGACATTAGTGAGGGGGGATATCGTGAGTTAATGGATAAGATATTTGTTTATTTGGATTTGCAGTTTGATTTATTGCATTTGGGTGATGGGAAGATATCATTAAGGGATTTTGATGAGAGGTTAAAGAGGTTATGAGCATTAAGACCACGGTTGTTTTCGAAAAATTGGTATCGAGCCAAAATAGGTTAAGCGTATTTCAGGGTAGTTCAAGGGCATCGAAGACTTATAATATTTTGATATATTGGGTTTATCGGTTGTTGCAGGAGAATGGGAAGATATTGTCCATTGTCAGGAAGACTGGTCCTGCGATGAAGGGTTCCGTTCTTAGGGATTTGAAGGAGATATTGATTAGTTTTGGTGTTTATGACCCTGAGAATTGGAAGGTTGTTGATGGGGTATATCACATTGGGAATGGTTGCATGATTGAGTGGTTTGCTTGTGATGATGAGAGCAAGGTTCGAGGTAGGAGCAGGGATTATTTGTTCATCAACGAAGCCACGGAGGTTAGCTTTGAGGAGTTTCAGCAGTTGATATTAAGAACAAGGGAGAAGATTGTTATTGATTTCAACCCCTCCCTTATGGAGAGTTATCTGTATGATTTGGAGCAGAGGGAGGATTGTGATTATCATATTGTTACGTATAAGGACAATCCGTTTTTGCCAGATGACCAGATTAAGGAAATTGAACGGTTAAAGGATTTGGATGATAACCTTTGGTTGGTTTTCGGATTGGGGCAGAGGGGAAATCCTGAGACCTTGGTGTTTCCCAAGTTTTTGGAATATGAATCCCTTCCTGTTGGATGTGAGTTTTTGGGTAGGGGAATGGACTTTGGCTATCACGACCCAACGACCTTGGTTGAGGTTTATCTCAGGCATGATGAGTTGTATTTGAAGGAGTTGATGTATGCCAAGGGCTTGACGGTTCCTGATATTGTTTTTAACTTAAATTTTTCCAATATTCCCAAATGGGATTATATTTGGTGTGATAGTGCCGAGCCGATGCTTATTGCCGATTTGAAGAGAAATGGATTTCTTACCAAGAAGGTGGTCAAGCAATCCATATTGTCAGGGATTGAAAAGATTAAACGACATAAGGTATTTATTCATAAGGATTCACATAATTTGAAAAAGGAGTTCCAATCTTATTCTTGGAGGAAGGACCCCAACGGAAAGATGATGGATGTCCCTGAGGATAAGAACAACCACGCAATCGATGCGGTTAGGTATGTGTTGGAGATGATGTTAAATAAACGAAAAACAGCAATTAGGGTTGTATGAACATGCAAATTAAATTGGGGGATAAGTTGGTTGACCTCCCATTGGAATTCTCTTATTGGCAATGGAATAGAATGAAAGCTGCGGGTGATGACCTATCCCCCCTTTCAATGATATCCATTTGCTCGGGATTGGATAAAAAAGAAATAAAGAAAGCGGATTTGTCTCATATTGAAATGGTATCAGAATATCTTGCCACAATTTATTTTAGCGCAAAACCAACCAATGATATTTTTGTTACCTTTTTTCATAAGGATGTTGAATATGGTCTACAGAAAGATTTTTCAAAACTCAAGTATGGTGCTTGGGTTGACTTGGAGGTCTATTCCTCACAGGATGTTGATAAGAATATTCCCAAGATATTGTCTTTGATGTATTACCCAATTAAGGAATGGAAGGGGAAGAAATATATTTTGGAGGAGTATTCTGATGAATTGGTTGAGCATACCGCATCAGAGTTTGAAGATATTCCCATGAGAATATGGTGGGGATTTTCAAGTTTTTTTTTGCTTTTCGCCGGCAGATATATCGAAAATATCAGGAGTTCTTTGACTACGAAGACAAGGATGGAGAAAATGTATCAGAGGGGGAAGAAGATTCTCCCAAAGTTTCTGCAAAAGAGGCTACCGCACGTTTTTACTTTTGGGGATTCCAAGTTTTAACCAACAAGGATATAACCAAATGGGATAAGGTGTCAAATATGCCCTTATATTTATGTTTGAATCATCTTGCTTCGCACAAGGAAGAGGTTCTGAAAGAGAATGAACGAATTAGAAAACAAGAACTCGAATGGAAGAATATGTCTCGCTCGCGAGGATAATTAAATTATTTGAGGATTATGTATCCTCTGACCCAAGATTGCATTCTTTTGGGTTTGGTGATGTTATTGAGTTCGGATTTAATTTGGTTGACGAATATGGAAACTATGCATTTATGTTTGTCACCCCCATTAATTCGGTTTTTGAACTTAACCTTACTCGTTATCAGTTTTCAATTATCTTTGCCGACCGCTTGAACGACGATAGAAGCAACCGCATTCAGGTTATCTCTGATATGAATTTGGTTGCACGAAGATTTGTCTCACAGATTTATATCAATCAAGGAAACTTGTTTGACTACATGAACATTATCCTTCCAACGGAAAGCATGCCGTTTATGGAAAGATTTAATTTTGAGGTTGCAGGAGTTGTCTTGAATCTTCAGATTGAAGTATTCGAAGATATGAATGCTTGTGATTTCTATCCAACCCCCACACAAACTTCAACCCCCACTTCAACACCATCGGTTACTCCGACTCCCACTTTTACTCCAACATCAAGTTGTCCTGTGACCACTCAGTATTTGGAGGTCATCCTTCAGAGTTGTCATGCATTCAAGTTGGCTGTATGGAATGATGCAGGATTCACAAGTGCTGCAAATGCATTATGTAATTATGTCATATCAGGGACTGCTTATGGAGATATGGGAACGGTTTATTCGGGAACCGAAACAATCTTATCGGGACAACATCAACACAACTTTAATTTGAATCCCGTTCTTCAACCCGGAGAATGTATTTCATCGTTTGTGGTGCATTCTTATTCAGCGCCATCTTGTGTTTGTCCCGTAAATCTTATCTTACCTTAATTTAAGTTATGGAAGATGAGCTCTTAAACAGGGTTGGTCAACTTATCCTCAATGAGGTAAAATCTACTTTTTCAGAACTTTATCCTTCGAGGACGTTTGGTGGACAACAAAAACCTATTTCAGGTCAACTTCCTCCCATTTTTTCAAGCAAAAATGCGACAAGAACTTATGTGAATTCTCTTCGGTACCGAATTGTTACTGATGAGGAGGACCAATCATTTATTCAGATATTTTCAACAATCCCTGAAGAAGCTGACTACGGCAAATATATTGAATCAGGGAGAATTCCTGGATTTTGGCCAAACATCAATGCCATAAGAATATGGATGACAGCAAAACAGATAAAACCCCAACCTTTGCTCCAAAAAAATTCAAAGGGTGAACCTGTTTATAAAATACCAACTTTGAAGCAGTTGAATTATTTGATATCAAGGTCTATTTTCAGGGAAGGTATTTTTCCATTTCCTTATGTGGATATCACCTATGAACGAATAAGAAAACAGCTTGTAAAAGACCTTGAACCGGCAGTTGCCCAAAAGGTAACCAACCTTATCAGAGAGCGAGTTGTATTTATGGTTAACCCCCAAAGACAAACACGATGAATGTAAGTATTATACAATCACCCGAAGATTTTCAACCCGTTAAAAGTGACGGATTATTTTTTGTGGCTTCGGCCGATACCCAATCGGTTTTTAACTTTCGGTATGTGTTTGAGTTGTATATTCAAGGGGTAAAAGTATTCACGGGCAAGTCCACCCCAAATCCTGAAGGATTGGGAGTTTTGGATGTGAGCAAAGTTATGGAAACTTATCTAACGGGTTCTCCCGTTGCATTGGATGAAAATACTGCCATATTTTGGCATACGACATTTCCTTTTTCAAGACCATATTCAAATCAAGTATTTCTCTATTATATCCAAGTGGGTGAGGAACATTCCAACACACAGACGGGTAGGGTCGAACAATATTCAGGTATAGGAAGCAATTTAGGTTTTCCTGGTGTACCTTCGTTGGATTTTAGAACATATTTGGGGACGTTGCCAGTGAATTACATTGCAAACATCCAAGATTTTGACTATGGTCCGTTTGTTTTATCAGGAAATCCAACAAACTTTCAGCAAGGTTTGTTTTTAACAAACTCACCCCGTCAAAGAGATTTGAATGAGGATGATTGGTTTACCCTTTCATTTACCAATTATAGGATAAACAACCAAGATGTTTATTCTGAGCCGTATTATGCAAAAATTGACTTCTACGACAATATCGGAGCATTTATAACCGCATATACCTTTACGAACATTTGGACCAACGGAGGGGGTCCTTTATCGTCTTGTACGAACAATTATCCTGTTCTTATTCCCCCCTCTTTGGATGCCACGGATTTCAACATCTTAAACTTGGGTGTTGGACCAAGGAATTTGCCGTCAATACCTAACGGAACATATTATTATAACGTTGGTTTGTATGGTGTGAGAAATAACATTTTGGTTACTCCCACACCCACTTCTTCGGTAACCCCAACACCCTCATTCACACCTTCACCAACTCCATCATCACCTGCGTGTGATGAGTATTTGGTTGAAAACAATGCTGGTTTCACCGTTACCGAGACCTTCCCTGATTGTGATGGTAATTCAGTTACTTTGACTTTGCTCACAGGACAAACTGCTTTGGTTTGTGTAAGCACCGTTCCAATTTCACAATTCACTTGGACACTTCAAGGGGTTTGTCCTCCTGCGTGTATCTGTTTGGATGTTACTTTTACCAATACGGTTGGAAGAAGTGAAATTCTTTACTACAAAGATTGTAATGAAGTTCTTATTGGACTGACCATTGCACCATTTGGTGTTTATAACACTTGTATTTGTAATTTCTTCTCTTGGACGGGCTCAACATTCACCATTGTCAATAACGGACCATGTTCCTTTCCAACGCCAACAGCAACTCCGACTCCCACGGCAACACCAGTTCCTGGAATCAATGCTTTGCTTCGTGGTTGTTGCGACCCATCGCAGCAAATCTATGCAAGAATACCTGGTCGTGCTGTTTTTGGAAACTCCTTTGCTTATAATGGGGAATGTTTCAACTATGTGCAATCTGCATCATTCTTTGATATTGATTTGACTGATGGTCAAACATATTTGGAATGTCAATCTTGTATTATTGATAATCCATGTGGTCCTGAACAAGATATTTTGCCTGTAAGACCTGATATTGAACCTATTATAAATGTTCCAAGTTTGGCTGGTGAGGGTGCTTGTGTGGCATATCAACCATGTTCAGAGGTCTTTACCTTCAAATTGGTTTGTGACGAAGGTGCACAATTTGGTCAAAGACAAATTATGTTCCGTAATAGGTATGGGGTATATGACTACTATCGTTTTGTAAGGGGTAAGGCTGAAGGTTTGGACATTGAAAGACAAACTTACCAACAATACAATCAAACTTGGGGACAAGCAAACATCTTGAAGACAACATATTCGAGAGGAACTTCCAACTGGCAAACTCGTATTACTGAGACCCATGTAATCAACTCAGGATTTATATCTCAAGCTGAGATGGTTTATCTACAGGAACTCTATACATCAGATGATGTTTATGAGGTAAAACCTGATGGAACTTTATTCCCAATCAATGTGGTGAATACTGAATTCATCATTCGTAATAAAGGAAATAAAAATTTGGTGAACTTGGAGCTTACCTATATTTACTCCAACAACATCAGAATGTTAGGATTATAAAAAATGTTGGATACTACCTTATTAGTTTTAACTGATAGTGGATATCAAACTTTGGATATTTTCCAAGAACTTCCCATATCAGTCAATTATTCTGAATTATCAATCACAGAGATTGACGCAAGGAGGTCTCCATATTCGTCAACTTTTACGATTCCTGGTACGGAGGGAAACAATGTAATTTTCCAACATTTTTATGAGGTTAACGGAACAGATTTCAATCCGTTAAATGAGGTAAATTGTGTTGTTCAATATAGGGGAAATGACATATTTCGAGGTAAACTAAGATTGAACAAGGTTGTTGTTTTTTATGATTATAACGAGTATGAAGTTTATATCACTTCTGAACTGCAGAATCTCTCATCTGTTCTTAAAGAAACCACTTTGCCTGATTTAGATTGGGCTGATTATTATTTTGATATGAATTATACCTCCGTGACAACCTCATGGAGTGCAAATACGCAAAATACCCAAGGGTTATTTGGTGGAGATATCTTGATGCCATTGATAAATTATGGATTACCAATTCAAAGTGGACAAACCGCTCCTGATTGGTTTTTTTCAATGGATAACGATGTTCAGTATGGTTCAATAACATATTCAGGTAATGCAATCAACGCCCTTTATTTCAAACCATCAATCAGAATAAAAGCAGTAGTTGATAAGATATTTTCAGGAACAGGATATAATTATAATTCTGATTTTTTTGATACATCTTATTTCCGTTCAATTTACATGGACACAGCTCAAAATGGACAGATTGGTCCTGTTTTGGGAAGTGGGGTGACCAATGAAAACTTTTTTAAGGTTTTTTCTCCTTCACCTTTTACGCTATTACCTGTTGATTCACAGGGTAATCAAAAACTGCAATGGTCATTTCCTTTCAACAATTTGGGAAATTCGGGTTACGACCCCCTCCAAAATGTAACTTTTTGGAATGCTGCCAATCCTGAGCAAACAGGATACTTCCAAGTTCCATATTCTGGTGATTATTATTGGAATTTGCGTTTTACCTATGCCCAAAAGTATATTTATAGCAACGATACAATATTCCGTTTATTAGTTAAAGTTGCTGACAATGTCGCTGACTTGGAAAATGGGGGTAATATACTTTATCAAACTCCTGGTGCTGGTTTTGCTGCAGATAGTGGAAATAAAGGAGCCAATATATTCTTTTCAGGAACAGTTCAAGCAGGACAATATGTAAAGCCATATCTTGTCTTTGAAAGTGGTGCGATTGCGGCAGGATTATACATTCAAAGATTTCAAGGACTAACAATTTTTGACGATGACCCAATGTGGGAACTCTATGGTTCTCCATTTATTACAAGTGCGACTACCATTGACATGAAATTGCAAATGCCCAACATCACGTGCATGAATTTCATGAGGAGTTTGGTAAATCAATTTAATTTGGTTATTACAGAAGATGTTCAACAGAATACATTCAGAATTGAACCATTACCTTGGTATTTCGATGAAGACCAACGAACCGAAAGAGATTGGACAGATTATCTTGATATAAATTCTCCTGTTGAGATTTCTGCATTGAATTTTGATTTGCCAAAACAAATTAATTTCAAGGGATTTTACAATGAAAACGAGACACTTAATAGACAATATCTCTCAAATTATCAATTATTATTTGGAGAAAGAAGATTTTTGACTGATACAACAATCCCTGATGGAGAATTGGTTATTGAAACCATATTCTCACCATTGCCCACTGATTTTATATCAGGTTCAACAAATGTCATAATCCCACAACTTTGGTATCTTGAAAAAGACCAAGAACCCATCGGTACTGGTAATTACCCGATACCAAGACAAAATTCTCCGCATTTATTCTTTTGGGTAGGTAATAGATACTTTTGGAAAGATTGGGGGGACTATACTGTTGGTAACCAACGTAGATGGTGGTTATTATCAGGAAATACACCAATTGCCCAAACAACTTATCCTTGCGTATCACACATCACAAGTTTGGATTCGTTGGATGCCGCACAAAACTCAGAATTGAATTTTTATCCTTCAACAGATTATTATTTTGAAGAAACAACAGACTTTTTGAAATATGTTCAAAATACAACCTATCGATATTTTTGGCAAACCCATATTGAAAATCTTTATTCACCAAATGCAAGGAAATATACAGGTAGATTTATAATGTCTCCTCAATATTATGCAGATTTGAAGTTGACTGATAAGATATGGATAAAAGATGCATCCTATAGAATTGATTCAATCAATAATGCAAATTTGGTTGAGCCACAATCCACAGAAATTACCCTGGTTAAGGATTTGAACCTATACTATAGAGAAACTCTTTGGGCTCCATCAGTTGGTATTGCACCGAATTCAGCATATCCAGCTACCCCTGGTTGTGTGGTTTATTCATTTACAGCAGTTGCAAATTATGACCAATTCCTTGTTTGCACAAGAAATACTCCACTTGTGACCTTCTACAGTAGTGACCCTGCTGGTTTGGTTGAGGGTGCCAAAATTTACACCACAAACACTTGCAGCACCTTCGCTGATACGGGATTATATTTAAGATTAACGGGTTCAACCGAGAATTTCGTGATAGATTTCTTGGGAACCGCATTGAGCAACGGACAATGTTAATATGGCAGAAAAAATTACATTAGATATAATCTTAAATAATAGAGGAGCAATAACCTCTTTAGAAGATTTAAGACAAGCAGTAAAACTTGCCAATGCTGAGCTCAGTACATTGGGTGAAGGTGCAAAAAACTATGGGGAATTATCAAGTTTTGTTTCCGCAGGTAATACTGAAATTCTCAGACAGCAAAAATTATTAAAAGGTCTTACCTCTGAAGAAATCGCTGGTGCATATGCACGTATTGGTGGTGGTATTTCTTCAACATTTGCTGCAGCATCAGCTGCTTTAGCTACCTTTGGTGTAGAAAACGAATCAGTATTAAAAGCCGCTGCGGATGCACAAAATTTATTAACAATTGCCATATCAACTCGGCAAATTCAAGAAGGTATTCTCTCTGCAAGACAATTGTCCAATTTGGTTGCAGAAAGAGCAAGATTGGCTCTTTCAAGATTGAATAAAACTGCAACTGATGCTGAGACAATATCTGAAGTTGCAAATTCGGCGGCTTTGGATAAAAACACCTCAGCTGAAGTAAAAAATGCTGCAGCAACAGGAGCTAAAACCGTAGCAACCGAAGGAGAAACAGTTGCAACTGTTGCTCAAACAGGTGCTCAAGGGATTTTGAACACAGTGACAACTGCGGGAACGAATATAATGAAAGCATTTTATGCAACAGTTGCCGCTAATCCATTCGGTGCAATCATTACGGCTATTGGACTTTTGGTTACAGGTGTTATTGTACTTAAAAATGTATTGCAGGATACAGACAAAGCTTATAAAGCTTTTAACAATGCAGTTGATGAAAGCAGTGGACAAATTGCTGTAGAAATAAGACAACTTGATGCATTGGTTGCTATTGTAAAAGATAACAATAGAAGTCAGGCAGATAGATTATCTGCATATGAAGAATTACAAAAAGTTTTACCTGGTATAAAAGATTTGACAATAGACCAAGCTCTTGCAGAGGAAAAGCTTACCCAAGCTTATGACCTTCAAATTAAAGTTTTGAAATCCAAAGCAAAGTTGGATGCCGCACAACAAATATATTCTAAAGCATTTTCAGAGATACTCAAAGTTCAAAGAAAAGACATTGGGGATTACGCTTTCACATGGCAGTCTTTGTTGAGTGCTCTTACGCAAGGTACTTTTGCTTTCGGTGCTTTGCAGGCAAAATTTGAAGATTTAAGAGAAGCTACTGATGCATTATCAGATGCAGATAAACTTCTCAACCAATTTACTATAGAACATAATAATGACATAATTGCTCAAAATAATTTCATAAGAGAAAATACAGAAGGAAAAGTAGATAATACTAGAGCAACGAATGAACAAGTTATTGCCAATAATAGATTAAGAGATGCTTATGCAAACTTGAGCAAATTTTTGAAAGAAACTTTAGATTTTTACAAAGAATTGGGAAAGGTTGTAGAAGTTGAAGACAAATTGCCAGAGTTTATAGAAAAAGTTAACGGGGCTTTAAGGGAAAGAAATAAGTTGGTAAAACAAGGTGGTAACGCTTTTGAAGAAGGATTAGTTAAAATTGGATTTCAAACTAAAGCTTTAGATTCAATGATGTTGGGGGCTATGAGAATGGCCAATGGTTTTCTCAATGCCAACCTTAAGACAACAGATAGTCTACTTAATCTTTCAGATGTTTTTGGAAAAGCTATTGAAGATGATTATGAATCCTTATTTTTGTCGGTCGGTAATCGAACAGAGACCTTTGACAAATACATCCGCGGGGTAAGAGAAGATTATCTTAAATTGTTTGAGGAAGGAAAAATCACTCCTGAGGCTTTAGGGAGTGTAGATGCACTTATCCAAAATTTAACAAGTATGAATAGACTTGTTAGAGAAGGTGGGGTTTCATTGTCAGAAACTTTCAATAAAGAAAATCTTAACGAATATTTAGAAGCTCAAAGAGAGGTATCAGTCGCTGAAGGGAAAATTGGTTTTGAAATAGACAAAACTACCGGTAAAGTTATTCAAGCAACTGCTGATAGAAAAAATTATAGTAAAAACCTTCAAACAATTGCAGTTTTTGAATCTGAAATATACAAAAAAACCGTTGATGGTTTAGAAGATATAAGAAGAGCAAGTAATGAAAACTTCAAAGCAACTGTTATACGAGCTCAAGAAGAAAAAAGAATAACTTCTGACCAAGCACAAACCCTACTCTCCCAAGCGGATGTACTATCAAAAAGTGAAATTGAACGTACCAATTTAATTAATAGAATTGCAGAACAAAGAGTTGAGTCCGTCAGAAAACAAGTCACTGGTACTCAGAAAGAACTTGATAGGATTAGAAAATATAATTTTGAATTCACCCGTGATATTGAAAATGCTGAAGAGATTTCTGCTGCGGCAATAACCACTCTTATAGAAAAAAATACAGGAGATTTCTTAGAGGCGATTGAAAGAAGGGCAAGATTTGCTATTACTAACTCTCAAAAAATTGCTCAAGCAGATAGATTATTGCAAGCCCGTTTATTAGATTCGACAAAATTTACAGAAGAGGAAAAAATTAGAATCTATGAGGCAACTTATCAATACCAAAAAGAAATTAGTGACAAAAGTAGAAAAGATATCACAAAAAATATTGAAGAGTTCTTTAGAATTGCTCAACAGGCACTTAATGCATATCAAGAATATGTCGATAGAGCTCGGGAGCTTGCCATAGAAAGAATCAATATTGAGGAAACTGAAAAACTACGTCAATTAGAATTTGCATATTCTCAGGGGTTGGTATTAGAGAAAACATATCAACAGAAAAGACTCGAATTGATAGAAGAATATACTGCTCGAAGAAATGCTGTTGAGAAGAAAAGTAGAATCAAACAACTTCAATTAGATAGACTTCAAGCAATTGCAAATGTCGCTGTAGGTGTAACCAAATCAATTGAACAAGGTGGTATCTTCGGACTTATTACAGGTGCTATTGTTGCCGCAGCAGGTGCTGCAGAAATAAGTATTATTTCTCAACAAATTAGTTTAGCCCAATCACTTAAAAAAGGTGGTTGGATTAAAGCTCAAGAAGGTTTGATGGTACAAGGACCAAGTCATGAAAATGGCGGTGTAAAATTCCAAAATGGAGGTTACGAATTAGAAGGTGGAGAAGCTGTTATCAACAGGGTTTCAGCAAGAAATTATCAAGGTTTACTCTCCCAAATCAATCAGAGTGGTGGTGGAAGACCATTGGTATCGAGTTTTGACGACTCAAGGATTGTAGATGCAATTGCAAAACAGAGAATGGAACCCATCAGAGCTTATGTAATTGAACAAGATATAACAAGAAAACAGGCAATTAACAAAAAGTTGGACCAGTTGTCTCGCTTTTAATATTTATCATTATGTTGAAAATTATCAAATTAGACATTGACGAGAATTTATCGGGAGATACTCGCGTCGAAGAAATAGCATTAGTTTTAGAGCCAGCCGTTGAGGTAGATTTCGTGTATTTTGGTAGAGAAGATTTTGAATCTTACACAGACTATCCGAAATCTGCACAGAGAGCCGCTTGTAGAGCAAAAAAATTCTACACTGAAAAAGGTAATCCAAATGATTGTCTTACAGCTGTAGGTGTCGCAAGAATGAATCAATTGTGTAAAGGAGACCCCCTCTCTGAAAAAACTATTTCCAGGATGGCTTCGTTTGCTCGTCATCTCAGAGGTGAAAACATTCCATATGAAGATGGTTGTCAAGGTTTAGCTGTTGATGCTTGGGGTTCAAGAACTGGTATTGAATGGGCTCAGAAAAAATTAGAACAGATAAGAAAAGACAAGAATGGAAATAATTGATTGGATATTGGTAACCATTACGGGTATAAGTGGATTCTTTTTAGGAATGAGAAAAACTCAAAAAGAAACTGACTCTATATCAATTCAGAATGTTGCATCCACACTTAATGTTTATCAAGATATCATTGCGGATTTGAAAGTTCAAATCAAAGAAATGAAAGAAAAGATGGAACAGATGGATAAGACAATCCACAAACTCCAAGAAGAAAATAAAAAACTTAATGCAATGATTAAGAAAAATGGACAATAATTTAATGGATGGAGTACCAGTATTTGAAACAATTGAAGAGGCTATCGCACAAGCACAAAAACTTGGATGTAAGGGTTATCATCCACATCAACATGAAGGAAGAGAAGTTTATATGCCATGCGAAGACCATGACCAAAGCTTAGACATTATAGATTCGAAGGGGCAAGATATTGAGGATGTCTTGGAAGATAACGTCATTGTAGGAGTTAAGATTGTAAATGACCCTGAAGAAGTGAGCAAACGTTATATGAAACGTTTAGCTAATTCAAATCTTAGTGGTCAAAAATTTTATAGAATTGTCTCCAACCCGAATGAGCCATCTCTGTTGGATAGTGCAACCAAAAGATACAGATACATTTATGCTCCTGGTGAAGGAGCACCCGATTTGATAGATACTTCAAGAAGCTTCTGCACAAGAATGATGGGTGGAGTACAAAAGGTGTATCGTTACGAGGACATATTAGATTTATCCGCTCAACTTGAAGTTGAAGATACTGCACGTAAAATTATACCACGTCCAAAAAACTCAGGACCCGTTGATATATGGGTTTGGAAAGGTGGCGCAGGATGTCAACACCGCTTCATTGAATTAGTTTTAGAACCAAGAGGATACATTCCAAATAACGCACAAAATGCTCAAAGAATTGCGGAATTTGAGTCTCCGGCAGGTGGTAACACAGGACAGATTAATCTACCCCCCAACTATGCAAGCGGATTTGCTAAAGTTGGTGAAAGGGGTGGTATTGTCAAAAGTGAAAAAGCTCCCAAGTCAGATACACCAAATAGAAATCCCAAAGGAGAGGGTACCGCAAAAGGTGATGCTCGTTCAACAAGAGGTGCTGAGGTGAGTGCTCGTGTTGAAAAGATATTAGAAGATAAGGTAAAAGATTTCAACGACAGATATAAAGAAAAATTGGGTTATGGAGCAAACAAAGGTGCTTTGAAATCCGTTTATCAAAGGGGGGTTGGAGCTTATAACACTTCACATTCACCTGAAGTGAAGTCTGCAGAACAATGGGCGTTAGCAAGAGTTAACGCATTTCTTTATCTTTTGAGAAATGGTAGACCTGAGAATAGCAAGTATGTCAACGATAATGACTTACTACCTAAAGACCATCCGAAATATTCGAAAGAAGAATTTGATTACAATGTTTCATCACTATCCCCGTATGCGGTAACTTCAGGAGATACCGAAATAGAGGAGGTATTCATCAACAAAAAACCTTACGAAAGAAAAGATGCATATCTTGCTCGTTGTATGGAAGCTCTTGTTGGTGAGTTTCCTGATTCCAAACAAAGATATGCGGTTTGCAATTCAGATTGGGAAAGCTTCAATGCGATGGAATTGGACATTTATGGTTATCCAACTGAACATTTTTATATTTGCCCTGGTGCTAAAGCAACATTCATGGAGATTATGAGTGTTGACAATGATGAAGATACTATTGGAATGATAAGGTCTGCAGCTCTTATTGCTGATAAAATTTTCGATATTGAAGAAGATGCCATCGAAGATGGAAAAGCATCACCAAAAGATTTGGAATTAGCTAAATTATTGGTTGATGACTATAAGGATTTGATTGGGGAAATTGCAAAGATACAAGGAAAGGAATATAATGTTGATTACATGGATGGTCACATTGATACAATATCCAAATTCGTAGTTTCAGAAATGTTCAGAAAAAATTTGGATAGGGGCATTGTTGTCGACATCGAGGGAGCTCTCATTAAAGATGGTCAACCTATTATGAAGACCATTGAATATCTTGAGGAAATGAGTGACCGATATAAGATTATTTTAATAAGTGGTCGTCCTGAAAGCAAATTACAAGAAACAATTGATGAACTTGAAGAATATGGTATCGAATATGATGAGATATACCTTCAAGATTTATCTGAAGACACAACAGGAGACGTTGCAATGAGATTCAAGACCAACAAGGTCAAGAAACTAATGCAATCTGGTTTCAACATCTCAGAGATGATAAGTGCTGACTCAGGTACTTTGGCTGCTTTAGAACAATTGGGTATTGGTCTATACTATCCTGAAGAGTTGGATGTTTTATTTAGACCCACAGCCTTTGCAAAAGGCAAAGCCTTATTTGAAACTCAAGAGGAAGCTTTCGAGTATTCAATGTTTTGTGGATGTGGGGGATATGTTTCTGATTATATGTTCAAAGGACAGAAATTGTTTATGTCCTGTGGAGATTATAAAAAGGAGCCACAAGCTTTCTCAATGGAAGAAGATAAACGAATTATTTATGCACCTGTGATGGTGCCTGGAAAAATAATTCCACGAATGGATGAATTTGGACAAAAATATTTTGTGACCTTCACTCCCGAAGTTATTGAGAAAATGGCTTACAAATACATGAAAGAAAAGAGGACTGACCAAGTCAACTATGAACATTCTGACCAAAAGTTTAAGGATGTTTATATGGTTGAGAGTTGGGTAATCAATTCTGATAATGATAAGGCTTATAACTTTTTTGAGAAAGACGACTTGCCCATTGGTACTTGGATGGCAGCATTCAAGGTAGATAGTGATGAAGTTTGGAACAATTATGTTAAAGCCAACAAAGTGAAAGGAGTTTCCTTGCAAGGAAATTTTCTATACACAAACTAAACACTATTTATTTGTAAATAAAATTATGGAATCAAAAATTATATTAAGAATCTACAAAACAATTGGACTAAAATTGAACGAAGAGAAGTTTGAAATGAATAAGATGATGGATTCTGATATAAAAG
>Ga0172376_10001585_pt1 | contig 28933 bp, 50 predicted proteins | sample Lak35m_FD_121114 | JGI IMG/M metagenome (GOLD analysis project Ga0172376, IMG submission 121114) | Freshwater microbial communities from Kabuno Bay, South-Kivu, Congo - kab_092012_35m | ecosystem: Environmental > Aquatic > Freshwater > Lake | place: Democratic Republic of the Congo: South-Kivu...
GCATATGCATCATCCCAATCTCTAGAGTTGTTTGTTGTGCCATACCAGCTAGACGCAGTATAAACTGGGTCAGTCTCATTATATGACTCAAGATATCTCCCGTCAAGGTCGACAGTTAGCGTACCTCCGTCTTGCTGAGTCAGGGTCAATACGCCATTAGCCGTAGAAAATCCTACATCACGAATAGAGTCATTGTATCCAGCATTCCAGTTTGTGATGTTTGTTGTACTGATACTCTTAACGTGAGAAGGGACAGTTGGGTCGGTCTCAGTGAAGCTAGTTAAGAAGTTGTGAGTCCAGTTTACCCAAGCACTTCCGTTCCATCTAAGAAGCTGTCCCGTCGCTGCGCTGGTAATCGTAACATCTCCAAGATTGTCAATAGATGAAGAAGGAGTAAGGTAGTTTGGCGTGAAGTTGTGCCAAAATGGGTTAGATTCTCCCGAGCCAGGAGGAATGCCGTATCTAAGCAGTTGCCCAGACGATGGCGTTGTAATGGTTACGTCCGAAAGACCACCAAGAGTCAGCGACCCAGCGCTAATAGTGCCCCAATAGACATTGCCGTTGCCATCAGATGTCAACACCTGCCCATTCGTTCCATCAACTATCGGCAGGGTATACTCCGTGTTGACGTTAATCTGAGATAAAAACTTCATAGTTTACCAGCCTAATACAGTATAAGCAAAAGTACGAAAAAGAAAGGGGAGACTATTGCCTCCCCTCGCTCATCTGTTATGCGTTAAAAACTTAGTCGTTTGAAGTCTGAGGCTGTTCGCCGGGGGCCGGAGCCTCCACAAAGTTGGTATCACCACTACGCTTGGTTCCTGAAAGCACAACGTAGTATTCGTTATCAGTAACGGCACTACCGAAGGTGATAACAACGGTGTTCCCAGAGGGTCTAGTTACATCAACAATAACAGTCTCTTGAGTTGAGTACTTAATGACCTCGGCCGTAACAGCCCTAGTTCCGAAGTTGTGCGTTACCGTGTATGAGTTACCTGTTTTTGATACATTTTCCTGAATAGCATCAAGCGAGAACAAGATTGGGAGACCCAGGTAGTTGGCAACAGCAGTAAACGTGGCAAGTCGAAGCTCGCCAGCATTGGCGTTGCTCTGCATAATGAAGTGGTCTTGAGTCGTAATGCTCGGCGTGAGCGACGGAAGACTTCCTACGTGCAGGGGCTGGTCTACAGTGGTAAAGCGGTCGTTAGTCTCATCCCAAAGGAACGATACTGAGGCTGCATTGCCACGCTTTACTGAGAATCCACCGTTCTCGGTCGGGGCAGTGCTAACACTAATGTCAGAGTTAAGCAGGATGATGCTATCACCGATGTTAACCTCATTAGAAGTAATAGAGGTCAGTTGACCATTTACCGTGAGGTTACCGCTGATTACTGTTTCCTCTGCGTCAATGGTTACGGTGTATACCGTTCCAGATTGAGTACTTGCCGCAGTTTGAAGAATCTTAGCGTTCTCAAGTTGAGTGCTAAGGTCATTCCACATCATTAGTCTACCCTCAGAAAGACCAGTGGCATTCTTAAATCTTACGTTATTGCCAGTGATTTCAAGACCATCGCTTACTCCTACGTTAAGGATTCCAGTTGTGGTTGCGTCCCAAGTAAGACCGTTACCAGCAATGGTTGAAGCAACACTAATGGTTACGTCTCCATCGCTGCCTCCACCAGTAAGGCCAAGGCCAGCAGTTACGCTGCGGATATCACCAGTGATGTCGTGCCAAGCGGTTCCGTCGTAGTATTTTACTTTGTTGACTGTAGAGTCGTATACGATTCTACCAGTGTAAAGTGAGCCACCAGACAGAGCTGTAATCTGAGAGGTAGAAAGATGCTCTGGACGAAGACCAAGTACGGGGAATCCGTTGAGCTGAAGTGAAACTAAATGACTTAGTGCCATATCATTTTTAGTTTAGGTACGCCTTCCCACTGAATGGGTCAACGAAGGTTATGGTTAAAGTGTTTAAAGAGTTATACTGGATGTCACCAATTACAACATTTTCTGTACTGTCTACAACAACAGCAGCGGGCTTTTTCCCAAGGTTGTGATTGATTACCCAGGTAGCGGCTGGCATATTCTGTTCGTAGACAAAGTGTGCGTCACCGCCACCGCCAGTAACCCCTTTTACTGATAAAGAAGTGGTAGGGCGTGGGACGACAACAGTTGTCTGAAGCGAAGGCTGCTGTACGCTTACGTTTATTTGGTCGCCACTATTGATGGTTATATCGCTCATAACGTAACGTCCTCGTTTACTTTAAATATCCCGTAAAGCCACGTCTTAACAGCTCCAGAGTTCGTGCTCTGTAGGTCGTATACGTAAAGTCCTCCGTTCACTCCAGCCATCGTAGCGGCAGGAGCGGTAATGGTTAGTACGCCCTGAGTGGTTCCGCTGTAAGAAAATACGTCATCCTCAAGGATAGCGGAAGACGAGGTGTCCGTCTCACGTACATCAAGCTTCCACGTGTATCCAGTAAGGTTGAGCACAGCACCAGTGTCGTCTTTGAACGTGAGCTCAAGACGAAAAGAGTCACCCTTTCTGCAAGTGATGTCTACTCTTTGCGATGTATCTAAGTTAACTTGAGCTGCCATACTGCAAATTTATGTCTTTTAATCAAGCGTTAGAAAGGAGTGATGCTATTACGTCTTCGTTCGTATCTTCCTGGAGCTCACCACGTTCTCCCTTGCGCTGGGATATGAGTTTGCTTTGCTCAACAGCTTGTTTTTTAACTCGTGAATCTTTGCGGTCTTCACGCTCTGACTCAAGGTCAGTTCGGACTCCTGATTCAATTTGTTGTTGCTGTAGGTCATATTTTCCTTGAAGGTCAGCCAATCGCATCTTCAAATCGTATTCTACTTGTAGCAACTGAGATTTCATTTGACCCTCGAGCTGCATCTTTTGAGCCTCCAGTTGTGCCTTCATCTGCTCCTCCTGCATCTTAGCTTGAGAAGTGGCTTGAGCAACTTGAGCATTAGCCTGAGCTTGCATCTGTGAGTTCTGCTGAGCCATTAGTTGTTGCTGCTTCAAACGCTTTTTACGACGAACAATAAGTAGTTGTTCAGCTTGGTTTACATCTTTTAGCTTGCGAATAGCAATTGCATCTTCAAGGTCAATTTCCTTCTGTAGTAATGACTGTTGGATATTAGCCTCCAAATAGGCTTTATCCATATCCTCCATTTCTGCAACCACACGAACACCAAAGTTGTACATCGGTAAATCAGCAAATGATGAAATAATATCCATACTGCTAGTTCCTAATGCCTTCTCGTACGTACGGTATAGCACACTATCCTTCGGAATGATTTGCAAGCATCGTACGATGTCGTCGCATACTTTCTTGAATAGAACCATAGCGGCATTAGTGATGTCGTACGTAGCGTTGTTGGAGGCCTCAATAGCCTGTTGACGAACGCCAACAAGCTGCTCACCCTTAGGCGTACTTCCATCTACAATTTCGTTAAGACCCGTTGCATCACGAATCATACGCAAGTAGTGGTTGTATAGATTAATCAGCTCGTTAATGTTACGAATCTGGTTGTTGATTTCACGTACAGGAGGATTCTGGAATCCACCTTCTGGGTTCTTAGAGCGGTAGTAGAAGATACCAGTCTGCTCGTAGATGTCCTGGATGTCCAAAGGCTGAAGCTCACCACCACGTCCAAGCTGTACATTCTCCAGCCCTTCGATGTCAATCATAAGACCGTCGGGTTTAGCCTTGGCAATAGCCTGCTGAATCTTAAGGTGTGTAATCTGTAGCTGGTCAGCAAAGCTCTTCACCATCGACACCATTGACTTAGGAATCATACGGCGAAGGTTCGTAGCTACAACACTGTAACTAAGGCGAGCTCGAGTAAGGTCGTGTACGTTGCGAGGTATATTTTTCTTTACCCCGTAGTCAAACAAGAAATTTGTCCCGATAATATATTTACCCCCATATACCGTGGCAGTCTGCATACGGTATGGCTTTCGGTCATATACGCTTTCGCGAGGAGGCTCGTACTTGAATCCTTTGTAGTAGAACCCGACATTTCCAAATCGAGACTCTTTCTCTTCAAAGTACACATCGTCAACACTTAAGAACTCAAAGTCTAGAACTTCAACGATGAACTCGTCGTATCCGTATGCAACAGACTGAAGATTCTTATCGTAGTAAGACTGAGTAAGGCGTGAAGAATTGTTGTTGTACTGATACTGGACCATAGTGGCCAGTTTTTGATATTCCTCTTCAGTAAACTGGTCCCCGGCTTGGCGCTTTAGGTCCATAATGCTCATACGGCGTACGTGTCCAGCATAGATGAGGTCCGACATATTTGGGTCCTCGGTGTAGCTATGAATGAAGTATGCCGGGTCTACGTAGTTCTCTACGATTCCGTAGTTAGGGTCGTTTTCACGCTTAACGACAGCCATACCAATAGACACCAAATCATTTACGCAACGGCGATAGATGCGCTCTCCGAACTCATTCCAAGTAAGCGTAAGTTCAGTAGCGATTTGGGTAGCTATCTCGCTAGCAATTTTGATGTTTGTGTCCAAGAAGATTTCAGCCTCTTCAATGCTGTCGGGTATCGCCTCAACATCATATCCGGTCTTAACACCAACGCCTTCAAGTTCACCAAGAAGATTTTTCAGTTCGACTCCAGCTTTAACCTCTGCCTTTTTCTTCTCCTTTTCAGATACTGAAAGAGGGTCAACAGCCTCGATATTTGGATACGGATTGCGAGAAAGGATTTTGTTGACTACAATCTTTACAAACTTAGGAACGATAGGCACTGGAGACCAGTCAATATTCAGAAGAGTTCCGTCACCGTTATTGGGGTCTAGTGAGTTAAGAATCTGCTTGTAGATAGCAGTATCCTGCGTTCCGTTTGCATAGTCTCGGTTTTGCTCAAACTCCTTGAGACGGCGGCGGAACAAGCTACCTTCATCTTCTGGTCGGCCCCATTGAGTCTCTATGCTTTTCGCATACTGAAGACCGTAATCCTTTGACTGCTTGACCTCATAGGATGCCAGCGGGTCAGGGAAATTATTAATGGGATTCGGATTTTTCCCGTTATACATATAGTAATTCCTTTATATGAGCAGATTATGCTTTCAAATGCAAATATAAAGTAATTAGAAACGCGCCTTATACCGTCTAAAGAATACTTTATCGGTCATATCGGTATGCTTCTTCTCCTTGATTATGGTCTGAGCGCCAAGAAGCGCAAGGCCAGAACTAATGGTCAAGTCAAATTTTGTGCGGTCGCTAATCTTGTATCCAATCCAGTCTTGCAAAGTCCTATCGAAGTACATTTTACCGTATTCATCGCTGTCGATACGATATCCGATATGCTCGTGTATGAATGCCTCAATAGCCTGAGCGTGAGCTTGTATAAACTCTTGTGAGTTAGATGGAACACCCTTAGTGCGCACGTTGGCTCTCTGGTTTGGTGGAGTAAGGTGCGGGGGCCTATCCATAATATAATTATCATAACCTCTAGACTCGAAGTATCTAACTATACCATACTTGTTGTTTTCTACTAGTAGTGGATAACCGTAGTAGACAGCGGCCATAAGGACGTCCTCGTAAAATACTCTAGCTAGGTCTGGTCGCTCAGCATACTCAAGAACGAATCTGTTGCTGGGGTAGTTCATATTGAACTTATTGAAGAAGTGGAAAGCCCCTTTAGAACCTCTTCCGTCTGCAGTCTCATCAATGTCGTACGAGTCAACACCTCCTACGCCAACGTGAACATTTCCTGGGGCGCGCTTCCCAAGCTGTATTACTTGCTTGTTTGACTCTTCGAACGGAGGGAGCCAAGACACATAAAACTTACCGTTAGGGTCCGGGCTAAATGTTACCTTAGTATCTTGTTGTCCGTTGTTCCAAACGAAATTTCCTCGAACTACTGGATTCGGAAACAGATTGCTATTGTGCTCTATCTGCTCGTATATCCTAGAGATATTAAAGTGAGATGTCTTTGTAGAGTCACGGAACGCTTCCTCTTCAGTCCACGGGAACTGACGTATAACTTCATTAAGTTCGTAAGGGTCGCTCATCAAAGCTTTACGCTCATTGTTGAGGTATGTCTTAGCACCAATCTTAGTGATATCTCCCTCCATTGTGTTTAATGGCTTCTCAGGGTCGTTCACTATAGGTAAACCGTATTGGTCAAAGAAACCCTCTAGAGCTTCATAAGCTGGGATGAATATCTTGTAAAGGCCACTCTTGGTTCTACCGTTCTCGTTTCTTTTCTTCGGGTCAGAATCGTAGTACAGCTTACGAAAGTTAGCTCCGCCTTTATCTAGCGGGTTTACGGTAGAGCCGACGAGTGCTTTTCCTACGACCTTCTTACCTACGAGTAGACACGTGCGGTGGATACGCCAAAGCTCGTTTACGTCAATAGGAGACTCGTACTTACCAGACTCGTCAAGAAACAGCGTGTGTAGTTTTTCACCGTCATATGCGTTGTTTACGGTGTTCTTCCAGTTGATTACAGTATCAAGGGCCTGCGTCATCATAACAGCCTTGTTGTTTTTCGTAATCCGCTTTGAAGGCTCACGGAACGCTAGCTCCATACGCGGGTTTGTGGTACCGTCCTGTACTGGCTTAAAGAAGAACGGGTAGCTGCGGAACATCGGGAACACCTTCTTCATAAAGACGTTCTCTTGAGCATCCTTACCAGTCTTCGATATGATTCCTAGTAGCTTTTCAGCAACCTGAGTACCTTCGTCCACAAGTATAGATGACGATACATTTGTGTATCCAGAACGACGACACTTCACGTATACTTGTCCGATTGACCTTGGGTCAGACTCACAAGCTGCGTAATGAATAAACAGCTTCCTCTGGAAGTCTAAGTAACTAGCGTATCCAATGTCCATCTTGCTCCATTGAAGGAGCATATAGTGGTGTCCAGTTATGTACGTGGGGATGCCGTTGTTGTAGAACCAAAGACCTTTTCGTCTACGAATAAACTCGCGTTCAATATAAGGAGTATACCTATCTCTAAACTCCTTTGGAGCTTCAGACCACTCGTCCATAGTGCGGATACGCTCGAGCTCTTTCGGTACAGATAGCCTTCTCCAGTGCTGCTCCTCCTTTGGTAGCTCGCTAAACAGTACGCTCTTGTCGTCTGGTTTTTCTGGTAACTGTATGTATAGCCCAGCAATCTCGACAATTTCACCTTCGGTGCCGTCTGGACATATGTTTATGACAAAGTCGTCATATCCTTCTATGTCTCTTATACCTGCCATTACTTACGGAATCTCTCAGCAAAACCTCCAGCAAAGTCGGAATGCTCGGCGATGCTGTCGGTATCCTCAAGGTCTTTAATCATCTGCTCCAAACGCTGGCGCTCCTGGAGTAGCTCCCGAGCATCTACAACAGACTGCTTGATACTCTGAAGCTCCGCTTTTCGCTGAGAGCCAGACAACTCTAAGTCAACGGGCTTCTGTATTTCCTCAATGATGTTATTGATAGCCGTTTCGGTTGCAGTAAGCAATCGTTTAGTGGCATCAATAGTAGTAAACAGATTAGTTCTCTTCGACATACATAATCTCGTGTAAAAGCATACGAAGCATCAACTCACCATCAACTTGCATTTCGTAGTCTGCTTTGTCACCATATCCAACAACGTCTCCGGCTTTGACTCCCATCTCAAGAAGAGCCGGGTGGTCATAGGCTAATATGCCGCGGTTTTGACGCTTCTCCTCTTGAATCAGGATGATGCTGTCAGATTTTACTTCCTGTTCCTTAATCTCACGAAGAAACACCCAATCACCTAGCATATGCATACCATCTTCGTTCTTGTACGCGATTGCGTGATTGCTGTATGCCCCATTAGGGTCGAACATAACGATGTATCTCCCTTTCTCGATTTCAAGGCCGGGATTCATCACAACGTGGTGGTGAAAGTAAATGGTGTCTCCTGGCTTTGCTCCAGTCTGTGCGCACTCTGGAACAGCTACTATCTCGCCAGAAGTCATTCGGTTGTTAAACTCGTCAAACTTTGATGCCAAGTAAAGAGTCTTTCCACCAACTTCGATGGTGTCTTTAAACTTCTTTGGTAGCTCTACGATAAAGTGATGTAATGGTTTCATATTAAATTCCAATAAAATTAGTGAGGCGTGAGCTTCGTTATTCGAAGTGACAGTCGTACTCCGCTAACGTAGGCATATTCTCCACTCGCTTCCACAGCATAGTGCCGGAATTGCTAGTGATGTATATGTCGTAGCATCGATGACCGTTCTTCAAATATGTGCGCTCATCGAATTCGATTACCGACACATATCCAGCTCCAGCCTTCATATCCAGTACGTAAGCAAGAGCGTCCTTCGGGTTTTGCCCGATGATTATCTTTCTGATGATGTTCATTTAATTCAGGTATTGGTCCGGGTCTCCTCCGAAGAGTCGAATCCAGAAGTCTACATTTTTTGGTTCGTTAAGATGCGACTTGATAGAGTCGTATAACGAATTCGTTATATCTTCAAGCTCTTCCTCGTCGCTAATGTTAGTAGCGAATGACATCTCTATCTCGTCGGATTCGTCACCTTCGATATATCGACCTACTGCAATAAGAGAGAAGAACTCTCCGTCTTTATCTCGCTCAGAGATAAAGTCCTGAAGGGATGTGTAGCGTTCGCGGAGCTCTTTGTAGAACTCTTGCGCTTCGTGTTCTTCCATATCCGTAGTTTTATTCGTTACTAAACTACGGCAAAGATACTTTACTTCTTTGAGCGGTTTCTCCGGGCAGAAATCATACGACGTTCGCCGTGGTCGTAGTCCATATCGTCCCCGTTACCATAAGTTCCAGCCTCACGGTTTTTTTTGTTGAGGTACGCACGGTACTTCTTACGCTCCTCGGTTTTGTTGTATTCACGCTGATACTTCCGGCGCTTTTCAGCAGCTTCTGGATTCTCAGCATAGAATTTGGCTGTTTTACTTCTTGCTTTCACGACGAATCTTTTTTTCTTGCTCGAGCATTTCTTTAGTTGGTGCCTTTCCGGAACCTTTGTTGTTTCGAATATTATCCCACAGTCCGCGTGGTGAGTAAGACCCGTCAGCACGCTTAATCATTTTCTTCTTGGCTTTCATCAGTGAGATTTCTTTATTCGGAAGCTAGCCTCAAGCGAAGCACCTTCGTGCGGTACAAATCTACCTTCGTGCTCCATAAGGAAGTAACGACCCTTCTCAAGCATCCAGTGGTATCCATCTGGAGCCTTGACCATAACCTTGTCTACTTTCTTCTTAGCCTTCATAAGCAATTTTGTTTATAATATCAAGGTTACGAATGCCAACAGCAGAACGCCCGGCGCTTACTTTTTTTACGCCACGCTCACTTTTAATACGCTTCTTAGTAGACTTAGCCATTGATGGTAACGTATTTTATTAGCTCTTTTACGCTCTGGTGAAAAGTAGTTCGGTCGTAGATGCCGTTGAAGTAGTCGAGATATGCTTCACGAGGAATAGCGGCCCACATATCCTTGTAGGGATTGTAGTGGAACACGTAATCCATCAATGACTCATTCTTCATCTTCGTAGAAGCAAGCCTTGAACTTGTAGCTAGTCGGCTTCTTTCCTGAAGCCTTAACAGCTGCTTCGAGCTGTTTTACTCCTGATGCCATATCCGTAGACTTGATTTCGATTTCCTCTCCGGACATCTCCATTTTGCCTCCTTCGTAGTACTTTTTAGCTTTCATACTACAAAACTAAAAAATATTTCGTCACACTCTTGACAACGGCATTTCAATGTCGTATACTTGTATCAACAATCAACAATTTATCAACAATGAAAAATTTAATCACTGCCGCGCTGCTCTTCTCTGGAAGCCTCTTTGCTCAGAACGTATTCCTTGGAGATAGAGAATGCTACGACCACAAATACAAGTCTGTAGTCAACACCGACGAATACGCTAAATGGGTTATCGACGAAGAAAAGGAATGGTACCTTGCTCCCGACAGCATCGAGTCACGCATTATGACGGTAAAACAGTGGAGTGTAAAACGCCAGCAACTTAAGTCCGCCGGATTCAATGAGCTCGACTCGGAGTACTACTGGAACCCAATGACTAAAACAGTTGTATTGGTCTTCCGAACAAAGCTTGGAGATGACAAGCGATGCATTACTACTGAGCACGGAACCGACATTAGATAAAAAAAGGGGGCGATGCCCCCTCTTTTATTTAGAGCCGGACGAAGCGGCTCCCTTTCTGTATTCTGCAACAGCTTCTTGCCTAGCTTGGTCGTACACACCGTACTCCTTAGCTTTATTGATGGCTAGCTCGTAGTTGTTATCAAGTACGTTAGCGTTTCCTTGGCCGAGAATCTTAGTAGAGCGATTGGACTGGTCAACCATAGATACCCCACGCCTGTCAAGGGCCTCAACAGCTTTCTGCCAAGTGAGACGCTCTAGATATTCTTCGGACGTCATAGCTCCCTTGGCCTCTGGGTCCTGAGGCTGACGTCCTTTACCTACCCAAGTATCTTTTCCGGGAACAGTACCACCTTCTTTGTACTTAGCCATCATTCCTCCAGATTTCATCTTCTTTACTGGACGCTGAATGACTTTGAAACCTTTAGCTTTCAGCTCGGCGTCGAACTTAGCTACAGCCTCCTTGCCCTCCGGCTTAAGTGCGTTACGCATCTCGGTGAGGTTCTCAGCTTCACGAGCTTTTGCGTTAGCATTGAACTTCTCGTCAGCTGTCATAGGCTTCTTCTTTCCTCCGGTAGGAGTCTTACCGCCGTTCTGGTAAGTATTCTTTTTTGCTTTCATAGTCTTTTTTTGCTTCGGACTCTACTTCCTTGAGCATTTGCTCTTGTATGAGTTTATAGTCTATCCGTTGCTTAGCAAATTTAATCATTTATAAGGTACGTACTTTGTCTTGCCGCCTTCTTTGATAGCACGAAGAATCTGTTTGCGGTTTGCACCCTTGCGGTACCCTACGTGAACCCAATCTGGATTTTGGCTAGAACCAAATTCCCAGATAAGCTGGTCAAATTCAAGATTATTCTTGATGTAATCAAAAACCTGGCGGTTTGTCACACCATTACTGTGACCGTCTTGGTCAAGGTCAAGAGCACGTCCATTACTGTGGTCCGAAGTATTGCTACCCCCAATAGCCTTGTTCAAGGCAGCAGAACGATATCCGCTAGAGATAAAGATAGGTACGCCAAAGTGCTCACGAACCTTGTCGAACACCTCCGTGCAGATTACTTTCAGATTTTCAAGATGTTCAGGCGTGGGGTTGTTATCAACACCTTTGCGCTTGGCAGTGTCGCTCCGCGTCACTTCAGCCAACGATACGTAGATACTCAGTTTCATACTGCAAAAATAATCACAGTATCTTTACGTAATAATTCAATACACTATGCCGAGCTATAGAAAAAAGCCGTCTCGTAGCGAGAAGCTTCGCCGTATGGCAGAACTACAAGCCAAACGCATTGACGAGTATAGAGAGCGTAAAGACCTGGTCAACGACCCGTACAACATACTAAAGCTGTTGAACCACGTGTTCATCGACGCCAAGCATAACTACAACATAGACCAGAGACAGCTGATGTTCCTGTTCTTCATCTACGACCTGGAGATATTCTCGATACGTTACGCTATGAGCGCATTCGGACACGTAGGAAGACTAGATAACTTTATGGATATGGTCGTACAACCAATGGTAGATGGCGGACAAATCAACCAGTACTCACCAGCACAAGACTACGACCTCCCTATCATAACGGCCAGAAACAACAAACAAACAGCTAGGTTCAACATAACCACAAGAGGAAGACAAGTAGTAAAGCGATACCTAGACAAGATTCACGGTAAACTACCTATCCTTGTCGACGAACGTACCCATTTCCGGATGTTCCTGGAAAAACAAGAAAACATCAAGTAGCACTTTGATAGCCATTACCTATCATAACAGCCATAAACCTTATAGTTACTTACTATAAGCCTACTGATTGATAGGTTTTAACTATTTGACTTTGTCATTTTTTTGCCGTAACTTCGCAAAGAGCGAAAGCAGCGCGAGCAGTGCTCGGCGAGCGCGTACCACTCCAAAAGCTTATAAAGCCGAAAACGAATGAACCGCTTAATGACGGCGGGAAAAGCGGGCGGCCAAACCGCCCCGCGCTAAAGGAGCCGTCTCAAGCTCGCTTCGGTTTAATCGAAAGCTACTTCACTCAGTTACTCCGTGATAACGAGGGCCACTATACCCTGCCGGGAACAAGCTGTTCACCTGCTGATGCTTGCTTTTTTGTAGCGAACAGATTGGCGCTATACACTCTGGGGATTTTTTTGTGTTATACAGATTGTGGGGATAATCGTATTATAAAAACGATTTCAATCGAAAACCGAAACGCAATGCCGAACCCAAGCCCCCTCGTGCAAATCGATTCGTTCCCAATGTTTTAGCGTTTTTGTAGCCAATACTAGTGACGCAACTATTCTAGAGCGTGCCTATGTTTCAGCCGAGGTTGCAATCGGTAGCCAAAAGCATCCTATAATATATATTATGTTAACTAGCGTCTTTACAGGACCTTCTGCCCTACCCTATTCAGAGCGGTAACTGAGGTTTGGTTCGAGTCGTATTCACTCCTCCAACAACCCCCCGAACTACCCTGCTAGTACTCCCACAACGTCCCACATCTGCCCACATCCCTCCACTACGCTCAAGGTCAAATCGTTAGGTGCTATAATATAATAATGACACACGTAAGAAGACGCATTTAAACTTAGTGTGAAAATTTTTCTCGGTGATTATCAGCGACTTACAACTTTTTTTTGAAGTATGCTTGACTTTCGAGTTTCGATTATCGTACGTTTGTCTTGTCACCGACCGACAGCGCCCACCGAGATAGGGAAACGAGTCAGGGTCACTGCGAGGACGAAGCCTTAGGGCGGGCCGCAGAAGATGTGTAAGCGAAAAGCGTGCCTTGGGGCTGTCCCCATAACCATAGTGACCACTGAGCGAGCGGGGTTCCGCACTGCTCGGCTGAATGACCTGACGGCACTTTGATGTACGGATGGCGGCTGAGGGTGCAGGAGTTCGGGTTTGTGGATGTGTAGCGGAGCGGCCTTGGCCGTATGAGTTCCTAGAACATATGCTACACGGATGCAACGATGTTCACTTGCTTGCTCGGTGCCCTCAGGGCCTGACGGCCTCGTTGCGGTGAGACCACGGCATCACTGCGCATAACGACATAATAAGACAACCCTGAGGAGAGCGTTCGATTGGGGGCGTAGCACTTCAGGTGCCGTTGGTTCGTGACCAAACGCCCTCTCAAATTTCACTTCACTAACACTAATTCTAAACACTATGAACACTTACAATTTCTTTTACCGCGAGTACGTTAACGGAGTAGCCGTTGACAAAGCCTTTTATAGCGTAGATGCTGTTGTCCCCGCACACGAGACATCAGAGTACAAAGTTCTAGAACAACTTCAGCGTCGCGGTATCGTGACGTTATTTGGTTGGACCACGCTCACTGCGTGGGAGGTTAACTGATGAGTCCTTAATGGACGAAACGCTGTGAAGCGTCTTAACCAAACACACACTAAAAATGATTTTTATTCCTGCAAAGCAGTCGGACTACAATCGTCTGACGAGCATATCTCGTAAAAGCAGTTCGTTCAAGCGTTCTGCCGCAAATTTCGTAGCACGTGAGCGTGATATTATAGTCGGCAACACTCGTGCTGTCGTGAACTCAGTTCGCTCTTTATCACCTGACTTCAGCAACACCCGCTTGGTTTACTCTTGCGGACCTTTAGTTTAACCATCAATCAATTAACCAACATTTAAATTTATTTCTTATGAAAACTTTCAAAACAGGAGACCGCGTAGTTTATAACCGCAAATCAACCGCAATCGCACCCCGCGGAATTTATGATGGAGCCAAGGGAACCATCGCAGATGTTGATTCCCTACTCGTAGAGTTTGACGATAACGTCAGAGGCCACAATGGTGGTCTTGATGGGGTTGTGGTAAAAGAAGGTCACGGATGGTATGTAAACAGCGCTGACATCAAAAAAGTCCGTGGACGTAAGAAAAAAGTAGATGCTGTTCAATCTGCTAAAGAAGTACTAGACGATTTGTTCGGCAAACTCTCTTCTCTACCTGATGATGAGATTCAAGAACTCTTCGGGATGGTAACCGCCAAAAAGGCTGAGAAAAAGCAAGCCTACTTTGATTTCGATAATGAGTGCGTCATCAACGGAAAAATATCAAGTAAGCCGTTATACATCCGTATAGGACTAGCAAACGATGGCTTCGAGAGTAAAGAAATCGGCTTCGATAGCACCTTCACTCCGATTGTCTGCAAAGGCTATGGAGACGATATTGAAGAGATTGAACTCACTTCAGACCACTACATTCGGTTCAGGTTAACTGATGAGGCTTAAATAGCCGAAACCCCTTCGGGGGTCTTAACCATAAACGCTAAAACAAAAAACTATGAGCAAGAGAATTATTGAATGCCAGGATGGTCACAAGTTTATTGACGTGACTGACATTGCTAAATTGATTTGGGAATCAGTAGATGTGGAACTTTATGAACTTGATGATGATGGAACTGAACATCTGATTAATGACAAGGAACATTTTGACAGGGCAATCAGCCAATCTAAAATCGTAATTGAATAACCTAAAACAATGAAGCAAATTTTAACTATTGGCGCACTTCGCAAGGCGACGGCGCACCTTAATGACGCGGACGTTGTCGTCGTAGAAATACACGAAGGCGTTCGACACGAGGACTTGTACACGTTTAGCGTTGACGACTCAATAGAGTTGAGCGAAGGCGTGCGCGAGGTTCGTTTTTGTATTTAATCTAAATTCCTATTTAACACTATGGAAAAGTATTTATTTTATCAGTTCGAGATAAATTTTCTAGAGAGGAGTGACGAGGACTACTTTGTTTCGTACACCGATAGAAAACGAGGCAAGTACGTATCTCAAGACGAAGCCTTGATTATGGCGTACGAAGATGCCGTAAAGAAGAACTTCGGAAAGTTTGCAATTACCTACGTTAAATCATTTTTTGCCTAACGCTATGAAACTTGAAGATATGGACCTCAGCAAACTTCAGTTAACCATCACTGAAGACAAAGAACTACAGCACTGCATCATCGAATTGTTCCACGATGGAGGTAGGCTTCAATCTTGGGATGTAAGAACAGGACTCACGACCCCTGAGTTGACGTACACCGCTACGCTAGATGAAGCCCTAGAAGATGAGTGGTTTGCGTTCGCACTCAGCGGTAAACGAGAGGAGTACGATATGAACATATGGTACAACGAAGACGGAAACATCCAAGCCGCCATCTACCCGATGGAGTATGACGAGGACGGAGATTACTGCGACACGAACACCGCTATTCTAGTACATCTATTTACCCCTGAGCAAATAGAGGTTAACTGACGAGCCTTAAGTAGGCGAAACGCCGTGAGGCGTCTTAACCATAAACACTAATAAAATGAATACTTCAATTGATAATATCATCGCATACGAAAACAGAGAACTAACTGACCAAGAGGTAGTGTACTTGTTCGCTGAACTCGTAAAGAGCGGTATGGCTTGGACCCTACAAGGTCACTACGGACGTACTGCATCTGCATTAATTGAGCACGGATACATTGACCGAGAAGGTAACGTATCACTTGCTGTTCTAGAACTTTAATCCAAAACAATGAAACAATTAAACAGCCTTGAGAATATGCTGTTGTCCTACTCTTTGTTCGTGAAGGCCGCGGCTGACTTCAAAGACGACAACGATTACTCTACACTTAACAAGTTGATTGACTTCACAATCATCGAAAGCCAAATTATGAACCTCGGTGATGACCTCGTCGCCGCTTTTAACACAATTAAAGAATCAGAAAATGGAAACCAATAAGTGCAACAACTGCTCAGTAGATGTAGGTGACGATTACTTCGGCACTGACAAAAATGGTGAAGTGCTTTGCGAAGAGTGCTACTACTCACATTGGGAATCAGCCGTTATGGTCTACGAATTCGACCCTGAAGACGAGATACTACTTCGTACAGACTACGCCTATACGCTAGACGTGAGCCGCTCCACCGAATCCAGTGAAGAATGCGAAGGGCCACCGCAGTGCATTGAGAGCGCGTCCTGGAAATCAACTGATGCTTGGCGTGGATACGTCAACGTAGAACTTGCTGACGGATACGAGTGCGTAGCCAACGGATGGTCTACAGGCTCTTACGATGACGTAAAATGGAAGTGGGACTTCAACGAATTCTTTGAGAATATCGCAGAAGGCAATTTAGTACCACCTGTACCTGTATGGTTTATCTTCGCTCAAACGAGCAACGTATTTTCTACGGCTACTGATGTTGTAGTCAGAACCAACCAAGTTGGGACGTTCCTGAATTGGCTTGCCGATGAGACAGGAATGACTCGAGAGCAACTTAATTCTGCACTCTCCTAGTATAATCGTCCGTGTAACGATGTTTAGTATTTGGTTTAATGAGGGGGCACGGCCCCTCGTTTTACCACCTCAATCAAAAAAATAAAATGAAAGACGAACACATTAAGTACCTAGTACTACGAATCCAAGCCCTTGAGAAATACAACGACGAACTTCAAGAGCAAATCAAGCAACTACAATCAAAAGTCAAAGATGGCGAACTTGTGTAACAACTTTGTAACTATACGAGGAGATAGAGCGAATTTAGATTCAGTCGCTATCTTACTCCAAGCGCATAAAGAGCGCAGAGATACGGGCCTCAGGTGCGAACCTCCTATATGGGAGATTGACAGCATTGAGAGAGACGGAAACATTATTATGGTCCACGGACCAAGCAAGTGGGTTCCACCTCATAAAATGCTTAACGAAATATCTAGCAAATACGACGTATCTATTCGCAATGAGTATGATGAAATCGGGATGAACTTCGCGGGTCATACATACTACGAGCGAGGCTACGAGTTCGACTTCAATCTTCAGTTCTACGAGTACTTCTTCTTCAATAACATAGACGAATTCCAAGCGCAACTTGAGATTCTTATTATGACGATGAAGCCTGAGAGTACGTTCGATGACGTGAAAGAAATACTACTCATTGGTTGGGAGAACACTCCTGACTCTTCAGCGCTCCAAACTATGGAGCAGATGTACAACCGCTCTAAACAGAACCTTTTTCAATAACTAATCTAAACTTAATTTAAAATGGAAATCAATCAATTTGGTCAACTCGTTGACACTCACAACTCACTCGTATCTGCTAAAAACAGCGCAGAAATGCTTGACCGCTTCGGACTCAATTGGGTCGTTGAGAAGCAACCACTTCTTTTGCCCTCAGGTAATGAGTCGGGGTTCTTCGGTGTAGTTCGCAAAGACACCGAGAAGGTATTTACCACCGCTACTCAGCAGTACGAAGTGTTTCAAAACAATGAACTTGCTGACCTTGTGCAAGAGGTCGGAAATGTTCTAGGTGTGGACGTCGCGCGAGGCGGACTCTTCAATGACGGAGGCAAAGTGTACTTGCAGATTCCTATGGAGGATGAAGTCGTAGGTAATGACTTGGTCAAGCGTTATGCCACGGCCATCAATAGTCACGACGGAACTACAGCACTTCGTTGGGGTGCATCTAGCATCACTATTTCTTGCTCGAATACGTTCAATGCCGCATCACGCGGCCTGAAGGACAGCGTTCGACACACGGCTAATATGCGCAAGGCCGTAGAGGACTCTCTTCGTGCCATCAAGGGTATCACTGAAGCAGATGCTACTCTTTACGATACGTTCCGACGTATGGTAGACGTACGTGTCAATGAGCGTCGGATTCAGAAAGTTGTAGATGCTGTTGTTGGCGTAGACATCTTAAAGTCCAAGAGTATTGCTAAGGACGAGTACTCTACTCGACGCCTTAATCAAGCACAGGACCTAGTAACGTCTATCACTCGTGAGATGTCGTACAAGGGTGATAACCTGTGGGGATTATTCTCAGGAGTAACTCACTACACTAGCCACAAAGCGGGGCGCACTGATAACCGCGGCGCGTCTAAAATGGCGGGTGCTCTTCAGAAGACGGACCAACGTGTTTACGAACTATTGACTGAGATGGTGTAGATGGGCGGGGGCAACCCCGCTTTTTTTACTAACTTTACAGAAAACGAAATGTCTATGATTATCACCGAAGACCTGTTCAAACAAGCAAAATTTCTTGTAGGCTTTGAACATAACGGTAAAAAGCACGAGGTATCCATATCTCCAAAAGGGCACTGGCAATCTCAACTTTACGAGAGTGACGGCTTGTCGTACATATTATTCTTATCTATAGATGAGGACGGCCTTGTGGATGCTGAAGTAGAGCAGATAACCCAAATAGACTACAACATCACTGACGAAGGTCAGGGCGAGCAGTGGCTTCAGGCTGATGACTTTAAGGTTATAGCATCCTATCAAGATGGAGACTTGGAACTTTCATTTACTATTGACTATGACAAAGGACATACTGCGTAAAGCAGGATTCACAATAATCTTTGCTCTAGCGTTGCTTAGCGTAACGTCTATGCTAGATGGAAATCTTATCACAGGCTTTGCTCTTATGCTGTTAGGTGTAAGCGTTGTTGGTCTTATGGACAGATTCGAACTACTTTAATTTAAAACCAATGAGAGAGCAATTTATGCGTATCGCTATGGCTAGGCTACGGAGTACGTATCCGTTTGTATTACAGCGTCGTGCGGTTGCCGCACGTATGTGGGTCGACTTCTTGGAGAGACAAAAATAGCGTTACGCTGTTGCGTAGTGCTTCAACTTTTCTTATATTTGTATTCAAATTTAATCTATATGTCACAACATAAATTCAAGACAACTAATATCAAGGGTAAGCAGTACGTGGAGGTAAACGAGCGTGTAAAAGCGTTCCGAACCCTACCTGAATTCAAGGGTATGTCCCTAGAATCAGAAATCATTGCTGTGGATTCAGAGTCAGTAATTATCCGCGCTGTAGTCCGTGATGAAGAATTACGGATTATCAGTACTGGATTTGCCCACGAAGAGAAGTCATCATCTAACATTAACAGAACCTCATACATTGAGAACTGCGAAACCTCTGCTGTAGGACGTGCTCTCGGTATGCTAGGAATTGGTATCGATACTTCAATCGCTACTGCTGACGAGGTGGCAACTGCTATCGCAAAGCAAGAAGCTCCACAACCCGTAACTGAGTCTGCTGAGCCAGCGAAGGAGGAGTCTTTGTTCGAGAAGTCTGTCAACTACATCAAAGGTGCTAGCAATAAGCGTGAGGCATACAATCAAGTAGTGACTAAGTACGGAGATAAGTTCTCTGAGAAGCAAGTCGCTGCTCTAGAGAAATTCGTAAAATGATTTTGCAATCTATCCCTGAACAAATCGAAGGGTTCATCTCTCGAAGTAAAGAATACTTCGGTGTTGACCCTATTTCTAAGTCGGCTCGTCGTCGTGTCGTAAGTGCGCGTATGATGCTAGTAAACTTCCTAATCCGCAACCAAGGTATAACCAATGCCACGGTTTCAGAGATTACGGGCTTACGGCACTCGCTAATCATCTACTATCTAGATAGACACGAACAACTTGTTGACTCAGATAATGTGTACCGAGATACTTACTTCTCGTACAAAAACTTTCTTTTTAATTAACCAAAACCCCAAGTCTTATGCAAGATAAGAAAGACGAGATGGTAGGCTACGTTGAGTCTCCCACTCTTAATCTGCGATTCTCGCTGTCAAAGCAAGATATCGAAATCATCCAGAAGAATATGACGGAGAAAGGCCGTGCATTTCTTACGGTTCGCTCAGGTGTAGCCAAGGAAAGTAAGAAGCCTTACACTATCCTCAGCGTGTGGGACCCAGCATCAAAGGGCACCACTAGCATCAAGCAAAGTAGCAACGACGATATGCCGTTCTAATGCAACTCGAAATATCGAGATTGCTATGCCTTGAGTGGGGGATGATTCCGTTATCGGATAAGTCCCCCATTTTTGTGCTAGGAAAAGATGATAAAGAATATATAATGGGTGTAGCCGTAGCAAATAGCAATGGTAGTACACTACATTTTGAACCATTCCTAAGTGAACTAATGCCACAATTCTTGTCTATACTTGTCTTAGGAAAGAGCAATGACAACTTTATCGTAATACGAGCTGATAAGCATCACGATGGGATAAAGATTGGTAAGATAGATGCTAAAACTATTGTAGAAGACATTATTTACAAAAACAGAATAGAATATGAGTGATAAAGGTCCAGGTTCGGATATGAAGTTTGTTTTTTGGGATGACCCAGGAGATAGTCAAGACTACGTAGACCGTCAGTGTAATTGTGCTGATTGGGAAAAAGAAATAATGGAAAAAGAACTTAGTAGAACTTGTTGTTCAAACCATTCTAGAGAAGTTGACGAGCAAGAGCGTATTGCCGAAGAGCGTATGATGATTATCATTCGAAACGGAAACGAAGGAACTCACTACCCAGAGTACGAAGACTACCTAGATGATACTGACGAAGAGTAATCGTTGCCTCCGTAGCTCAGCTGGATAAAGCCTCGCACTTCTAATGCGATGGTCGCACGTTCGAATCGTGCCGGGGGCACAAACAAAACAACACGCAATGAAAATAGAACTAACAATGACCGAGCTGATGCTAATCATTGATATGATTAAGAACGGAACTGAACAGGACAACGAGGGAGATGACTTCTACTTGATGCAGGACTTCCTTGATGCAGATTCGCATCATAAGTGCACCAAATGCAACGCAACGAACCGTAAAACCACCAAATAGAAATGAAAACACCAATGCAAGAGTTGATGGATGAGTTTGCAAAGAAAGCGGACTCACTACCTGATACGTTAGATGCAAACGCATCATACTTGGTATTCCAAGAGTGTTATGATATGGCAAAGGCAATGCTTGAGAAAGAGAAAGAGGTGATTATGGATGCTTACGACTATGGATTCAGTGACGCCAAAAGCAATAACGACCATAACAAGCAAATACTACAACGAAACCTTTAACACCAAAGAGAAATGAAGCTCACATTATTGAATAAATGAGCTACAAATTGTAAGCTTATGAGCTTTATACCCTATCGCATATAAAATATGCCAATAACTATGCACTTATACCCTATCGCATATAGTTTCGTAACAAAAACTATATACGATTTGTTACGAGAATGTGCAATGGAGTGCACTAATTCGGATAATGTCCGATTAACTATACAAAATCCTACACATTTGTGCAGTATAATGCACATTACCTCAACACAATGGCAAAGAGACTAACCAAACAAGAGAAGTGGAACAAGGCAACTGAAGACCTCATCAACAAGATGTTTGAGATTGCTGGATACAACGTAACCTTTGACGACATCAAGGGACGAACAGACGCTTGGTATACCGACTGGACTATGACCGTTGCTCAGGCAGAGCAGTGGAAAGAGTGGGGGATGGAGTATCTTCAAAAGAATATGAAGCTCAACAAGAAGCTTGCAGACATAGAGATGAGAATGTTTAACGTAATGTACGGCTTGAAATACAGCGACTGGTATGGAGACAATCAAAAAGAAACACACACTTCTTGAGCAATACAAGAAGGCACAATACAACCGCAACGTATGCCTGTACAGCCGCCGAGACACGGAGGCTAAGTATTGGGAAGGGTACGTCAATGCACTTAGTTTAATTTTAGAAACACAACAAGAATGACAGCAGATGAATTATTTAGAAGGGTAGAACAATGGGCCATCATTAGAGGATTGGATTCACCAGAGTTAAAAGGCCGTCAATCACTCAAGGTTATGGAGGAGGTTGGCGAGACTATGGCTGCGCTTGCTAGAGGAAACAAGAATGCTCTCAAAGATGGAATTGGTGATGCAATTATCACACTCATCATTCTTGCTATGCAGTGCGACTTGAATGCTGTTAAATGTCTTGAGTCTGCATACAATGAAATTAAAGACCGAAAAGGTAAAACTGTTGATGGCATATTCATAAAAGAATGAGCTATCCAATTTACTACTATGAGGTAGAAGTGGCTTATCGTAAGAATAAGCAGACCATAACTAAAAAAACTTGGGCTGTATCTAAGCAAGAGAGTTCATCTGATATAATGATGAAAGACCCAAAGACTATGGAGCGTCTCAATGATGAGCTTTATGGAGATAAGTATAAAGGCGAACGTAGAATCGTAATAACTAAAATACTTACGAGAATAAAAATTGGTGAATCACAATTCTTATGACAAAAAAAGAACTAATAATAGAATTTTATAGTGGACACGATGACCAAGGTATTGTGTTTGCTGATGGGCTTGATGAAGCCATCATAGGTTTTGAGCCTAATGACTTTCGTGTGGTATACTCTCGAACTAAAGTCATTGACATCCTAGCAAAAGATATGGATGGTGATGTTGATTTAGCCTCTGAATACGCAGAGTACAATACTTTTGCAGCCTACGTCGGAAACCGAACTCCAATATGGGTAGATGATTTTAATTGGTAAAAATGAAAACAACAGCTGAACAAATCGTAGATGTCTCTAATTCAGTTCGAGACCTATTACTAGAGAAGAATGCTGCGTACGGTGACAGCGCGCTCAAGCCTTCCAACATCTTTGCTCGTGGCTCTGCAGTTGAGAATATTGCTTGTCGCATCGATGATAAATTGATGAGAATCAAGAACAAGGGAATCAACGATTCCACCGAAGATACTGTCCAGGACTTAATCGGTTATTTAATCCTACTTAAAATAGCAATTCAAAATGAGCGCACTCAAGAATACAGTAACGATATTCAAGGATATCCTTCAAACCAGTCAGCCACATCATATATCAGTGGACGCAGCACTTCAACGTATCAAGACTGGGAAGAGCAACGCCACGATTGAACTACTAAGGAAAGGAGATAAGGACCAAAAGAAAAAGCTCCCTGTTGTATTATGGAGCGGAGCGTTCCTCGAACGAAAGGACTCCGCTCTTCACGACCATAGCGGCGTAATTGTTATTGACCTTGACCACGTAGACGTACAAAAACTAAAGCCAATCTTGTCTACGGACGAGTACGTATTTGCTTGCTGGGTATCTCCATCAGGTGATGGTCTAAAGGCGTTGGTTCAGGTAACAAACCCAGAGCGACACAGAGACCATTTTCGTGCGCTACAAGCGTACTTTGACAAGCAGTATGGCATCGACATTGACCCTAGCGGAGTAAACGAATCTAGAGCGTGTTTTGAGTCTTATGACCCAGACATTGTAATCAAGGAGTTCGCTAAACCATTCGGTCATATCCTGACCGAGCAGGCGTCAGTGCACCAAGAGACTAAGTCTGTTGACAAATACACAGACTACCATAAACTGAACATTGCGGCTCGTATGATTCGTAATGCTGCGGACGGAGAGAAGCACGCTACACTACTGAAAGCAAGTGTTCTTTGCGGTGGTTATGTAGCGGCTGGCCGAATGGAAGAGGACGAGGTGATTCGCGTACTGCTGCGTGAGATATCAAAACGAGAGATTGAGTCTGAAGACCTGGCTCGTAAAACAATCCTAGATGGTATTGAGCAAGGTAAGAAGCTTCCTATCCGAGAAATCGTAGAACAAGAAGACAAGGCCCAGCGTGAGATGCTCATCAACGATGGTGATATGTCGTTCGTTTCATCTGATGACGAAGACTTTCGCTGGATTAATGACCTTGCTGAAGGTAAGGTTGAGATTGGACTTGATACAGGCAACGAATACTTCGATAGGTACTTCAGGTTCAAACGTGAATTCTTTATCGTCAATGGACATAGCAACGTAGGTAAGACTACGTTTATCTTGTACCTTATGGTAACAGCTTCTATGCGTCACGGATGGAAGTGGGTTGTGTATTCATCTGAGAACAGGACAGCATCTATCAAGTATAAGCTTATGCAGTTCGTAACAGATATGCCGTTGAAGTATATGAACTACGCTCAGCGTAAGCTAGCATTTGAATGGGTTCAAGAGCACTTCATCGTGATTTCTAATCGTCAGGTGTATTCGTACTACGACCTCATCATCTTTGCTGAGAAACTTATTAAGGGACAGCAAGTAGATGGTTTGTTTGTTGACCCATACAACAGTTTGAAGATTGACCTAGTTAACGGAGCATCTATTGGTGTACACGAGTACCATTACGAGGCTGCATCTGAGCTATTGACATTCGCTAACGCCAAGGGTATAGCTGTTTGGCTAAACACTCACGCCGTAACTGAATCTCAGCGTAGAATCGGAGATGACGGACATCCTGTTGCTCCTATGGCTGCAGATACTGAAGGTGGCGGGAAGTTTGTCAACAGGGCTGATGGCTTTGGTACCGTTCACCGTAAGATTCAGCACGAGGACGAGCCGACTCGACGCAGTATTGAGTTCCACGTCCGAAAGGTCCGTGAGGTAGAGACTGGCGGTATGCCAACACCACTCTACTCTCCGATTACATTCGAGATGAACAAGCAGTACACATCATTTGGATGTCTTCAGGGTTCTACTTCTCGATTGTTTGTGCCATTGTTTGAGCAAAAACCAGCTCAGATTCCTTTAATCCCATCAACAGATTTATCTGAAATATTTTGATTATTCAATTAGATTCATTTATTTTTGTTGAGTGTATAAACGAAAAAAAAATGCAAAAGGTAAAACAAGAGCCAAAGCATCGGGGGCGTACAAGTCCGGTCTCGAAGCGTACTGCGCCGAAGCGCTCAAAGAAAGTGGAATCCACTTCGAGTACGAAAAATACAAGTATGTTCTTCAAGATTCTTTTAAGGGTCCAGAGTCTTATTACAAGTCTGTTCCAAAAAAGGGAGAGCTTGTGGACAGTTCTAACAAAACAATCCTCCAAATAATCTATACACCCGACTTCGTAAGCTACGAACATAAATTCATTATAGAGACTAAGGGATATGTGATGTCAGACGATTTTCCGCTCCGATGGAAGATGTTCTTGAAGCATTGTAAGGAGAATGGGATGTACGACTGGCATTTCTTTATACCTAAGAATAAAAGCCAAGTAGACGAAGCTATTAAAATCATATCCAATGCAAGTAAATGAGCTTTCTCGTATGTACTTTGTAGCCACAAGCTTTATAGCGCAGGCTACTGTAGAGCTATATGAATCACTTCACGACGAGCACGGCGAACCAATTGAAGACCACGAAACTGTAAAAACGCTGGTTTACAATTACGTCAAGCGAGTACGTGTGGAAGCCGAGCTTATTCGTTCGGCTATTCGTCAGCATATCGAAGGAATGTAATGTACACGATTATCTTATTGGATGACATAAACGGTGTAAACTACCACCGAATTATGGTCCCTGCTCAGAACCTTATGAAGTATGGTTATGACAAGATACATCTTGTTAAAGACCTTAAGGAGATGGTTGATATGGACCTTAGCTTGGTGAGCAATGTAGTTATACCAAGAATGCTTAATGCTAAGAATCCAAAGCATTTTCGTTCTATTATGAAGCGTGCAAACAACATACGCATCATAGTAGACGTAGATGACCACTGGACTCTAAACAAAGACAACTTTAACTACGAGCTCTGGAATAAAGAAGTTGGGAATATGATTAAGCGTACGCTGCAGATAGCTGACGTTGTTTGGACCCCTTCTGAAATACTAGCTAAGTACGTAAAGCGCCTAGTACCAAAGGCTGAAGTTGTCATAGTACCAAACGCTATTGACCCAGATGCCGAGCAGTGGAAGCACAAGAAGACAAAGTCTAAAGAGCTCCGCTTCGGATACACTGGGGCAGGTGCTCACAACGACGACGTGAACGAAATCGGATACGACTTTGAGGGTAAGGTTCTTTACTGCACCAACGTAGAGAAGTACGTCAAAAAACTAAACGCATCTCATCCTGTTCCTTGGACTACTATGTTTGACTACGGGGAGGTGTACAAAAACATTGACGTCCTACTTGTGCCGCTAAAGAAGAACACATTCAACGAGTGCAAGTCCGACCTAAAGCTCGTCGAAGCTGCGTTCACTGGGACAGCTGTTATAGCATCGAACGTCTCCCCATACAAAGACTTTATAGTCAACGGATACAACGGTATCCTTTGCTCAACACCAGAGGAATGGAAGGAGGCAATCGAGACTATGACTAAGAAGAAAGCTAATGAGCTAGCAGCAAACTTAGCGAAGACATACGTCGAATCAAGAAACATTAAAAAAGTAAATGAAATCAGAATTGAAAGCCTCAACAGAGGCATTGCCGCTATCATTCACGAAGGAGGATAACGGAAATTGGTATATTGATTTGCCCACCTGGGAAGGTGATAAAGCTTCTCTGCAAATGGTAGAAGGAGCTGATGACTTCCTAGACTTTTTATCAGATAACGGAAGCAAGTGCCACTTACTCGCTTGTTCTAATGATTGCCTACATAAACACGACGGCCTACTGTTGAAGGATGAAGAGACCGGAGATGGAGGAGCTTGGTATTACTTGTGGGAATATGACGGAGTGGTATACGGAAAGAACGGTTCTCGTATGTGGCTGTGCTCAGTGACTCAATATGTTTTTGGCGAACTGCCTGATATTATTAAGTTTACAGAAGTTGGTCACCATTAGCTGATACGGCGCCTAAAGCGTACATTCGCATTCCTTTTCCGCGGTCACTTTGGTGGCCGTTTTTTGTCTAACATAAATCTATAACGATGGGACTCTTTGACGAACGAGTAGAGTACAAACCATTCCAATACCCTCAATATTACAATGATGGTTGGCTTAAGCAGATGCAAGCTTTTTGGCTGCATACTGAGATTCCAATGCAGAATGATGTTAAGGACTTTAGGGAGAATCTTACTGATGCTGAACGTAATCTTGTGGGTAACATCTTACTTGGTTTCGCACAGACAGAAACAGCTGTTGGTGATTATTGGACAGGTATGGTAACCAAGTGGTTTCCTAAGCACGAGATTAAACAAATGGCTATGGCATTTGGCTCTCAGGAGACAATCCACGCGGCAGCATACAGCTACCTCAATGAGACTCTAGGTCTTGATGACTTCAAGGCTTTTCTCCACGAGCCAGCAACTGCCGCAAGATTCGAAAATCTAGTGAACACTAAGGCAGGGTATGACCACAGCATCCTTAAGATTAGCCCAAAGGCTCGGCAAGATGTTGCTCGTTCAATAGCTGTGTTCTCAGCCTTTGCAGAAGGGGTTGCTTTGTACTCATCGTTTGCTGTGCTTTATTCATTTCAGATGCGAAATCTACTGAAAGGTATTGGGCAACAAATGAAGTGGAGCGTGAGAGACGAGAGCCTTCACAGTACAATGGGTATCGTTCTTTTCAATCACTTGTGTGAAGAATACCCTGAGATTCGTGAAAATGTGCGAGGAAAAGTAGAAGAAGCAGCCCGTGTAGCAGTGGATATGGAGATGAACTTCATTGATAAGATGTTTGAAATGGGAGACCTAGAAAACCTCAAAGCAAACGACTTGAAGGAGTTCATTAAAAAAAGAGCTAACGAAAAGTTGCAGGAGCTAGGGTACGATGCTATCTTTGAGTATGATAAATCTGCATCAGGGCAACTCGACTGGTTTTATCATCTCGTTGGTGGCGTTACTCATACAGACTTCTTTGCTCTTCGCCCCACGGATTATTCGAAAGCTAACGAAGGAGAAGACTTTGAATCGATATGGGACTAAATAGATTTCAAAATCGTATTATAAATACAGTATGTAGAGAGCTGGGGGTCAACCGACCCTCTCTCTTTTCTTCATCGCGCCGGGGTGAAGTCGTCTTGGCTCGTCACATATCGTACAAAATTCTGTACAACTACACTAACGTCACGTTGATTACACTAGGAGAGGAATTCAAAAAGAAAAGTCATTCTAGCGTGTCCACTGCGTTAAATACGATACAGAACAGAATAGACACTGATAAGAAGTGCGCTATTGTTTACGACACCATCATTAAAAAGATTGAAGAAATACACAATGAAGAACAACTGGCAAGCCGGGATTGATTACCCGGAATGGGGAGACACGGAAGTCTATCTCAAAACAATTAGCAAGGGGTATCTAATTGGTGACGAATCACCAAAAGATGCGTACTGGCGTGTATCTACCACAGTAGCGAACAGACTCAAGCGTCCTGAGCTAGCCCCTAAGTTCTTTGAGTATATATGGAACAACTGGCTATGCTTGGCTACTCCTGTTCTAGCTAATACTGGTTCTGACCGTGGCTTACCGATTAGTTGTTTTGGTATTGACGTAGCAGACAGCGTGTACGACATTGGTTCTAAGAATCTAGAGCTTATGATGCTCGCTAAGTATGGTGGAGGTGTTGGAATCGGAATCAATATGATTCGTCCATCTGGCTCTCCAATTGGAAATGGTGACGGAACAACGGATGGAGTTGTGCCATTCTGTAAGATTTATGACTCAACTATCCTGGCAACGTCTCAAGGTAACGTGCGAAGAGGGGCGGCCTCAGTTAATCTTAACATCGAGCACCCAGACTTTGACGACTGGTTAGAGATTCGCGAACCAAAAGGTGACGTGAATCGTCAGTCATTGAATTTACATCAATGCGCAATTGTCGGAGACAAGTTTATGCGTAAGCTTGAAGAAGGTGACAACGATGCTCGCCGCAAATGGAGCAAGCTGTTGCAGAAACGCAAGGCTACTGGCGAGCCGTATATTATGTACCGAGGAAACGTAAACAAACAAAACCCGGACGCATATAAGGTAAACGGCCTCAAGGTTTATATGACCAACATTTGCTCTGAGATTGTATTGCATACTGACGACTCGCACAGCTTCGTATGTTGCTTGTCTTCACTCAATCTAGCTAAGTACGACGACTGGTGTAACACGGACCTCGTGTACCACAGTACGTTGTTCTTGGATGGTGTGCTTGAAGAGTTTATCCAGAAAGCCAAGAATATGAAGGGCCTCGAAAATTCGGTTCGC
>Ga0172376_10001588_pt1 | contig 28904 bp, 19 predicted proteins | sample Lak35m_FD_121114 | JGI IMG/M metagenome (GOLD analysis project Ga0172376, IMG submission 121114) | Freshwater microbial communities from Kabuno Bay, South-Kivu, Congo - kab_092012_35m | ecosystem: Environmental > Aquatic > Freshwater > Lake | place: Democratic Republic of the Congo: South-Kivu...
CACGGTCTGGAAAAGGCGGTTGCACTCGGCGACGCGGGCGGAGAAGCGGTCCGTGAAGGCCTGAGTGTCGGCGACGAGTTCGTGGAGTCGGAAGCCAATGCGGTCGACCTTGTCCCCGTAGGTCGGGCCGATGCCACGTTTCGTCGTGCCGATCTTGACGCTGCGGTTCGCTTCCTTGTAGGCGTCCATCTCGCGGTGGAATGGCATGACGAGGTGGGCGCGGTTCGAAATGAGGAGGTTCTCGGGCGAGACCGCGATGTCCTTCTCGATGAGTCCGTCGATCTCCTTGAGCAGGGCGATCGGATCCATGACGACGCCGTTGCCGATGACGCAGAGTTTGCCGGGCCAGAGGATGCCGGAAGGGATGAGGTGCAGGATGTATTGCTTGCCCTCGCTGATGACGGTGTGGCCGGCATTGTTGCCCCCTTGGGGACGCACGACGACGTCGGCCTTCTCGGTGAGAAGATCGACGATTTTACCTTTGCCTTCGTCGCCCCATTGGGCGCCAATCACGATCGTATTCGACATGGGAAATCAGTGTTTCAGAGAGAGATGACCGGGAGAACCCGGCGTGCGCTTCTCCAGAAGGAAAGCGCCGCACGGTCCGGACGCGGGAGCGGTTGGACGAGTCCGGTTCAGGACGCCTTCATCATGGCGGAGAGCACGACCAGGGCGATGGCCGCAAGAATGGCGAGGACACCGACGATCGTCGCGACCTGGGCGAGCGCGTTTTTCTTGACCACCTTTTCGATGGGCGAGAGATCCCGGAAGCTGGCGGGCCGGCTCGAGACCTCAGCGATCTCCGAAACATGGCCGCTCGTGTAGCCACTGCCACCCGAGGATGCACCGAAGGAGGCACCCGCTTCGGTCTCATCGTGAAACACTGCCTCGATCGCCCCGAACTGAACGCGACAGCCGTTGGCGAGCCCGGCCTCCGCGACGGCCGAGCCGTTCACGAACGTGCCGTTCGTCGAGCCGAGATCCTGGACCTGGAAGCTGCCTCCGACGTTGTGGATCACGGCGTGGGAGCCGGACATGGAGACGTGATCAAGGACGATGTCGTTGTCGGGCCCGCGTCCGATCGAGACCTGCTCGTAACCATCGAGGGCGAGCTCGATGGGCTCCTGATCCGGAACGTAGATGGTGATGGTGGCCATAGGGAAGTCGGTTTTAACACGGTTTAGCGTGTTTGATCAATCAGATTGGCAAATTCTTCGAAGAAGTAGTTGGCGTCGTTCGGTCCGGGGGCCGCTTCGGGGTGGTATTGCACCGAAAAAACGGGGTATTCGCGGTGCCGCATCCCCTCAATGGTGCCGTCGTTGAGGTTCACGTGGGTGACTTCGACGTGCCCGGGCAGGGAAGCGGCATCCGCAGCAAAGCCGTGATTCTGCGAGGTGATCGCGATCTTTCCGGTGCGGAGGTCTTTTACCGGATGATTCCCGCCGCGGTGACCGAACTTCAGCTTGAAGGTCGTGCCACCGAGGGCGTGGGCGAGCAACTGGTGCCCAAGACAAATCCCGAAAACAGGCTTTTTCCCGATGATCTGGCGGATTTCCTCGTGAATGTAGCCGAGCGCCGCCGGGTCTCCCGGGCCGTTCGAGAGAAAAATGCCGTCCGGATTCCTCTTCAGAACCTCGCTCGCGGGGGTGCGCGAATTCACCACCTCGATGTCGAAGCCCTTTTGACGGAAACTGCGGAGGATGTTGCGCTTGATCCCGAAATCGTAGGCAACAATGCGGTATTTCAGATCGGGCAGGGGACGATACATCTGACCGTCCACTTCGACGAGGGGCTCGTTCAGGGTCGGGTTGACCAAGGCCCACTCGCGGCTGAGGATGCCGTCCGGATCCCAGTGGTAGGGGGTCTCGGTCGTCACTTCCTTCACAAAATCGGAGCCCTCCATCGGGACGGCGGCTCTCGCCATGGCAACGGCCGCCTCGGCATCGAGGGTGCCATCGGTGCAGAGCGTGGCCCGCATCGCCCCGGCGACCCGGAGGCGTTTCGTGAGGGCACGGGTGTCGACCCCCTCGATCCCGGGAACGCCCGAGGCGAGGAGGTAATCGTGGAGCGAACTCTCGCTTCGCCAGTTGCTGGGAACCTCGCAGAGCTCCTCGACGACGAAACCGCGCACGTGAACGGCGGCACTCTCCGCGTCGGCCTCGCCGACCCCGTAATTGCCGATGAGCGGGTAAGTCATCGTCACGAACTGCCCCCGGTAGGAGGGATCCGTGAGGATTTCCTGATAGCCCGTCATGGACGTGTTGAAGCAGGCCTCGCCCGTATGCGTCGTGGCGGCCCCGAAGCCGGTGCCATGAAAAACCGTCCCGTCCTCGAGCGCGAGGATCGCCTTGTTCCGTATTCTACCCATGCAGGTTGTCGGCCCGGTGGAAAAAGGGCCTTGGGAGCATGGCAGAAAAGCCGGGTCTTTCAAATGGTTTGTCGGGAGGGTCTTCCATGTCGAGTTTTCCCGGTTCGACTCGTAGATTCCGCATAGCACTGAAGATGCGCTCCCTCGCCTCCGCCCTCCTCCTTCTCATCCCCGCTGCACTCGTCGGCGACCCTGGCGCGTTTCTCGACCACCACTGCGTCGAATGCCACGATGCCAGCCTGAAAGAGGGCGGACTCGATCTCACCGCGCTGCAGACCGATTTTGCGAAAGGCGCAAGCTTCGCCACTTGGGTGAAGGTCCACGATGCCATCGCGGAGGGCGGGATGCCGCCGAAAAAGAAACCTCGCCCGCCCGCGGACGAGATCGCAGCGGTGACCGCATGGCTCGATCAGCAACTCGACGCCGCCGACAAGGCTCGTCTCGCCGAACGCGGCCGGATCCGCCTGCGGCGGATGACGCGCAGCGAGTTCGAGAACACGCTCCAGGATCTCCTCGCCCTGCCGCGTCTCAGTATTCGCGGGATGCTGCCCGCCGATGGCCGGGTCGCCGGATACGAAAAAATCGCGGATGGCCTCGACCTTTCGCCAGCCCATCTCGAGGCCTACACGGAAGCGGTAAACCGCGCGCTCGACGCCGCCATCGCCACCCGCAGCTCGCCGCCGCCAGTGTTCAAACGCCGCATTTATCCCGCGGGCTTGTTCAAGTTCGACTTCAACCTCCGTCTCGGCCAATTCGTCCTGCTGAGGGACAAAAAAAACGATCCCGCCCTGCCGGTGCGGGGCGGCTTCGAGGACAAGCAGGGGCACGTCGGTGATCAGGGGCCCGATCTCGAGGAACGGCGCAAACAACTCGATGCGTTGCAGGCGGCGAAGACTGAGAGCGCGGTGGGCCTCCTCAATCCGAATCTCGCGGGCTACGAGGCCGCGCTCAATGTCTCGCCGATCTTCGCAGGTCAATATCGGATGAAGCTTTCGCTCTGGGGTTTTCACTGGAACCAAGGCAAGCCCGAGCCCTGTGCGACTCCCCAGGCCGCCGTGCTGCGGGCCCATGAGGAAGGCAGGCAGCAGGAAGGTGGACGGCTCCTGCGGACCTTCACCGCGCCATCGATGCGTTCGAATGAAGTGGCCTTCACGGAATGGCTCGAGGCGCATGAAAGCCTCGTCTTCGATCCCGTCTCGGTCCCTTGGAACGGCTTGCGGATCGGTCAGGTCGCCGGACGCGCCGCAAAACACGTCGGGCCTGGAGTGGCGATCGACTGGTTCGAGATCGAGGGTCCGATGTTCGACACCTGGCCACCCGAGAGCCATCGCCGTCTCTTCGGCGAACTGCCCATCGCGACCCTGCCGGAGGGGAGTGAGGTCGTGCCGCCGCAGCGCGACGAAGTGCGCGGGATCGGCGGCTACCTGCCGAATTACCACAGCGACCTGCCTCCCCACGAGCGCAAGCCGCCCCTCGAGACGGTGCAAGCGACGCAGCCCGAGGCGGATGGTCGGAAGCTGCTGGCCGCATTTTTGCCCAAGGCCTTTCGACGGGAGATCGCTCCGGAGGAGATCGAACCCTATGTGGCGCTGTTGAAATCCCGCCTTGCGGCGAAGGACTGCTTCGAGGATGCAATGCGGCGCACCTATGTCGCGGTCCTGACTTCCCCGGAGTTCTTGTTTCATTCGGTCGATGCGGGGAGCTTCACTCTCGCCTGCCGCCTTTCCTATTGGCTGTGGAATGGACCTCCCGACGAGGAACTGATGAGGGAGGCGCGCGACGGTTCGCTGAGGCGGCCGGAGGTGTTGCGCGGCATAGTCGACCGCCTCCTCGCCGACGCACGCAGCGATCGTTTCCTTGAGGATTTCACCGACCAGTGGCTCGAACTGCGACGTCTCGGAGAGACCACGCCCGATCCGCAGTTGTATCCCGAGTATCGCTTTCTCCTGCACGAGGCGATCGCGTCGGAACCGCGCGCTTTCCTCCGGGAGTTGATCACGCATGATCGACCCGTGACTTCCCTCCTGCGTCCGGGCTTTGCGATGGTGAACCAACGTCTCGCCGAGCACTATGGCATCGCCGGAGTCCACGGAGTCGAGGTGCGGAAAGTCGAGCTCCCGGAGGGAAGTCTTCGTGGTGGTTTGTTAGGACAAGCCGCGATCCACAAGCTGACCGCGAACGGCACCACAACCTCGCCCGTGACGCGCGGCGTCTGGGTGATGGACCGCCTCCTCGACGATCCCGCTCCGCCGCCACCTCCGGGTATCTCGGCGATCGATCCCGACACGCGCGGTGCCACCACCGTGCGCGAGCAACTCGACAAACACCGCGCCGATGCGAGCTGCGCGGCCTGTCATGCGAAGATCGATCCGGCGGGATTTGCGCTGGAGAGCTTTGATCCGGTCGGCGGCTTCCGCGAACGCTACCGGTCGAATGGAAAAGGCGACGATCCGCCCGAAAAGGGGAAAACCACGTGGCGGGTAAACTACAAGCTCGGTCCCCCCGTCGATGCCTCGGGCGCACTGCCGGATGGGCGCGCTTTCGGCGGCTTTGCGGCACTCAACGACCTCCTTGCCGGTGATCCCGACCAACTCGCTTACGCCTTTGTCGCCCATCTTTCGCGCTACGCGACGGGAGCCGAGGTCAGTTATGCGGACCGGGTGGAGATCGCGCGCATCGTCCGGGAGACGAAGGGGAAGGATTACGGTCTGCGGTCGTTGATACGAGAGTTGGCCGCGAGTCGACTTTTCAGGCCGTGAGGTCTGGGACATAGGAATGGGGACAAGGGAATCTTGGCTTGGCATTCCTTCCCCATTCCCGTGTCCCCATTCCCGTGTCCACCTTCGGAGCCTCGGAGTTCGGCCGTCAATGTCTGCGGTCACACATCCTGGCCCTCTCTGGCGCAAAGCCGCTGGATTCAACCATCGTGAAATCGCGCGGATGGAGTCACCATTCCACCTGTCATGAACCGGCTATTTTCCCTCACCGCCGCCCTCCTCTTCGCCGCGTCGACCTTCGTGTCCGGAGACGACACGCGTTATGCTCCGGCGTGGGCTGGCGCCGCTCCGAAACGGGTCATCCCACACCCCGCCTCCGATGGCGAGTCCTTGGTGAAGGCGGTCGCGGCCCTGCAACCAGGGGATCAGCTCGTCATTGCCGCCGGCACTTACCATATGGAGCGCATGTGGGACATCCGCGTCAGCGGCACGGCGGAGGCACCCATCTGGATCGTGGCCGCGGAGGGCGCGGCGGTTGTGCTGACCCGGTCCGACGACCGGCAGAATGTCGTCAACATCGGCCAGAGCGGCGCGGTGGAATACCTCTGTCTGCGCGGCGTCGAGATCACCGGCGGCAGCCACGGCCTCCGGCTCGGGCGTTGCCGCGAGGTGTGGATCGACCACTGCCACATCCACCACACCGGGCAGGTCTGTCTCAGCGCCAACAGCGCCGATACGAGCCGGCTCTTTCTCACCCGCAATCACCTCCACCATGGCGGCGGCCATGGCGAAGGGATGTATCTCGGAGCCAACGAAGGCCGGTTCATCATGAGCGAGAGCGTCATCGCCCTGAATCACATCCACGATTGCCGCGGGTCGCAGGGCGACGGCATCGAGGTGAAGCAGGGCTCGTGGGGCAATCTCATCGCGGAGAACGACATTCACGACACTCAGTATCCTTGCATCACCGTTTACGGCACCGCCGGGAAGCCGGTGAACGTGATCGAGCGCAATCTCTGCCGCCGCAGCGACGACAGCACCCTGCAGGTTCAGGGCGAGGCAATCGTGCGGAACAACGTGCTCATCGCTGCGAAGGGAGCGGGCTTTACCAGCACGGATCACCAGGGCAAATCGCTAAACCTGCACGTCATCCACAACACCATCATCAACACCGGTGATGCCTTCAAGGGCGGTTCGTGGAATGGGCGCGAGGGCATGCTGCTGGCGAACAATGTCCTTTATTCTCGCGACAGGAACGCCTTGAATTTTCCCAACGGCCGGGAAGGCGTGATCATCACCGGCAATGTCATCGTCGGAGATGGTCCAAAGGAAGGGACTTCGCCCGGGCGTGGCCTTGAGGACTTCACGAAGGTGACGTGGGATGCCGCGGAACACGATGCCACCCCGACCGCAGCGGCGCCCCTGAAGCGGGCCGATGCGCGACATCTCCTCGAGACCGATCTCGCGGATCGCCCTCGCGAGGGGGCCTTGAGTGGAGCCTTGACCCGCTGATCTTACGAACCGGAATCCCTCCAAAAACCATGAAGCCCACCCTTTCGATCCTCACCGTTCTTCTCGCTGCTCCCCTACCCCTGCTTCATGCCACCGAGTTGAAGCTGGCCTCCGTCCTCGGCGACCACATGGTCCTGCAACGCGACAAACCCGTCTCAATCTGGGGCTGGGCTGATCCGGGCGAACCCGTGACCGTCTCGTTTGCCGGGCAGTCGAAGACCGCCACCGCCGGCGCGGATGGCCAATGGTCGCTGAAGCTCGATGCGCTGACCGCTTCCGCCGAGCCGCGGGTGCTTCTCATTACCGGCAAAGATGAGCGCAACGTCGAGGTGAAGGATGTGCTGGTCGGTGAGGTATGGCTCGGCTCGGGTCAGTCCAACATGGCGATGACGGTGGCCGGCTGTGACCGCTTCGAAGCAGAAAAGGCGGCGGCAACGTTTCCGCTGATCCGCCATTACCGGGAAAGTTCCGGCCCTGCGGAGCAGCCGCAGAACGAGGGCAAAGGCGCTTGGCAGGAATGCACGCCAGACACCGCTGGGGGCTTTTCTGCGACCCTCTATTTTTTCGGACGTGAGATCCATCGGGAGCTCGGCGTGCCGGTCGGCCTGATCAACACGTCCGTGGGTGGCACGCCGATCGAATCCTGGGTGGTCGCCGAGGTGCAATCGTCCGATCCCGAGACGAAAGCAAACTTTGACGCTCGTCTCGACACCTATCGAAAGTTTGATCCTGCCGAGGCTCCCGCCTTGCATCAAAAGCAGCTCGCCACCTGGAAAGCGGCGTCCGAGAAGGCGAAAGCCAACGGCACCCCCTTCGTCACCCCGCCGCCGAAGGACCCGCTCGCGATGTGGAAGCTCAAAGGCGGCCCGAGCGGCCTCTTCAATGGTAAGGTCGCCAATCTCGTGCCTTACACCCTGCGCGGCATGCTCTGGTATCAGGGGGAAGGCAACGCCAACAGCAATCCCGGCCTCTACCACAAGCAGCTCACGCAACTCGTCACGAGCTGGCGCAGACTTTGGCAAGACGAAGTTCCCTTCGCATGGGTGCAACTCCCGAACTACACCTCGCCCGGCGAAGGCTGGCCCCGTCTGCGGGAATCCATGCTGAAGACCCTCACCTTGCCACAAACCGGCATGGCCATCACCATCGACCTGGGTGATGCCAAAGACATCCATCCAAAGAACAAGCAGGATGTCGGCAAGCGCCTCTCCTACTGGGCGCTCGGCACCGTCTATGGCAAAAAAGTCCCTGCCACCAGCGGACCGCTGCCCGCCGGCTCGACCATCAAGGGAGAGGCGATCACGGTTTCCTTCCGTCACACGAATGGCGGCCTCAAATCCATCACCGGCGGCCCGCTCACCGGCTTCGAAATCGCCAGTGCCGATCAACAATGGAAGCCCGCCGAAGCCAAGATCGACGGCGAGACCGTCATCGTCAGCAGCGCTGAAGTCGCCCGGCCGGTTGCCGTTCGTTATGCCTGGAAAGACTGGCCCGACTACAGCCTCGCGAATGGCGCGGGCCTGCCTGCCTCGCCCTTCCGCACGGATGACTGGCCTGTGCCCGTGGCGAAGAAGTGAACCGACAAAGCACCGTGAAAACGACGTTTGCTCGAATCGCTGTCGCGCTGCTCGCACCGCTCGCCATCCTCCGCGCCGCAGAGGAAACCGGCGCGAGGAAGCCCGCAACGATTGATTTTTCGCCAGCGGCCGAATACGCGGACGACCGCCGCATGCACCAGGGCATTCCGAGCATCGAGCGGGCCCGCAATGGCCGCCTGTGGGCGGCCTGGTATGGCGGCGGCCTTGGCGAGGATCACCACAACCATGTGATGCTCGCCACCAGTGGTGACGACGGGCGCACCTGGTCGCCCTTGAAGCTCGTCATCGACCCGGACAGAAGCGGACCGGTGCGGGCGTTTGACCCCTGCCTCTGGCACGATCCGCAGGGGCGCTTGTGGTTCTTCTGGAGCCAAAAGGACAGCGCCTCGATGCACAACTTCGCGATCATGACGGAGGACGCTTCGGTGGCGGATCCGACGTGGTCGCAGCCGCGGCATCTCAGTGTTGGCGTGATGTTGAACAAACCCACGGTGCTCAGTTCCGGCGAGTGGCTGATGCCCACCTGCCTCTGGCGCGACCAACGCAGCTCGCGCATCCTGCGCTCCACCGACGAGGGAGCCACCTTCGAAGAATTCGGCAGCGCGACGATCCCGAAGCACGAAGATCGCAATGGAGACGAGAACATGATCGTCGAGCGCAAGGATGGCACGCTCTGGATGCTCGTGCGCACGGGTTACGGACTGGGTGAATCATTCTCCAAAGATCGCGGCAAGACCTGGACGGATGTGGCGCCGTCGCGCATCGAGCATGCCGAATCTCGTTTCTTCATCCGGAGGCTGGCCAGTGGTCGGATCTTGATGGTGCGGCACGCTGGCGCGGCGCGCTCGCACCTCACCGCCTATCTCTCGGAGGATGACGGACGCACCTGGGGCAAAGGATTGCTCATTGATGAACGTGCCGGAGTCTCCTATCCCGATGCCATCGAGGGACCGACCGGCGAGATCCGCCTCATCTACGACTACAACCGCAAGACCGTCGAAAAGCAGGTCCTCATGACCGTTTTTCACGAGGACGATGTGCCGCGCGGCAGCTTCGATGAGCGGGCGCGGCAACGCGTGGTCGTGAATCAGGCCACGGGACGAAATCCCGTCACACAGCCCTATGACGTGGCCGTTTTCGGAGCCACGCCTTCGGGCATAGCGGCGGCCATCGCGGCGAAGCGAGCGGGCGTCAGGCATGTGACGATCGCCGATCCTTCCACGCATGTCGGAGGGCGTTTTGCCGAAACGATTGGATTTGGGGAAGTTGATCGCATGAAGCCGGCGAGCGTCGGCGGCTTGTGGACCGAACTCCGCGCGAAAGTGAATGCCCACTATGGCAAGACGACGAGCACGCCGGAGCCGCGGGTGATGGAGCGGATCCTGCGCGACTGGCTCCGGGACGAAGGCGTGGTCTTCGCGGACCGATTCCAGCCGGTGCGCGCCGACAAGGAAGGCACGAGACTCGTGCGGGTCTATTCCGACTGGCGCGGCCGCATCGAAGCGCCCGTCTTCATCGACGCGACCTACCATGGCGATCTCCTGCCGGTGGCGGGCGTGAGTTTCACGATCGGACGCGAGTCCCGCGCGCGGTATGGCGAATCCCTCGCCGGCGTGCTGCTGAAACTGGTCGATCCGCCCGGCCCCATCGATATACCCGTGATGAGCAGTCCCATCAGCGGTCTCGCAGCGGATGGGAAGACGCTGTTGCCCCATGTGCAGGGTTTCACCACCGATGTGCGCGAGGGAGATGCGGACACGCATCTGCAATGCGCCAACCTCTACGCCTGCCTCACCAGAGATCCCGCCAATCGCGTCGAACTCACCGCTCCGAAAAACTACGATTCCGCCGAGTTCGAACTGCTGCGGCGCGAGATCGCGCGTCTCGGCAAGGACGCCAAATTCGGCTTCGGTGGAGGAGTTCCCGTTGACAAGGCCAAGATGAACGACGGCGTGAACTACCTGCTGCACTGGGGCCTCGCTGGCGGTGCGGATGACTATCCTGCGGCCACGCCGAAGGAACGCCGCCGGATTTGGAAAACGCATCGTGACTACACCCATCGTCTCCTGTGGTTCCTGCGCACCGACTCCTCCGTGCCGGAATCGATCCGGGAAAACCTTCGTCAGTGGGGCCTGCCAAAGGATGAATTCACCGACAACGGCCACTGGCCCTACGACCTCTATGCCCGCGAGGGCCGCCGCATGATCGGAGATTTCGTGATGACCCAGCGCGACCTCTTCGACGACCTTGCCAAACCCGATGCCATCGCCCTCGGCAGTTTTCCGGTAGACTCGCACGTCGTGCGCCGCCTCGCCGCTCCGGATGGCAGGGAGATCATCAATGAAGGCGGCTATCTCGTCATCCCGCCGATTTACGAGATCCCTTATCGGGCTCTCACTCCGAAGGTGGCCGAGTGTGAGAACCTTCTCGTGACCTGCGCCCTCGGCAGTTCCCGGGTCGCCTTCAACTCGCTCCGCGTCGAACCCACCTGGATGATACTCGGAGAGGCCGCCGGCGTCGCCGCCGCCATGGCCCAGAGAGGGAAGACCTCCGTGCAGCGCGTGAAGGTGGCGGAGTTGCAAACACGATTGCAGGAGGCTGGGGTTCCCTTGGAGAAACCATGATTTCTCGATAGGCACTGATCGGCGCTTTCATCACTTGTGCCGTGCCTCTTCCGGCCGCCGCCCAGCAGCCGAAAACCGCAGCGGTTGAGTTTGTCACCGTCACCGCCCGGACCGCCGATGTGCGCGTAGAACTCGGCGCGGTCCGGAGGTGACGCAATGAGGAGGAGCAGGGCTGCTTGCTTGATGTCGAGATATTCTCCGTTCCATCGTAAGAGTCTGAAAGCCGCGGTCATCCCCCGGTGAGGGAAAAGGGAGCGTGGACAAACGAAGGCTTCTCTTCTCTTCCGTTCCCTTGTCCCCGATTCCCCTGTCACGCTCCATCCCCATGATTCCCCGCCGCCAATTCCTCCGCGCCGCCGGCGCCTGTCTCGCGCTGCCAGCGATCGGGCGGGCCGCAGAGGCCCTGCCACCGCGCCGGCTCGTCGCGATCCATGTGCCGCTGGGAATGATGCCCGACCTCTTTTTCCCGAAGCCCGGCGAAACGAAGAGTCCCTACCTCGATCTGCTTGCCGCACATCGTTCGCATCTCACCACCTTCGCGGGACTTTCGCATCCCGAGGTGAACGGCAACCACCACGCGGGCCAGAGTTTCCTCTCAGGCGCCCCGCATCCGGGACAGCCAACGTTCCGCAACAGCCTTTCGCTCGACCAGCTCGTGGCGGAGCACCTCGGATCGGAGACGCGTTTTCCCTCGATCGCGATTTCGGTCAGCAACGGGGAGCCTTACGGCGACTCCATCTCGATCTCGCGCTCGGGCGTGATGCTGCCGGCCGAAAAAAGCGCCGAGCGCCTCTACCGCCGTCTTTTTGTCGCGGGCACGCCCGAAGAAAGAGCCGCGGCAATGCGGCGCATCGAGGCGGGAAGCAGTGTGCTCGATCTCATCCTTGACAAGGCACAAGGCCTCGAAGCAAAGGCCGCGCCGGAGGACCGCGCCCGGCTCGACCAATATTTCCAGAGCGTGCGCGAACTCGAGGTAAGGCTGCAACGCAACATCGAGTGGGAAAACCGCCCCAAACCCGCGGTGGACTATCCACAGCCGAAAGACATCGCCGATGCCAATCAGGTCATCGCGCGAACCAGGCTGATGAACGACCTCGTCCGTCTTGCCCTCCAGACCGACAGCACGCGCGTCGTGACGCTGAACCTCAGCACCTTCTCCATCGTGCCGCACGTGCCCGGGGTGAAGAACGAGACCCACGGACTCACCCACCACGGCAACGAGCCGGAGAAGATCGCCGAGCTCCGCAAGATCGAGGAAGCGCAGCTGAGCGCCTTCAGCGAGTTGCTGGTCGCTTTTGCCAGTGTCTCGGAGACCGGCGGCACCCTGCTCGACCGCACCCAGATCCTCTATGGCAGCTGCCTCGGCAACGCGAACTCCCACAGCAACCGCAACCTGCCCATCGTCCTCGCTGGCGGCGGCTTCAAGCATGGTGGGCACCTTGTCTTCGATGAGTCGAACAACACGCCGTTGGCGAATCTCTTTGTGACGATGCTCCACGGCCTCGGCGTCCCGGCCGAGCGTTTCGCGAGCAGTTCGGGGACTTTGCGCGGATTGGAGACCTGAGCGATCCAGCGGATTCTCGTTGGCATTTGAACCGGTGGGTGATAGCACAGAAGCGGCTTCCGGGCCAAAAACCACCGCCACGCGCCTTGCTGCCTAGATGAACCCACTCCGATCCCTCCCGCGGCCAGTGATGCTGCTGCTCCTCACCGTCCCCACCGCCTTCGCGGAGGGACCACGACCGCAATTGCAGATTCTCAACGGCACCAGCGGGCCGATCGAGATTTTCTGGCTGAAGTCGGAAGACCAGCGCGTGCCCAACGGCATCATCGAACCGGGCCGGGACACTCTCCTCACCACCACGATCGGCCATCGCTTTGCGATTGTGGAAAAGGCCGGCACCGAGACCGTTATCCAGAGCCGCCTGCCTGTTCAAGCCCATCGGGCCGGGGGTATTCCCGCCTTCTACACTCAGCGGATCGAGGCGAGCGGCTATCCGATCGTCGCCTCATCCGGGGTGAATCCCCACGCGCTGAGAGAAGCCGCCTATCTTGTCGACCGGATGCTCGCGAACCGTCCCGACGTGCGCGAGGCGATGATCGCGAGCGGTTCGCGTCTCTGCATCCATGCGTGGAACGAATTCACGACGGATTTGCCCGAGTTCGCCCGGCTTGGGGGGAAACCCCACCCCGCCTTCCCCAAGATCGACGGGAAGGACTACTGGGATGCCCGCGCCCGGGGCCTCGGCGGCAGCGCGACGGATCCTTATTGCTCCTGCGGAGAAGAAAACCTGCTTGGATACCCCGGCGACCCCTATTCGACCGAAAACATCCTCATCCACGAGTTCGCCCACAACCTCCACCTGCGGGGACTGAATAACATCGATCCCACCTTCGACGAAAGGCTCAAGGCCGCCTATGTCTCAGCGTTGAAACGGGGACTGTGGAAGGGAAAGTATGCCGGAGTGAACCATCACGAGTATTTCGCCGAGGGCGTGCAGTCGTGGTTCGACAACAACCGCGAGAACGACCACGATCACAACCACGTTAACACCCGCGCCGAACTGGTCGAACACGATCCGGGACTGGCCGCTCTCTGCCGCGAAGTCTTCGGAGACACCCAATTGAAATACACCAAACCCGCAACGCGCCTCCGCGGTCATCTCGCGGAATACGATCCGACGACAGCCCCAGTCTTCGTCTGGCCCGTGCGCCTCATCGCGGCGAAGACGGCGATCCGGCAGGACGCCATGGCAAGGAATGAAGAGGCGGGCACGAGGCCAATCCGCGAAGTCCGGACGATCCTCGGCTGGCAGATCCACTTGCATCGCAATCTCCTCGAAAAAGAGGCGACCGCCACGGCGAAGGCGCTCGGGCTGCTCGAGACCCAGCTCGCCGAGATCGTGAAGGTCGTGCCGGCACCGGCCGTGGCCACGCTTCAGAAAGTGGCGCTTTATTTCAATCCCGAGTATCCCGGAGTGGGGGCGCGGGCCGAATATCATCCCGGAGCGGAGTGGCTGAAGGAAAATGGCCGCGATCCGGTCATGGTGCGCAGTGTCGAGTTCACCAACGTCCTCCGTTTCGAAGAAGAGACCGACCGCATGCCGAACTTCGTCCTGCACGAGCTGGCCCATGCCTTCCACCACCGCGTTCTCCCAATGGGCTACGCCAATCCGGAGATCCGGCTCGCCTACGAGGCGGCGAAGAAGGGGGGAGGATACGAGAAGGTCGAACGACGCCGCGGGTCCACGAGACCGAACACCACCGAGCGCGCCTACGCCCTGACAAACCCACAAGAATACTTCGCCGAAACGAGCGAGGCCTTCTTTTCGAAAAATGATTTCTATCCCTTCACGAGGGAGGAGCTCTCGAAACACGACCCCGGCATGGCGGAACTGCTGCGGGACCTGTGGGGGGTGCGATGAGCGCCGGAGAACGATCCGGACGATCCACCTGCAGCGGCTGACGGCGCGAAATTCGAGCCATTCTGCCACGCCGACCGGTGAGGGATTCGTCGGCACCCCGGGAAGGGAACGTTTGAACCGGGTCGGAGGCCCGGCTACCTTGCTGCAGAAATCCGAGACCCGCCCCGCCCCCATCATGAAGCGCCGCTGTTTCTTCCTTGTTCTTTTCTCCCTCGCTCTCGCCGCCGCGGAAGAGCCGAGGGATCTGCGCCTTTTAACACCGGAACGCGTCGCCGCGCTTCCCGACTCCGAACGCGTCGGCTGGACCGCCTATCTCGACCGTTCCCGCGGGCGAGCCCTCGCCGAGCGCCGCCTCCTCGCCGGGGAATGCCGCGCCGCGGGCAAGCAGGCCTCCCAACCCGCGCCGAACCGGAGCAGCGAATTTGAAATCGACGGAGACACGCCCGCGGAGTGGTTTTCCAAACCCGAAAACCGTCAACTCGCCGGAGTGCTGATCAGCTACCAGACACCTACGGGAGGCTGGTCGAAGGCGGTCGATTACGAAACGGGTCCGCGCTCCCCCGGCACCCACTGGACCTCGCAAAAGGGCGAAGGATGGCACTACTGCGGCACGATCGACAACCGCACCACCACCGAGCAGATCAAGTTCCTCGCCGGAGTTCGCACGGCGGCCGGAGACGAAGCCGCCGGCGCCGCCGCGCTGAAGGGAATCGACTACCTCCTCGAGGCCCAGTATCCCAACGGCGGCTGGCCGCAGGTGTATCCCGTGGAAAGCGGCTATCACGAAGCCGTCACTCTCAACGACAACGCCATGCTCCACGTGATGGAGGTCTTGCTTGATCTCGTCGGGGGCGAGGAATCCTACGCCTTCGTCGACGCGGAGCGACGCGCGGCCGCCCGTGCCGCGGTCGATCGCGGGATCGCCTGGCTCCTCGCCGCCCAGGTCCGCATCGATGGCAACCCGACCGTGTGGTGTGCCCAACACGATCCCCTTGACTCGGCCCCGGTGAAGGCCCGGGCCAAGGAGCCGCCGTCGCTCAGCGGCGGCGAGTCGGCTGAGATGGTGAAGTTTCTCATGCGCCGCGGACCGGTCACGCCGGAGGTGATCGCCTCGATCGGGAGCGCGGTGAAGTGGTTCGAGGGGAATCGTCTCGACGGGCTCCGCAAGACGAAGAACGAGGCAGGCAAGACCGACTATTTGCCCGACCCGGATTCGAAGGAGGTCTACTGGGCGCGCTTCTACGATCTCGGAACCGGCAAGCCCATCTTCCCCGGGGCCGATGATGGCATTTCCTATCCGACCCACACGGAGATGGCAGCGAAGAACAAGGTCGCCTACGATTTCATGACGACCCGTCCGCGCGATCTCCTCGAGAAGGAACTACCGCGTTGGAAAAAGCGTCTTGAAAAGGAACGCGGTTGAGGTTTTTACGAAAACGAGGGCGCGGCTCCGGGGTTCCGGATCCTGATATGCGCACGATTCTTTTCCTCGCCCTTTTTCTCTTCTCCGCGCTCCACGCCGCCGACGGGCTCCAACTCCAAGGCGAGCGCTGGACTTACCGGGAGGGTGATTGGGAAATGACCGGCATCCTCGTGAAGCCGGAAGGCACCGGACCCTTCCCGGCCGTGCTCATCAGTCATGGCCGCGGCGGCAGTGCGGGAAGCTTCGGTCTCCAAAAGGCGCGCGAGATGGTCTCGTGGGGTTTTGTCTGCATCGCCCCCGACTACACCCATGCCGGCCCGGCGATGGGAGGGAAAGGCAAGGGACCCGGGACCAAAGTTCGGGCTCCGGCCGGCGATCCCGGAGCGAGTGCGGAAAACCTGCGACGGGCGAAGGCTTGTGTCGATCTCCTCGTAAAGATGCCCGAAGTCGATCCGAAGCGCCTCGCCGCCTACGGCCACAGCATGGGTGGCTTCGTGACGATCGGTCTCGCCGCGAAGGAGCCCGAACGTCTCAAGGCCGCCGCCATCACCGGGAGCGGAGTGTCGCCGCGCGAAGGATTTCCCGCTCCGGCTGTGAGCGCGGTGGCGACGGTGAAGACTCCCTTTCTCATTCTCCACGGAGACGCCGATCCGGTGGTTCGCCCGGATCAGTCCGCCGCCTTCGCCGAGGCGCTGAAGGCGGCTGGTGTTGAACACGAACGCATCCTCTATTCGGGCGAAGGCCACCCCATCGACCAGACCAGACGCGAGGAGGTCTTCGCCGCCGTGCGCGAGTGGTTCGCGAAACACGGGGTGAAGTGATCACCGGCTACCGACTACCGATCACCCCCGCAACGCCAGCAACTCCAGCACCACCGGCAGGATCTGTCCATGGGTGCGGTTGCGACCGGCGCGGTTGAGGATCTCGGCCACGAGGGAGGCATCATGCAGCCTCCGCGCCGGGATCCAGTCTTCCTCGGTGGCGGCGTTTTTGCGTTTCGTCAGGGTGCGAATGAAATCGCGGGTCTGGCAGCGGCTGATCTCGACGCTGTGACCTCCCATTCCAAAATCGACCTCCACGGTGCCGAGGCGCGCGGGATCGAGCTCGGCGAGGCGGATGCGGAAGCCCTGACGCACAGCCTTGCCGGGCTGGCAAACGATCTCACGAACCGTCGATGCCGCGCCGTCGATGCCCGCTTCGAGACGTGTCGCGACCCAGCCAGCGAGGTAGAGGGCGCCCATGCGAAAGCCTTTCGCGTAGCGAATCGTTACCTCGGAGAGCGAGCCCAGCTCGCGCGCCACGAGGGGGCGGTCGAAGGCATTGGCGACCGCATGCCGAATCGAGTTCATCCGCGTGAAAGCGAGGTCGTGCATCACATAGGAAGACGAGGATCCGCGCTGGCATTCGAGAAGCCGCAGGAAGGGATTGCGCGGCGCAGCCCAGTTCTCGCTGTCGAAGAGGAGACGATCAATGCGCGAATAGAGCCCCTCCTCGAAGGAATCGGAAAACTCCCCTCGCCACCAGAAGGCGAGCGGCAAATCAGAGTCGAGATGGGCGAGGACGACATTGCGGAGCAACCCCGGTGAATGACCTGTGAGAAAAAAGCTGATCTGCTCGGTGCAGACGCTCTTTTCACCGCTCCGGTCGACTTGGCAGTGGGCCTGGACCCAGGCCCGCGCTCCCGTCGAAGCGGCGCGGGTGTCGGCGTGGATGAGGAGCGAGCGACAGGCCGTCTCGCTCGTCAGTTCAGCGAGGACGGCGGCATCGCACTCCAGCTCGGTCGGGTTTTCGTTGTAGAGCGCGAGATTGATGAGTGAAGCCCTCGCGATTCCGGCAGGATCGGCGTCCTCGCCTCCCGCAAAGAGCGCCTGCAGCGCCTTCTCGATGCGCGAAAGCGGCACTTCTTCCCCAAGGAGGTCTGAGGCGGTCGCGGAAGGAAGTAGGTCGGTGGGCGTCATCGCCCCGGAGAATAGCCCCATTTTTCCCGGTGGAAAAGCGATTCGGGCTGGAGAAAGGTTCACTCCCGCGCTCACGCGAATTTTCACCCTGCTCCTGATGTCTCCCAGCACCCGCGTCACCCGTCTCGACAACGGGATCCGTCTCGCCACCGTCTCCATGCCCCACATGGCCAGCGTCGCCATGGGAATCTGGGCGGGAGCGGGGAGTCGTCACGAGACCGAGCGCGAGCATGGAATGGCCCACTTTGTCGAGCACATGCTCTTCAAAGGCACGGAGGAACGCTCCGCGGAGGAGATCTCGCGCCATATCGAAAGTCTCGGGGCCTCCATCGATGGCTTCACGGTCGAGGATCACACCGCCTATCAGGTGAAGGGGCCGGCGGAGAAATTCGACCGTCTCTTTGAGGTGCTCTCGGATCTTTACCGAAATCCCTTTCTCGACCCGACCGAGATCGATTCGGAGAAGCAGGTCATCCGCGAAGAAATCGCGATGGTGCACGACCAGCCCTCGCAATACCTCGACGACCTGATCAGCGAGGCTGCCTGGGGACGCGATCACCCCCTCGGACGCTCCATCACCGGCACCGAGGAGAGCCTCGAGCCATTCCGCCGGGCCGATATCGCCGCCTTCCATTCCCGCGTCTATCGCGGACGCCACACCGTCGTCTCGGTGGCGGGAAATATCGACCACGACGAAGTCGCCGCGATCGTCTCCAACCGCCTCGGAGATCTCGCCGCGGGCAGCGAACTGACCTGCGAGCCCGCCCAGCCCCCTCAACCGCAACATCGTTTTCACGAGGACGGCGGGCAGGAGCAATCGCACCTCGCCCTCTCCTTCCGCAATGTCGATCGCAATAATCCGCGTCGATACGCTCACAAACTGCTCAACGTGATCCTCGGCGAGAACATGAGCTCGCGTCTCTTTCAGGTGATCCGCGAGCAACGGGGACTCTGCTACGAGGTCCAGAGCGATCTCGTGAGCTTCTCCGATGCCGGGGCCCTGCAGATCTACCTCGCACTCAGCCCGGCGAATCTTGCCCAGGCCCTCCGTGCCATTTCCACCATCCTCGAGGATCTCCGCTCCCGTGGCGTCACCGCTGTCGAGCTCGAGGAGGCGAAATCCTACGTCATCGGACAGAATCGCATCAGCCTCGAAAACACTTCCTCGCAGATGATGTGGGCGGGCGAGTCGCTGCTCTACTTCAATGAGTGGATCGATCCCGAGATCGCCCACCAGCATCTCGAAGCCGTCACCCTCGAGGACATCCACGCCGCCGCACGCGAGGCCTTTGATCCCGACACCCTCTGCTCCGCGATCATCGGTCCCGCCGAGTCACGAGGCCGGTTGGCGCAGTGGTTGGGGAGGTGAGGACGCGGGTCACTTTTCAGTCGCGTTCGATCGTGGAGAAATGGAGGGGCAAGCTCCTGCTTGCCCGCTATGTGGAGCGGTTGGCTGTCGCATGAGACGCCGGAAAGCTTTTGATCGCGGCGGGCAAGCGGGAGCTTGCCCCTCCAGGCTTGCGCCACGTCACGCCGTGGGCACGACGTGGAGGAGGCGGAGGGTCGAGAGTTGGCGGACCGGAGTCTGCACCGGCGGATCCGTGCCGACGGCGGGACGCGTGATCCAGAGATCGAGATTCTGTTCCGTGTAGCGCACCATCTTGTCGAGCGGATCGAAATAAACGCGTCCGCGCAAGTTCGTCGTCTGCACCTCCACCGTCGTGGTGGTCGGTGCGACGTCGGGCAGGGATCCGGCGAGGGTGCCGGCGTACTCGAGCGAGAGGCAATTCTGCCCTTCGAAACTCACCGTTCCGGCATGACGACAAGACAAGTCAACATTCAGGGAACCAATCTCGCCGACCTGCCGCACGCCTTGGAGAGACCAACCGTCACCCGGCGCGACCCGTTTCTCTGAAAAGCCCAGGAAGAGCCCCGCGATGAGTTGCTCGAGTTCTTCGGGTCCGAACTCTGGCACCTCCGGGAGCAGATCCGTCTCGTCGACGTTGCCCGTCGCGACCGCTCCGTCGATCCCACCCTTTTCATCGAGAGTCAGGTCGACGAGACGGTTCATCGACGCGCGGAGATGGCGGCCCAGCGGAGTCTCCTGATCCTCGGGCTTCAGGGACTCGTAGGTGAGCGTCCTGCCACGAGAGACGAGGATCAGATCGAGCCGCTCGGTGCGCGCCTTGAGGACGATGCCCGGTTTGCCATCGACGCGCACCTTGGCATCATAACGGGCTTGTTGCTCCATCGTAAACCCCTCGCCGCCGCCGAACTGCAGCTCGGTTTTCACAACAAAGCGATACGTGTGCCCGGGCTGAAATTCCGGACGGACCCGCTCAGCCTTTACCGGGGTCACCGGAACGCCGGGCGCGGCGAACCCAGCGATCGCCACTCCCGGACCTGCTGGGCCCGGGAAGACCACCGCAGGTCGCCGAGGTTCGTTCATCGCGGGGACGTCGGGAATGGCCGGGATCGGGGCAGGCTCGGGTCTGGCTGTTTCAGCATCGGCCTGCTGCGCCTCAAGCCGATCCGGAATGGACGCCGACAGGGCGGCGGAGACGACGAGCAAGATGGGGAAGCGGAAGCAGGATGACACCGCTTCAGCGAACCACAAATCCGTGGTCAGGGCAATCGTGGAATCGTCGCCCGCGAGAGAACCACCCGCCAGGACGATCCTTTTCCCCTCACCTCCTACCGTGCCACGGTCTTCGACAACGCTCTTCCCTTTTTCGCCGGGGCGTCAGATCCGTTCGAACCGGTCTCGACATACGCGAGAAATTCTTCCTTCGAAATGCCGAGTATGGCGGCGGCCTTGTCGTCGTCGCCGGTTTCTCGCAGGGCGGTCTCGGCGAGCAGCTTCATCGCGAGCGCCACGGGTGAGACCTTGGCGACCTCGGCCGACTGGAGAAAACGCTTCGCGGCGCGCTCGAGGATGACGCGCTCGCTCTCGTTGCGGCTTGCCTGGTCGAAGGGCAGGTCGCTGCCGAGGATGACGTTGCCGCTCGCGAGGACGCAGGCGCGCTGGATGAGGTTCTCGAGCTCACGGACATTGCCGGGCCAGTGGTAACCCTCGATCATCTCGGCGGCTTCCTTCGAAAATTGCATGGGCCGCCCGCGACCGCCTTCGGTGCGTTTCGCGAGGAAGTGCTCGGCGAGGAGGCGAATGTCCTCCTGGCGCTGGCGCAGCGGCGGGATGTGGATGCGGACGACGTTGAGCCGGTAAAAAAGATCCTCGCGGAAGGTGCCGTGCTCGACCTCCTCCTCGAGGCGTTTGTTCGTCGCGGCGAGGATGCGGACATCAGTCTGGAGGGTCTGGTTGCCCCCGACCCGGGAGAACTCACCGCTCTGGAGGACACGGAGAAGTTTGCTCTGCACCTCCATGGGCATGTCGCCGATCTCGTCGAGAAAAAGAGTGCCTCCGTGGCATTGCTCAAAGCGGCCGATGCGCTGGTTCACCGCTCCGGTGAAGGCCCCCTTTTCGTGACCGAAGAGCTCGCTCTCGAGGAGGTTGCTGGGAATCGCGGCACAGTTGATGGCGACATATTCGGCCTTGGCGCGGCGGGAGAACTTGTGGATCGCGTTGGAGACGACTTCCTTGCCCACGCCACTCTCGCCGGTGATGAGGACAGGGGCATCAGCGCGGGCGACGCGGCCGATGAGCTTGTAAACATCCTGCATCGCCGGGGAACGGCCGATGATGAGATCGTCGGTCGGCTGCGGTGGGATGATCGGATCGGACTTCGAGCGGTCCTCGGCCGCACGCATCTGCTCGGCGGCGGAGAGGGCGCGCTCGGCGATGGCGCGCAGCTCGAAATTGACCGCCTCGCGACGCAGCACGTCGAAGGCACCAAGCCGCATCGCCTCGATCACCGCGTTGGTGGAGTGGACGCGGCCGTTGAGTATGACCATCGCATTGGGCTGGGCCATGCGGATGCGCTTCAGCAATTCGACCCCGTCGAAGGGGCGCATCTGAAACTCCGCGATGAGCAGATCGGCGCGGCGGTCGCTGAAGAGCTTCAAGGCTTCGTCCGCGGCGCGGGTCGTCACGACCTCGACGGTCTCGGCTTCGAGGTGCCGGGCCGCCCAGTCGAGGAAATCGGGATCATTGTCCGCGATAACGACCGTTTGTTTTTGCAAATCTTCCATATAGGGTTCGGCTCCCCGGACCTGAAACGCTGATGCTCCCAACAGGGACAGGGATCGAGATCATAGCACAATCCCTCCGCTGCACCGATTTTTTAGGCGATGAAATACGACGAAATTCCTTCGGATCTCTTTATCAAGAACCGGGCCCGCCTCGCCGCGGCGCTCCCCAGCGATGCCATCGCGGTGGTGCATTCCGCCGACCTCCCCTGGCGATGCGCAGACGGTTCGATGCCGTTCATCCAGAACTCCGACTTGTTCTATCTCAGCGGGATCGATCAGGAGGAAACGGTCCTCATAGTGGCGCCCGGGCACCCTGATCCGACGCAGCGGGAGATCCTCTTCGTCAGAGAAACGTCGGAGCTGATCGCGATTTGGGAAGGCCACAAAGTGACGATGGAGGAGGCGCAATCCCTTTCCGGAATCGCCTCCGTTAAATGGGCCGGCGAGTTCGATGCGGTGTTCCGGAGGCTCGTCCGCGACGCGAAAACGATCTGGTTGAACCACAATGAACACGGGCGATCGAGCGCTCCGGTCAATTTCTCGCTCGACGACCGGTTTCGGCGCCTTTGTCAGGAACGCCACCCGCACCATCGCTACGAGCGTCTTGCCCCGCTCCTGCACCGCCTCCGCGCCGAAAAGTCGGATCACGAAATCGATCTCGTCCAGCGCGCCTGTGACATCACAGCGAAGGGTTTCGGACGGCTTCTCCGATTTGTGAAGCCGGGAGTGATGGAATACGAGATCGAAGCCGAGCTACTCCACGAATTCATCCGTCACGGTTCGCGCGGTTTCGCCTACCAGCCCATCATCGCCTCCGGGAAAAACGCCTGCGTCCTCCACTACGTCGTGAACGACCAGCCCTGTCAGGGCGGCGATCTCCTCCTCCTCGATGTTGCGGCGGAATATGCGAACTACAATTCCGATCTCACTCGAACGATCCCGGTGAACGGGAAGTTCACCCCGCGCCAACGCGCCGTCTACGACGCGGTCCACCGCATCCTGCGCCTCTGCATCGACGAGCTCATTGTGCCAGGCAAACCCCTCAGGGACGTCTACCACAAGGAAGTCGCCCGGGCCACCGAGGAAGAGCTGATCGCCCTCGGCCTGCTCGATCCCCAGGTCGTCGCCGAGGAGCGCACGCAGGCGGATCTGCCCGAGGAAAAACGCGCCTATCGCAAATACTTCATGCACGGTGTCTCGCACAGCCTCGGCCTCGACGTTCACGATGTGACCCCGGCGGAGAATGTCTTCGTCGAGAACATGATCGTGACGGTGGAACCCGGCATCTACCTTCCCGGGGAGGGTTTCGGCGTCCGTCTAGAAAATGACATCGTCGTGAGAGCCGGCGGCAACGTCGATCTGATGGCTCATATCCCCATCGACGCCGACGAGATCGAGTCGCTCATGGCGTGAAGTTTGACATTGCCTGGTGCAAGACGAGGCCGTGCGCGATCGATTCCTCGGCCGCATCCACGGAGAATACGATCGCGCGCGCACCCTGCTGGGACGCCTCTTCACCCGCCCCGTCGCGGTGCGCCGTCCACGCTTCGCGAAGACTCTGGCCCTTCGGGAAGCACCGCTCCGAGTCCTCCATCACCAACAGGTCGAGCTGCTCCGAAAGTGGCGGGAAACCGGCGGCGACCTGCCCCGCGATCTCGTCTTTTCCATCAGCGCGATCGCGAGCGGACTGAGAAATACGGGGTAAACTGCTCAGGATAGCCGATTTAAAGTGCCCTCAGCAAGGCGGCCCCCGGCACCCCGTTCTCGAGGCCGCTGCCATTTTGGCGAGTCGAAGCCCTGTCCCCGGTGTTTGCAGACCCTTGGAAATTCCCGCAAACCCCTTCAATCCCCCCATGCGTCCGATTTGGTTCTCCCTCGCCCTGGCACTTGGCTTCGCGGCCACGCCCCCACTGCGCGCCGAGCTCTCACTGCCCTCATTTTTCAGCGACGGGATGGTGCTTCAGCGCGAGCGCGACGCCGCGATCTGGGGAAAGGCGGATGCCGGAGCCGAGTTGACGGTTTCCTTCAAGGGTCAAACCGCCACCACGATAGCCGGTGACGACGGCAGGTGGCGCGCTGTGATTCCGACCGGAGCGGCCGACGCAACCGGTGCCGAACTCTCGGTGAAGTCCGGCGACCGAACCCTCGCCATCGCCGACGTCCTCGTGGGCGAAGTGTGGTTTGCCTCGGGCCAATCAAACATGGTTTTCACGATGGACCGGACCGAGGCCTACGCCGATCTCGTGAAGGCGACAAACCTGCCCGGCCTGCGCTTTTTCAATGCGCCAACCGTCACCGCGATCGAGCCGCAGGAGGACATCACCGGCACCTGGATTGCCGCCACGCCCGAGACGGTGCCGGGCTGCTCGGCGGTGGCCTTTTTCTTCGCCCGCAAACTGCATCTCGATCTCGGCATTCCCATCGGAGTGATCAAGTCGGCTTGGGGTGGAAAACCGGTCGAGACCTTCACGAGCCGCGAGGCCCTCAACACCCTGCCGGGAACGAAAGCGCTCGTCGACACCCTCCTCGCCGAGGACAGGGTTTACGATCCAGCGGCGGCAACGGCAGCCTACGAGAAACGCTTCGCGGATTGGCAGGAGGCGATGAAAGCCTCGAAGGGAAAACCCGAAGCGGAACGCCGCCGCCTCGGTAAAAAACCGACCGCCCCGAAACGCCCCCTCGATACCGAAGGCCGTCCGGGAGTGCTTTACAATGCCATGATCCATCCCTTCATCGGCTACACGATGCGCGGCGCGATCTGGTATCAGGGCGAAGGCAATGCCAGGGCCGGTGCCGTGCCCTACGATCAAACCCTGCCGCTGATGATCGGCGACTGGCGGGGACGGTGGGAGGACGAGTTTTCTTTCTACTTCGTGCAACTTGCGAACTTCCGAGCACCGTCGACCGCGCCCGGCACGCCCGATCCCTGGGCCTTGTTGCAAGACCGCATGCGACTCGTCCTTGCCACGACGCCAAAGACGGGCATGGCCATCATCAACGACACCGGGGAGGTCGATGACATCCATCCCGGGAACAAGAAGGATCCCGGCGAGCGCCTTGCCCTCTGGGCTCTCGCGAAGGACTACGGGAAGGATCTTGTCGCCTATTCCGGCCCGCTCTACCGCGGCGCCGAGGTGAAGGAGGGAGCGATCCGCGTCACCTTCGACCAAGCGGGCAAGGGCCTGAAGTCGCGCGACGGAGGAGACCTGCAACGTTTTGAAATCGCCGGACAAGACCAGGTGTGGCATTGGGCGGACGCGAAGATCGATGGCCCGGACGCCGTGCTCGTGAGCAGTGCCACCGTCGCCAAACCCGTCGCAGTCCGCTACGCCTGGGCCTCGAATCCCGAGGGAGCCAACCTCGTCAACAGCGAGGGTCTCCCCACGTCCGTCTTCCGCAACGACGACTGGAAAGACGCCGAATCCGTGCCGGTCGATCCCGCCGCCGAAGCCGCCGCCTCCCGCCGGGCCCTGGGCGTGAAAATCCGCGAACTCGCCGCCAAACGCGATGCCTTCGAGCGAGGCAGTGACGATTGGCGGAAGATCGCCGAAGAAATGAAGCCGCTCCTGGAGCAGCTCAAGGCCACCAATCCGAAGCCGTAATCTCCACCGCATGACCGGGAGTCGGCTCCGGTGCTCAAGGCATCAACATGGCGCGGCCGCGGTAAACGCCTTTTTCGAAGGACCAGACGACGAAGTAGCCTCCGGCGCCGTCGCTGTTTGCCATCATGAGAAGCGCTTGCTCGGACGGATCCCCGGGAGTCAGCAGCACGAGGGTCGAGAGGTTGGGATTGTAGAGATTCTCCGTTGCCTCCGCCGGTAGCTCCACCGACTTGCCGTCGATTGAAACGGCGAGGACGAGGTCGAAGTCCGGTTCTCCGCCGTCCTCGCCCCAGGGGATTTTTCCATCGACCCGCACCATGCCGTTGGGATCCTTCGTGATCTCGTGCTCGGCTGCGACGAAGGCAGGCCCCTTCACCGTCGCCTCGAAGCGTTGGTGGCGAAGGCGGCCCGAGTCACCCTCGGGTCCGGAGGCTTTCCAGTCGTTCACCGGTCTGAGGCGGCTGCCGTGCATGTAGCGGTCGGACGTGTCGTCTTCCGTGTCGAGAAAGACCCGATGAAATCCGGCTTCCGGCTCGGGATCGACGAAGACGGGAGCTCCCGAGAGGACTTTGCCCGCGATTTTCGATTCCAGGCTCGGGGCCGTGCGCAGGTTGGTGTTTCCGTCAGGGTCCTTGACGATTTTCAGGGAACTCAGAATGCTCTCCTCGACGAGGGGAGAACGGGTCGTCTGGGCACTGGCGATGCCGGCGACGAACAGGAGCGGAAGGAGGCGGGGAAGGAAGAGGCAGTTCGATTTCATGATCACAGGGTTGCGATGAAGACGGATCGGGTGAGGGAACGATTCAACTGGGTGGTGGATGGTTTATCCCGCCACAAGCCGTCCTTCGCGCAACCTCCCGGGCCGACCAGGGTTCAAGGCATCCGTCACGACCATGAGAATCCTCTTCCCGCTCCTGCTGATACTCGGACTCACTGCCTCGGTCGCCGCCGCCCCGGCGCGTCCGAACCTCCTCTTTCTCCTCAGCGACGATCACAGCTACCCCTATCTGAGCACCTACGGCGATCCGAACGTGGAGACGCCGGTGCTCGACCGACTCGCGGCCGAGGGGATGAAGTTCCACCGCTTCTTCACCGGCGCGCCGCAGTGTGTCCCCTCCCGCGCCTGTTACATGACCGGCCGCTCCCCCGTCGCCGCGCGCATGACCCGTTTCTCCGCGCCCCTGCCAACGGATGAGATCACCCTGCCCGAACTACTCCGGGAAAAAGGCGGCTACCACACCGGTATCTGCGGCCGCAGTTTTCACCTCGACGGTGCCACCAAGATCGGTGCCGCCGCCGCGCGCGTCTTCGACGAGCACGACCTGAAGACCTTCGCTGACCGCGTCGATTTCCTGAACGCCTGCCCGGATCCCGAAGTCGCGGGGCAGGTGGCGAAGTTTCTCGACGAGCGCCCGCAGGAAAAACCCTTCTTCCTGTGGGCAAACTTCAGCGATCCCCACCATGCGTGGAACGCCCCCGCCGAATTTCGTCCTGACCCAGCGAGCCTGAAGCTACCCGCCCATTGGCCCGACCTACCCGGGGTCCGCGAGCAGCTTGCCGATTACTTCGCCGAAATCAACCGCGTCGACCGCACCGTCGGCGAGGTCCTGACCGAACTCGAAAAACGCGGACTGGTGGACAATACCCTGATCGTCTTCGCCGGCGACAACGGCGCTGCCCTGCCCCATGGCAAGGGTTCGCTCTACGATCCGGGATCGAACGTGCCCTTCGTGGTGCGTTGGCCCGGTGTGGTGAAGCCCGGTGGCGAATCGCATGTCCTCGTCAGCGGGGAAGACTTCGCGCCCACCCTGCTCAATGCCGCCGGAATCGAAGCCGGGCCGAAAATGAGCGGGATCAGCATCGTTCCCCTGCTCAAGGGCGAGGCGTTCACTCCGCGGAAACACCTCTTCGTCGAGCGCGGTCCCCACGGCTCCGCTCCCGTGACCGCGAACATGTCCAGCTCCGGCTACGATCTCGGCCGCGCCGTGCGGAGCGACCGCTACAAGCTGATCTACAACTGCACTCCCTGGATTCCCTATTCGCCTGTGGATTCCGCGGGCGGCGCAGGCTGGACCCAGATGCAGGCTGCCCATGCCGCGGGCACGCTTGCCCCCGGAGTGAGCACGACCTATTTCACGATGCCCCGGCCCGTTTACGAGCTGTATGATCTCGAGGCCGATCCCTCCGAGTTGGACAATCTCAGCGGCAAAGCGGAGTTCACGAAAGTAGAGAAGGAACTGCGTGAAGCCCTCGCCGAAAAGATGATTCTCGACTGGGACTACCTGCCCCTGCCCGATCTGATGGAGGGAGGACCGAAAGGCGGCCAAAAGGGCGGGAAGGGCAAAGGGAAGGGGGAGCGGTGACCCTGGATGAATCACCTTGAGGAGGGTGTCAAACCCGGAGTATCACGTGGGACTGGCGTCCCGCCGGTCCGAGACCGGCGGGACGCCAGTCTCACGTGGACGCCTCCCATTCCCCTATACAAGCCATTGCGACCGGGCCCGGTTTCGGGCTCAATAGGGAAAGTCCCATGCATCCGGTTTCCCTCGCCCGCGCCTTCTTCCTGCTCTCCCTCTCCGGCCTTTCCCTCAGGGCCGCGGAGCCGCCCCTGCCCGACAAGGTTGAATTCAACCGCGACATCCGTCCCATCCTCTCGGACAACTGCTTCTACTGCCATGGCAACGACCCGAGCCACCGCGAAGGAAAGTTGCGTCTCGACCTCCGCGACGAGGCCCTCGCGAGGGAGGCCTTCGTTCCCAAGAAACCGAAGGAAAGCGAACTCGTCTTCCGCATCCTCAGCGAGGACGAAGACGAACTGATGCCGCCACCCGACTCGCACAAGAAGCTGACCCGGCGCCAGAAGGATCTCCTCACGAAATGGATCGAGCAGGGAGCCGAATACCAGCAGCACTGGTCCTATGAAAAACCGGTCAAGGCGGAGGTTCCCGCGGGGATCAACGGCGTCGATCACCTCGTGCGGCAGCGACTCTCCTCGATCGGCCTCAAGCCCTCGACGGAGGCCGACAAACGCACCCTCATCCGCCGCCTCTACGCCGACCTCATCGGTTTGCCGCCGACGCCGGACGACGTCGCCGCCTTTGTCGCGGATCCGTCGCCCGATGCCTACGCGAAGCGGGTCGAGGAGCTCCTGACCAATCCACACTATGGGGAGCGCATGGCGATCGGCTGGCTCGACGTGGTGCGCTTCGCCGACACGATCGGCTACCACAGCGACAACCCGCGCAACGTCTGGCCCTACCGCGACTGGGTCATCGCATCGTTCAACGCCAACAAACCCTTCGACCGTTTCACGATCGAGCAGCTCGCCGGTGACCTCCTTCCCGATGCGACGCAGGAGACGCGCGTGGGATCGGCATTCAACCGTCTTTTGCTGAGCACTGAAGAGGGTGGAGCCCAGGCCAAGGACTACGAACAGCGCATGCTGACCGACCGCGTCCGCGCCGTCGGGGCCGCGTGGATGGGCCAGACCACGGGCTGCGCGCAATGCCACGACCACAAATTCGATCC
>Ga0172376_10001590_pt1 | contig 28878 bp, 20 predicted proteins | sample Lak35m_FD_121114 | JGI IMG/M metagenome (GOLD analysis project Ga0172376, IMG submission 121114) | Freshwater microbial communities from Kabuno Bay, South-Kivu, Congo - kab_092012_35m | ecosystem: Environmental > Aquatic > Freshwater > Lake | place: Democratic Republic of the Congo: South-Kivu...
TATGTGTCGGTGCTGGATTACATGTCATCCTTTTACAACGCACTGGCGAGGGGCACCGATATCGCCCAAGACGAGGACATTCAAGGGGGTGGACAGGCTCCCTCGGGGGGAGGTGGCGGCGGCGATAACGGCGCTGAGTTCGCCTCGTTCGACCGCTCTTCCAGCTCCTCGAGTTCGGGATTTGGCGGAGGCGCGGTGGCCCGCGACCTGCTCGGAAATCCCGACGACGTGGGCACCCCTGTCTCCTACACGATCGGCAACACCCTCTTGATCGGCGATCCCCAGGCCAACAGCCTCGTCGTCTCGGGATCTCCCGAAAACATCACGGTGATCGAGCGGCTCATCGACCAGATCGACGTCCAGCCGAGACAGGTCTACCTGTCGACGGTGATCGGCCAGCTGACCATCGGCGACGATCTCGACTACTCCCTCAACGCCCTGCAGACCTTGGCGACCTTGCAGACGCCGAGCGGCAACCTCCTCTCCGGAGCGGCCTCCTTCTTCAACGGGAGAGATCTGATCCCGGATGTCTCAGGCCTCGACGACCGGAGAGGGTTTTCGAATGGCTTTGGAGGGCTCTCCCTCTACGGCAAGTTTGATTGGGGCGCGGACGGTGCCGGAGTCAACGGAATGCTCAGGGTCTTTGCCCGCGAGTCCAACTTCAAGATCCTCTCGAGACCGAGCATCTACGCTCAGAACAATGTGAAGGCGACGATTTCCTCCGGTCAGCGCATCGCCATCCCGACTTCCACCCTGACCAGCGGAGTCGGGTTCGACAACGGCCTCGGCGGGGCCATCACCTCGAACATCGAGTTCCGCGATGTGGTGCTGAAGCTCGAAGTGATCCCGCTGATCAATTCGGACAACCAAGTCACCTTGAAGATCGCCCAGGTGAACGACAACGTCATCGGCAGCCAGTCCATCTCTGGAAACGAAATCCCCACCCTGAGCACCCAGGAGCTGATCACGACGGTGACGATCGATGGCGGCGAGACGGTGGTGTTGGGCGGTTTGATCACCGAGCGGGCGGACGAGTCGGTGACGGGTTTGCCCGGGATCCGCCGGATCCCGCTGCTCGGCAAGATGCTCGGATCGACGGATAAATCGACCTCTCGCGAGGAGATGTTGATCTTCATCCAGCCTCATATCATCGACGGCACCAATCACCGCTCCCCCACCGACTTGGAACGCGGGCGAAGCGACATCTTGGACAAGACCCTCGCCTTCGCCGAACCCACCCCGGAAACGCTGCGTGCCGAACCCGTGAAGCCAGAACCGCAAAAGCGATTCTTCAACTTCCGGATGAATTCCCAGAAGTAGGCCTCAAGGAAAGGGGATCGGTGAAGCCTTCGTTTGCCCTGGAGCCCTCTCTCCCGAACCCGGCGAGCGCTGCGAAAAGACGGGCGCGTTTCGAGTCGGTCCTCGCTCTCCGGTCGGCATCTGTCTCGCGTGACCTTGATGCGCGGGTCCCCCGACGCAGGCGGATTTCCGCGGTGGGAGAGGGCGGGTGCCACCGAGGCTCGAAGCCTTCCAGTGGACTTGCGCCGGCTTGTCGGTAGACCGTCTCGACTCTCGACTCGATGCCCTCGCGAGCGCTTCTCGAGGACTGGAAAGGATCCTTTGCAAGGTCTTCTGAAACCGCGGCGACGCTGCCGGAAACGGGGAAGCGCCCATGCTTCGTGGGGAGGCGCCGGATCCGTTCACCAACGCGACAGGCCCCGGACCTTCCAACAACGACGCCTTACCCAGTCGGCCGCACAAAGTCCTGGAAGAAAAGCGTCGGCTCACCCAACGCAGAATGGCGTGAGCGCTTCGAAGCGTCGTTCCACGAACGCCCCAGAGGCTCACGCCATTTCGTTTTTCTTTGGCGCAAAGAGGCGGCGGGCCTGCGAACAGGACCGCCGCCGGTTCACATTTCTCACCTGAGAGGACGGACGTCGAACAACGCCGTGCTCAGCACCTCACGGGTGGACGTGCTGATCGCCTGCATCTCGATGTGGGTGAGATTCGGCATGCCCGCGGTGCCGCGGCCACGGACTCTCGCGGAGTAGGTCCCCGTACTGTTCGCTGGATCGATCGCCAGCGGGATATTGATGGAGCGGCGAGTCTGGGCACCCGAGGGGAGCGTCTCGATCATGACGGCGGCGAGACGGACTCCGGTCGGCTTGTCCACGGCACCGCGCCAGCGGACTTCCGTCGCGTTGGCATCGCGGAAGGTGAAGCGGTCCGCAGTGATGTGGATGGGGGCGTTCGGGTCGGTGAACGTAGTTTCGACTTCCTGCACGAACATCACGTGCTCGCTGACCATGTGCCCGATCATGACGAGATCAGTTTGGCCCTCGACAACTTGGCGGAAGAACTCTTCGCGCGGGATCACCGCATTGGTGAGTCCGAGGACATCGGACCCGAAGCGGGGATCCTGGTTGAAGATGAGGAGAAGGTCGCCGATGACGAACGAGTCCGGACGGGTGCCTTCACCGCGCGCGACCGAGGTCACGATGCCGCCGGCAACGTTCTCGGAAAGCTCGATGACGACCTCGACATCGGGCACGTAATATTCGTTCCCCTCGGAATCGACGTAGACATGTCCGGCCGACTTCAGAGTGCCGCCGGAACTCGCGGGATAAACCCAGCTCGCCGGGTCTTGACCTCGGAGACCTGCGCGAGCGAGGAAGTCCGCGGGGAGCGCATCGGCGTTGGCTTCGTAGCACTGCTGCACGATTTGGAAGTAGTTCTGCTCGATCGCTGCCTGGGCCACGTTATCGCGCAGCAGACCGGGGGCATCCGCAGCGCTGCGACGGCCTTCCAGCGAGCTGAAGATCGAACGGGCGGCACCGAGACGGCGAGGGCCGAGATTCTCGCCGACCGCCGTGAGGTCGACGTCGCGGACGATGGCATTGGCATCGACCAGACGGTCGAAGTCTGCCGCACCGATCCCGGTCAGTGCCTCACCGTCCTGGCCAAGCACGGACGATCCGCTGATCAGGAGCGGCTCTCCGTTCACCGTGGCAGGAATCGTGACCTTCTTGCCGGTCACCACGATGCCCTGATTGGCGAGGTCGAGGTTCCAGATCGGTCCTTCCGTGAAGAAAAGCGATTCCGGGACTTTCTTGGTGAGGACGCGGCCGTCGAGCATGACGGCAGTTTGCGCCGAGGCGATTGAACAAAGCGCCGCCAGCGCGGCGCCGAGGCCCCAGGAAAGACCGGGGCGGTATTGATTGATTGCGTTTCTGTTAGGTTTCATTCTCGGTATGGATTATTGCGTTTTGGTTTCTGGATTTCGGGCCAACCCTGGGGAGGGCGGGCTTTTCGAAAAGGGAGACGGTCGGACCGGGCATCAGGCCCCGAGTCCTCAGGAGACCTCGGTGCGGAGTTTCCTAGGCTGAGAAGATCGACATTTTTCAGGAGGAAAGGCCCCGATGGTCCCGTCACCAGCGGTTCCGAGGCGCGGTCTTGGAAGGTTTTTCGTTCAAGTTCTTACTTTCGTCGTCGAGCCACTCCTCGGCCTCCTCCTCCTCGATCAGTTCCAGTTCGCTATCTGGTTCCTCCGCCTCCATTCCCTCATTTGGGGCGGCTGAGGTCGGTTTCGGAGTCCCGGCCGCTCCATCGCGATCCGCTTTCACCGGGGAGGGAGGGGAAGGGGGCGCAGTCAGGTCGAATTGCAGGACAAAGGTGTTCGCCCCGGATCGGAGGCTCACCGAATGCATCGCCGCCTGATCTCCCAGGGTGATTTTCGTGACTTCGAGTCCGCCCACCGGCTGGTTCAACGGAAGCTCGTGGAGCGTTCCCGACCTGTCCTCGAGATAGACATACTGAGTCCCCTGGACTTCGGCAATCCCCCTGAGGGTAAACCCACTGACCGCGGGCGCCACCGCCGGGGCAGGGGCGATTTTCGGGGGTTCTGCCTTCACCGGGACATTGAAAACCTGCGTGGACCACAATTTTTTGTAGCGCTCCACGCCATAGGGTTCGGCGATCCTGGGGTGCTCCTCACCGTCGGTGCCCGAACTGGCGATCAATCCCTCTGGAAGCGACCAAGCCATCCCCAAAAAAACCAATGCCACCCGGGTCGCTGAGGTCTGTGCTTCAGGAAAAATGGAAAGGAGGAGATTCATGAGCGGGGTTATTGCGAAGAATACCGAAGTCACCGGATCGTTTCGAGAAGTAGACTGATTTCGAAAATTGTGAGCAGATCTAAGAATTTCAAAAAAGACGGTTACGACAGAAAACGATAAATCACTCTAACTCGAATTCAATCTCTTTTTTATGGAAAACATGGTTTTTTTATCTGTTAGACTGATTCGCGACCTTAGAAATCGTGATAACCATTATATTTTCCAAAGACTTGCAAAGCCCCGCGGACCCTTGCTGAGGTCCCCCTTCTTTGGAGAATGGACACGGCAACCGAGACGGGGAATCAGTTCCCCATTCCGACCTTCTCTCCCTCGAGCGACTTCCGAAGCGCCTCCATTCCGTAGCGGTAACGGGAGGCGGCGGTATTGGGGGAGATGTCGAGGGTCTTCCCGATCTGGTCGAAGGTAAGCTCCCCCCAAATCTTCAACGTGATCACCTCCCGGAATTTCTCCGGCACTTTGGAGAGGGCCACCTGCAAGGCGCGGCTTGTGTCATCCTCGGGTAGCTCGAACCAGGCGACCAACTCGCCCCGCTCGAGGGCGGATTCCTCCTCGCGCCGTTTGCGGCGCCCGTTGCTGCGACCCAGATCAATGGCACAGCGCCGGATGTTCGTGTAGGCCAGGCTGACGACCTGTTGGTCGGGAGCGCCTCGGTGGATTTTCCACGTGCGCACGAGGGCCGCTTGGAGGACATCCTCGGCGTCCGCCTCACACCGGGTCTGCTGCCGGGCGAAAAGCATCAATCGGGCACCGTTACGGTCCAACCATTCGCGCCACTCCTGTGAGAATCGCTGCATGTCTCGTAATGACGCACACGACGAAGGGAACGTTCAAAAAATCTTTGGACCAGGACACGGGATTTTGAACCGCCCGAAGCGGTCGAATCATTCCCTGCGGAACGTGAGCCCGGGATCACCCTCGGGGCTGCCGGCGAGGAGAAAGTGTAGCGAACCGTCGTCGTTCAGGGAGATGTCGCCGACCATCTGCACGTCCGTGGCCGCGAGGACGAGGAGACCATCTTCGTCGACCGACCATTCCCCGCCCAAGACCTCGCCGGTGGCTCCCTCGTAGTCCCACGTGAAAGTGCCTATCGCGGTGAGCGAAAGAGTGATGGACTTGTCTTCGGCCGACTTGGCCTTCCAGATGCCGTGCAGGGACTCGACCGTGATGGAGGCTTTGTCTGCCTCCATCGGTATCGCTTCCTCCCCATTTTCGGGAGCGGTGTCCGGAGCCGAATCCGCGAGGAGGGCCTTTAACTGGCTCGCGACGGTATCGCGGGGCTGCAAGGTCGAGACACGATCAAACATCGCGTAGGCCTCTTCGAGGTTCTCCCCGACCAGGTAATGGTAGCCGAGCAGGAAATGGGGCTCGGGCGCATCAGGATTCGCCAAGACATAATCTTCGAGCTTGCGAAGCTGCCCGGTGTAGCGGTCCGCCTCGGCGTAAAATCCGATCATCGTTTCCCAGTCCCAGCCGGGTCCCGAGGCGAGCACGGAATGGAGCACCCCGGCAGAGTCGCCAAAGCGGCCCAGCGCGAAGAGCGTCAGCGAGCGAAACTCGTGCAGGACCGAGTCGCCTGGGGTCTGCGCAATCGCTTCATCAACGGCACCGGAAGCCGAGACGTAGTCACCCACGCGGAAAGCGGCGCGAGCCCGGTCCATCACCGCGGTGGCTTTTTCGGCCGCCGTGTCAGCGATCTCCGCGGTCGCGGGCTCTGTTTTGGAGGCGACCACGGTGATGGGCTCGACGTAGCGGATCACGGTCGTCGAGGTGTGCACCGGAGGCGCGACGTAGGGATTGTGATAGGAGTAGTAGCCCGTGTCGTAGGCGAGGCGTCCGAGAGTCCAGCTGGCCAAGCCCCAGGGCACGAACGTGGCCGGCGTGGAATAGTAGGTGCCGTAGCCGGGAGGGTAATAGAGCGAGGGACGGCGGTAATAGGCGTAGCGACTCGTCCACCCTCGATCCCAATCGTAGTCCCAGCATCCGTTGTGCCAAGAGTAGTGGTAACGCGCTCCCCACCAAGGGCGATGCCCCCAGACCGAGGGGCGGTAGGCGTAGTTCACCGAATGGCAAAAGTTGGGACTCACCCAATCGGAGTGATGCGGCTCATAGGAAGCGTAACGCCAGACTCCGTAGCCTCCGCCACCCGCAGAGCTTCCGCCACGGTGGTTGCCCGTTCCAGCGCCACCGGCGGATCTCGGCTCGACCTCGTCCGCGTTGTAAATGCCGATGCGAGAATGGAGGTTGGAGGTGCCACGACTCGCCAAGGTCGCAATGCGGGAAGGACGGGACGCCTCTCTTTTTTGATCGCCACCTTTTCCACCTTTTCCAGAGTTACCGCCGTTTCCACTGTTTCCACCGCTGTCTTGGTCGCCTCTCCCCCCACCGCCCTTGGCCTCCCCGGACCGGTTGTCGTTGCCGACTCCGTTGCCGATGCGGGGACCCACGACCTTGTCGTCGGCATTCCCCGGGCTCGCCGCGCGGACATTGCCACCCTGCAGCGCGACCGGACGGGAACTGCGGACGTTGCGGTGGTCGGGGTTTTTGGATTGATCGCCGCCACCGCCATCGGGCTTTTTGGCAACCTGTGGTGCCGGTTTGGGTGCCGGTTTGACCGAGGGTCGCGAAACGGGAGACGGCACCGAATCTCGAGCACCCATCGAGGATCCGCGGGTCGCGACCGAGGGGAGCGTTTTGGCAGCCACCTTTTGATCCGGCTTCACGGACGGTTTGGGGGACGGTTTGGGAACGGGTTTCGGAGCCACTGTGAATCCCCGCGAAATCACCGTTGGAGTCGTTTTCGGCGGGGCGGGCTTGGAGACATTCGGGCGCTGGGCCGACCCACTCCGCTGCTGATTTCCACCGGAATTGCCACGGGAAACCTGCGGGGAAGAGACGCCCGATCGGCTCACTGAACTCGCCGAAGAGGGCCGCTGGCTGACGCCCGGGCTTTTCACGACCGGGCGGGGCTCCACGCCGCGGGATACCGTCGGACGCGATGGCGCCGCGAAGCGGGGCGCGCTGGGCCGCGAAGCGGTTGGCCGCGGCACGACCGCGCGGGATAGCGACGAACTTCGGTTGGCGTTACCGCCGCCACGATTTGGATTCTGGTTCTCCTGCCGATCCTGCCGATCCTGTCCACCGCGCCCCAGCGCCTCGATCGGGAGAGGTCCGGAAGGGAAAAGAAGCAATGCCGCCGCCGCGGCGGCGACCCGGGAGGGACGATTTTTCATGTTTCGCAAAGGGGTCGAGAGGAGACAGGTCCACTCGCCTATTCAAAGGAGACGCGGGTGACCGTCTAATCATGCAAAAAAGTTTCAAAAATGTCTCACAAGCCCAAGAATCCGACCTGTCACCGTTCCAGATGCCCCGGCCACGAGGGATCGCTCGCCAAATCGATTCAGTCGGGTTACTCTCGAGCTTCCATGGAAGGCACGCATTCCGAAGACGAGCGGTTCATGCGCGAGGCTCTCGCCGAAGGGGCGAAGGGGCTCGGCAAGACGAGTCCGAATCCCCCGGTAGGAGCCATCGTGGTGCGCGGGGGAGAGGTCATCGGCCGTGGCTGGCACGAGCGCGCCGGCGAAGCCCACGCCGAGCGGAACGCGCTTGCCGAGGTGGTTCGCCTCCACGGAGCGACCGCCGCACGCGGGGCGACGCTCTACGTGACGCTCGAGCCTTGCTCGTCCCACGGGCGCACGCCACCCTGCACGGAGGCCATCCTCGCCTCGGGTGTCACCCGAGTCGTCGTTTCGGCAACCGATCCGAATCCTGCCCACGCCGGAGCCGGCCTCGACTTGCTCGAGGCCACCGGGGTCGAAGTCACCCGGGGCGTCCTCGAAACCGAGGGTCGCGATCTCATCCGCTTTTTTGCCCGTCACATCACCTCCGGGCGCCCGTGGGTCATCGCGAAGACGGCGGTGACACTCGATGGGCACTCCACTCTGCCGGACGGCATGGGGCCATGGATCTCGAACGAAGCCGCGCGCGAGGACGTGCAAGCCTGGCGACGCCAGTGCGACGCCATCCTCGTCGGGGGCGAAACCTTCCGCCGCGACAATCCCGCCCTGACGTTGAGGGGAACCTGGGCCGAAGACCGGCCGCAACCTTGGCGCGTCATCCTCACCTCGGACCCGGATCTGCCGATGACGCACCAGATGTTCAACGACCCCCATCGCCATCGCACCCTCGTCCACCAGGGCCTGACCCTGACGGAGTCTCTTGCCCGTCTCGGCGAAATCGGGGTCTGCTCGGTGATGCTCGAATCAGGGGGGCGCCTTCTCACCCACGCCCTCACAGGGGGACTGGTCGACGAGGTGATCCTCTACCTCGCCCCCATACTCGGTGGGGACGGCAAACGCCTTCTCTCAGACGACGGGCTCTTCGCCAGGATCGAAACTCCCGAATTCTTCGCCATCGGCGACAACCTGCGGGTCCGCGGCCGGATCGCGAAACGGGACACCTGAGTCCCCTCGACGACCTTGATCGATCACCCGACCTGCCCGAAGCTCACGCCCTCACCCGATTTTGTTCCCCCAATGTCCCACCATCCCAAAGCCGCCCGCATCCAAGAAGCCTCGCTCCATTTTCTTCCCATCGCGATGCGCGTGCCATTGAAGTTCGGAGCTCAGGTGCTCGATTCGGTCACCTGCGCCCGCGTGCGGGTGGTGATCGAGGGAACGGACGGCAAAACTGCCGTTGGATGGGGGGAAACGCCTCTGGCGGTGGCCTGGGTCTGGCCTTCGCCGGTGCCCTACGAGGAGCGCCTCACCGCCCTGATGGAGTTCACCCTGGCCATCTCCAAACACCTCCCGGGATGGGGGGCGGTGGGGCATGCCTTCGAACTGGGCCATGACTTCATCGAACACGAACTCCAGAGCCTGCAGGATACCTTCAACGCGAATCGGGCTCCCGAGGCCCATTTGCCGCACCTCGCCGCGCTGGTTTGTTTTTCGCTGTTCGACCTCGCCGTCCACGATGCCTTCGGCAAGCTCCACGATCGCCCCGTCTACGAGACCTACGGTCCCGATTTCCTCCCACGGGACCTCGCCGATTTCCTCGATCCAGTGGAGGGGGGCCCTTCCTTCCACGGTCTTTACCCTTCCGACTTTCTTGTGAAGAAGGCACCGAAAACGCTCCCGGTGTGGCATCTTGTCGGCGGTCTGGACGCGATCGATGCGGCGGACCTCACCGGCAATGAACCGGACGACGGATACCCAGTGTTGCTCCGCGACTGGATCCGCGAAGACGGTCTCGACTGCCTCAAGATCAAATTGCGCGGCAACGACGCCGCCTGGGACTACGACCGCATGGTGAAGATCGGCTCGATCTCGCGCGAGACCGGCGTCACGTGGCTGACCGCCGATTTCAATTGCACCGTCACCGAGCCAGCATACGTCAACGAGATCCTCGACCGGCTCAAGAGCGACGATCCAGTGACCTACCAGAAGCTCCTCTACGTCGAGCAGCCCTTTCCCTATGATCTCGAGGCGAACCGCATCGACGTGCGCAGCGTCAGCGCGCGCAAGCCGCTCTTCATGGATGAAAGCGCCCACGATTGGCGGTATGTCAGGCTAGGCCGCGAGCTCGGTTGGAGTGGCGTGGCCTTGAAGACCTGCAAGACCCAAACCGGCGCCCTCCTCAGCCTCTGCTGGGCAAAGGCCCACGGGATGACCCTGATGGTGCAAGACCTCACCAACCCCATGCTCGCTCAGATCCCGCATTTCCTCCTCGCGGCCCACTCCGGCACGATCATGGGCGTCGAATCGAACGGCATGCAATTCTACCCCGAGGCGAGCGCACCCGAGCGCAAAATCCACCCCGGCCTTTATCAGAGGAAGGCGGGGGTGCTGGACGGCTCGACCCTGTCGGGCCCGGGCTTCGGGTATCGAGTGGAGGAGATCGCGCGGGAATTGCCTGAAGCGGTTGGGTGAAGCAAACTGGCACGCACTCCTCCACGCCGGCGCTTTCCGGCACCCAAACTTCGAAACCAAAACCCTTTCCATGAACAAAATCCTGCCTCTCTTCCCGCTCTCTTGCCTCGCGATCTCGCTCACGTTCGCCCAGCAGCCCGCCACCCCCCATCCCTCCCTTCTTGCCGAGATCCCCGCAGCCATGGAGGCGGAAATCGCGGCGCATCACACCGCCGGGGCGGTGGCCCTGGTGATGGTGGATGGCAAGGTGATCCACCGCAGCGCCACCGGTATGGCCGATCGGGAAAAATCGATCGCAATGACTGAAAACCATCTCTTCTGGATCGCCTCGATGACGAAGTCGATCAGTGTCACGGCCATCATGACCCTCGTGGACGAGGGCAAACTCTCGCTCGACGAACCAGCCTCCAAGTGGTTACCGGCTTTGGGTGAGGTGAAGACGCGGGATGGCTCCGCCCCCTCGCGGCCGATCACGCTGCGTGATTTGATGTCCCACACTTCGGGTCTCGCCTTTCCGCCGCGCAAGGCCGACGACGGCGCCCAATCCCTCAAAGGTTACACTCTCGCCCTGGTCAAGGCCCCGCTCGCTTTCGAACCAGGGACGGACTACGAATATGGCTTCGGTATCACGGTGGCGGGTCGCATTGCCGAGATCGTCAGCGGTAAACCCTTCGACGTGTTTCTTCAGGAACGGCTCCTGGATCCACTCGGGATGGGGGACACGACCTTCCACCCCGACGATCGACTCCGCGCCCGAATTGCGAAGAGCTACAAGACGGCCGAAGAGGGCAACGGTCTCGTCGCGGCCTACAATCCCTTTGTCACCTCGGATGCCACAGTCCGGCGGATGACGGAACCTTCGGGTGGCCTTTTCTCGACCGCGGCCGACCTCGCGAAGTTTTACGAGATGGTCCGCAACCGGGGACTTCACCAAGGGAAACGCCTCGTCTCCGAAGCCTCCATCGCCGAAATGACGAAACCTCACACCGCCGGTGGTTCGCTGCAGACTTACGGCCTTGGTTGGCAATGCCAGGTGGCCGGAAAGGCGACCGCACCGGGATTCTCCGCGCCTTCTTTTGGTCATGGTGGCGCCTACGCGACCCATGGTTGGATCGACCCCGAACGGCGCCTGGTGGCGATCTTTCTCGTCCAGAACGTCCTCGTGAAGGATGGCGGAAAAGCAAGGCAGGCCTTTCACGAAAAGATCGCGCCTCTCCCGGGCCATTGATTTCGACCGCGTCACCGTTTACCCGTCGATTTCGCGTAAAACGCCCATGCCAGCCTCCGATTTCCTCCCGCCCACTTTCATCCTCGTCATGGGAGTCTCCGGATGCGGGAAGACAACGGTCGCGGAACGTGTCGCGGCGGAGATCGGCGGAATGTTTCTCGAGGGCGACGCCTTCCATCCCTTCGCGAACAAGGCCAAAATGGGTGCCGGCATCCCTCTGACGGATGAGGACCGCTGGCCCTGGTTCGATCTGCTGACTCACGCAGCCATGGCCGTGATTGAGACGGAGAGCTCTCCCGTGCTCGCCTGTTCGGCCCTGAAACAACGCTATCGCGATTACCTCTTTCAGGATATCGCGCGCCATCGCCTCGTGTATCTAAAGGGAAGCTACGAATTGATCAAAGCTCGCATGGATAGCCGCGAACATGAATACATGACTTCGACACTGTTGAAGAGCCAGTTCGATATTCTCGAAGAGCCGACAGAGGGACCCGATGTCCTGATTCTCCCGATCGAAGAGACTCCCGAGACGCTCGTTCGCCAGATCGTGGGCTGGCTGAAGCCAACCTGAGACGACCATGGGGCGCATCCTTTTCATCCGGGGTGGAGCCGTCGGAGACTTCATCCTGACGATGCCATCGCTGCGGTTGGTGCGCGAATCGTTGCCCGGCAACGAAATCGAAGTGCTCGGTTATCCCTCGATTGCCTCACTCGCGGTCGCGGCGCGTCTCGCTGACCGGGTGCGGCCTCTCGAAGATCCACGTCTCGCGACTTTTTTCGCCCCGGGAGCAACGCTCGATGAAGAATGGTGCGCCTACTTTGCCGGATTCGACGTGGTCGTGAGCTGCCTCTATGATCCCGACGGATTTTTTGCGGGCAACTTGCGGATTGCCGGGGTAAAAACGCTGATCACCTGCCCCTACCGGCCCGAAGAGACTTTTCCCCATGTCCCGGCAGCCATCCAATTCGCAAAACCGCTCGAATCGCTGGGCCTCTACCTCGAAGACGCGGGCCTTGATCTCGACTACGGCGTCGATCCCGGGCCTGAAAGTGCGGAGACAGGTCCCCTCGTGGCCCTGCATCCCGGTAGCGGTAGCGCGAAAAAGAACTGGAGCTTCGAAGCCTGGGTGCGGGTCCTCGACACACTTCACCGCGAAGGCCGGGTGGCCCGGTTCCTCATCACCAGCGGCGAAGCAGAGGAAGGGGTGATCGGGGCCTTCCTCACACAACTCAAAGCCTCGGAGGTGCCTCATGCGCACCTCGCCGGACGCTCCCTTGCCGAACTTGGTTCACTTTACCGACGGATCGAAGGTTTCCTCGGCCACGACAGCGGACTTTCGCATCTCGCTGCCAGTTCAGGAGCCAAGGGGCTCTTGCTTTTTGGTCCGACCGAACCCGGGATCTGGGCTCCCGTTTCTTCCCGGGTGAGGGTGGTGCGGTCGGAAAATCATACCCTCGGTGGCATCGACGAAGCGCTCGTGATGGAAGAGGTTCGAAAGTTATTCACCGCCTCTTAGAAGAGGATTTCTTTTTAAGGAAAAGTTTTCTCTTCTTCTAGTCGTGAATAACCGAGAACTTGCCTCACCAATGCTTGAAGGGAAACGGGTTACGATGAAAAACCAACGGCCAACAAGTCGGTTGCCATTCGTTGGGAAGTCCCCTTGATGACCGAATAAGACAACGTTCTTCAGAGTTCCTCAGAGTTCTTCACCGATTCTTCGCCCGTTTCTTTCTCCGCCCAGCGTTGTTCGCGCAGGGCTTGCGAGGCGGCCTGAAACTCTGCCTCTTTTTTACTGTTCCCCGAGCCTTGGCCAAGGTTCATTCCCTCCCAGTGGACTTCGGCGATGAAGGATTTAAGGTGATCGGGGCCCTCCTGCGCGACGATGCGATAAGTGGGGCTGGCGGGAGCAATCGCCTGGAGGCATTCCTGAAGCACGCCTTTCGGATTCATCTCTTCGGGTAACGAAAGGATTTCGTCGATGAGGCCGCCGAAATTTCGAAAGAGGAACCCCCGGGCTGCCTCGAGGCCACCATCGATGTAGACGGCTCCAGCGAGCGACTCGAAGGCGTCCGAGAGATTCGAAGGCCGGTTTCGGCCACCGCTGGCGAGTTCGCCCTTGCCGAGGAAAAGGTGGGAACCCAGTTCGAGCCTTTTCGCAAAAAGACAGAGAGCTTCCCGCGAGACGAGACGGCTGCGCAGTTTCGTGAGTCGACCCTCACCATCCCCCGGATAGCGGTGAAAGAGAGCTTCGGTCAGCACGAGTTGGATCACGGAATCGCCCAGGTATTCGAGCCGTTGGTTGTCGGGCAGCGAACGTTTTCTCTCGGAAGCGAGGCTGGGGTGCGTGAGGGCTTCCGAGAGAAGGTCGGGATTGACAAAGCGATAGCCGATCTTGGCCTCGATGGAATCCATGGACGGGAGGAGAGCGTCTTCCGCAAAGGAGGGGAGAAGGTGGGGTGGCTGACGGGGATCGAACCCGCGACAACCGGAATCACAATCCGGGGCTCTGCCACTGAGCTACAGCCACCATCTCGACGGACGGTCGGGAACCGATCCGAGCGGGGAGGGCAAGATTAGGCCAAAGCCTCCTGTTTTCCAACGGAAAATGAGGCGGCCTTGCAAATTCGGCCTTTCGCGGAAGGTTTTCCACTGTTTTCCACCAGTTATTCACATCGCTTCATACCCCTCGATTCTGATGCAACCCTCGGTCTCCCCCGACTGGCGACCCGTCGCCTTCAAAGAGTGGCAATTGATTTCCGACGCGATGGTATCGGGCGAACAGAGTGTGATCCTCAGGAAAGGCGGCATTTCTGAGGGAAAAGCGGGGTTCCAATGGATTCACGGTCAGTTTTTCCTGTTCCCGAGCCTCTTCCATGAGCAGCCCGCGCAGGTGACGCCCTTGTCTGACGGCTCCCTGAGATCCTTCGTGCCGCGCGAGGGAATGGCCGAGGATGATGTGGTTTTTTCCGTCTACATGGAAACCCTGGCGACGGGCCGCATCACCGACTGGGAAGAGGTGCTCCATCTCGCTCCCTACCACATCTGGCGGGAGCAAATCGTGCGCGAGCGTTTCGAATGGGGCGACGAGCCCGGTCTCTCGTGGGCCGTAGTCCGCGCTTGGGAGTTGCCGGAGCCTTGGATCCTGAAGGATCGCGCCACCTTTGGCGGGTGTCGCTCATGGTTTGGGTTGCCGTCCGACGAAGGGGGGGACTGGCGTGCCGGGCTCGCTGCGGCGCGTCAGATCACGCCACGGTGTGGGCTGCCCGATTGGCTTATTTAGGATTGGCAAAGGAGCCCGCTTGCGGTTTGATAGGGAGCGCCCGAACGTTCCGGTCGAATCCTTCTGTCTCCCCGCCATGTTACCCGAAGTCGAGAAACTCCTCCGCGTCCAGCACCACGACCAGAAGATCAAGGCGATCGACAAGGAACTCGCTGGCATTCCGGTGGAGGCGGCCGACATCCGCGATCGTCTCGTTTCCGACCAGCATGCCGTCGAGGCGGCCAAGCTCGAAATGCAGCACACGGAGGTGGCGATCAAGAATCTCGAGCTCGATGTCGCCACCCGACGCACTACCATCGGCAAGCTCAAGACGCAGCAGTTCGAGACGCGCAAAAACGAGGAATACCAGCGCATGGGCATCGAAATCGAGCGATATGGCAAGGAAATCGCCGGGCTCGAAGACCGCGAGATGGTCTTGATGGAAACGGCGGAGGCGCAGCGAAAGACCTTCGAAACGGCCCGGGCGAAGCTCGCTGAAAACGAGGCCTCGGTGACGGAGGAGCTCGAAGATCTTGCTGCCCTCGCCGCGAAACTCAAGGCCGATCGCGAAGCCGTTGTCACCGAGCGCGATCGTCTCGCCTCGGCCGTGCCGGAAGAGATCATCGAAAGCTACCACCGCCTTTTCAAATCGAAGAATGGCATGGCCGTCGTCGGGCTTGTCGACGAAGTTTGCCAGGGTTGCCACATGAAGGTGGTGAAATCGACGATGATCGACGTCAAGGCCGAGCAACGCCTCTCCCACTGTGAGAATTGCGGCCGCATCCTCTACTGGTGGACTGACGAGCGCGTCGGGAAGCACCGTGGCGACTACTGAGACCGGTCGGCGCGGCGCGGTCCAAGCTCCCCTCCTGATCCGATGTCGACCCTGCTCGAACAACTCATCCGCGAACAAGGCGACGAAGTGGCCGGACGCGTCGCCGAGCGTCTCGGAATCCCGCGCGACGAGGCTGCCAAAGCTCTGCCGACGGCGGCCGCGATTATTTTCAAACGCTTCGAGCCGGGCGCGCACGCCGAGGTCACGGCTTCCACGCTCGACGGTGTGCTGGCCGACACGGGGGAGCAAATCAGCGAGCGCGTCGGAGTCGGCCTCGGGATCGCGCCCGAGCAGGCCGCCCGGATCGTGCCGCTGCTGTTGCCGGTGATCCTGCGCTTTCTCGTCGGGCGCGTTCCTTGCGGCGGGACCGCCCTCATGCTCCTCACGAAGACGGTCGAGCGGCAAGGCTACGGCTCGCTCGACGAGGTCGCGATCCGACTGGTGCGGCGATGGATACCCACGCCCGAACTTTCGGGGCGTCCCGCTCCCAGCCTTGCGACCCGCTTGGGGAGACTCGCGGGAAAGTATTTTCCCAGCGACCCGCCGTGAGGAGGTCGGCGTGGCCGCGAGCTTTCCTCATCTTGTTTTTCACCCGTTGCGAGGCACGTTCAAACCCATCATGAAGGTCCGCGCGCGGTTCCCGCTCTTTTTCATCGCCTTGCTCCCACTGGGTTCCCCGCTGCGGGCTCAGGACGACCTCGCGGCGCAGATGGAAAATGCCATTGCCACCCTCGAGGGCGCGGGTGGCGACCCCGAGTCGCTCTCGATGATCTACAACGCCTGCGCCGAGGGCTACATCGAACGGGGCGATTTCAAGACCGCTTTGGCACGTTCGCGCACCTCGCTCGGATTGTGTCGACAGCACGGGCTCGACTCGATGAGTTCCTTTTTCACCTTCTCGAAGATCCTCAGCGAGGTCGACGATGAAGCCGCCACTCGCACGATGCTCAGCGAACTCGAGGCACCGGGCACCGCACCGGCCTACCGCAAGGGATTGCTCAAAGCCCTCGAAATGCATGTCGGGTTGCGGGGGGATCCAAGGCTGGCGGTGCTGACCTCCTATGAACTTTGGAAAATCCAGCGTGCCGAAAAACCGGGGGGAGAGGAGGAATTCTGGGCGCTTTTCAGTTACGGCAACCACTGTCTCACGAACCAGCTGCACGACGAAGGCCTCCCCGCCATGTTCGAAGCCCGTGATCTGGCCCTCGAGATCGGCAAGACCGAGCTGGCCGCGAATTGCTCGCGCGCCCTCGCCACCGCACTGCTCCAAGTCGGAAGGCTTGAGGAATCGCTGAACCTCACCCGCGAGGCGATCGACTTCATCCGCCGGGGGAAAGACCAGATGTTTCTCGGCTTCGAGCTGCGCAACCTCACCCAGAGTCTCCTTCGGGTCGGTCGCATCGACGAAGCTGCCGCCTCGCTCGCCGAGGCCACGACCCTCGCAATCCAGGACCTCGAGGTCGGCGACCTCCAATCGCTCGAGGCGGTGCTGCTCTTGAAACGCGCCCTCGCCGCGGGGGCAGAACCCGACTACGCGCCCGTCATTGCGAAGCAGGAGGCTGCGGTCGCTTCGAAACTGAAAAACACTGCCGGAGGCCCGGGGCTCGCAAAGCTCGGGGCAACGTTCGACGTCATCACCCTCGCCGCCTACCAGCTCCGCGCTGAGAGAGTCGCCGAGGCCGATGCCACCCTGACAAAAGCAGAAGAAGGCGCCGATGCCTGGGAGGAGAACTCGCGCCAGGCGCAGAATCAGGCCGTCTTCTCCGCCGACCAGGTGAACCTCTCCATGGCCGAACTGCGCTCGGGCATCTACGAGCTTCGCCAACAGATCGAGCTGCGCCGAGGCGATCCCGTCGCCGCCCTCGTTGCGGCGGAAAACGGGCGCGGCGCCGCCCAGGCCGCCCTCTTGCGTGAAAAGCTCGGGTTCGAGCCCGGCGACCGCGTCGCGAAAACCCTCGATGCCGACGGAATCCGCCGGATCGCGCGGATCCATGCGGGCACCATCGTCGTGTATTCGCTCGCTCACGACTTTCCGACGAGCGTGCGGATGCTGCTGACCGGGGCGGAAAGCGCGCGTTTTCCGCCGCGGCTGCTTGCTTGGGTGATCTCACCGACCGGAGAGATCCAATTCAAGGCCTCGAGCCTCGCGGGACCGATCCGCGACACCGTCACGCGGGCCCTCGCCGAGATCCGCGACCCGGCCAATGCGCCGGTGCCTGCGGGTGAAAAGCCCGCGATGGAGGTGCTCTCGGCCCTTCTTCTCGAGCCCTTGCGTGAGTTTCTCCCGAAAGAGCCGGCCTCACTCGTCACCTTCGTGCCGCAGGGCGAGTTATTTCTCGTGCCCTTCGCCGCACTGCCCTTCGGAGCTCCGGGTCAAACCTTGCTGGATCATCACACCCTGACACTCACCCCATCGATCGAATTGCTCCAGCTGGCTTACGAGCGGGGCCGTGCCATCGCTGATGAGGGGAAAGGCGAGATCCTCCTTGTCGGCAATCCCTCCATGCCCGGTTACCAATCGCGGCCCGACCGATCCGCTGAGTCGCTTTCGCCCCTGCCGGGAGCCGAAGCCGAGGCGCGGCATCTCGCCACGATTCTCAAGACTGAGCCCCTCATCGGCGCCGCCGCGACCGAAGCCGCCGTGGCCGGTCGCATGGAAGACGCCCGCCTGCTCCACTTTGCCACCCACGGTCTCCTCGAGGCGGAAAGTTCCTACAACCAGTCGCTGCTCTCTTCTCTCGCCTTTGCCCCGAGCGAGGGAGAAGACGGTTTTCTCACCGCCAAGGAAGTTTCGCGGATGAAGCTGAAAGCCGGCCTCGCCGTGCTCAGTGCCTGCGATACCGGGCGTGGGGCGATCACGGGAGACGGAGTCGTCGGCTTGTCACGCGGTTTTCTCACCGCTGGTGTGGCCACGCTCGTCGTTTCGCTGTGGCCGGTGAATGACGCCGCCACCGCCGTCCTCATGGGCCGCTATTACGAGTCGATCGAGGCTGGAGCGGCGAAGGCAGAGGCCTTGCGCGAGGCGATGTTGCATGCGAAATCACGGTTTCCCGAATCGGCGATGTGGGCTCCCTTCGTCCATTACGGACTCGCCGGAAGGTGAAGGCGCGCCGGGAAATCGTTTTTTTCATCCTCCCATGCGCCTGAAACCGCTCCTCTTCGCCCTCTTTCTGCCGCCCGTCACGATCCTCCCGGCAATGGCCGAAGTGGTGCGGGTCGAGGTGCGATCGATCTCCGATGCCGACGCGAGCGGCTACGAGGAGGTCGTCGGCACCCTTCATTATGAGATTGATCCACGGGATCGCCGCAATGCGATCATTGCCGACGTGGCCCTCGCCCCAGTGACCGAATCCGGGTGCGTGAGTTTTTCCGGCGATCTCCGTGTTCTCCGTCCGAAAAATCCCTCGCGCGGCAATGGTGCCGCCTGGATCGAAATCCCGAACCGCGGAGGCAAGGCGAACCTGCAGGAGTGGTTTGTCAGGCACGGCTTCACCGTTGTCAGCGTCGGGTGGGAGTTCGACCTCCTCCCCGGGGAGAAGAATATGCGACTTGAGGTGCCCGAAGCGAGGAATCCCGATGGTAGTCCGATCCGTGGGGTCGTCAGCGCCGTGTTCACGCCTGACAAAACCCTCCAGGAGCAAAAGGTCACCGACCTCGCCATTTACCCTCCCGTCGATCCCGAGGGGCCCGACAGCCGTCTCTTCATCCGCGACCGCGCCGCGTTTCCCGGAGGACGTGAAGTGCCGCGAGGCGACTGGTCGGTCGAGGGACATCGGGTGCGGCTCGAGGGCGGCTTCAATCCGGGTCTCACCTACGAGGTCCAATGGCTTGCCGAAGGGCCTCCCGTCGCCGGCCTTGGCTACGCCGCGATCCGCGACGCGGTCGCTTGGCTCAAACACGGCGACGATTCCCTCGCTCCGGTCGACCATGCCTATGCCTTCGGCTCATCGCAATGCGGGCGTTTTCTCCGGGACTTCATCTATCTCGGCTTCAACACCGACGAGCAGGATCGCATCGCCCTCGACGGGATCATGGCCCACGTCGCGGGCGCGGGCCGCCTCGTGCTGAACAAACGTTGGTCGAAGCCTCGCGCCATCGCCGGATACGATACCGCATCCTTTCCCTTCACCGACATCGCCCTGACCGATCCGGTTAGCGGTCACACCGACGGCGTCCTCGAAAATCCCCGCGTCATGCACCGTCCGAAGGTCTTTTACACGAACATGGCCGCGGAATACTGGGGAGCTGGGCGCGTCGCCGCCCTCACCCACACCGACGTTGCGGGAGAAACAGACCTCGCCTTTCCCGACGAGGTGCGTTCCTATTTCTTCGCCGGCACGTCTCATGGTCCTGCGGCTTTTCCTCCGACGGCACTGGTGAAGGGTGAACCGCTCGCCAATCCGGTCAGCGCCTCTCCCTCGATCGACGCGCTGCGCTTCGCGTTGCACCAATGGGTCAGTGAAGGCATTGAGCCGCCCGCGAGTGTCGTGCCGAAAATTGCTGACGGCAGCCTCGTTCCCGTCGCGGCCCTGAACTTCCCCAAGGTGCCCGGTCTTGCCTCGCCAAACGCCGTCAGCGCCGGAGGCCGCGTCGCCAATCCCCGGTGGCCTGACGAAGCCGGTGTTGGCACAGCGCTGCCCCTCCTCGTGCCTCGTGTCGACGCCGACGGCAACGACCTTCCCGGGATTCGCCTGCCTGATGTCGCGGTGCCGCTCGGCACGGCCACGGGCTGGGTCTTCCGCCCCGAGGCGATGGGATCGCCGCACGAGTTTTACCTGCTCCGCGGCGCCTGGGTGCCTTTTGCCGCGACCAAGGCCGGACGCGAGGCCGCGGGGGATCCGCGACCTTCGGTGGAGGAACGTTATCCTTCGAAAGACGACTACCTCGCCAAGGTGCGCGCGGTCCTCGAGGATCTGATGGATCGCCGCCTCCTCGAAGAGATCGATCTCGAGAAGCAGGTCAGGCAGGCGGGTGAACGATGGGACTGGGTGGTGGGAAGCGCCAAGTGAGAAAGCGCCGGGAACCGTCGCAAAAAGCGGCTGCATCCCGGCCCGTCGGGTGTAGAATCCCGGCCCACCCCATCCCAGACCATGGCCGAGCAACGCAAGAGCTTTCCTTTCAGCGAATTTGAACCCAAATGGCAGGGCCATTGGGAGTCGAAGAAAACGTTCTCGGTGCCGAATCCGGGTGAGCCGGGCTTCGATACCTCGAAGCCGAAGTTCTACGTGCTCGACATGTTTCCCTACCCGAGCGGTTCCGGCCTCCACGTCGGACACCCCGAGGGTTACACCGCCACCGACATCATCACGCGCTACCGGCGCATGAAGGGCGACAACGTGCTCCACCCGATGGGCTGGGACGCCTTCGGCCTGCCCGCCGAGGAACACGCCCGCAAGACCGGAGAACACCCGCGCATCAACACCGAGAACAACGTCAACAATTTCCGCGGCCAACTCAAGCGCCTCGGCTTCGCCTATGATTGGGATCGCGAGGTGAACACGACCTCGCCCGACTACGTGCGCTGGACCCAGTGGATCTTCCTGCAGCTCTATCACAGCTACTACGACGAGACGACGCAGAAGGCGCGACCGATTTCCGGACTCAAGGGTCTCAGCCGCAATGAGATCGACGCGAAACGCCTCGCTTACGTCGCCGAGGCACCGGTGAACTGGTGTCCCGATCTCGGCACCGTCCTCGCGAACGAGGAAGTCGAGGAATGGCGTTCCAAAGGCCACACGGTCGAGCGCCGTCCCCTCAAGCAATGGATGCTGCGCATCACCGCCTACGCCCAGCGCCTCATCGACGAACTCGACGGCCTCGACTGGCCCGAGGGCATCAAGCTGCTCCAGAAAAACTGGATCGGACGCAGTGAGGGTGCGGAGGTCGATTTCACGATCGGCGGCGAAAAGGTGACCGTCTTCACGACGCGGCCCGACACCCTCTTCGGCGCGACCTACATGGTCCTCGCGCCCGAGCATCCGCTCGTGGACAAGATCACGACCGCGGAGCAAAAGGACGCGGTCGAGGCCTACCGCAAGGCCTGCGCCGCGAAGTCCGATCTTGAACGCACTGAACTGGCGAAGGAAAAGAGTGGTGTTTTCACCGGCGGCACCGCGACCAACCCGGTGAACAATGAAGAGATCCCCGTGTGGATCGCCGACTACGTCATGATGAGCTACGGCACCGGAGCGATCATGGCCGTGCCGGCGCATGATGAGCGCGATTTCGAGTTTGCGAAGCAGTATGGAATTCCCGTGATCGACGTGGTGCGGGCGCAAGAAGGTGACACTGACACCTGCTTCACCGGCAACGGCACCGCCATCAATTCCGGCTTCCTCGATGGCCTTTCCACGTCCGAAGCGAAAACCAAAATCATCGCCTGGCTCGGGGAAAAAGGCCTCGGCAAGAAGACGGTGAACTTCAAGCTGCGCGACTGGCTTTTCTCGCGCCAGCGCTACTGGGGCGAGCCCTTCCCCATCGTCTGGAAGGACGGCGGCCACGAAGCCATCGCCGAATCCGAGCTGCCCCTCCTCGCGCCCGAGCTCGAGGATTACAAGCCGAGCGGCAGCCCCGAGCCCATCCTTTCGAAAGCCACCGCCTGGGTCGATCTCGGCAACGGGGTCACCCGCGAGACCAACACGATGCCCCAGTGGGCCGGTTCGTGTTGGTATTACCTGCGCTACTGCGACGCCCGTAACACCGATCGTTTCATGAGCCGCGAGGCCGAGGATTATTGGCTGGGCAAGAACGGCAAACCCGGCGGCGTCGATCTCTATGTCGGCGGCACCGAGCACGCCGTGCTGCACCTCCTCTACGCGCGTTTCTGGCACAAGGTCCTCTTCGACCTCGGCCACGTCGGCACGCCCGAACCCTTCCAGAAGCTCGTCAACCAGGGCCTCATCCTCGGGGAAGACGGACAGAAGATGTCGAAGTCGCGCGGCAATGTCGTCAATCCCGACGATGTCGTCGCCGAGTATGGGGCCGATTCGCTGCGCCTCTACGAGATGTTCATGGGTCCGCTCGAGCAGGTCAAACCGTGGTCAATGAAGGGCGTCGAAGGCGTCTACCGTTTCCTTGCCCGCGTCTGGCGTCTCGTCATGGAGTCGAACCAAGAGGACGTCTGGGTCCTCAATGCCAAACTCGCCGAGATCGATCCTGACAAAGCCACCGAAAAGGTCGTCCACGCGACGATCAAGAAGGTCGGCGAGGATATCGAGGACATGAGCTTCAACACCGCGATCTCGCAGATGATGGTCTGCACCAACGAGCTCACCAAGCTCGAGCAGGTGCCGGTTTCCTCCGTCGTGCTGCTGCTGAAGGTCCTCAATCCCTTCGCCCCGCACCTCACCGAGGAACTCAATGCCACCCTCGCCGCCGCCTTCGCCTCCGTGGATGAGAGCGATCTCGCGAACCAGTCCTGGCCCGCCTACGATTCCGCCAAGCTGATCGAGGACGAGGTCGAGATCGTCGTGCAGGTCAACGGAAAGGTCCGCGACAAGATTTTCGTCGCCAACGGTGCCCCGAACGAAGAGGTCGAGAAACTCGCCCTCGCGAGCGACAAGGTGAAGTCCTTCATCGAGGGCCTCACCGTCCGCAAAGTGATCGTCGTGCCGGGACGGCTCGTGAACGTGGTCGCGAATTGAGATTCCCCCCCTGGGAGCGCCGGCATCCCTGTCGGCGTTTTCTCCAACCCAACCCGGTTGCCGCGGCGACCCGACCCTGTTAGGGTGCGCCCCATGCCCCTGACCCTCAATTTCCGCAACGCGAAGCTCTCGGCGATGTCCCTCGCCAAGGTGGGCAATCCCGTGCGCGACGAACCGCTCCAGACCTCGCAATCCCTTTGCCGTTTTCAGGACGAGGAAGCCGATCTGCTCACCCATTGTTTCCTGAAGTCCTTCCGCTCGCTTGAGCTGCACCAGCTCCATCACCACACGGAACTCGCGAAGAACGAGCTCTACGCCGCCGCCGCGACGATTTTCGACGACAACTCCACTCTCCTCGAGCAGGGCGCGGTGATCGCGCGGCACCTCTACGCGAAGTCGCATCATCCCAACATCAAGTCGGGCGACCTCTGCATCGCCCTGATCGACCACCTCGGCATCGTCGGCCAGTCGGTGCAGGCCATCAGCATCGTGAAATCGGAAAGCCGCGTCCCTTTTCTCCAGATCTCGGAGCGGAACGGCGATCTCGTCCTCACGACCGAGCAGGGGATCTACCCCGACAAGATCGACAAGGGCTGCCTCGTCGTGAACCACGGCCGCGCCGACGGTTTCACCGTCTATCTCTTCGACAAGAGCGGCGGCAACACGCAGTTCTGGGTGCGCGACTTCGCCGGAGCCAAACCGGTCACGAACGACGACTTCCTCACCCGCCGTTTTTCCGAGCTCTGCGTCGAGTTCGCCAAGCGCGGGCTGCCCGAGGAAACCCTCGCGGAAGAGCGCATGGAGGTCGCGAGCCGTGCCATGACTTTCCTGAAGGAAGCCGACGAATTCGATCTCGCCGAGTTCGAGGAGAAAGCCCTCGAAAAGCCGGAGCGCATCGCGCAGTTCGAAGCCTTCAAGGTCGACTACGAGGAAGAGCGCGGCGAACCGATCGCGGAGAAGTTCTCCGTCTCCAAGAAAGAGGCTGAAAAGGCCGGGAACCGGATGAAAAGCCGGATGAAGCTCGATGTCGGCGTGGAATTGAAGTTTTCCCCCGGCTTCATCCATCAGGCCGCCCACTTCCTCGAGCGCGGCCACGACGAGGAGAAGCAGATGGAGTTCATCAAGATCTACTACCGCAAGGAAGAGGTCTGATCGGAACGTTCAAGCCGCACCCTCGGCCAGAAACGCGCGCCAGCCGCCGAGGGCGGTGATCTCGCGCGAGCCCTCGGGCACGGCGCTCTCGCACAGGAAACCGGTGACGAAACGTCCGCTCGCGAGCTCGAGTTTGCCGAAGCCGAGCGGGGAGGGGATCGCCGCGACAAAGCTGCCGAACTGCGATGCGGGCACGGCCCAGCGTTCGAGCAGGATCGAGGCTCCCTTCCCGTCGTTTTCGCGAATCAGCCCGGGTCGGGGCGGCAGACCGCCCACCGGAGGCAGGGCGAGGAGCCGGTAGGCGGCCGAGGTGCGATCCTCGGCGAGGAATTTCGCGCCGCGGTTCACGAGCTGCCAGCTCAGCGGCAGGCCGCGCATGTGGGCCCCGCAGACCGCCACCTCGATCCAATCGGTCGGTGGCACGGGCTCACCGGACGCCGCCGCTTCCCCGCCCGCAAAACGCTCCGCCGACCCTAACAAAGCCACTTCGGCGAAAGGCGGCGCGACGAGGGTGATACCCCAGGGCATGCCACTGGCGGGGAGACGGCCCGCCGGCACCGCGCAGGCGCAGAGGTCGAGCAGGTTCATGAAGTTCGTGTAGTAGCCGAGGTTCGAATTCAGTCGCACCGGATCGGCCTCGACCTCGGCGATGGTGTAGGCTGTGCCCGCCGTCGGCGTGACCACACAATCGACCCCGGCGAGAACCGCATCGGCACGGCGTTTCAGGGCCCGGAGGCGGTATTGGGCTCGGAAACCCTCGACCGCTCGAGGATTACCGCCTTTGGCAAGGATGGACCGCGTCACCGGATGGAGGCTCTCGGGATGATCGCGCAGGAAGTCCTCGATCGCCGCGAAGCGCTCCGCCACCCAGGGCCCTTCGTAGAGGAGCAGGGCGGCCTCGAGGAAGGGGGCAAAATCGATCTCGACCCGTCGTCCCCCGATCGCCTCGAGGCGGGCGATCGCCGCGTCGAAGAGGGCGGCGGCATCGTCGTTCCCGAAAAAGGCGAGCTGATCGACCCGAGGCACTCCGAAGGTGAACTCGTCGGGCCGCCACCAGCGCGATTCGCCCGGAGCCCGCGAATAGGGATCGTCTTCGTCAAACCCTGCCGCGACCGCGAGCACCGTGGCGGCCTCGGCGGCCGTCTTCGTGAAGATCGAGACGCAGTCGAGTGAGCGACAGGCGGGCACAACGCCTCTCGTCGAGAGCAGGCCAAGGCTGGGTTTCAGTCCGATCAACTCATTGAGTCCCGCCGGGATGCGGCCCGATCCCGCCGTGTCGGTGCCGAGGGAAAAGCTGACGAGATCGCGCGCCACGGCCACGGCCGACCCCGAGGAGGAGCCGCCGGGGATGAAGTCGGGATGAAAGGGATTCTCCGGTGGGCCGTGGGGCGAGCGCACCCCGACGAGGCCGGTGGCGAATTGATCGAGGTTCGTTTTCCCCATCGGGATCGCTCCCGCCGCGATCAGTTTCGCGACGACAATGGCGTCTTCGACCGGATCGAAGGCATAGTCCGGACAGGCGGCAGTCGTCGGGGTAGAGGCGAGGTCGAGATTGTCCTTGATCGCAAAGGGGATCCCGTAGAGTGGGAGCGAATCGGGCGAGGTCGTCTCCAGCGCCGCGAGCACGGACTCGAGCCGGGATTCCGGGGTCAGCGAAATCCAGATGCGAGGATCCGAGCCGGCGATCCGTTCGCGCAGGGTAGCGACGAGATCCCTCGGTTTGAGCGTGTTCGTCCGGTAAGAGGCGAGGAGCGAGGGGATGGAAAGGTCTGGGAACATGGCAGATCAATCAGCGCGAGGATTTCGACGCTTTCCGCAAGGCCTGTGCCATCCCGGCTGGCGAAGCGCGTTTCGATGCGGGACGAACCGATCATGCTGCCAGTTTCAACGTGCCTTCGCCGGCTGCGAAGATCGGGACGGCCTCGTTTCGGAACACGTTACGAAGCAGGAGGGCGCCGCGGCGGCGGGCGAACTCGACGACCTCGCCGCTCTGCCACCAAGTGACGTCGTGCCGACCCATTGGATCGCCGAGACGCCATTCGCTGCCGTCGTCAAGATGGATGACGTCATCCCACATGAAACTGAAATGCCTGTTCAGAAGTCTTTTTCTGTTCATGGGAACAATTTTGCGCACCGAAGAAATTCTGTCAACTCTTGAACAGTGTTTTTCTGAGTGCCTTTTTTGGGTATTCCCAACCGATCCCGTGAAAAGAGCTTCGAATTCCGCGGAAAAGACGCCACATTGGCCGCCATGAGCCAGCGCAATCCGCTAGAACTGCACGGAGAGGCCAACATCCCCTCGGGCGGCATCCTCGTCATCCCGAACCGCCTCGCCTTCGAGGACCTCCTCCACGTCGAGAAGCTTCTCGCGGACCGCAAGCTCGTTTACCTGATCGACCGTCGCCTCGACTATGATCCGCTCCTTCGGGCCCACCTCGAGAAGGAGGACACCCACGGTTTCGAGTTCACCGCCGACGAAAACTGTCTCGCGATTTTCAAAAAGGAGATCCACGAGGCGCTCGCGGAAGGGGCGGTGGTCCTCTTCATCCCCGGCGAGGCCCAGACGCGCCCCGGCCAAGTCCTTTCCATCCCATCGGCGATCCTGAAATTCCTTACCAGCGCGGGAGCCCCCATTCTGCCGCTCTTTGTCGATCACCCCGAAGATTCCGCTCTCGGCACAGAGCGACGTGCCGAGATCGATCGCGTCATTCTTTCCTTCGGCGAACCGCTCCAGCGCGAGGCCGCGAATCTTGCGAACTTCACCGAGAATCTTCTCATTGCCGCCGAGACAGCCTTCGCGGCGAGGCCCGTTCTGAAAAGCCACCTCGCTTGGGAGATCCTAAAAGGCTTGAAAAAGAGCGGTCGCTCCGCCGAGATCATCGACGGTGGTGACGGCGGTCGTCTGCGTTTCGACAAGCTACTCGCCGCCGCGATCGTCCTCTCGAAGGTGATTCGCAAGAATACGCAGCAAAAGCGCGTCGGTATCATCCTGCCTCCCGGCAAAGGGGGGCTCCTCGCCAATGTCGCGACCCTCCTCGCCGGCAAGGTGCCGGTGAATCTGAATTTTACCGCTGGCGAAAAGGCGATCCGATCCTGTATCGCCCAGGCGGGGCTCGACAAATTCATCACCGCCGATCCCTTTGTGCGGAAGATGAACGCCTTCCCCTGGCCGCCCGAGCACGACCTCCTCCTCCTCGACCGCGTCCTCCCGCCGCTCAAGGCGCGGATCGGCCTGTGGCTTGTGCTTTCGAAGATCCTTTCGCCTTCCCTCCTAGCCTCGATTCTGAAGGTGCCGAAAAAGGGTGGCAACCAGGAGGCGGTGCTCCTTTTCACGAGCGGCAGCTCGGGCGATCCGAAGGGGGTCATACTCTCGCACCGCAATCTCCTCGCGAACGTGAATCAGTTCGGCGCGCGCATCGACCTGCGTGTGAGCGACCGGATCCTCGGTTGTCTCCCGCTCTTTCATAGTTTCGGTTGCACCGTCACGATGTGGTATCCGATGATCGAGGGTGTCACCGTCGTCACCTACCCAAGCCCGCTCGAGGTGGCGAAGCTCGCCGAGCTGATCGAGGAGCACTCCATCAATCTCCTCCTCGCGACGCCGACCTTCCTCCGCGGCTACTTGCGCAAGGCGACGAAGGAGCAGTTCGCCTCGCTGAAGCTCGTCATCACCGGGGCCGAGAAGCTGCCGAAGAAGGTTGCCGAGGCCTTTGAAGAGCGTTTTGGTAAACCCGTCCTTGAGGGCTACGGCCTCACGGAGACTTCGCCGGTGACGAACGTGAACCTGCCCGACGCAATCAGCCCCGCGGGCTCGAACGGTCCCGTGCTGCCGAATCACCGCTTTGGTTCGGTTGGTCTTTTCATCCCGGGTATTGCGGTGCGCATCACCGATCCGGACACGAACGAGCCCCGCCCGCTCCATCAATCGGGCATGATCTGGCTGCGCGGGTCGAATATCTTCGAAGGGTATCTCGACCAGCCCGAAAAAACTGCGGCGGTGATGAAAAACGGCTGGTTCAAGACCGGCGACCTCGGCCGTGTCGATGAGGATGGGTTCCTCCATATCGAGGGACGTCTCTCGCGCTTCTCCAAGATCGGCGGCGAGATGGTGCCGCACGAAACGGTCGAGGATCTCATCAGCAAGGCGGCCGGTCACGGCGATGACGCGCGCCACATCGCCATCGTCGGCGTGCCGGACGAAGCCAAGGGCGAGGCGCTCGTGCTGCTCAGCTCGAATCCCGATCTCAATCTCCAGGCGCTGCGGGCCAAGCTCACTGAGGAAGGCATCCCGGCGCTGTGGATCCCAAAAAAGATCGTCGACGTCCCCGAGATCCCCATCCTCGCTTCGGGCAAACTCGACATCAAGGGATGTGAGACGATTGCGCGGGCGGCGGAGTGAGGGGCTTGGTCCGTTTTCGAAATCGCGGTAGTGCAGGGCGGAGTTGCATTGCGCATTAAACGTTTAAGGGACGGACAAACAATAATTGACGTTGGTCCAAAACGCCCGATCGTTCCAACGAATTCATTCCCGCTGGCCCTCCATCGCTCGCGTCACCGTTATCCCGCCCAACCGCCCAACCGCCCAACCTGCCATCCCATGCGCACTGCACGTCTTCTCGGAACCGGCCGTTCCTTCTACCACGTCATGTCCCGCGTCGTGGACCGGCGCAAGGTCTTTGAAGCGAAGGACAAGGAGA
>Ga0172376_10001594_pt1 | contig 28839 bp, 25 predicted proteins | sample Lak35m_FD_121114 | JGI IMG/M metagenome (GOLD analysis project Ga0172376, IMG submission 121114) | Freshwater microbial communities from Kabuno Bay, South-Kivu, Congo - kab_092012_35m | ecosystem: Environmental > Aquatic > Freshwater > Lake | place: Democratic Republic of the Congo: South-Kivu...
GAGCCCGCGGCGCGCAACACGCTGCCGGCCGTGGTGCTGGCGCTGCGCGCCATCGCCGCTCGCGATCCGCACGCGGTGGCGTGCGTGCTGCCCTCCGACCACGCCATCGGCTCCGAGGATGCCTTCCGCGCCTCGCTGCACGCGGCCCTGTGCCACGCGCAGGGCGACGACGCGCTGGTGGTGTTCGGCGTGCCCCCCGACCATCCGGCGACGGGCTACGGCTGGATCGAGCTTGGCGACGCCACCGCCAGGCTCGAGGGCGCGCGCTTCCACAAGGTGGCGCGCTTCGTCGAGAAGCCGCCGCTCGCGCTGGCGCGGCGCTTCCTCGCCGGCGGACGCCACGCCTGGAACTCGGGCATGTTCGCCTTCGGCGTCGAGTCGTTCCTCGCCGCCGTCGCGCGCCACGCGCCGCAGGTCGCCGCCGGCATTCGCGCGCCGCGCGTGTCGGCCACCTCGTGGCGCGCGCTGCCTTCGATCTCCATCGACCACGGCGTGATGGAGCACCACGACGACGTGGTCGTGCTGCCTGTCGAGTGGTCGTGGAACGACGTGGGCGCGTGGCCGGCGCTGGCGGCCTTGGTGCAGGCGGACGCGGCCGGCAACCGCGCGTCGGGCCGCGCCAAGCTCGTCGCCGAGGACGCGCGCGGCAACCTGGTGCACGCCGACGAGGATGCGCTGGTGGCGCTCGTGGGCGTCGAGGACCTCGTCGTCGTGCGCTCGGGCAGGTGCCTGCTCGTGTGCAGGAAGGATCGCGCCCAGGATGTGCGGCGCATCGTCGAACGCCTCGCGAGCGAGGCGCCGGAGGAAGCGTGACTCCTCCGCCGCGCGGCGCAGTGCTGGCGATCGACCACGGCGAGCGCCGCACCGGACTCGCCATCGTCGATCCGTTGCGCATCGCCGCGCGCGCCCTCGAGGTGGTCGAGTTGCCGGAGCAAGGCCTCTTGGCGCGCATCGCCGAGTTGTGCGAAGAACGCGTGGTCGCCACCTTCCTGGTGGGCTTGCCGTTGGACGCGCAAGGCAAGGATGGCGGGCGAGCGGCCTCCGTGCGCGCCTTCGCCACGCGCTTGTCGACGCGCTTCCCGGGCGTGGAGGTCGTCTTCCACGACGAGCGCCTGACCTCGAAGGAGGCCGACCTGCGTCTAGTCGAAGCGGGCCACGCGGGGCGCGCGCGCAAGGAACGGCGCGACGCGTGGGCCGCGCTGGTGCTGTTGCAGGATTGGCTCGAGAGCGGCGAGCCGCGCTGAGGCGCAGCCCGCCCATCGCGGCGTACTAGCCGCCGCAGCGCTGGCCGAGGAAGTCGACGAGCACCTGCGCGAGTCGCGCCGCACCCGCGTCGTGCGCCGGCGCGTGCCTGCCGGCGACGACCGCGATCGATCCAAAGCACGCCTCGAGTCCGGCCGTCGGCGCCACGGGATCGTCCGCGCCCCCCACGCACAAGAGGGGCGGGCCGCCCGCCGCCACGCGCCGCAGCGCCTCGGCCGCCGTGCGCGCTTCGCCAGCGGCGCGCAGCGTGACGATGCCATGGCAGGCCTCGTCGCCGCGCCACGCGGCTTGTTGCGCGGGATCGGAGCTCAACTGCTCGGCGCTCCAACTCACGCGGCCCGCGGAGGCCGGCCCGACCTTCTTGAAGAGTCCGCCGAGGCCGCCTGGCTTCTTCGGCTCCTCGAAGCGCGGCTCGAGCAAGGGAGCGACGAGCACCAGCGCGGCCAAATCGCCGCCCTTCTCCACGCCAAAAGCCGCGCACCAGTTGGCTCCTAGACCGAACCCGACCAGCACCTTGGGGGCCTCGGGCAGGCGGTAGGCGAGGTGGTCTTGCACATCCGACAGGTCGCGCAGCACCTCGCGCAGGCCGTTGGTGTGCCCGCGCGGCCCCTCGCTCTTGCCGTGGCCACGCAGGTCGGGCAGCGCCACGGCGTAGCCCGCCGCCGCCAGTTGCCGCGCCAACGCGAGATAACGTCCCCCGTGCTCCCCCGCGTCATGGACGATCGTGACGACGCCCTTGGGCTCGCCCGCCGCGGCCACCTCGAGCACATGCAACAGGACCAGCCCCTTGGCACTGTGGGAAAGCCCGGCGGCGGCCTCCCCGCGCTCGTCGCTTTCGCGCAGTTCCAAGTACGTGACGGTCGTGTCGCTCATGCAGTAGAGGATTCTCGCCTGCAGGCCCGCGCGCAAGGGCCGCGCGGGAGCATGTGCTAGGATCCCGCCGCGATGCGAGTGGCCTGGGCGGCCGCTCCGGGGCCGCAAGGCGCCGGGGAGGAACGTCTGGACTCCACGGGTCAAGATGGTTGCCAACAGCAACCGGTCGCGAGGCCAGGGAAAGTGCCACAGAAAACAAACCGCCGCGTTCGCGCGGCAAGGGTGAAACGGTGCGGTAAGAGCGCACCGCGGTTCCGGTGACGGAACTGGCAGGGCAAACCCCATCCGGAGAAAGACCAAATAGGGGGCGTTTCGCGGCGAGACCCGCGCCCACAACGCTCCGGGTAGGTCGTTCGAGGCCGGCCGCGAGGTCGGTCCCAGAGAAATGGTCGCCGCCTCCCGCAAGGCGAGGGCACAGAATCCGGCGTACAGGGCCGCTCGCATCGCGCTTCCTTTCGCAGGGCCGCCACCCACAACCGGTTGTGGAATTGGGATGAAGTAGGCGGACGATCTTGACGATTTTCGCGAGGTTGCCTTAGGATCCGCTGACGGTAGCCGTGGTGCGCAAAACACCGCCGGCGCCGCCCCCCGATCCGCCGTCGGTCGACCGCACGACCACCCAGACCGACGCGGGGGTCCCGCCCATGGAGTTCGTCTACGTCCTGCCCAGAACCAGCCTGTTCCCGGACTGCTACCCCCTCGGGTTGCTGCCGTTTGGGACAGGCGTGGACCAATACGACCCGCAGCGCTTCGAGGCGCTCCTGGCCGGGGAGGCGTACTTCGTAGAGCGCGCGTGGGCCGAGCGCCAACCCAGCGTCAAGCAGGTCATTCCCTACAACGTGGTCCTGTGCGAGGGGCGCGTGCTGTTGATGCGCCGCACCTCGGGCGGAGACGCGCGACTGCAGGACAAGCACTCGATTGGCGCCGGCGGGCATGTGAACCCGGTCGACCAAGCCGAGGGTGAAAGCGTGCTCGACGCTTGCACGCGCCGCGAGATCGAAGAAGAGCTCGATGTGCGCGGCACGTGGACGGTGCGCCGCATCGGCTTGATCAACGACGACACCAACTCGGTGGGCGCTGTGCACGTAGGACTCGTGCAGGTGGTCGAGATCCTCGGCACCGTCGCCATCAAGGAGACCGACCGCATGGAAGGGCGGCTCGTGCCGGTCGAAGATCTGCGTGCCTTGCTGGCGCGCGGAGCGAACTTCGAGACCTGGTCGCGGCTGCTCGTCGAGCGCCTAGACGAGTTGCTGCCGCAGCTGCGGCCGACGCTGCATTACGTCCAGCACCACGACGCTGGTGCGCCGCTTCGATGACCCAAGACGGCGCGCCCGCCACGCGACGCGCGCCCGACGACAACCAAAGACGACGCACACGCCGCTTCCGGACGCACCGGAGGCGACGCACGGCCCCCCACACGCCTGACGGACTCGACCGCACACAATGAGCACCACCAAGAAGAGCCGCGAGCTGCTTCCCGACCGGATCTACGACATGCTGCTGGGGGCCCGCACCGCCGACAAGGTGACCATCCACTTCAAGGACGGTCGTCTCGTGACGGGTGCACTGATCTTCAACCCGTTCAAGGGCACCGGGCGCATCATCAACATCGACCAGGAGATCAGCCTGGACTTCGCCATCGACGAGATCCGCGATCTGAAGATGTAGCTCGCCTCCGCGTGGCCGCCGAGGCACGGGGCCGCGCGTCGCCTGCTCGCCAACGAGCCGCGTGGGCCGATCGACACGATCGGCGCGCGCGGTTCGACTTTTGCGCGACCGCTCGCGAGCGTGCAGACTGCGGCCATGCCGCTCAGCCTCGCCACGACAGCCTTGTGCCTCGCCGCGCACGCGCAAGGCCAGATCGCGCAAGTTCCGACCACCACCGGCCAAGTCGCGCCGCGCCTCGAGGCCCGCGCGGAGGAGGGCTTCCAAGTCGTCTGCGGCTTGGACGATGGTCTCGCCTTGGTGCCGCTGCACTCGCGCTCGGAAATGGTGACGCGCGTGGTGCGCGGCAACGAGGGCTTGGTGCTGCGCTGCGTGGCGGACGATCCCGGCGAGGTGCACCTCGGTCGGCCGCGCATGCAGTTGATCGAGCACGCGCTCGAAGAGCGCCTCGTGCAGGTCGACGCGGGGCTCGGAAGCGAGCCGGAGCAAGTCTGGCGCTTGGCGCAGGCGCGCTGCGCGTGGCAGGTGGTGCGCGCGAGCGACCAGTTCGACGAGTCGCCCTACACGCTGCGCCAGGACGGCGAAGGCGTGCGCGGCGCCTTGCTGGCCTCCTGGCGCGACGCGCAGGCAGGCGAGAGCCTGGTGCTCGTGCCCGTGCGGCGCGCGGATGAAGCTCCGCTGCATGCGCGCGTGCGCTTCACGCTGGAGGGCGAAGCGCGGACCCTGCAGGCGAGCACGCGCAGTCGCGGCACCGACGCGCTCGTGCTGGCGATCCCTTCCGGTTCCACGCAGGCGCGCATCGATGTGCTGCAAGGCGACCTAGACCAAGTGCAGATCGCGCGCGCGACGCGGATCGTGCTCGAGGAGGACGATTGGCGGGTCCCGCGCGCCACGCGTCCGGAATCCTTGACAGAACGGGACGGGACGCACGCGCTGGCGAACGGCGCCAGCCTGGAGTCGTGCTGGGACTTCGGCGACGACGCGCCGGCCGGGCGCACCCGCACCTTGGTGCTGCAGCTGTCGTTGGACAGGACCAAGTCCGCCCCCGGTCCCACGCGCGCGGCGCCAAGCGCGCCGGACGAGCTCTTCGTCGACGCCACCGCGGCCAGCGGAGTGCGCCTGCTGCATGTCGAAGGCGAGGACCTGCAACTCGACATCCGGCCGACGATGGGACCCGGAGCGGCCTGGGGCGATGTCGACGGCGACGGGCTGCTCGACTTGTACCTGCCGCAGGGCGCAGGCCGCGCGGGGCTCGCTCCGCAGTCGGCGCGCTTCCACAGGAACCTCGGCGCGGGGCGCTTCGTCGACGAGACGGAGGCGCGCGGCTTGGCGCTGGTGGGCGCGGGCATGGGCGCCTTGTTCGTCGATCTGGACGGCGACGGCGATCTCGATCTCGTGGCGCTCGAACGCGGGCGCGCGCGCCTGATGGTCAACGCGGATGGACGCTTCCACGAGCGCAGCGCGGCCCTCGGCTTGCCGGACGGACGCTGGTACACGGCGGCGGCGGCGGCCGACGTCGATCGCGACGGCGACCTCGACCTGTATGTCACGAGCTACCTGCGCTACGACGAAGCGGCCATGCCTTCGCTCGAGGAGGATCGCTACCAACGCGAGGATCCGGTGGCGATGCTGCCGTACGCGTTCCCGGGCGAAGTGAAGTCGCTGCTCTTGAACGAACCCGCGCCCGCGGTCGAGGCGGCGGCGGACGGCGCGCTTTTCGCGCGCGCGTTCCGCGATGTCGCGCCGGAGCTCAAGCTCGACGATCCCGCCGGCCGCGGCATGCAGGCCTTGTTCTGGGACTTCGACCGCGACGGCGACCTCGACTTGTTGCTGGCCAACGACGTCTCGCCCAACCGCTTTTGGCGCAACGAGGGCGGCGGCAAGTTCAAGGATGTCGGCTTCAGCTCCGGGCTCGACGATCCGCGCGGCTCGATGGGGCTCGCCGCCGGCGACATCGATGGAGACGGCGACGAAGACCTCTTCGTCAGCAACTGGCAGCTCGAGTCCAACGCGCTGTACGTCAACAACCTCCTGTCGCACAACTCGGCGCGCAGCCGCGTCGCCACCTTCCGCGACAAGGCCGTGGAAGCCGGCGTGGCGCGCCCGAGCGTGGGCTTGACCGGTTGGGGCGTGGAACTGGCTGACTTCGACAACGACGGTGATCTCGACGCGGCGCTGGCGAACGGCTACACGGGCCCCGACTACGAAGGCACGGGCATCTGCGTGGGCCAACCAGCGCACTACTACGAGAACGACGGCGAGGGTCGCTTCGTGCTCGCGACGGCACGCGCGGGCGCGGCCTTCGCGCGGCCCTTGGCGTCGCGCGCCATGTGCGCGGCCGACTACGACCGCGACGGCGACCTGGATCTGGTCGTCACGGCCAACAACGGCGTGGCGCGCCTGCTCGAGAACCGCTCGCCGCGCGGCGACGCGTGGCTCGTGCTGCGGCTCTCCGGGGCCGACGGCAACACGCATGCGATCGGCGCCGAGGCGACGCTCGAAGTCGGGGGCAAGCGGCTGCGCCGCTCGTTGCGCGCCGGCACGGGCTACCTCTCGGGCAACCCGCCCGAGTTGCACTTCGGACTAGGCGACGCGCGCAAGATCGACCAATGCACGGTGCGCTGGCCTTCGGGCCGCGAGTCGCGCCACGCGATCGACGCCATCGGCGCGGTCGTGACGCTGCACGAGCCGCGTTGAAGGCCTGTATCGCGCACGCGCCGCGCGCTGGTCGCGGTCATGGCTCCGCGCGCTGGTCCCGGTCATGGCGCCACGCGCTGGTTTCGGGCCGCGCGATGATCCCGGATCCGATCAGAGCTTCTTCTTCGACAGGTAGAAGTCGATGCGTTCGGTGTCGGTGCGCGACAAACGCTCGGCCACCTCGTCGACGGTCTTGGGCGGCGGGACGATCACCGCCTCGCCGGGACGCCAGTTGACCGGCGTCGCGCAAGCGTGGGCGTCGGTCGTCTGCAAGGCGTCGACGAGGCGCAGGATCTCGTCCATGTTGCGCCCGACGCTCATGGGGTAGTACACGAGCGCGCGGATCACGCCCTTGCCGTCGATGACGAACACGGCGCGCACCGTGGCGACGGTGGACACGCGATCGTGCAGCATGCCGTACAGGCGCGCGACCTCCATCGTCATGTCGGCGATGATCGGGAACGGCAACTCGACGCCGAGCACCTGCTTGAGGTTCTCGCGCCACGCCAAGTGGCTGTGGATCGAGTCGATCGACAGGCCGAGCAGCTTGACGCCGCGCTGCTCGAAATCCTTCGCGCGCCGCGCGAACTCGGCCATCTCGGTCGAACACACCGGCGTGAAGTCGGCCGGGTGCGAGAACAGCACCACCCACTCGTTCCCGCGCCAGTTGGAGAAGCGCAAGTTGCCGTGGGTGGACGGTGCCTCGAAGTCGGGGGCGGGATCGCCGATCCTCGGCAAGGACGTGGTGGTCAGCAGCGGGGCCATGGGCGTCATGGTAGGCGAAGCGCCCGCGCTTGGACAGGCGTTGGCCGGCCTCGGGTCTCATTCCCGCACCCAGGCCGCCAGTCCTTGCGCGTGGCGCTGCTTCAGCAGCGCCAGCTCTTCGCACTCGCGCGCCCGGGCCACGAGCCCCACGCGCACGAGGTAGGCCGCGTGTCCCCTGTACCAACGAGCCAACTGGCGCTCGGACTCGCTGCACAGGCGCAGGGTCAAGGCCCGGCCGCCGCAGCGCGTCGTCTGCGTCAACAACCACGCCAGCACCTCGCGCCGACGCGAGCGCGCGGGTGGAGCGGCCCCCAGCGCGGCCATCAAGGCCCGCAGGCGCTCCACCTGCTCCACCTCTTCGCGGCCGTACTCCGCCAACAGCACCGCGAGTTCGCGGTCGCGGAGCGCGCGCGCCAGCAGCGGGTAGATGGCGCGCGCCCCCAACTCGGCCAACAAGGCCACGCGCATGTCGTCGAGCAACGCGCGGTCGACCTCGAGCCGTGCTTCCTCGCGCATGGGCGTCGCCTCGTCCCGCTCAAGGCTGGAGCGCGGGACTGTCCTCGATGCGCAAGCGCTCGTCGTCGTAGGCCGAGCGCGCGTGCAACCCGCGCAGCGCGGCGGCGACCTGGGCGGTGCGCACCCGGCCCAGCTGTTCGATCGCCGCGCGCCGCACGCGATAGCGATCGGACTCGAGCAAGGCCAGCAACCGCCGCACGAGCGCCGGATCGGACTGCAGCGCCGGCGCGAGCGCGGACAAGGCCACGCCGCGCGTCGCGTCGGCGCGCGCGGCGTCGAGCGCGAGTTCCTCCAGCACTTCGCGCGCGCGCGGATCCGCGCTGCGTCCAATGGCGGCGACGACGCGCGACTCGCGCGCGCCGTGCGGACTGGCGACTGCGAGTTGCGCGCGCAGCCCATCCAGGTCGAGCGCGCCGCAAGCAGCGAGCAACTGCACCGCCGCGCCCTCGACCGCCCACGAAGACCCGTCCGCGGCGCTCGCGCGGGCCGCATCGACCAGCGCGGTCCGCGCCTCGGGCGACAACCGCGAAGCGACCGTAAACAGCGCCTCGAGCGCCGCGACGCGCACCGCGGGAAACGGATCGCCCGCGGCGGCGGAAGCCAGCGCGGCATGCGCCTCGTCCGCCGCGAACGGCGCCAGCGCCTGCACGATGGCCACCTTGGGCTCCTTGACGCGCTCCGCGGCCAGGCGCTCGAGCAGCGCCGCGCCGATCCTCTCCTTGAGCCGCGCGTCGGTCCCCTCGCGCAGTTCCTTGCCGAGCAGGCGCGCCGCCGCGCGGCGGCCTTGCGCGTCGTTGGCGTGCGCCAGTTGCGCCAGCGCTTCGTCGGCGGAGAACGAGTGTCGCAGATCCATGGGCACGAGCGCGCCCGGATCCAGCCGCAACCACTCGAAATCTGGATCGAGCGCGAACTCGAACCGCTCGACGCGCTCGTCGACCTCGACGCGACGCGTCTCGCCGCCGGCCTTGTCGCCGAACTCCACCTCGAGCGGGAAGGCGAACGCCGCGGGGATGCCCGAACCGGCGTCTTGCACCTGCTCGAGGTGCAGCACCACGCCGGACGCCGTGCGCTCGTGGCGCGCGGCGACGATCGGGTGACCGCGTCCGCGCAGCCACTCGCGCTCGAAGCGCGCCAGATCGAGTCCGCTCGACACCTCGACGCAGTCGACGAACTCGGCCGTGGTCACGGCGCGGTTTTGGTTCAAGCCGGTCCAGCGCCGCAGCGCCGCCTCGAAGCGCTCGTCGCCGAGCATGCCGCGCAGGAGCTGCAGCCGCGCGGCTCCGCCCGGATAGACATGGCCGCTGAAAAACAGCTCCATGGGCTCGCGTCCGAAGCCGTGGACCACGGCGCGCCGCGAACGCTCGCCCGCCATGCGCAGGTAGGACTCCTGCGTGTCGCGCATCTCGCACAAGAACGCGTCGCGCCCGCGCGAGCGCTCGGTCCACATGAGCGTCAAGTACGTGGCGAAGCCCTCGTTGAGCCAGATCTCCGACCACTCGGCGCAGGTCAACAGGTCGCCGAACCACTGGTGCGCGGCTTCGTGCGCGACGAGCCCCGTGATCGGCTGGTCCACGCGGCCCTTCGCGTCGAACAGCGCCGTGTCGGTCAAGGTGGTGGCCGACAGGTTCTCCATGCCGCCGTAGTGGAAGTCGTCGACGCAGGTCTGCGCGTACTTGGGATAGGGGTAGCGCACGCCGGTCAGCTCCGAGAAGTACGCCAGGATCTCGTCGGTCTCCTCGAACGCGGGCAGCAGCTCGTCGGCCAACGCTCGCGGCCCGTGGAAGGAGAGCGGCGTGGAGCCGAACTCGCCCTGCGCGCTGGCGAACACTCCCGCCGCCAGCGTGACGAGGTAGCTCGGGTGCGGGAAGGTCGCGCGCCAGCGCTCGCGGGCACGCGCTCCGGCCTCGACGCGCTCGAGGCGCTCGCCGGCGGCGACGATGGTCCAATCGGCCGGCGCGTCGACCACGAGTTCGTGGGTGGCGCGCTCGCGCGGTTCGTCGAAGCACGGGAACCAACCGCGCGCCTCGTCGCATTCGCCTTGCGTCCACGCCTGCGTCGGCACGCCGTCGACCACGCCGGCCCAGTGCAATCCCGTGCGCGGCGAGCCGCCGTAGGCGACGACGACTTCGCACCACTCGTCGCGCGCGAGCGGACGCGCGAGGCGAATCCCGAGCTTGTCGCCAACGTGCTCGAACGCGAGCCGCGCGCCGCGATCGTCGACCACGCTCCGCACCTCGAGCCCTTGCAGGTCCAGCACGACCTCTTCGACGCGCGCCTCGGTGGCCCACAACCGCACGCGGCAAGTGCCTTCGATCGCGCGCCGTTCTGGATGCAGCGCCAGTTCGATGGCGTAGTGCTCGACGTCGAACGGCACCTGGCGCGAGACGAGCTCGCGCTGCGGGCGGGAGAACGAGGGCGCCTTGGAGGCGGGCAGGCCGGCGCAGGCGGCGAAGAGGAGGCCTGCGCAAAGGGCCGGGACGAGCCGCTGGGGGAGCATGGGGCGGGATCCTAACCGAGGCTTGGACGGGTCGGTGCGCGCTTGCCAGACTCGCTGGGGGCTCCCCCATGGATTTCCTGCTCGAGTGCATCGGCTTCCCGCCGGATTGGCCGCTGCGGCGCCTGGTCGAGGCCGCCTTGGAGCGCGGCGAACCGGCCGCGTGGCGCGGCGCCGCGGCGACGCACCGCAGCCTGCGCCTCGGCGAATTCGTCGAGGTGCTGGTGGAGCGCGACGGCGACGGTCCCTGGTCGTGCCTGCCCTTGTGCGCTTCGCCGCATCGCCTGCGCCTCGCCGTGCACGGCCGCGAGCGGATCGCCGACGCGCGCTTCGACGCGCTGGTCTCGGGGCGCGTGCTGGTGGACGGCGCGCGGCCAGGCGCGCCCGACGAGCGAGCCGACGCGTCTACGGGCGGATACCACGCCAGCGCGTGCCTCGTCGACGCGCGCAAGTTGCCGGCGCGGCTGGCGCGCGACCACGTGCTGGCGCTCGAGCTGTGCGCGCTGGCGCTGGATGTCTCCTACATCGGCGACGACAAGGGGTGCGAGCATGTCGAGGCGCCGGGCATGGAGCGCGGGGCATGGCTCGCGCCCTTGGCGGGCCCCGACGATCCGTCGGGCGCCATGGAGTTGTCGGCGCGCATCGCGCGCATCCTGCGCGAGAAGAACCCCTACTCGGGCGAGCCGTACGAGGTGCTCGAGCTGGATTGCCCGGTGCGCCCGATCCGGGCGCTGTGCTCGCGCTGGCAGCGCGAGGCGGAAGGCCTCGAGCCGCCGCGCGTCGGCGCGCGCATCGAAGGCGTGTTCCTCTTCGCTGGTCGGGTGCGCGGCGGCCTGCCTGGTCCGCAGGGTCGCGCGCGTGTCAATTTTGGTTGACGGCGCGACCGCCGCTCAGCGCAAGCTGTACTTGGGCTCGAGCGCGCGCAGCTCCTCGGCCGGCAGCGCGACGGACGCGGCAACGAGCACGACATCGGCCGCGCCGCGCCGCTCGACCAACACCGCTCGCGCGGCGAGGCCCTTGGCGGCCGCGTCGGGCACGAGGTTGGCGCGCGCCGCCGCGGCGAACTGCTCGGCGTCGGCCGGCGTGTCCCAGGTGGTCGCGCAGACGAGCGCCATGGCGCCCTCGCGCTCGAGGAGCGCGAGGCGATCGCCGTCCCAACCAGCCGCAGCCTCGTTCGTGTACTCGATGGCCAGCACGTTGGCGGGGTTCGACACATCGAGCCCCTTGCGCTGCTCGCGCGGCGTCGTGAAGAGCGCCAAGAGCAGCTCGCCGTAGGTGTCCTGCGCCACGACCCTCCAGCCAGCCGGCGGGACCGCGAGATCGAGCTCGACGCTGCGCGGCTCGTCGCGCTTGGCCGGATCCCAGTACTTCTCGGGATGCAGGATCTGCTCGGTGGAGACGGGCGGGGCCTTGAGGGCCTGGTCGAGGTCGGCGGCCTTGGGCTTGGCCATCAACAGGTTCAGTCCGCCTTGGCGCACGAGGAAGCCCTCGCCACGCAGGTACGAGGCGACCAGCGGCTTCCATAACCAGCCCGGCGCGGCGGCGAGCTCGGGGCCGCCCAGCGACTGGGCCTTGGCGAGGTCGTTCGGGTCGACCTCCTTCCTGTGCTTGAGGAACCACTGGTTCATGGCCGCCGTGCCCGAGCCTTCGACCACCGAGCGCCACGCGAGTTCGCGATCGCTGTCCTCGCCGCAACGCCGCGTGCCCGCGTCGAGGTCGTAGTGCTGGTCGTCGAGCGCGTGCGCCAATTCGTGCGCGAGGATGATCTTGGCGACGCCGCCGTTGAACCCGCCCATCAGATAGAACGCGTCCTCCTTGGGGTCGTAGAACCCGCCGACCTGCTTCTCGAGGATCGCCATCAGCGTGCGCTCGAGGTCCATCTCGCCGGGGACGAGCCCGAGGAGCTTGGCGATGGACTCGTCGCGGCGCATGCGGCCCTCGCTCTCGGTCTCCTTCTGGCGGCGGCGCGCGTAGTCGAGGAACTCGGCTTGTCCGGCCAACTTGACACGCACCGGCGCCTTGAACGCCAGTCCGCGCAAGGCCTCGACCTCGGCCTGGATCTCCCGCGCGACCCGCTCCAGGCCCTGCTGGTCGAGATCGGCGACGGGCGCGGGAGCCGGCCGTCCCTCACCTTGCGTCGTCGAAGGACGCGGGGCGGCGGGCAGGGCGGCGATGCAGGCGAGGCAAGCGTGGAGGAAGATGGGCATGGCTTGGGTCGCGCGCCAGAGGCGCGATGCGTACCATGCTACGCATCGGACGAGCGACGCGCAGCGTCGGCTCCGCAAGGCTTGCGTCATCCCCCTCCTGCATCCTCGCCGCGCTGCTTCTTGCGCCTTGCCCTCGCGAGCCTTGGAGCGGCGCGGATCCTCGCGCTCGGCCTCGCGGCGTCGATCTGCGCCTGTCGCGATGGTCTCGAGGACCTGCGCCGGCCGCCCGTCGAGCGCGGCGCGAGCCCGATCGTCGTGGGCGCGTTGGGTGATCTGGGTGGCGTCGATGGTCCGCGGCGCGCGGCCCTCGAGCTCGAGTTGGAACGTCTCAACGCGCGCGGGGGCGCCAAGGGACGCCCGGTGCGGCTCTTGTGCTACGACGACCAAGGACGGCCGGAGGGCGTGGCGCGCGCGCTCGAGCGGCTCGTGCAAGAGGACAAGGTCGTGGCGCTGTGCGTGCTGTCGGACGCGCAGCGCGCCGCGGCGGCGCAGCGCGATCCCTCCGGCGTGCCGGTCCTCGCTTGGGCCACGGCCACGGCTTCCGATCCGCCGCATGCGCGCAGCCTCGGCGCTGTCGACGCCGCGCGCTGCGCCGCGGAACTCGTGGCGTGGCTGGCGCGCGCGCGCACCTACGACAAGCAAGACCTCGTCGAGGCCCTCGACGGTCCGCCGCCGCTGCCCGACTACAGCATCAAGCCGCCGCCCTCCGAGGCGACGCCGACCGCGACTCCCTCCTCGCAAAAGGCGCCATGAACATCGACTCGACGACACCCAAGCCCTCGCTCTCCATCTCGCTGGTCCCCGTGCTGGCGCTGGTGGGCCTGCTGGTCCTCAACGTGCGCGTGTTCGATTCGGCCGACAATCAGGTGCCGCTGGCCATCGCCACCGCGGTGGCCGCGGCCATCGCCACTTGGGTGCTCAAGCTGCCTTGGGAAGAGCTCGAGAAGGCCATGTTCCGCTCGATCGGCCAGGCGATGCAGGCGATCGTCATCCTCGCCGTCGTCGGCATGCTGATTGGTGCGTGGATCAAGGCCGGTGTCGTGCCGGCCTTGATCGTGTGGGGCCTCGACCTCATCTCGCCGAGCGTGTTCCTGCTGACCGCCTGCCTCGTGTGCTGCGTCGTCTCGGTGGCGTCCGGCAGCTCGTGGACGACTGCGGGCACGGTGGGCGTGGCCTTGATGGGCGTGGGCACGACGCTGGGCATCTCGCCCGGCATGGTGGCCGGCGCGATCGTCTCGGGCAGCTACTTCGGCGACAAGATGTCGCCGCTCTCGGACACGACGAACCTCGCGCCGGCGATGGCGGGCGCGACCTTGATGGAGCACATCCGGCACATGGCCTGGACCACCACGCCGGCCTTGCTGCTGGCGCTCGGCGCGTACGCCTTCCTCGGCCTCGACGCGCACGCGCAGGGCGCGGACTCGCTGGCGCGCGTCGAAGGCGTGGTGGCGACGCTGCGCTCGGGCTTCGTCCTCTCGCCGTGGTTGCTGCTGCCGCCGGCGCTGGTGCTCTCCCTCGTCGTGCTGAAGAAGCCGGCGATCCCGGCGCTCTTCGCCGGCACCTTCGCGGCGGTCGGCATCGGACTCGCGCTGCAGCCGCGTGGCGCCGAAGGTCTGCTTGGCGACCTGCAAGGCTACTTCGCCGTGTTGTGGAGCGGCTACGCCGGCACCTTCGGCGAGGGCGAGGGCGCGGCGGCGGTGGAGTCGCTGATCTCCGGCAAGGGCGGCATGAAGGCCATGATGGCGACCATCGCCATCGTGTTCTGCTCCTTGTCCTTCGGCGGGATCATGGAGCGCAGCGGCATGCTCGGCGCCATCGCGAACGCGATCCTGTCGCTGGTGCGCGGCACGGGCTCGCTCGTGGCGGCGACGGTGGCCACCTGCTTCGGCGCGAACGTGCTGACTTCGGACCAGTACATGGCCATCGTGGTGCCGGGACGCATGTTCCGCCCGGCCTTCCTGAAGGCGCGGCTGCACCCGAAGAACCTCTCGCGCTGCCTCGAGGACTCGGGCACGGTGACCAGCGCCTTGGTGCCTTGGAACACCTGCGGCGTGCAAATGGCCACCGTCCTTGGCGTCGCCACCACCGCCTACGCGCCGTGGGCGATCCTCAACTGGGCCTGCCCGCTGGTATCGATCCTCTACGGATTCACGGGCATCTCCATGCAGAAGATCGACGACGAGGAAGCCCGCCGGCGCGCAGCGGGCGATTGAGCGCGACTCCGCTGGCCGCGGCGTTGTCAGGAGTTTTTGCGCCGTCGCCGTTGCCCCCTTCGCTCGCGCGGGGCTAGGCTGCGCAAGATGGACCTCGTTCTTCCCCCGGAGACGACCAAGCTATGAGCCAGAAGCAGCAATGGGGCAGCCGCCTCGGCGTGATCCTCGCCGTCGCGGGCTCCGCGGTGGGACTCGGCAACTTCCTGCGCTTCCCCGGCCAAGCGGCCGACAACGGCGGCGGGGCGTTCATGATCCCCTACTTCGCGGCGCTACTCCTGCTGGGCATCCCGATCGGCTGGGCGGAGTGGACGATGGGGCGCTACGGCGGTCGCAAGGGCTTCCATTCCTCGCCGGCGATCCTCGGCGTGGTCGGCAAGGGTTCGCTCTTCCGCTACCTCGGGATCATCGGCGTGCTGATTCCCTTGTGCGTCTCCTTCTACTACGTGTTCATCGAGGCGTGGTGCCTGTCGTACGCCATCGAGTACGCCAAGGCGCTCTTCGGCGGCGCTCCGGCGTTGGGCATCGACATCCAAGCGAACACCGCGGCCCAAGCCACGGCCGCCAAGGAGTACTTCGCCTCGACCGTCGGCCAGTCCGGCGATGGCGTGTTGTTCCAAGGCGGGCTCGCGCCGGTCGTGTGGGTCTTCCTGGTGGTGTTCGCCATCAACATCTGGCTGGTCGTGCGCGGCCTGTCGGGCGGCATCGAGACCTTCTGCAAGTGGGCCATGCCGGCGATGGCCTTGTGCGCGCTGTTCGTCCTAGTGCGCGTCCTGACACTCGACTCGCATGGCGAAGGCCGCTCGGTATCCGACGGCCTCGGCTACATGTGGAATCCGGACTTCGCGAAGCTGAAGAGCGCCGAGACCTGGATCGCTGCGGCGGGACAGATCTTCTTCAGCCTTTCGGTGGGCTTCGGCGTGATCATCAACTACGCCTCGTACATGCGGAAGAAGGACGACCTCGTGTTGTCGGGCCTCACTTCCAGCGCCACCAACGAGGTGTTCGAGGTCGGCTTCGGCGGCCTGATCACCCTGACTGCCGCGGTGGTGTTCCTCGGCGTCGCCGGCACGACCGAAGCCGTCTCGGGCGGCAGCTTCGGCCTCGGCTTCTCGACCTTGCCGATCGTGTTCGCGCACATGCCGCTGGGCGACCTGTTTGGCTTCCTGTGGTTCTTCATGCTGTTCTTGGCGGCCATCACGAGCTCGATCTCGATGTACCAGCCGACGATGGCCTTCCTCGAGGAATCGCTGGGCGTGTCGCGCAAGCAAGCCGCCGGCATGGTCGTCGGACTGGGTTCCATCGGCTCGGGTTGGTGCGTGTGGCACTCGGGTGGCATGGTGGCCTTGGACACCATCGACAGTTGGGTCGGCACGCTGCTCATCGTCGTCTTGGCGCTGGTGCAGGTCGTGGCCTTCGGCTGGGTCTGGGGCATGGACGCCGGCATGAAGGAGGCGCACCACGGCTCGGCCATGCGCATCCCCGCGATCATCCGCTTCGTGCTCAAGTACGTCGCGCCGCTCTACCTGCTGGTGGCGCTCTTCGTGTTCGCCAAGGACGACCTGCCCAAGTGGCTGGTGAACCTCGGCGAGAACACGGTCGCGCGCAACTCGGTGCTTCTCGTCGCAGGCGTCATCTTGTTCCTTGTTGCGTGCACCGCCATCGGCGCGCGTCGCTGGCGCACCCAGGGGCTCGATGTTGATGGCGAGCGCCTCCCGGACGAAGACCTCCAACCCGATCAACGGAGCTGATCCATGACCCTGCTCGGCGCCATCTTCATGACCGTGTCACTCGTATTTGTGTGGGGATTGGCGTTGTGGTGCTTCAAGAAGGTGTTGACGGCGCCCTCCGAGGACCGACGGTAAACCGATCCTTCGGTTGGGCGATCCTGCGCAGCGATCCGACACTACGGGCGGCGGGGTAACGCGCCGATGGCGCCGCTCGGCGCGGCACCATGCGGCTCCGGCGCGAAACGCGGCGCGGCCCCCCTGGTGGTCGCTGAACTCGGCGGTCAGCTCCGCTACCATGGCGCGTGATGACCAGCACCGCGACCGCCACCGAACAGCTTCGTCCCATCGGCCCCGTCGACCTCGCCGCCGAGCGCGCGGCCGTGGGTCCAGTGCTCGAGGAGGCGCTGTTGCGCGTCCTGAAGAGCGGCCAGTACATCCTCGGCCCCGAGGTCGAAGCCTTCGAGAAGAGCTTCGCGGCGTACTGCGGCGTGCCCAACCCCGGCGTCGCGGTGGCCAACGGCACCGACGCGCTGGTCGTGGCGCTGCGCGCCGCCTGCGTCGCGCCGGGCGACCACGTGGTCACGACGCCCTTCACCTTCTTCGCCTCCGCCGGCGCCATCGCGTGGATGGGCGCGACACCGCGCCTCGCGGATGTCGAGCTCGACACCGGCTTGCTCGACCTCGCCAAAGCCGAGGCGGCATGCGACGAGAAGACCACCGCCATCCTGCCGGTGCACCTCTACGGCCAGATGGTCGACATCAAGGGCTTCCGCGCGTTGTGCGACAAGCGCGGCATCAGCCTGGTCGAGGACTGCGCGCAGAGCCACGGCGCCGCGCGCGATGGCGTCAATTGCGGGCAACTCGGCGACGCCGCCGCGTTCAGCTTCTACCCCACGAAGAACCTCGGCGCTTGTGGCGAGGGCGGCCTGGTGCTGTCGCGCCACGAGAAGGTGGTGCAGAAGGCGCGGCGCGTGCGCGAGCATGGTTCGCCCGTGCGCTACACGCACGCCGAGCTCGGCACCAACTCGCGCATGCAAGGACTGCAGGGCGCGGCGCTCAACTGCAAGCTGCCGCACTTGCCCGGATGGAACGCTCGCCGCGCAGCCATCGCGGCGCGCTACGACGCGGCGCTCAAGGGCTCGAGCGCGGTCGTGCCGCTGGTGCGTCGCGCGAACAGCGTGCACGTGTACCACCAATACACCGTCAGGATCGTCGACGCCGCCTCGCGCGACGCCGTGCTGGAGCGCATGCGCGCCAAGCAGGTCAACGCGCAGGTGCACTATCCCTCGCCCGTGCACCTGCAGGAAGCCGCCAAGCCCTGGGGCTACCGGCCGGGCGACTTCCCCAACGCCGAACGCCTCGCGCGCGAGGTCGTGTGCCTGCCGGTGCATCCGTTCCTGTCGGACGCCGATGTGGATCGGGTGGCCGAAACGCTGCTCGCCGCCGCCGGCGCGCCTTGATCGCTCGCGTGAAGCTCGCGAAGAACTTTTTTCCTGACGCGCGCGTCGCTTGGGCGCCGAACTACTGCTGACAGACATGCTGCACGCCGCACTGATCCTCGTGGCCCTCGCGCCAGCGCAACGGAATTCGCCGCTCGACGAAGTGGCGGAGACCGCGCAAGCGTACTTCGCGTTGGCCGACTGGAATGGCGACGGCTGGATCTCCTTCAAGGAGTCGGCCGACAGCATGGGCCTCGATCGCCAGGCCTTCGCGGCCTTCGACTCCGATCGCGATGGGCGCATCTCGCTCGAGGAATTCGTGGTCCGCCAGAAGGCGATCGTCGAGCGCGGCGGAGTGCTCGAGGCTCCGCGCCGCAAGCCCGCGCGCCAAGCCGCTCCCGCGCGCACCGCCGCCGACCTCTTGGCGCTGTTCGACGAGGATCGCGATTCGGCCTTGGGCGAGCGCGAACTCGCGCGCGTGGTCGACGAGTCGAAGAACAAGGAACTCTCGCCGGCCGCGCTCTTGTCGGCGCTGGACAAGGACGGCGACAAGCGCCTGCAAGGCGAGGAGCTGGACCGCCTCGCGGCGACGCTGGCACCCGCCGCCGAGCCGATCGCCCCCGCCCCCAAGATGACCTTGGCGCAGTTGTTCGAAGTTCCGCTGCCGCGCGAGTCGCGCAACACGGGCTCGCGCGAGCCGGCGCGCATCGCCGGCCCGTGCGGCGACTTCCGCCGCTTGGACGCCGACAACGATGGGCACATCGACCTGCGCGACCTCGTCGAACTGCAGCGGCCGCTCGTGCTCCCCGCCAGTCCTCAGGCCATCGTCTCCAGCATCGACAAGGATGGCGACGGGCGCATCTCGCGCGACGAGTTCGACGCCGCGCTGCGCTGATCCATCTCGCGCCCGCGGCGCGCGTGTTCAGTCGTACAGGCCCACGACCTCGACCAGGCGGGGACCGCGATCGGGAGTCGCCAGCGCGAAGGTCAGTTGTCCCGCGTCGCTGCGATCGCGCTTGAGCGCGACGCCAGCCGCCTCGCCATCGAGTCCGAGCACGTAGAACACGAGGTTGAAGCTCGGTCTGCCCGCCTCGTCGACGAGTTCCGGCTGCCAGCGCGCCTGGCGCCGCGTCTGGCGCACCACGCGCTCGAGCACGGCGAGGCCCGCCTCGAGCGGAGTGGCGCCGCGCCGCAACAGCTCGACGATCGCGTGGCTGCCCTGCGCCAGCACGCAGGCTTCGCCGCGGCCGGTGGCGCCAGCACTGCCGGCCTCCTGGTCGCAGTACAGGCCCGAACCGATGATCGCCGAGTCCCCCACCCGTCCGGGGATCTTCCACGCGAGGCCCGAGGTGGAGGTGCAGCACGCGATCGCGCCATCCTTGGCGAGCGCGGAGACATGCACGGTGCCGGTGACGCGATCGCGCAGGAACTCGCGCCGCGAGCGCGCCAACGCAGGTGCGCCAGGCGCCATGGTGGATCCAAGGTGCGGCAGCTTCGGCGGCGGAGGCAGGCGATCGTCGTTCGTCGACATCGTCTCCTTCCACTCCATCCACTTGCGGCGCGACGCCTCCGTCAAGAGGTTCGCGTGGGGATGGCCGTGGGCGCGCGCGAACCGCTTTGCGTCGGCGCCCACGAGCAGCACGTGGTCGGTGCGCTCCAGCACGAGGCGCGCGATCTCGCTGGGATGGAGGGTGTCCTCGATGCACGCCACCGCGCCGGACTTGTGCCGCGGTCCGTGCATGCAGGCCGCGTCGAGCTGCACGACGCCCTCTTCGTTGGGCAACCCGCCCAGGCCCACTGAGTCGTCCAGCGGATCGGCTTCGACCATCTTGATCGACTCGATGGCGACGGTGAGCGGATCGGCGCCATCGAGCAGGTCTTGGTAGTGGAGCTTGAACCCGGGGAGCGCGTTGGCGCTGCCGACGAGCACGGGATGGTTCGTGCGCGCCTGCCGCGGCGCGACGGCGGCGGAGGAGGAGGAGGCGCTCGCGGGACGCTGCGCGGCGGGCTCGATGGCGCCGGGGGTCGCGCACGCGGCGAGGCCCGCGCCGGCGGCGAGGGCGGCCAAGAGTGCGCGGCGATCGGGGGTGCTTTCGTGGTCGTTCGTCATGGCTGCTGCTCCTGCGCTCCTGCGCGTTGCTCCATCGTCGTCGTTGCTCCGTCCCCGGAACCGCGGGGCGAGCCGGGCACCTTGCGCGGCTCGAGCGGCGTGTCGAGGCCGAGGCACCAGCGACGCAACTGGTCGCGGGCGTCCAGTTCGTGCGCGAGCCAGGCCGCCTCGAGTTCGGCGTCGCCCGCGGCGCGCGCGCGCGCGACGCGCAAGGTGGTCGCCGCGCGCGCGGCGCGCAGCAAGCCATCGAGATCCTGCGCGCGCGCGTCCGCCACGCACAACGCAGCCGACAAGACGACCGTCGCGCTGCGGCGCAGCTCCTCCGCATCGACCATCTCGAGTCGATCGAGCGAAGTGTGGTAGGTCCAGTCGGGGAAGTGCCACACCAGCGCGGACGGCACCTTGGCGCGCAGGTACACGACATGGTCGCTGCCGCCTTCGTAGGGATGCTCGCCGAAGGTCCAACCAGGCTCCTTTGCCGCGACGGCGTGGAAGGCTTGGCGCAGGACCACGGCCAGGCCTCCGCCACCGAACTGCGCGGGTTCGACGCTCGTCGAGCCCCAAGCGGTGTGCTGGTCCGGCGGAAGCATGCGCCACGCGCCCGGATCGGGCTCGCGCTCGAGCAACGCCTTGGCGCCGGTGCGCTCGGGGCTCTCGCCCAGCATGTCCGCGGCGATCGCCGCCACGACCACGCGGCGCGTGGCGGCGAGGTGCGCGCGCGACTGGTGCATCTCGTCGCCGAACACGAACACCAGGCTGCGCGAAGGCCGCGCGCCTTGGCGCGCCAGTCCCGCGGCGGCCTCCGCCATCTCCAGCGCCGCCGCTACGCCCGAGGCGTTGTCGCAAGCGCCGGGCTCCTGCACGTGCGCGGCCACGGCAACCTCCTCGCCGCCGCGCAGGTCGCCGACCACGGTGGCCAGCACGGTGCGCACCGGCCGCTCCGCGATCTCGACCACCGCCCGGAACCGCGCAATCTGTCCTGTTTTTTTGACAAGCCGCGCCAGCACGCGCGGCGACACCTGCGCCACGGGCAAGGGTGCGGGATGCGCGACCGAGCGGTAGCCGACCGCATGCTCGTGCCGGCCGCTCCCCGCGGGATCGACGTTGTACCGCGCGAGGTCCGCGGCCACCACCAACGCGACGCCGCGCTCCTTGGCCGCCGCGAGCCGCAGCCCGTCGAGCGACTCGGCGCCGACGAGGACGCAACCGGGCGTCGCGTCCTCGATACGCGCCACGATCGGGCCCTCGACCTCGGCCGAAGGCGCGAAGGTCGGCAGCAACAGGCGATCCTGGTCGTCGCTGGAGTCGAACTCCATGAGGGTCTCGGCGCGGCCGTCCTCGAGGATCTCCAGCCGCGCCGACCGCCCCGTCCAAGCCGGGCGGGGCTCGGAGTAGAGCACCTGCAGCTCGAGTCCTTGCTCGCGGCCGAATCCAACGTCGGCGAGGCGGGCCAGCACGAGGTCGAGCGCGCGATCGTAGTCCTCGTTGCCGCTCTCGCGCCGCAGGACCTCGAGTTCGGATACCACCCCGAGCATGCGAGCCGCGTCCAACCGTCCCGCGAGCGCCGCCACATGGCGCGTGGCGCCATGGTCGTCGAGGTGCGAAGGCACGACGACTTCGGAGTTGGCGCCGGCGTCCTCCGCCGCGCTCGCCGGCACGCCGCCGCCGCGGGCGGCGAGGCCGATCAGCTGCTGGTCGGAGAGCGTCCCGCAGGCGGCGACGAAGAGCCACCCAAGCGGCGCCACCAACGGGCGCGGCCCTCGCGAGGAGCGTTGGCGCGCAGGCCTCACAGGTACTTGCCGACGAGGAGGTCGAGGCGCAGGCGCGCTTGGGGACCGATCTTGTCCTTGGCGGTCATGATGGCGTGCTTGAGCGCCGAACCGCAGCCGCAGGAGCGCGGCATGGCCGCGACCTTGGGCGCGAGCGCCGCCACCAGGCGCTTGGCGTTGCCGACGTTCTTCGTCATGACCGCCACCACCTGCTCGACGGTGACTGCGTCGTGTGCTTCGTGCCAGCAGTCGTAGTCGGTCGCCATGGCGATCGTCGTGTAGCAGAGCTCCGCCTCGCGCGCGAGCTTGGCCTCCTGCAGGTTGGTCATGCCGATGACGTCGACGCCCCAAGAGCGGTAGATGCGCGACTCGGCGCGAGTGGAGAACTGCGGTCCTTCCATGTTCACGTACACGCCACGGTCGTGGACGACTTGCCCTAGCGCGCGCCCCGTGGCCACGACCTCGCGCCGCAGGTCCTCGCAGACCGGGTCGGCGAACATCACGTGCGCCACGACTCCATCGCCGAAGAACGTGTCGACGCGATGGCGCGTGCGGTCGAAGAACTGGTCGATGGCGACGAAGTCGCCCGGCGCGATGTCCTCGCGCATCGAGCCCACCGCCGACACCGAGAGGATGCGTTCGACGCCGAGCTTCTTGAGCCCCCAGATGTTCGCGCGGAAGTTGAGCTCGTTGGGCGGGATGCGATGCCCGCGTCCATGGCGCGGCAGGAACACCATCGGCACGCCTTGCAGCTCGCCGCAGATGTAGCTGTCGCTGGGATGCCCGAAGGGCGTCGAGAGTTGCACCTCGCGCACGTTCGCGAGGCCTTCCAACTCGTACAGCCCCGAGCCCCCAATCACGCCGATCGTCGTCGCCATGCACGCCACCTCGTCGCGCGCTCGTGGCCGAGACGCCGGCCGATCCTGCGCGCGTTGGGAGGATCATTCCCCACGGCGAGGCCCTTGGCGAGAGGCTGCCGCATGGAAAAGTCATGCTGCGTCCGCGTGAACGAGCAGTCGGCTCTCGCGACCGCGCCTCGGACATCGAGACGCGAGTTCCAGCGCTCCCCCTGCGACACGAGCGAGCACGCTCCCTGACTGAAGTTGGCTCGAGGAATTGCTGCGCCGAGCGTCAGCTCTTGGAGCCACCGCGTGGTCCGGATCCGCGTGGTCCGGATCCGCGTGGTCCGGATCCGCGTGGCCCGGTGCCGCGTGGCCCGGTGCCGCGTGGCCCGGTGCCGCGTGGCCCGGTGCCGCCGCGTCCTGAACCACCACGCTGGCCGGGACCATCAGCACCGCGACCATGGCGCTGCCCAGACGCGTTTCCCGTCCCGCGGCCACGTCCTTCTCCGCGACCGGAGTCCGGACCCTCTCCGCGTCCCGACGCGGGACCTGCGTTCGAACCGCGGCGCCAAGGTCCTGCCTCGGGCGCGCGCCGGTCCGCCGGGCCGCGTCGCTCGACGGCGTCTTCGCCGCGGCCGAAAGCATCCCGGCCTCCACGCCCGCGCTCGCCGCGCGGCTCGCGTCCCGCACCCTCGCCACGCTCGCCGAACTCGCGCTCCAACGCGCCGCCCGCCAAGCGAGCCACGACGAGCGTGGCGTAGGCTCCGCGAGGCAACTCGAACGAGAGCACATGCTGACCTTCGTCGCGCTGCACGAGACGCAACGCGCGCGGCACGATGTGCAACGGACGATCCTCGCCCTTGAGAGCGAACCCGCTGACCCCTTCGATGCGGAACTCGCCAGGCTGCAGGCCTTCGCCGCGCAGCGCCAACGCGAGCAGATCGCGTTGCAGCGGGTGCTCGACATCCTCGAGGCCGGCTCCGGGCAGGCGGAACACGCCGCGCATCGACGGATCCTCGGGGTACGCGCCGCGCGAGAACGCCAACGGGCCCTCGGGGCCGCGCACGACGAGCGTATCGGCCTTGGCGAGGCTGCTGGAGATCCAGCTCGACACCGCGCGGTTCCACAAGTGCGACTGCCACGCGTACAAGTGGATCAGTCGCAACTTCGAGGCGATGTAGCGGAACGCGCCAGCATGGTCCTCCTCGTTGCGCGACAGGTGCTCGAACACGCGCATGTGCGCGCCGAACCGGCCGGCGATGTCGCGGCACGCCCGCCAATCACCCCAGCGCGCGAGCAACGCGTCCTTGAAGCGCGCCGTGTCGGGGTCGTCGTGCTCGTTGCGCGAGGCCAACAAGCGCTTGAGCGCCTCTTCGCTGCGGCCGAGCGCGAGGTCGCGCGCGATCCAACCCTGGTGGCCGCGCAGGTTGCCGAAGCGCTGCTCGCCGAAGTAGTTGGGCAGGCCGTGCCGTCGCACCGGCTCGAGGTTCTCATGCAGGGTCTTCGCCTCCGCGCTCGACACGTCGCGCAGGACGATGGCGAAGGCGTTGCCGGCGCTGTCCTGCGACGACAACGCGCGCGCGCTCGAGCCCAGCGTCTCGATCTTGATCGAGGGCTCCGAGAGCTGCACGCGTCGCCCGCCGGGCGCGCTCATGTATTGGACGGTCACGCCTTGGCGGTCCTTCAACCCGGCGATCGACACCTCGCCCGGCGCGACACCCGCCTCGCGCGCCACCCGCGCCAGCGCCTCCATCGAGGTCAACTTGCGCTTGGACACGCGGTAGACGCGGTGGCGACCGCGCGCGACGAGCAACGATTGGTCGAGGAGCTCCTCGACGCGGAAGTCTCCGGGCTTCTGCTTCAGCTTCATGGTGCGCGGTACTTCCTCAACTGCTTGAGCACTCGGGCGTAGTCCTTGGGCAGCGGGGCCTCGACGCGCACCACGCCGCCGTCGGGTCCGGGGAACTCGATGGAGGCGGCGTGCAGCGTCAAGCGGTCGATCAACGACGACTCCTCGTGCCCGCGCTTCTTGCGGTAGTCGCGCTTGAAGTCGGACAACGACAGGTGGTCGCGCCGGCCGTAGACCGGATCCACCGCGAGCGGGAAGCCGACCTCGCGCGCATGCACGCGGATCTGGTGCGTGCGACCGGTGAGCGGCTCGGCCTGCATCAGCGTGTAGCCATCGAAGCGCTCCGCCACGGCAAAGCGCGTGCGCGACTCCTTGCCGTCGACGCGGTCGATGCGCATGCGGCCGCTGCGCCGCTCGTCGGGCCCGATCGGCAGGTCGACGATCTCCTCTGCGCCTTCCGCCAACGGCCAGTCGCCCTCGACCAGCGCCAAGTAACGCTTGCGCACGGACCCGGGCTGGTCGAACGCCGCGCGCAGGCGCCGCTCGCTCTCGATCGTCTTGGCGACGATCACGCAACCCGTCGTGTCCTTGTCGAGGCGATGCACGAGTCGCGGACGGAACTCGAGTCCATCCACGGGCTCGACCTCGTCGCCATCACCCAGTTCGAGCCCGCTGCGCCGCAACGACAAGCCGAGCAAGGCACCCGACAAGCAACCTGCGTCGCGCGCCCAGCGCTCGGGCTCGGCCGACAACCCGGCAGGCTTGTCGACCACGAGCACCCCCTCGTCCTCGAACAGCACCGGCACCTCGATCCGCGGGTCGCGCGGCGCCTCGGGCAGGTGCTCGTCCTCCTCGAACTCGACGATGACGACCTCGTCTTCCGCCAACCTGTGCCCGGGCACGGTAGGGTTGCCGTCGACGGTGACCTTGCGCTCGCGCACTTGGCGGCGCAGGAAGCCCTTGTTGAGCAAGGGGAACTGCAGGCACAGGAACTCGTCGAGCTCCATGCCGGCGCGGTCCTTAGGAATGGGGATGTGGTAGGCCAAGGTCGTCGTCGCCGCGCGGCGGGTGGGCTCGCCAGAGGCCAGCCCGGCGTTGGGCTCAGGAGTAGAGTTCCCGCCGCAAGGCGCCCACGTAGGGCAGGTTGCGATAGCGTCCCGCGTAATCGAGGCCGTAACCCACGACGAACAGGTTCTCGACCTCGAAGCAGCGGAAGTCGGCGGAGATCGACACGCTGCGCCGGGACGGCTTGTCCAGGAACACGCAGGTGCGCACGCTGCGCGCTCCGCGTCGTTGCAGCTCTTCCCTGAGCTTGGATAGGGTCCGCCCAGTGTCGAGGATGTCGTCGACCAGCAACAGATCGCGATCCTCGATTTCCGAGCCGGTGGGCACGAAGTCGATGCGCAACTCGCCGGACTCCGTGCCCGTCCCGTAGCTGGAGGCCGCCAAGAAGGCGAGCTCGATGCGGTTGGGGATCCTCCGAATCAGGTCGGACGCGAAGACGCACGAACCTTTCAGGACCGAGACCACCGTGAACCCCCGATCGCCGTAGCCGCGCGACACCTCAGCCGCCACCCGGTCGATGGCGGTCTTGATCTGCTGCTCGTCGAAGAGGATCCGATCGATGTCGTCGTGAACGCTCATGGGCCTCCCCGTAGTGTCGCCGCGCGGTAGGGTACCCGTCAACGCATCCAACGGCGACCGGGGTCCAAAGGGGCGCGGCAAGCCTTGCGAGGGCCTGCTTTGCCATACTGAGCGCCAGCGGTGGTGACTGCGATCCGGAAATCCGGCAAGCCGCGCTCCGCCCTGCGGCACCGAAACCCCGTCCGCTCCCTGGAAGCAAGGACAGCAACACAGCACCCGAAACCATGCAGCAAGACAAGCCCAAGCGCCACCGGCGCACGGAAGAGGAACTGCTGCGCGACCTCGAAGCCCAGTTGGCCCGGTTGCGCGAGAAGGCTGAAGCCCGCAAGCAGCGGGAAGAGCCCATCATCAAGTCCACCGCCAAGTTGGTGAAGTCCGTGCGCAAGTACGCGCAGGAAGCACAAGACGCCGGTCGGACCGACCTTTCCTTGTCCGCGCAGGCCTTCGCGGCCGGCCTGGAGCGCGCGGCGGCTCAACCGCCGGCGGAGGAGCGCGGCCGCAGGTCGCGTGGCGGCGACCCGGACTCGGAGCAGTCGTGAACCACGACGCCGGGACCGCACCGCCACAGTTGGGCCCGGAACTCGTGTCGAGCGAGTTGCTGCACCGAAACGCGCGCTTCGATTTGCGGCGCGATGTCGTGCGTCTGCCCTCTGGGCTGACCCAGGATCTTGTGTGGGTCGATCATCCCGGTGCGGTGGGCATCGCTGCGGTCGAGGAAGATGGGCGACTGGTCTTGGTGCGTCAGTACCGTCATGCCGTTAAGCAGCAATTGTTGGAAATTCCAGCAGGCCGCTTGGAACCTGGCGAGGACCGACTGCAAGCAGCCATTCGGGAGCTCGAAGAAGAGACAGGGTTGCGGGCGGCCGAATGGCGCCTGCTCCAAGACATCCTCCCCGCGCCGGGATTCGCCAGCGAGCGCTTGTCCATCTACCTCGCGCGTGGGCTATCACCGGCCGGGCCACAGGCTGCGGCATGCGACGCGGACGAGGAACTGAGCTTGGAGCGGCACGCCCCTAGCGACTTGCTCGCGGGTTTGACGACTGACGCCAAGACCTTGATCGCGGCGGGACTCTTGCTGCGCGCTCCCTCGCGCGCCGCGGAAGCGCCTCTCGCCGACTGACGATCTGCCCAGCCGCTCCCGGACCGATGCGGGCGCGGCGACTGGCCACGAGATTCAGCTCGCCGGAGCCAAGCTCCGCCGAGCGTGCCGCGGAGGTGCATCCCCGCACTGTCTTCCTCGACCCACGCCTGCCGGTCCCGTTGTGCGACCCGCGCCGTGCGATCATCCGGCCCCCACCACGCGCTCACCCCGTGTCGGCGCGGCCCTCCCCGCTACAGCCCGCATGTGTCATGCGATCTGGACATCCTCAGCCCAGGGGCTGCCTTGCCTGTAGGCAGCAGCGTGCAACAAGACGCCAGCTCGCTGGAGCGGCTAGTCGTCCGGTGGCGACGCGCGGCACCATCCGCTGATCCACGCGAAGCCACCTTGGCCGGGCTGCGGGGATCCATGTGCGTCGAAACGCACGATGCCGCCCGGCGAGGCGACCAATGCTCCGCCATCCGGCAGAGCCAGCACGTGGCGCGCCTCGGGCAAGATCGTCAGATCCACCTCGAGGCGCGGGCGGCCGTCGCGCGTTCGCGCGCGCAAGATCGCACCGGCTCGCTCCAAGGTCCACGGCCCCCCACCCTCTGGAAGGACATCGAAGGCCACGAGGCTCTCCAAGGGAGCCTGCGCCATGCGCGCAAGGCGGGCGTCGAGGCGAGCGAGGACCGGTGAAGAGCCACCAAGCGCGACCCAGGCACCGCCATCGGCGGTGACTCGCAAGCCAAGGATGGGTGCTGGCATGCAAGCCAGCGCCAACACGCCCCCGGCCGCGACATCCACTTGGAGCAGCCTTCCATCCTCGCCGCCGCACCAAGCCAGCAAGCCGGAGGCGCGCACATGGCGCAAGCCGGCAGCCTGCAGCAGCAGACGAGGCGTGGCTTGCGCATCGACCCGCCATAGGCGCCCCGAACCGTCCTGGAGGCGCTCGAGACAGAGGGCGCGTCCATCGGCGAGTGCATCCAAGTCGTGGAAGCCCTCGAGCCACAACTCTCCTTGCTCCGTCCCGCGCTCGGACAACTCCAGCAATCTCGCGCCGAAGGCGTTGGTCGCGTTGCCCGAACGCGCCACCCACAGCCCACCGTCGGCGGCCGTCGCCACCGCAAGCGGCCAACCCACGACGTGGCTGCGCCCGTCGATCAAATCGTCGTCGAGCCCGCGCAGTAGGGACGCGTCGCGATCGGCCACCCACACTTGCGGGGCGCCTGCGGCGGAGGGCCCGATCCATGGCTCGACGGCGAGGCCCACTCCCATGCAGGCGAAGAACAACCCCACGGCACCCAGTGCATGCCTGGAGAGCCAAGGTGCGGATGAGATTGGGGCTCGTCGCGACATCGAATTGCTTGCTTGGTGTTCCACACCTCCCTGACGAACGCCGCGCCGCCCGCGTGGCAGGCAACCAGCCAAATCACCGGAAAATCAAGCGTTGTGCCCCGCAAGCGTCAGTGCGCGCCTGGCAGTGCTTCGGCTGACGATCGAGTTGTCGAACGCGAAGCAGGCCGGCCGTGGAGCCTGCACGACGCGCGCCCCGGACTCTGCCGCGCGCATCGGGACGCAAGGGCCGCACGATTTCGTCCATGCCCTTGGCGCGCGCGGACGCTGGATCGCCAGACGCGCGATGATCGGTTCCGACGCGCGTTGATCGGTTCCGTCGCGCGTTGATC
>Ga0172376_10001595_pt1 | contig 28829 bp, 22 predicted proteins | sample Lak35m_FD_121114 | JGI IMG/M metagenome (GOLD analysis project Ga0172376, IMG submission 121114) | Freshwater microbial communities from Kabuno Bay, South-Kivu, Congo - kab_092012_35m | ecosystem: Environmental > Aquatic > Freshwater > Lake | place: Democratic Republic of the Congo: South-Kivu...
GATCCTTGACCTTGACCACGTTGCTGACAATCTGATTCAGGGAATCCCGGGTCTCTGCGGCCATGGTGACACCCTCGTTGACCCGCCGCGATGAATTTTCAATCAATTCTGCCGTTTCCCGGGCCGCCTTGGCACTGCGACCGGCCAGATTACGAACTTCCTGAGCCACTACGGCAAACCCTCGACCATGCTGACCGGCCCGGGCTGCTTCTACGGCGGCATTCAGGGCCAGCAGGTTGGTCTGGAAGGCAATTTCATCTATTACCTTGATGATTCTGGAAATGCTCTGTGCCGAGTGATTGATGGCGTTCATGGCCTCGACCATCTGTTCCATTTTTTGTCGGCCCTGATTGGCTGCTTCAGACGCGCCGATGACCAGTTGATTCGCTGTCCTGGCATTGTCGGTATTGGCCCTGACCTGGCTGTCGGTTTCTTCCAGATTGGAGGTGACCTGCTCTACCGATGCCGATTGCTCCTCGGACGTGGCGGCCATGTTCTGTGAGGCGGCATTCAGCTCGCCGGCGGAACGACTGACCCGCTCGACCGTATCCACGATCTGATACAGCGTGTCGTTAAGGCCGGTAAAGGCATTTTCGAAGGCTTCCATGATGAGGCGGTAATCGCCCTGATACCCGGCGATGTCAGGTCTTTTCTGCAAATCGCCATCGACGATGGCCTGAGACAAGGTAGCGGCATCACGAACCACCGAGTTGATGTTCCTTTTGAGCAGCATCAACCACTCATGGATCTGGTCACTGGACGAAGCCTTGTCCATCTGGGCACTCAGGTCACCGTTGGCGATACGGGTAACGAAATCGATCAGGTGAGTCAGCCAGGCGTGAACCCCATTGATCGCCAGTTTCATGCGTTGGTGATCACCATGGCAGTCGATTTCCATTTTTTCCGCGAGATTACCGCCGCTGATCTGGCGCAGGACGCGGTTTCCCTCATCGATCGGCAACAATATTTCATCGAGCATCCGGTTGATGCCTTCAATGAGACCGGCAAAATGGCCCTTGAGCTGACTCGTTTCTCCCCGCTCCGACAACTGCCCGGCCGAGGCCGACACGATGAGACGCTGTAGCTCGTTGACCAGACCCTTGAGGTTTTTCCGCACCAGTTCAATCGTTTCATTGATATAAGCCTGCTCACCCGGAAAAGACTCCAGGGCCGCATCGAAGTTACCCTCTCCAAACTGTTGCACACAGGCCATGGCTTTACGGGTGACACCGACATGGCCTGCTACCATTTCATTGATTCCCTGCGCCATATCATGGAACGCACCTTCAAACCGGTCGGCTTCCAGATGTACGGTCGTGTTGCCGGATTCATGCTCGCGTGACAAATGCTGCATGTCGGCAATGAAGTTTTTCAAGGTATCCTGCAGGGTATGGGCGGCATTACGGAGGATCAACGCACTGCCCTTACAGGTCTCTTCTGCCGTGAGGGGGCTGGAAATATCGCCCTTGCTCATGGCTTCCAGGCAGGAGGTCAGGTTTTTCCAGACGCTGATGTCCAGCCATTCCACCACGGTGGAGGTGTGTTTGCCTTGCGCATCGAATAACGGCGTAGCGACCAGGGAGAAGGTGCGATTACCCAGAGGTATCTCGGCATGATGCGGTTGTTTCAGACCTGCCAGCATCCGCCGTTGATGCGCCGGGTTGCGATGGAAATGATCCATGTTCATGCCCATCAGCTTCGCGGTGTTGAAGTGAGGAAGCTGGGTTCGGATTTCATCCTCGGCTGCCTGGAACATCTGGATCACGGCGGGATTCATGTAGGTGATGTTGTGATTTTCATCTGCCAGTTGCACGCAGGTACTGATACTGCCCAGCAGATCGTTGTAATGACGTTCCCGGTTGACGATCTGGTCGGCCAGTGTATTGAATACGTGCAGAATTTCAGCCAGTTCTTCCCCGGCCTCGGGGACATGGGCTCTCGCCCCGGTGTCACCGCCCTGCAGGGCTTCTGCGACCCGTTTTATCTCCCTGAGCGCGTCAAGCGCTGTAGCCGCGGTGGAAATGGATGATTGATGATCAGGCATCGGACGTTCCTCTGGGGTGGTGGTTATCGTTGAGAGGGTGGTTGTTTCCCCGGATTTCTGGTTCAGCCGGGCGGGAGCGGATTCCTTGAAGTGCCCGTTCAGGGTTCTGACAGTTTCATTCATCTGATATTACCCGCAAGGGTCTTCAAAAATTGGCAAATCCCCTCTCATCCTGATCCAGCGGCAAAATGTCTCGCGGGGTCAAACTGACGGCAGGCTTTCGCGGCGGGTTGGACAAACGTTCGCTTTGGAGGGGCACACCGGTTGTTGCAGGTGTGGCATCGAGCGCAGGAACCGGCGCAGAACGCTTGCCGCCATGATTACGCAGCTTGAAACGGTTGACATCCCGCAAGATCTGGCCGGTCACACGGGTCAGCAGGCTCGAGGCCGAGGCCATGGTTTCTGCCTGCTGTGAACTCAGTTGGGCGGCGTTGGAGACTTCGTTCATGGCGATGGTGATCTGGGATATCCCCAGTGACTGCTCGGAACTGGCAGCCGCGATTTCACCGACCAGATCCTTGACCCTCACCACATTGCCGACAATCCGGTTCAGTGCATCCCGGGTCTCGTTGGCAATGCCTACCCCTTCGTGTACCCGCTGGGTCGAGTGTTCGATCATGTCTGCCGTTTCCCGGGCCGCCTTGGCACTCCGACCGGCCAGGTTTCTGACTTCCATGGCGACCACGGCAAATCCACGCCCGTGCTGACCGGCCCGGGCGGCTTCCACAGCGGCGTTGAGTGCCAGCAGGTTGGTCTGGAAGGCGATTTCATCGATGACCTTGATGATCTTGGCGATGTTATGGGAAGAGTGATTGATGCTGTTCATCGCAGACATCATGGTTTCCATCTTCAGGTTGCCCTGTTCTGCCGCCTCGGCCGTCGCCATGACGACCTGATTGGCCGCACGGGCGTTGTCGGTATTTGCCTTGATCTGATGGTCGGTCTCCGCCACGCTGGCCGTGACCTGCTCGACCGATGCAGATTGCTCTTCGGCAGTGGAGGCCAGGTTCTGCGATACCGTACTGAGTTTCTCGGCGGTCGCAACCACTTCCTCCACGGCTTCAACGATCTGGAGCAGGGTGGTGTTGATATTGATGAGGGCCGATTCGTAGGATTCCTTGACGTGACGAAAATAGCCCCGGTATTCCCCCACCGGCATGACGCTCAGGTCATTGTTACCCAGTGATTGTATGGCCATTCCGATGTTGTTCAGTGGGGCGATGAGGGAGTCCAGGGTTTCATTGAAGCCCTGAATGATGCGCTTGAAATCGCCCTGGTGGTGTCCGGTTTCGGCACGGGTCGTCAACTGTCCTTCCCGTGCGGCATTCGACAGGAGCTCCGCATCCGTCGCCAGCGCCTTGATGGCATCGGCCATGGTTTGCATGGCCGCCTGCAACTGGCCGATTTCCCCCTTTGCACCGGTTTCAAGCGTGACGTTCATATTGCCGGAGGCTAATTGCCGTGCCGCCTGCATGCAGGCTTCGACAGGGCGGGTGATCGAACGGGAGACCAGCCAACTGATCACCACCGACAACAGCGAAACACCGGCTGCAATCAGGGCCAATGTCAGGATCGAATGGTCGATGGTTTGATTGGTGTGGGTCTCGATCTCCCGGTTACGGGCTTCGGTCAGGTTGACGACCCGGTCGATTTGTTGACGGTGCAACTGGTAGGCCGACAGCAGTTCGTTGCGGAAAATCGTGTCTGATACTTCCGTTTTACCGTCGAGCAAGGCTGGAAAATAACCATTGAGGGCGCGGTCGTAGAATCGGGTGGCAGGTTCGTAACTGTCTGTGACCAAAGCCCGTTTGATGGGATCTTCAGCCAGTTCAGCCTGCCAGAAATCATGTCGCTCGTCATAGGCCTGCTTGAGTTTTTTGAATTGATCGAGCAAGTCTTTTTTCTCTTCGAGGCTACGGGAAGCATCCGCGCTGTAGACTACCAGCAGGGATTCCAGAATATATTCCGGAGGAGGCAATACGTCGGCAATGATATCCTTGCCGGTTATCACCTGTTGGTAAATCGGGCCATTGACCTTTATCTTTTCAATGATGAGATAGGCGGTCATGCACAGAATCCCAAGGCCCAGAAAAGAGACCATGAACATGATCAGCAGACGGGTATATATTTTCATGTGTCGATTTCCTGGTGGTTGTCCAGACTACTTTGAATATCAATCAACTGGTCAGACATCAAATGTCCTGCATCCAGTAAAATGGCAACATGATCGCCTTGTTTACCCAGTCCCCTGATGATGCCATTCCCTTCCCTGTTGTGACCAAACCGGGGCGGCTGGTCGATTCGGTCCGGCGCGATTTCCAGCACTTCGCGCACACTGTCCACGATAAGTCCCAGAGGGATATTATCCACATCCAGCACGACGATAACCGTTCTTTCGGTATAGTCGATTTCCGTGATGCCGAAACGGCTGCGTATATCCATGACCGGAATCACTTTGCCGCGCAGGTTGATTACACCTTTTATGAAGGCCGGTACATCCGGTACTTCCATGACCCTTTGCATACCAATGATTTCAGTCACATAGCCGATGCCTATACCATATTCCTCGGTAGCCACACCGAAAGTCAGGTACATGTCATTGATATTGTTCTCCTCGTTGAATACCAGTTGATCGCTGGCTTCTTCAAAACTGGCCAATGGTTGAGTATAAGACGTGTGTTCGGACATGGGGCTCTGCTCTGTTCCTGACGGGTTTGAGGGGAGGGATACGGACTATCCCGGTGTTCATTGGCATGACAGTACTCAGTTTCTCCGGATCGAAGACAACAAAAGGGCCGGAATCCTGTCGAGCGGTGCCACGGTTTCGGCCCCGCCCAGTTGAATGGCGACCTGGGGCATTCCGAATACGACCGAACTGGCTTCGTCCTGGGCAAAGGTGCGCCCGCCCGCCCGCCGGATCTTCAACAGGCCCAGGGCGCCATCCTTGCCCATTCCGGTCAGCAGGGCGGCCGCTGCATTGCTGCCCACCGCCATCGCTACCGAATCAAACAGCACATCCACGGCAGGCCGACTGTAATTGACGGGCTCTCCTTCCTTCAGACTGACCCGGTATTCTCCCCCTGAACGCACCAACACCATGTGGCGGGTGCCTCCGGGAGCCAACAGCGCACGCCCGGCCATGACCCGATCGCCCTGTTCGGCTTCTTTCACGCTCATGCGACTCATGCTGTTCAGGCGTTCGGCAAACGTGGCCGTAAAGCCCGGTGGCATGTGTTGAACGATGACGATACCGGGTGCATCGGCCGGAAAGGCGGGAAGGATGCGTCCCAGTGCTTCTACGCCCCCGGTCGAAGCACCGATGGCAATGATGCGGTCGGTGGTTTCTTCGAGGTGGGTCACCGGCTCGACTTCGCGAAAGGGTGTCCGGTGGGCATAGTGCGCGACATTGACGGTGGCCGCCAGCTTGATGCGGCGGTTGATATCCTCCAGCAACAGGGGCAACCCGTCGACGACACCGACAGCCGGTTTGGCGATTACATCCACCGCCCCGGCTTCCAGGGCTTGCAGGGTGATTCGCTTGCCTTCCTGGGTCAGCGAACTGATCATGATGGTCGGGGTTGGCAAAACCGACATATACCGCTTGAGAAAGGTAACCCCATCCATGCGGGGCATCTCTACATCCAGGGTAATGACATCGGGTTTCAACTCGACCAATAAATCCCGTGCCTGATAGGGGTCGCCAGCCTGGCCTACCACTTCTATTTCAGGATCCTTGCTCATTCCGTTCGATAAAATTTTTCGTACCAGGGCAGAATCATCCACGATCAGGACCCTGACCGGTTTTTTTGTCATTTTACTCATGCCATTTTCCTGTAAATACCACTACTTACCGGCACCCAGGGCGAATCGAGATCACGGAGTGATTCGGTCACACTGGTCACCAGCCATCCGCCCGGCTCGGTAATCTCGTAGAGGGCTCGCACAGTGCTGATCTGATGCGGTTTGTCAAAATAGTAAAGAACATTTCTCAAAAACACGACGTGAAACAGGCGACGAAAAGGGTAGGGGCTTATTTTGAGATTCAGGCGGCGAAACAGACAGAGCTCCCTGATTTCAGGCCTGATCCGGTACTGTTCCATGCCGGTCGGGTGAAAGTATTTCTCCAGCAGGGTTTGAGGCATGTGCTCCAGATGATTGAAGGTGTAAATACCGGATTCTGCCTGGGCAATGACCGGCGCACTGATGTCAGTTCCCAGTATGGATACTCTTTTCGCTGTTGCAGGGATACCCCATTTCTCGCAGAGGATGATCGCCAGGGTGTAGGTTTCGTCGCCCGTTGAGGCAGCGGCATTCCATAGCCTCAGTTGTTCGCCCGGAAGTGCGGGTACGATCGCATTTGCGAAATGATCGAGAACCTGGGGTTCCCTGAAAAAATAGGTGTGATTCGTCGTCGCGGCATGAATGACGGCACTTTGCAGCGCACTGATCTGACGGCCGATCAAATGGGTTTCAAGTTCCTGTAGCCCGCCGTAGTCAAATCGCTCACAGACCCGACGCAGGCGATTGATCAATAATTCCTTTTTTCTTTCTTCATAAAAGATGCCTGCCCGATCGTGTAACCAGTAGCGGATATTTTTCAGGCTGGTCTCTTCGCTAGGAGAGAGTACATCAGGGGAAAACAACATTAGCGTTCTTCCTCCGCCAGACGTTCACAATCGAGCACGATGGCAATCTCACCGGTAGCCAGCAGGGCACCGCCGAGACTGGCCCGAATATGCTGCAAATGACCCTGCAAAGGTTTCATGACCACCTGCTGCTGGTCGAAAATTTCGTCAACCGGCAGCCCCAGAGGTCCGGCACTCGTATTGAACACCACGATGACCTGTTCTTCCAGGGACGGCCCGGTTGTGATTTCTCCATAAAAATGTTGCAACCGACGGATGGGTATCAATTCGTCCCTGATCCTGACTACCTCACTTTTTGCTCCCGCCGAAATGGCAGTGATCTGGAAGGTTTCGGGACGGAAGATTTCGTTGACGACATTCACGGGAGTAGCGTACAGGCGGGAGCCTACCCGCATGACCAGACTGTCGAGGAACGCCAGGGTCAGGGGGATGGAAAGCGTGACGCAGGCACCCTGTCCGGGGTTGCTGTGAATGGCAATGCGGCCCTGTAAGGCTTTCATGGTGCTGTTGAGTACATCCATGCCGACCCCCCGACCGGAAAGGTTGGTGATGGAATCGGCAGTGGAGAATCCGGGCTGAAAAATGACTTTCCAGAGGGTCGCGTCTTCGGGCGTTTCCTCTGATCCGATCAAACCCCGTTCACGCGCCCGCTGCAGAATTTTTTGCCGGTTCAGCCCCCTGCCATCATCAGCGATCCTGATCTGGATTTCATTACCTACCTGTGCGGCTGACAGGGTAATCCGACCGGTTCGTGACTTACCGGCGGCTTCGCGCTCCCCGGGTGATTCCAGCCCGTGATCGGCTGAATTTCTGACGATATGTACCAGCGGCTCGTACAACCTGTCGACTACCACCTTGTCTATCTCGGTTTCCTCGCCTTCCAGCACGAGTTCTATCGATTTGCCGGTCTGCCGTTCCAGTTCCCTGACCATTCGCCGCATGCGCCTGAACACTTCTCCTACCGGCACCAGGCGCAGGTCCGCCGAGGCATCCTGTATTTCCCTGACGATCATTTTGAGCCGGTGGGCTGATTTTTCAAAATCGATCAGTTCGAGCCCGGTCAGCTCCGGACTGTTGACCGTTTCGGCGACACTCAGACTCAGTTCTCCCACCAGATCCATCAGGCGGGAGACCTTGTCGGCATGGATACGCAAAAAAATACCGGTCTGGGCGGCATGGGCTTGCGCGTCTGAATCGGCTTCGGCGATGGACTGGTTCACGGTGTTGTTCATCGGGCAAAAAATGTGGTGCGGTTTTGGCAGGGCGATGCGTCTCCGATGTGTGATCGGGAACCCTGTCCCGCAGGATTCATAGTATCCAGACAATGGCGCAGGGTGTAAACACTTTCTGGCAAAGGACAGGTCTGATTCAGGGTGCTATAGTAGCGCGGTGTCTGCTTCATCTTGAGATGGCGTGGACGAAGCACCATAATTGCAGCAAAGATCATTGAAGTCAGCAGGTAAAAAATGGTAAGAACAGACCATGACTACGACGATGCCCAGGATGTGGAGGTGTCCAGGCCGGATGTGAAACCTCCGCCACTGTTCAAAGTCTTGTTATTGAACGACGACTTCACCCCCATGGAATTTGTGGTGGAAGTGTTGTGTGAGTTTTTTGGTATGAGTGAGGAGAAGGCAACCCAGGTCATGCTACACGTCCATACAAGGGGTGCAGGTGTCTGTGGTGTTTACTCCAGGGATGTCGCTGAGACAAAAGTGTACTTGGTCAACGATCATGCACGTAATCATCAGCACCCTCTTCTTTGCACAATGGAAGAGGCTTAACAGGTTTCAATACTATGATCAACAAAGAACTGGAACATGCATTGAATGAGGCTTTTCGTGCGGCTTATGACAAGCGGTATGAATTCATTACCGTAGAACACCTGTTGCTGGCCTTGCTGGACAACCCGGTTTCTGCAGACATACTGAAAGCCTGTTCGGCCGATATCGAATGGTTGCGGGTTGAACTCATCAAACACATCGAAGAGACCATGCCACTCATTCCGGTTGGCATCAACAGGGAAACGCAGCCCACGCTGGGATTTCAGCGGGTTTTGCAACGGGCGGCCTTTCACGTGCAGTCGTCGGGCAAGCGCGAAGTAACGGGTGCCAACATCCTGGTTGCCCTGTTCAACGAGCAGGATTCCCATGCGATATTCCTGTTGGCCAAGCAGCAGGTCAGCCGCCTGGATGTCATCAATTACATTTCCCACGGCACCACGAAAATTCGCAAGGAGCCCGAACCTTCAGGCAAGCCCGGTGAACCTGAAGAAGCTGATGCGACCCAGGGCCTGAATCCACTGGAGGCTTTTGCCACCAATCTGAACGAACTGGCCCGGCAGGGCAAGATAGATCCCCTGATCGGTCGCAAAACGGAAGTGGAACGAACCATTCAGGTATTGTGCCGCAGGCGCAAGAACAATCCCCTGCTGGCCGGTGAAGCCGGCGTAGGCAAGACAGCCATTGCAGAAGGTCTGGCCCGAAAGATCGTAGACAAGGATATACCCGACGTTCTGGCGCAGAGCACCATCTATTCCCTCGACATGGGAAGCCTGGTTGCCGGAACCAAATACCGGGGGGATTTCGAGAAAAGACTGAAGTCCCTGTTGAACCAGATCAAGAAGGAAACCAATGCGATCCTCTTCATTGACGAAATACACACCATCATTGGTGCAGGTTCTGCTTCGGGGAGCGTCATGGATGCCTCCAATCTCATCAAACCGGCCCTGGCATCCGGTGATCTTCGGTGCATTGGTTCTACCACTTATCAGGAATACCGGGGGATTTTCGAGAAGGACAGAGCACTGGCCCGCCGCTTTCAGAAAATTGATGTCACGGAGCCCACCGTTGAGGAAACCTTCCAGATATTGAAAGGGCTCAAGTCCCGGTTTGAGCAACACCACGATGTCAAATACTCCCTGGCCGCACTGCGTACCGCCGTGGAATTGTCTGATCGCTACATCAATGATCGCCATTTACCCGACAAGGCCATCGATGTCATTGATGAGGCGGGTGCCAGTCAGCGACTGGTTCCGGTTTCACGTCGCAAGAAACTGATTGGCGCACTGGAAATAGAAGACATCGTTGCCAAGATTGCCCGTGTTCCACCCAAGACCGTGTCGACCAACGACAAGGACAAACTCCGGGACCTGGAAAAAAACCTGAACCTACTGGTGTTTGGTCAGGATGAAGCCATAACGGCTCTGGGAGCCGCCATCAAATTATCGCGTGCGGGTCTGAGGGAGGTACAGAAAACGATCGGTGCGTTTCTGTTTGCAGGCCCTACCGGGGTCGGCAAGACCGAAGTATGTCGACAACTGGCCAAGGTATTGGGTGTCGAACTGATTCGACTCGATATGTCTGAATACATGGAACGTCACACGGCCTCCCGCCTGATCGGGGCTCCGCCCGGTTATGTGGGATTCGATCAAGGCGGATTATTGACGGAAGAGGTCAACAAGCATCCCCATGCAGTGCTGTTGCTGGACGAAATTGAAAAAGCGCATCCGGATGTATTTAATCTTTTGCTGCAAGTCATGGATCATGGCACCTTGACCGACAACAACGGACGCAAGGCGGATTTCCGCAACATCATACTCATCATGACCACCAACGCAGGTGTCAGTGAAAGCACACGTCCTTCGATCGGGTTTACCCGACAGGATCATTCAACCGACAATTTGCAGGCCATAGAAAAACTGTTCACGCCCGAGTTCAGAAATCGTCTGGATTCCATCATCCAGTTCAAACCCCTTACGATTGATATCATTGGTCAGGTCGTGGACAAATTCATGTTTGAACTGGAACAGCAACTGGCCGAGAAAAAGGTTTCCCTGATTCTGGAAGCGGATGCCAGATTGTGGCTGGCTGAACGGGGTTTTGATGCCCGGATGGGGGCTCGTCCCATGTCTCGCGTCATTCAGGAGAACATCAAGAAGCCCCTGGCCGAGGAAATCCTGTTCGGGAGGCTGACTGACGGCGGAACGGTCAGAATCATCGTGACAGATGATGATCGCCTGGGATTCGAGCTGGAGGGGGTTGGCGAAACATGCGATTCGGCAGCGTGATCACCGCTGCCGGAACGTGATGCGACCCTTGGTCAGGTCGTAGGGTGTCATTTCGACCTTGACCCGATCTCCCGTCAGAATCCTGATGTAGTGCTTGCGCATCTTGCCGGAGATGTGGGCTGTAATGACATGACCATTATCCAGTTGAACACGGAAAGTCGTGTTGGGCAAAGTTTCGACCACTTTGCCTTCCATTTCGATGTGATCCTCTTTCGACATAAACCTCTCTCGCAGAATCAAAGCGGGGAATGATAACACAACCCGCCATTCTGATTATCACAAAAACCGGCCAGCTTTTAATCAAATCCAACTTTTTTACTGTAACGATTCGGATCAACCGTATCTTTTTCCAGTCAGGAAATGGCTTGATTCAAGGGGAGAGACCTTGGCCGTACCGGATGCTTCATGAAAAAAAGTGATTTCAACTACAGACTCCCGCCGGAATTGATAGCACAGGTTCCACCCGGGCATCGCGGTGCCGGTCGAATGCTGGTACTGGATGGGCATAGCGATTTGCTGACAGATGGCTTGTTCATGGATTTGCCCGCCATGCTGACACCGGGCGACCTGCTGGTTTTCAATGACACCCGGGTCATTCCGGCGCGTTTATCGGGACACAAGGACTCGGGCGGAAAAATCGAGATACTGATCGAGCGCATACGGGATGAAAAGCAGGCCCTGGCACAGGTCAAGGCCAGCAAGCCTCCCCGTGTCGGTGCCGTTTTGCACCTGGATCAAGGACAGCGTTTACGTGTGATCGAACGACGCGAAGACCTGTATCTGCTGGAATTGCAGGAAGATGGACATTTGATCGATGTGGTTGAAAGGGTAGGGCACGTCCCCTTGCCGCCCTATATCCGGCATCCGGATACGGATGAAGACCGGGATCGTTACCAGACCGTTTTTGCCCGTCGCAGCGGGGCCATTGCAGCCCCGACGGCAGGCTTGCATTTTGACCACCCGATGCTGGACAAACTGGCAGGGCAGGGCATCGAATTGGCTCATGTCACACTTCATGTCGGCAGTGGCACGTTTCAACCGGTTCGGGTGGATGATCTGGATCACCACTCGATGCACGCGGAACACTGCGAGATTGACATCCAGACCGTAGAAAAAATCAGGAAAACCCGTGCCATGGGCAGGCGTGTTGTCGCTGTGGGCACTACCGTCGTAAGGACGCTCGAAACGGCGGCGCGATCCGGTCAACTGGAACCGTTTCATGGCGATACACGCTTGTTCATCCAGCCCGGTTTCAAATTCCACTGCGTCGATGCCTTGCTGACCAATTTTCATCTACCTGAATCAACGTTGTTGAGCCTGGTCTGTGCATTCGCGGGTTACGAGCGGGTCATGCGTGCTTACGCGCATGCGGTGCAACAGCAATACCGGTTTTTCAGTTATGGCGACTGCATGTTCCTTGATGGTTTCGGGCGGGATGAGGGATGAGGGATGAGGGGCTTGTCGGCAATCGGTTATCTTATTGCCTGTAATGTATATTATGTTAAATATTGTATTATTCAATCGCGGGAATGCGGGCATCCCGCCCGCCCGGTCATTCCCGGCCATAGCCTCAAAAGCTTCAAACATCCAGCAGCAACCGGCAAGGATCTTCCAGAATTTCCTTGATGGTAAACAGAAACGACACGGCTTCCCGCCCATCGATGATGCGATGGTCGTAGGACAAGGCCAGATAGATCATGGGCCGGATCACGATCTGTCCGTCTTCTACCACCGGTCGTTCCTTGATGGCATGCATACCGAGAATGGCACTCTGGGGTGGATTGAGAATGGGTGTTGACAGCATGGAGCCAAAAATTCCGCCATTGGTGATCGTAAAGGTGCCGCCATTCAGGTCTTCGTAACTCAACTTGCCATCCCGGGCCTTTCTGGAAAAATCGGCTATCGCCCGTTCGATGACCCCAAAATCCAGTTGATCCGCCTCCCGCAGTATGGGCACCACCAATCCCCGTTCGGACGATACGGCGATGCCGATGTCGTAGTAGTCGTGGTAAACGATGTCATTGCCGTCGATGGACGCATTGACGATGGGAAAACGTTTCAGGGCTGCAACAGTTGCCTTGACGAAAAACGACATGAAACCCAGTTTGGTCGAATGCTGCTGTTCAAACCGGGTACGATACTGGTTTCGTAAATCAAAAATCTTCTGGAGATTGACCTCATTGAAGGTCGTCAAGGTGGCCGTGTTGTGTTGGGCTTCCATCAAGCGTTCAGCGATACGGGCCCGCAACCGGGTCATGGGAACCCGTCGTTCTGCCCGAGCGGTTATGCCTGATACCACAACGGTCGGTTCGTCAGAGGATGATCCATCACTCGCCTGCCCGTCCAGATAATCCTGCACGTCCTTTCGGGTGATGCGCCCTTCCCTGCCGCTTCCGGTGATGTTCGCCGGATCAACCGGATGCTCCAGTAACATTCGGCGCACCGCCGGACTTAAAGGGGATGATTCAGCCAGAGAGGCAGTCAGCGGTGGTTTTTCAGCCGGCGACACGTCTGCCTCCACGGTTTCCATGACCGCCAACAGATCACTGCCCACAACGATATCCCCCTGGTTACGATGAATATCCAGCAACACACCGTCTTCAGGCACCGGGACTTCCAGTATGACCTTGTCGGTTTCCAGGTCGATCAGGTTCTCGCCTCGCTTCAGGCGATCACCGGGTTGTTTGTGCCAGCCGAGCAAGGTGGCATCGTTGACGGATTCAGGCAGGTTAGGTACGGTGATTTCCAGGCGCATGGGGGATTCCGCTAAAGGGTTGATGAGGGATGACACCGGTCAGGGCATCTTCCACGACTTTTTTCTGTTGTTGCAGATGCCGGTGAAACTGGCCTACCGCCGGAGCAGCCGACATGGGGCGACCGGCATACCCTACCCTTACCGATTTTTCCAGCAAATACAGGAACCGGTGCTTGATCTGATGCCAGGCCCCCTGATTTTCAGGTTCTTCCTGACACCAGATCAGTTCCTTCAGGGCGGTATAAACGGCCAGTTGCCGGAGTAAATCCTCGGAAGGAAACGGATAGAGTTGCTCGATGCGAATGATCGCGACCTGTTCGAGCCCCTGATTGCGACGGGCTTCCAGCAGGTCATAGTACACCTTGCCGGCGCAAAGAATTACCCGGGTGACCTTGTCCGTCTCCAGGGGGTCGACTTCGCCTATCACGTTGCGATAGCCTCCGCTACTCAATTCATCCAATGAAGAGACGGCCAGTTTATGTCGCAACAAGCTCTTGGGGGTCATCACGATCAAGGGTTTGCGGCAGGGTCTGACGACCTGTCGTCGCAGCAGGTGAAAAATCTGGGCCGGCGTAGTCGGTACACAAACCTGCATATTCTGTTCAGCGCACATCTGCAAATAGCGTTCCAGCCGTGCCGAAGAGTGTTCCGGCCCCTGCCCTTCATAGCCATGCGGCAGTAGCAAGGTCAGACCACTCAATCGCCCCCATTTGCTCTCGCCTGAAGCGATGAACTGATCGATCACGACCTGGGCATTGTTGGCGAAATCACCGAACTGGGCTTCCCAGATCACCAGCGCGTCCGGCTCCGAACTGCTGTAACCGTATTCAAACCCCAAAACGCCCTCTTCGGACAAAAGCGAGTCGTAAAGGTAAAAACTGCCCTGTTGCCCGGCCAGGTGTTGCAGGGGGACAAAGGAATCACTGGTCTCCGTGTCGAACAGGACAGCGTGACGGTGAAAAAAGGTTCCCCGTCCTACATCCTGTCCAGTAAGACGCACATTCCGCCCTTCGACCAGCAAACTGGCGTAAGCCAGGGTTTCACCGAATCCCCAATCCAGCGGCAAGGCACCCTGTGCCATTTTTTCCCGGGCTTCGACGATGGCCTGTGCCCTGGGATGCAGCGTGAAATGAGCTGGGACTTCACCCAGTTTCCTGCACAGCACCTGAATTTTTGAGGGCGGGATGGAGGACTCATACGGCGCAAGCCAGTCGTGCCCCAGATAATGATCCCATCGGGTTCTGATGTAGCTTGCCGTATCCCGCAGAATGGGACGCGAAACGGCCTGATCGCATTTGAGTGCCTTGAGGTAATCGTCCTCCATCTGCCTTAACCCGTCCGGACTGATGACATCCGACTTTATCAACACATCGGCATAAAGGCGTGCCACCGAAGGGTGTTGACGAATGAAACGATACATGGCCGGTTGGGTCACGGCCGGTTCATCGGCCTCGTTATGGCCATGACGACGGTAGCAGATCAAATCGATCACCACATCCCGCTTGAACTTGTTGCGGTAATCCAGTGCCAGCTCCATCACCGTCATCACAGCCTCCGGGTCATCACCGTCCACATGAAAAACCGGGGCCTGCACCATGTTGGCGACATCGGTGCAATACAGGGTCGAACGGGCATCGAAGGGGTTGCTGGTGGTAAAACCGATCTGGTTATTGACCACGATGTGGAGGGTTCCTCCCGTAGTAAAAGCCCGCGTTTCCGCCATGTTGAGGGTTTCCATCACCACGCCCTGCCCGGCAAACGCGGCATCTCCGTGTATGAGAACCGCCATGACCCGGTCTTCCCCCTCATCGGCATAGCGATCCTGGCGGGCACGCACCGAACCTTCCACGACGGGAGCAATGATTTCTAGATGGGACGGATTGAAGGCCAGTGCTACATGCACCGAACCGGAATCGGTCAGGATATCGGATGAATAACCCATGTGGTATTTGACATTCCCTCCCGTGGCATGGGGTATCACGGTATCCGAGGTGCCTTCAAATTCCTGAAACAACATGCTGGGTTTGCGCCCCATGATATTGACCAGCACATTGAGCCGTCCACGGTGAGCCATGCCGATGACGATTTCCCGGATTTCGGAAAAACCCGCTTTCTGGATCAGGCCATCCAGCAAGGGAATCAGGCATTCTGCACCTTCCAGGGAAAACCGCTTTTGCCCGACATACTGACGGTGCAGGTATTTTTCTATCCCCTCGGCGGCGGTCAGCATCCTGAGCAACCAGGTTTTTTCGGTGGCGGTTTTGACGGGCGGTACTGTCCGCTCGATCCGGTGCTGTAACCATTGCTTGACATCGCTGTCGACGATGTGCATGTATTCATAACCGATGCGGCCACAGTAGGTCTGCTGCATCTTGTCGATGATATTCCTGAGCCGCCATTTTTCGCGGGTGGCAAAAACGTCGTAATAAAAGGCACGCTCCAGGTCGGCCTCATCAAGCCCGTAATAGGCCGGATTCAGATCGATCAAACGCTGCACCGGAGCCAGTTTGAGGGGATTATTGTCCGCCGCCTGATGACCCCGGATACGGTATTGATAAACCAGCCGGGCTACGGCAAATTGCTTGACGACACCGGAGTCATCCGCCCCCTCGTCAGGATCACGCGCTGGCTGGACGGGGGCGGCAGTGCCCTGCCCTGTGTGCTGTGGATACGCCGGTTCCCATTGCAGAAACTGGAATCTTTCCTGCCAACTGGGATCGACTGAAGCAGGATCTTCCAGGTAGCGTTCGTATAAGGCCTCGAGAAAGGCTGCGTTATCTTCGGCAAAAGCCTTGGCGTTTTCAAAAATTTGCTGAATTCTGTTCATGGTGGAACTTGCTGTCATGAGAAGCGGAGCGAATCGATAGTTTACTGTATTCCGGGAGTGTATTCCTTCCTGCAGCGGGATCAGGTTCCGGGCAGGTGGTCATTCGGATAGAATAAACCCCTGTTGTTCCAGAGGTGTCCATGTACAATCCATCATCCCTGCCCTTGTCAAACCCGCTTTCCCCCGCTGATGCCGTGCTGATCGATCGTTTCGGACGGCGGGTCGATTACCTCCGGCTATCGATTACCGATCGCTGTGATTTCCGTTGCGTCTACTGCATGAGCGAGGAAATGGTTTTTGTCCCCCGCAAAGACATATTGACGCTGGAAGAAATCACCCGGCTTTGCCGGGCTTTCGTCGGCTTGGGGGTAGCAAAGATCCGAATTACCGGCGGTGAACCCCTGATTCGCAAAGGGGTTTTGGAACTCCTGGGTGAACTGGGAAAAATTTCCGGACTCGAGCAACTGGTTTTGACAACCAATGGTTCCAGATTGAGGCCCATGGCAGAGGCCCTGAAGGCGGCCGGCATCAAGCGCATCAACGTCAGCCTGGATACGCTAAACCCTGAAAAATTCAGGAAAATGACCCGCACCGGAGAACTGAATGCCGTGCTGGACGGGATCGAGGCCGCCCTCGAAGCAGGCTTTGAGCGCGTCAAAATCAATGCCGTCATACTGAAGCATCGCAATCATGACGAGGTGAACCGGCTGGTGGATTATGCCATTGCCCGGTGCATGGATCTGAGTTTCATAGAAGAAATGCCGCTGGGGCAGGTGGAAGAACATGACCGGTTGGAAACCTATTATTCCAGCGATGAAATCCTGCGCGATCTGCAAAAAAACCACACCTTGCTTGCCACCCCCGAAACAACCGGCGGGCCGTCCCGTTACTGGCAGGTCGAAGGAACATCCACCCGGGTCGGGTTCATCTCACCCCACAGCCACAACTTCTGCGCCCGCTGTAACCGGGTTCGGGTTACCGCCGAAGGCCGCCTGCTGCTGTGTCTGGGAAATGAGCATTCGGTCGATCTGAAAGCCATCCTCAGGGCCAATCCGGATGATGATGTCGTATTGCGCAATGCCCTGCTCGCCGCCATGGCCATAAAACCGGAACGTCACCATTTCGATCTGACCGAGGCACCTGTCATCTTCAGGCACATGAGCGTAACGGGTGGTTGAAACCTACCGGTTTTCATCGCCCTGACTCAGTTCGCAGTGTTGCAGTTCGGGCAAGGGATGGCTGGCAATCGCGATTCCCTGACGTTGCAGGGCCTGTTTGAGTTCCACGATCTGCTGATCCAGGTTCTGGATGTGATCCAGCATGTGATTGACCGCATGAGCCACCGGATCCGGTGCGTCGGGTGTCATGCCGTAGGGATCGAACGGGCGGTTTTTACGATCCGGGCTGACGATGTGGCCGGGAATGCCCACCACCGTGGCCCCGGCCGGTACATTTTTGAGGACTACCGAGTTTGAGCCGATTCGGGCTCCGTCACCTATCGTGATCGGTCCCAGTATCTTGGCTCCGGCCCCCACGACCACGCCGTTGCCCAGGGTCGGATGGCGTTTGCCCTTGACCCAGGCAGTTCCCCCAAGGGTGACACCGTGATACAGCGTGCAGTCATCGCCTACCACGGCGGTTTCGCCGATGACCACCCCCATACCGTGATCAATGAAGAAACGCCGTCCGATCCGGGCGGCGGGATGAATCTCGATGCCTGTCAGCCATCTGAACAGGGCCGAGAGAAACCGGGCCGGTCCACGCCATCCCCGATGCCACAACGAATGGGCCAGGCGATGGGCCAGTACCGCATGAACACCAGGATAGGTCGTCAGAATTTCGAAATAGGACTGAGCCGCCGGGTCACGTTCAAAAACGCAGGCGAATTCATCTTTCAGTGCATTCCACATGGCGTGTTACTCAATTTCGCAGGGTAAGGATATGACGCACGATTTTTTCAGGCGGGTTGATGGGCAATTCATTTCGGTCTTTGGTATAGTTCAGCCCTTTTCAAAACCTTATTAAATTGGAGTGAATTATGGAATCACAAGCGTTCAAACTGTTACTGGCCTTCGTGGGCATCATGGTTGTGGGTTTCGTCATTGTAGGCACCACCCGCGAAACACAGCAGGAAAAGGTACAAGGTGCCTTTTTGCAAACGGCCAACATGCTGGGCAGTCTGGCACTGGACAAATGCTCCAGTGCGGTGAAAGAACAGGTTGGCGAATCGCCTTACACCCCCACTGAGTCCTCCAGCGATCACATGAGTTATGTCAACCTGGTCTGGAAGGGCTCCATAGGCACGGCCTCCGAGGCAGAATGCCGTTACGTCATGGATCAGGGTATCGTCCTGCTGCGGGTGGACGACCGGATACTCATCCGGAAACAGGGGCCTGACACGTCCGCTGCCGGATCAGCCAGAAACCAGGACGCACACCACTGAGTTTTTCCAGGCTATCTGATGACCCGCCTTGCCCACTCACAGCGGGCAAGCCGGGGTGAATTGCCAGTGCAGTTTTCCCTTGTCGGCACTGAAAATACGGTCTTGCTCATCCCCCAGTAAACCAAACTCCCGCCGAAGTTCGACACTGTTGGTCATTTCGCGGATACACAGGGTATCGGAGCCCACGATTCGTTTCCTCACGACGGTCAATCCTGTCACATGCTGTATATCCACATCGATCCTGCACGATAACCCGCGCAGTTTTTGCTCATGCCGGGATTTGAGTTCCATCCCCTCTTCCAGTGTTTGCTTGCCCGCCCTGACCGCTTCCCTCAATTGTTTGATCTCCTTTTCGAGCCGCATGAGTTCAAGCAACTCGTCCGAGATATTTTGTTTTTCCATCATGAAAACATTCAGGGTCGAGGCATCGATGGGCTGACCGGCCTGCCTGAGTTTCTGTATCTGTCGCAGACCCGAAAAATAACGGGCCACCCGGGCAACTTCATTCAGGTTTTTCTTTCGGGCCACGTCATCCTGCAATTGCGCCAGGTTTTTTTTCAGTGATCGACCGACCTCGATAATCCGTGCGTGTTGTTGCGCAATCATACCGAGCAGGCTGTCTACATCCGGCAGTTCCACGACTACCAAATTTTCAGCCCGCTCGGAAATGCCGGAGCCCAAAGCCGCCGTGCGTACACGGATGTTTTTGCCGGTAACGACCGTGTTCTGCATGAAACCGATCTCTACCTCCTCGGCCAGCAAGGTGCAATTTCTGGCTTCACTCAGCGTCAGCTTTTTCGCCCTGACCTTGCTGTTTTCCGCCCGTTTGATATTCACTTCTCCGTCAACGGACTCGATGTAACTGCCCGAAATGAGCCCGCCGACATCGACACGGCCATCGCGGTTGGTCACGGTACCCTGGATGACGTTACCACTGATGTCGATGCGCCCCTGACGGGAGTGTATTTCACCGTAAACATTGCCCCGGATGTTCAGGGAATATCCCGTCAGGGTGAAACCGTTTTCCACGTCGCCCAGTTTGTCATACTGTGGGATGTTGAGATCAAGCCGGTGGGGAGCCTTGACATTCATGAGCCTGTAGCCAATTCAAGGATGACAGGGGCATGATCCGAGGGACGTTCGAGTTTGCGGGGTTCGGTGTCGATGGAGCAGTGGGTACAGGTATGTGCCAACGCCTGATCGATCAGGATGTGGTCGATGCGTAGTCCCATTTTTCGACGAAAGGCCTGCTGCCGATAATCCCACCAGGAATAGCTTTTTTCCGGTTGATCGAACAACCGGAACGCATCCACCAGACCGCTCTCCAGCAAACGGGAAAAAGCAGCCCGCTCCGGTGGACTGCACAATATCGCGTCCTGCCAGGCCAAAGGATCGTAAACATCCCGGTCTTCCGGTGCAATGTTGAAATCCCCCAGCAGGATCAGGTTCGGATGGCGGCTTCGTTCTGCCGCCAGGAAATGGATCAGATGATCCAGCCACTCCAGTTTGTAGTGGTATTTGTCCGAACCCGTTGCACTGCCGTTGGGAATGTAAACATTCACCAGGCGGTAGTCGCCCACACTGACTGCCAGCAACCGCCGCTGCGGATCCGGATAATCCGGCAATCCGTTCAGGATATCCCCAGCAGCTATCCGGCTGAGTACCGCGACCCCGTTGTAGGTTTTTTGTCCGCTGAAGCAAACCTGATATCCGGCGGCCTGGATTGCATCGACCGGGAAATCAGCATCGGCCAGTTTGGTTTCCTGCAAGGCCAGCACATCGGGTTGCTGGCGGGCCAGCCAATCCAGTACGACCGGCAAACGCACCCGCAGGGAGTTAACGTTCCAGGTGGCTATCCTGAACATGGTTTATCCACGCGATGCCGCAATGATCCGAACCGACAACACCCCGGCAATGCCGCGAATCCGCGCCAGGGTAACCGGCGGAATGTCGGTTTCCACATCGATCAGCGTATAGGCGTAATCGCCGCGTGACTTGTTCAGCAGTTCGGCGATGTTGAGATCCGCCCCGGCCAGGGCCGATGAAATCTGTCCTACCATGTTCGGTACGTTCTGATTGGCCACCGTCAGGCGTACCCCTTCGCTCAGGGGCATGAGGATATCGGGAAAATTGACCGAATTGCGGATTTGGCCGGTTTCCAGAAAATCCCTGAGCTGATCCGCTACCATGATGGCGCAATTATCTTCGGCCTCGGCAGTCGAGGCACCGAGGTGAGGCAAACTGATGGCACCGCGTTGTTCCTTGAGTACCGTACCGGGAAAATCAGACACATAAGCCTTTAGCGTACCGGCTTGCAGGGCAGCAGCAACAGCGGCTTCATCCACCACACCGGCCCGGGCAAAGTTTAACAACACGGCTCCCGGCTTCATCAGGTGCAGTCGGGCGGGATTGATGGCTTTGCGGGTATGGTCATTGAGCGGCACATGCAGGGTTAGCAGATCTGCACGGGCCACCAGGTCTTCGATACTGGCGGCCCGCATCACTGAAGCCGACAACTGCCAGGCACTGTCCACTGTCAACATGGGATCGTAACCCACTACCCGCATTCCCAGGGCGATGGCGGCATTGGCCACCTTGACACCAATCGCCCCCAGTCCCAGCACACCCAGGGTTTTACCGGCCAGTTCAAAGCCGGCAAAGTGCTTTTTATGTTGCTCGATCTGTTCATGCAGGCTGGCATCATCTCCCTGCAACCGGCGGGCGTAATCCCAGCCTTCGGTGAGGTTGCGGGCCACCAGTAACATACCCGCCAATACCAGTTCCTTCACGGCATTGGCATTGGCACCGGGCGCGTTGAACACCGGTATGCCCAGACGGGAATATTCGGCCACCGGGATATTGTTGACCCCGGCCCCCGCCCGGCCTACGGCCTTGACCGTCGGTGGAATGGCCACACCGTGCAGGTCGTGGGAGCGCAACAGGATGGCATCCGGTGTCGGTACATCCGGGCCGGTGTGATAGCGTGATGCGGGCAAGCGTTCCAGCCCGACGGCGGCAATGTTGTTGTAGGTCAGTATGTTGAACATGGGTTGAGGGGTTATCCGTGCGTGCGGGCAAATTCGCCCATGAAAGCCACCAGTGCCTCGACACCGGCCAGTGGCATGGCATTATACAGACTGGCTCTGAGTCCACCGACCGAGCGGTGTCCTTCAAGATTGACCAGGCCAACCTCGCGGGCCTCTTCGAGAAACGGCTTTTCCAGGGCCGGGTCGGGCAGGCGGAATGGCACGTTCATGAGCGATCGGCAGGCCACATCAACCGGGTTGCTGTAAAAGCCCGAGTGGTCGATGGCGGCATAGAGTTTTTCTGCCTTGGCCTGATTGTGTTCTGCCATGGCACTCAGCCCACCCTGTGCCTTGAGCCATTCCAGCACCAGGCCCAGCAGATACCAGTTGAAGGTGGGCGGGGTGTTGAGCATGGAGCCATTATCTGCCTGTTTACGGTAATCCAGTACACTCGGTGTCACTGGCAGGGCTGCGCCAATCAAATCTTCCCTGACAATGACCACGGTGATGCCGGAAGGCCCCATGTTTTTCTGGGCACCGGCATAAATCAGCCCGAAACGGCTGACATCCAGCGGCCGGGACAGAATGTCTGACGACATATCCGCCACCAGCGGCATCTCCCCCACGTCAGGGATGCCGTGAAACTGTACTCCGCCTATGGTTTCATTGGCGGTGTAATGAAAATAGGCCGCCTGCGGGTCGATCTGCCAGGTGCTGCGATCGGGAATGGTGGTGTAATGAACCGCCCGGGAACTGGCAGCGACCTGCACCTCGGCAAAATGGCGGGCCTCGGCAATGGCTTTTTCCGACCACAGCCCGGTATCCAGATACACGGCACGGGTGTGACCACGCAACAGATTCATGGGCACGGCTGCAAACTGGCCACTCGCCCCCCCTTGCAGGAACAGCACCTTGTAGTGGGCCGGAATGCCCATCAGTTCACGCAGATCGGCTTCCGCCTGTTCGGCGAGGGCCACATAAGCCTGACTGCGGTGGCTCATTTCCATGACCGACATGCCGGTGGAGTGCCAGTCCAGCAATTCATCACGCGCCCGCGCCAGCACGGCTTCGGGCAGGGCGGAAGGCCCGGGACTGAAATTAAAAACCCTGTTCATGAGGTACTCCCATCGGTAAAAATCGGTGAATAAAAGGTGGTTATTCTTAACGGGTCTGACAAAATATACACATTTTCGTCCGACTCCCCAAATGGTTCCGTTAGGCCTTTGTTTGCTCCATCCCGTTTTTTTGAGGTGACCGCATGAATTTACTGGCATCGACTGTACTCGACCGCTACCACCCCCCGGGCATTCTGACCGCCCTGCAAGGCCAGGATCGATCCATTCAGCGTATTGCCCCGATAGAGGAATGCCAGCCCGGTGATCTGGTGTTCATCGACCACCCCCGCTATCTGGCCACCGCACGCGAACGAATGCCGGCCGTGGTCGTCACCACCGAAGCGTTGGCGCAGGAACTGGCCACTACCGCCATGACCTGTCTCATTGCACCGAACGTTCGTCTGGCCATGGCCTTGATCAAACAGACCTGGGCAGACCGGGATCTTCGTCAGGTGGAGTGGGAGCCGATTCATGCCACGGCGGTGATTCACGCAAGTGTGGAAATACCGGAGGATGCCGTGATAGGGCCGGGGGTGGTCATCGGCGCGGGTGTCCGTCTGGGGCAAGGCATCGTGATCCTGGCCAACGCGGTCATCGAACGGGAGGCCTGCATCGGTGCCAACACGGTTTTGCATCCGCGTTGCACCGTTGGCTACCAGTGTCATATCGGGGCCGAAGTCATCCTCAAGTCCGGCTGCGTCATCGGCTCGGAAGGCTTTGGTTTCGCCCAGGATGCGGCCCGCCACAACTACCGGATTCCCCATACCGGTAATGTAGTCATCGGGGATCGGGTGGTCATCGGAGCCAATACCACCATCGATAGGGCTACCTACGGCTCTACTTTCATCCGGGCCGGTGCGGTCATCGATGCCCTGTGTCACATCGGCCACAATGTCGACATTGGCGAGGACTGCATCATCTGCGCTCATTCCGGCATATCCGGTTCCAGCCGGTTTGGCAAACGGGTCATCGCCTCGGGACAGACCGGCGTACTCGATCATGTCAGCGTGCCGGACGATACCCTGCTGCTGCACCGGGCCGGTTTGCCCAACAGTATCCGCGAACCCGGTCAATATGCGGGTGGCCCGGTGCAACCCCTGCAGCAATACCTCAAAAACATGGCGGTAATGCCAAGACTGCATGAAATGTGGAATCGCTTGAAAAAACTGGAAAAAAGGGTGGCTGCAATAAGCCCGGACAGATAGCCGGGTGTGCCCTTGTCAAGAGGCCGATGGGGCCGCATATTACCGCGCTCAACGACATACCGATCTACCCTTTCCCATTCATGATCCCACCGGAGGTCAAATCCCATGCTAGAGCTGTTCAAAAACCTGGGGCGTGCCAAAGCCCATCAAGCCAGTGAAAAAGTCGCCGAACTGTTGGCATCCGCCGATCCCGATGCCATGACCGAAGCCGCCATCCTCGAAGTCGAATCCCAATTCCGTGCAGTATCTGAAGAAGTGGCCAGGGCACGGGCCGATCATCAAAAAGAGAAAAAGGAATTTGATGCGGTGGAAGCCCTGCAAAACAGGCGGATGAAGGCGGCTGAAAAACTAAAGGCCGATTTCGATGCCAACCCGGCCAATGGCGAAATCGCCGCCGCTCTGGAGGAATTGTTGAAACTGATGGAAGAGGCGGTTCCGGAAATCGAACGGGAACGACGCGAAGCCGACGATGCCCTGGAATTACTCGACGCGCTGGAAGGAAGTGCCAAGCAGATGGCGGAAGAAATGAAAAACCTGCGGGAGACGGCCAACCGGGCCAAACGGGATATGCTCAAGGCCGAACAGGAAAGGGAAGCCGCACTGCGCCGCGAGGAAACCGCCCAGCGCGTGGTGGGCATCAAGCAGCGGTCGTCGAGCTATTCAAAGGCGGTGGAAGCCATGGAACGGGCTGCCAGCTCTGCCCGGCAGGATGCCGACGCGGCCCAGTTGCGTGCCCGATTGCTGGCTCCGGTCGAAGCCGAAAAAAACAGCCTGATCGAACAGGCCATGGCGGCTGCCAATGGCGAGACACCCGCCAGCAGCGGTTCGCTTTCCGAACGCCTGAACCGCCTTAAACAGCACCCGGCCTGATCCGTCCCGGCAATGTCCCGGCCGGGAAGAACCGGGACATTGACCGAAACAAACTCAAGCCGCTGAGCGGGCTTGATAATCCGGCATCTGATCAAAATTGAGATAGCGGTAGGTTTGTTCCGGCTCGGCATCGAGTAAGCCGGCCTGTTGCCGGTATTCCTCCAGGGTCGGAATGCGCCCCAATACCGAACAAACGGCAGACACTTCCGCCGAGGCCAGGTACACATTGGCTCCCGCGCCCATGCGGTTGGGGAAGTTGCGGGTGGAGGTCGATACCACCGTGGCGTTGTCGGCCACGCGGGCCTGATTGCCCATGCACAACGAACAGCCTGGCACTTCGGTGCGGGCACCCACCTTGCCATAGGTGCCGTAAAAGCCTTCGGCAGTCAGTTCGGCCTGATCCATGCGGGTGGGCGGAACGATCCACAACCGTCCCGGTACGGCTTGCCCGGACTGCTCCAGAATTTTTCCCGCTGCCCGGAAATGGCCGATGTTGGTCATGCACGATCCCAGAAAGACTTCATCGACCCGGTTACCGGCTACCGCTGACAGCGGCTTGACATCATCCGGATCGTTAGGGCAGCACAGCAAGGGTTCGGTGATGGTGTCGAGGTCGATGTCGATGACGGTGTGGTATTCGGCATCCGGGTCGGGTTCCAGCAAAACCGGATTGGCCAGCCAGGCCTCCATGCTGTCGATCCGGCGCTGGAGGGTTCTGGCATCACCATACCCCTGATCGATCATCCAGCGCAGCAAGGTGCAGTTGGAACGAAGGTACTCGGCCACTGGTTCGCGGTTCAGGCGCACCGTACAGGCGGCCGCCGAACGCTCGGCGGAAGCATCGGCCAGTTCAAAGGCCTGTTCGACCTTGAGATCGGGCAGGCCTTCGATTTCGAGGATACGCCCGGAAAACACATTTTGCTTGCCCTTTTTCTCCAGGGTCAGCAAACCACGTTGCAGGGCTGCGTAGGGAATGGCGTGTACCAGATCACGCAGGGTAATGCCCGGTTGCAGTCGCCCCTTAAACCGCACCAGCACCGATTCCGGCATGTCCAGCGGCATGATGCCGGTAGCAGCGGCAAAGGCCACCAGCCCGGAACCGGCCGGAAAGGAGATGCCGATCGGGAAACGGGTATGTGAATCGCCCCCGGTACCGACGGTATCAGGCAACAACATGCGGTTGAGCCAGGAATGAATCACCCCGTCGCCCGGACGCAGCGATACCCCGCCACGGGTCATGATGAAATCCGGCAGGGTGTGGTGTACGGCGACATCCACCGGTTTGGGATAAGCCGCCGTATGGCAGAAGGACTGCATCACCAAGTCAGCGGAAAAGCCCAGACAGGCCAGGTCTTTCAGTTCGTCGCGGGTCATGGGGCCGGTGGTGTCCTGCGAGCCGACGGTGGTCATCTGCGGTTCGCAGTACGTCCCGGGCCGAACCCCGGCGACTCCGCAGGCCCGTCCCACCATTTTTTGCGCCAGGCTGAAGCCCCGGTCGCTGCTGGCGGGGTCATCCGGGCGACGGAAGACGGTGGAGGGTGGCAAGCCCAGTGCTTTGCGGGTCCGGTCGGTCAGACCGCGACCGATGATGAGGTTGATGCGCCCTCCGGCCCGCACTTCATCCAGCAGAATTTCATTTTTCAGGCTGAACTCACTCAGGACATCCTCCGTACCGTGGCGTTTGATCACGCCTTGATAGGGAAAAATGTCAATGACATCGCCAGTCTTCAGGCCACTGACTTCGCACTCCAGCGGCAAGGCACCGGAATCTTCCATGGTGTTGAAGAAAATCGGGGCGATCTTGCCGCCGATACACACCCCGCCTACCTTTTTGTTCGGCACGTAAGGGATGGCCTCGCCGATGTACCACAGCACCGAGTTGGTGGCGGATTTACGGGAGGAACCGGTTCCCACGACATCGCCGACAAACGCAACCGGCCAGCCTTTCTGCTGCAAGTCGGCAATTTGCCGGGCGGCATCGGTCACTCCCTCACGCGGCAGCTTGAGCATGGCTTTGGCATGCAGGGGAATGTCGGGACGCGACCAGGCATCCTGGGCCGGTGACAGGTCATCGGTGTTGATTTCCCCCGGCACCTTGAACACCGTAACCGTCAGGCATTCTGCCACGGCAGGTTTGCGGGTAAACCATTCGGCTTCGGCCCAGGCTTCCAGCACCCGTTTAGCGTGGACATTGCCGGCCTGAGCCTTGGCCGCTACGTCATGAAAGGCATCAAAAATCAGCAGGGTATGCGCCAGACTCTCGGCGGCCAAAGCCCCTAGTTCGGAGTCATCCAGCAGCGTGATCAGGGGAGCGACGTTGTAGCCGCCGACCATGGTGCCCAGCAGGCGAGTCGCTTCCGGGGCATCCAGCAAGGGCGTTACGGTTTCGCCCCGCGCCACCGCCGCCAGAAAACCGGCCTTGATATAGGCGGCTTCATCCACGCCGGCCGGAATGCGGGTGGATAACAACTCCCGTAAAAAACCGGCTTCACCGGCAGGTGGATTTTTGAATGATTCGACCAGGGCCGCTGTCATGGCCGGGTTCAGTGGTTGGGGAACGATGCCCAAGGCTGCCCGTTCAGCAACCTGTTGTCTGTATTCTTCTAGCATGTTAAGGGTTATCCTTCTTGTCTTGAGTTGAGGCTTACGGGTAAATTGATGGAATCCGTTACAGCATCAAGCCCGAATCGTGCCATGACTACACTGTATTACTCACCCCCGGCCTGTCTCGACCATGATACGGGATCGCATCATCCCGAGTGTGTCGATCGACTGCGGGCCATCGAAGCCCGCTTGGCTCAGCCTGATTTTTCCGCCCTGGATCGCAGGGAGGCTGCCTGTGGTACCACGGATCGATTGCGGTTGATCCATACGGAGGCCCACGTATCGAGGGTATTGGCGAAGATTCCGGCCAGCGGACTGGTCGGGCTGGATGCCGATACCATCATCTCACCCGGTTCCGGTCGGGCAGCCCTGTCCGCAGTCGGCGCGGTTTGTGCCGCCGTCGATGCCGTTTTTGCACAAAACCGGGTCAATGCCTTTTGTGCCGTGCGCCCACCCGGACACCACGCCGAACCTGATCAGGCCATGGGATTCTGCCTGTTCAACAACGTTGCCATAGCAGCGGCTCATGCCCTGTGTCACCGGGGCATCCGCCGGGTCGCCATTGTGGACTTCGACGTGCATCATGGCAACGGCACCCAGGCGGCTTTTTGTAACAATCCGGCTGTGTTTTATGCCTCTACCCATCAATTTCCCTGGTATCCCGGAACGGGTTCGACCCGGGAAGCCGGTCTGGGCAATATCTTCAACGTTCCCTTGCCAAAGGGTTGCGATTCCGGTCGATTCAGAACGGCCGTGCAGACGCGGATCATCCCGGCCCTGCGACAGTTTTCTCCGGAACTGCTGCTGATATCAGCCGGTTTCGATGCCCACCGGGATGATCCCCTGTCAGAGATAAACCTGCTCGAAGACGATTTTGCCTGGATCACCGGCGAATTGCTGGCCATAGCCCGTGACTGCGCCGAAGGGCGGGTGGTTTCAGTACTCGAAGGCGGGTATCACCTGGAGGCACTGACCGCCTCGGTCGCGGCGCATGTCGGGGTGTTGATGGAGGCGGTGTAAGGCCCGATACCAGGCCACATCAAGTGCCGGTTCAGCCAGCAAGAATCGTCATGAGCTGCTGTTGACGGATCTCCAGCAAGGCCAGCACGGTATCGACCGTATCGCCTTCGGCGGTCAATCGGCACACGGGCCGTGCAGGTGGGAACGAGGTACCGGCAACCGGTCTGTCTTCACACCATTCCGGCCAGATCACGGATTCAGGCAC
>Ga0172376_10001596_pt1 | contig 28827 bp, 28 predicted proteins | sample Lak35m_FD_121114 | JGI IMG/M metagenome (GOLD analysis project Ga0172376, IMG submission 121114) | Freshwater microbial communities from Kabuno Bay, South-Kivu, Congo - kab_092012_35m | ecosystem: Environmental > Aquatic > Freshwater > Lake | place: Democratic Republic of the Congo: South-Kivu...
CGCTGTGGGCATCATCACCGCACAAAAAGGCACGACGAACACTGGAATGCTCCTGTTTACTTGAGGTTGTGTGGGCTGAGGATAGGGTTCAGAGGAAAAAGGGTAAATTTGAGTGACTGTCCTTAAATTTTTTATTTCGGGTGTATAACCACCCAGGCGGGGCTGCTGCGTAATATCAATGCCCTGCAAAATGCCCTGAAACTGTTTATCCGGATCTATGGTCGCCGCTCCTGTCGGGGAGGCTGCGAGCGCAAACAAAATTCCGTTCAATAATAAACTGCAAAACACGTGTTTCTTTTTCATTTGAAATACCTCTCAAAAAAAGGAATGGCCAGGCCTGGGTTTCGTACCTGGCCTGGCTGGATAGATGAAGTGCCTAAAATAAAACTATCAGGCGCAAAATTCTCCCGGTTTGCGGGCGGAAATGCTGCCGTTTACTTTGGATACGCACTCGTGAATCGAATACCAGCGCCACATTCCCCTAAAAAAGTCATTTTCGATGGCATCAAGATAATTCACATACGCTGCATCCTTGTAAGAGCCTGTGTATGTTATTTTCCAGTTGCTCATCATTTCTACACCAGCTGGACTGTATATCTTAAAAGGAACGCCAGTCGATGGAACATACACTTTGCTAGGACGAATTGTTCCTTCTGCCAGTGCTGTACTGTATGTGCTAGAGCCGTAGTAGTCATGGTTACTCAATGTCCTATAAAGCCCGCCACCTAAGAATTTAAAAGTAAACCACCACAACTCATTCTCTGTCGCGGTAACCACTGTGCGATAGTTTTCTTTTATTTGCTGTTTTTTGGTGCTATCCGTTTCCCGCTTAAACTGGGGTTCCATTTTAACTTTGTAGGCCGCTAAATCCGCAAGGCATTGGGCCTTGGCGGCCTCGACCTCATCCAACAGGGCTTTCCACTGCCAGTCAAACCAGATCGGTGCCGGCCCCTCGCCCAATGCCGGAAACCGGCAAACGCCTCCCCATGTCGTTCTTTCACTTTGTAACTGGTAGCGATTGGATTCGGCCAGCAAGTCTACCCAGGGATTGTTCTTTTCACGCACAGTTCCGGCAAGCGATATACTCGGCCTGTCCGGAAGAGCCAGTGAAATTTCCTGGGCGACCTTTTTCGGCCTGAACCCGCTGACAGTAAAACGCGCCTCGTTCAGGGCGCGAGCCTCATTCGAGGGTACGCCGCCGTATTCAACCGGTTGGGTTTTATCGCGTACAACCGGTCGATACAGGATCGAGTTGGCCGGCAGATCACCCACTCCCCCCATGCGGTATTCGCCCCAAAACAGATCAGGGCTGGAAACCCAGCCTGACAGGTGTCTGACACCGATTCCGTAACTCATAAAACTACCAACAGTCAACTTCGAAGGTGAACCGTCATCAAATTCGCCCTCAAACCCAAAAACATACGGGCCGCGGGCAGATGTCGAATAATCGAACCCGCCCAGGGCGACATTACCCACCGATGTTCGCGCCTGGTGTTCTAGCCCGAACAGATGGCCTAGCTCGTGCATCAGTGCATCCGCTACCGGAGCCTTAGTCTCGCTCGAATAAATAATGCTCGGCAAGGGAATATAAACCCCCGCCCAATTGGGAAAGCTATACCCGCCGGTTCCGGTGGTGGCATACGAATACTTGTCCATGCTTCCCACCACCACCAACACATCCGCCCCGGTTTTTTCCCGTAACTGCTTGATGCGTTCAAACTCCGGCGCGATGGCGGGGGAGAAACGGTTTATTTGTTCAAGCGGTTGTGTGTGCCGTTTAATTCGTGAAGTTTTCATGTCTCTCACGCGATTATCCACCCACTCCGCCATCCACTCCGGTCGCATGGCCAACGGCAATTCTTTTTCAGACGGGCACATACTGCTTCGTTTGAATAACCAGGCTGTCACATTACACCGCTCAAAGCGAACTGCCGCGGTCATTACTTTATCGAAATATTCGGCCCCGCCGTTAGCCCATTCCGCATCCCATTTCGCTCGGGTGACCGGGTCGGTATTTTTGTTATCCAGATAATCTTCGAGCGGCTCCAATATCATGGGCCCCGTAACGGCCTTGATAGCCTGATAATTAATCGGCTCCAACCCCACGACGCGCAACTTTATTTTGACGCCCGACCGTTTGAAGCCCTCATGGGCCATCATCAACTGTTTGGTCAGCTCAAATTTAACCTGGTCGAGCGTATTGGCGTTTTTCAAATAAGGGTGTTCAATATTGGATTCATACAAGACGAGCAAATCGACTTCGGCCACCTCATCGGATTGCAATGCCTTGCCCCACATGACGCGGGATTCCATGCGTGGCATGACGGCGTTGATGGTCGGGTATTCGCTCAGCAAAGGAGCGGGATAGCGGTCTTTGGGCGACGGATTATATTTTGCGATAGTGGTTTGCCAGGCGGGTGTATTGGCCTGATTTGTAGCGCGACGGATTTGGCGAGCATTTTTTTCGGGTGTATCGGTTGGGGTTCCTTGCGCGGGGATTGTGCTTTGATAAGCGGGGAGGGGTTGTTGTTCTACTTTTTGCCAGTCGAAATCATCGGGTGCGCGATTGATGACATCGGTATCGGGTTCGGATTCGTTGGCGGGGTTGGTTGCGGCTTTATCGAAGGTGGTAATGATTTGAACAGTTGCCGTGTTCAGCGGGGATTTTACGCGCAAATCCGATCCATTCCTATTTTCTGTTTCGGTGGTGATATGATAGATGAAATCCCGGGTTTCAATCTGGCCGGAGACGGTGGAGATGGGGGTTTCATTGGTACGACTGGTGTCGGGATTACGGTTGACGTAGAGATGGAGGGAGGCGCCTTGCTGGCTGTGGGCGTGGATATGCTGAAGGGATTTGCCGTCTTCCTGGTATTGTTCGGTCCATACGAATTGAAACGTCCCTTCGGGCAGGGTGAGTGAGAAGGGCTGGCCGGCCTGGAAATGCAGGTGGGGGGCCAGGTGGGTGGCATAGATGTACTGTCCCTTTCTGGAGAGGGTTTCGAGGGTATTGGTGAATGCGGGGGCACTGGCGGTGGCTGCCTGACCTTGGAGTGTCAGCGTGATGGGGGCTGCCACGGCGGAAAGGTTGGCGGTGAGGGCTGTGCCCAGCATGGATTGCAGTAAACGGAGGGTTGCCTTTTTCATGGGTATTTCTATTGCCTTCGTTGAATTGGATAAATCAAAGTCACGAACCGCGTCTGCAGGAAAATCCGGCCATTTTGTGATTGCGCCATGGAGAGACAGGTTCTCTCCATAACAGTGATGCGGCACACTCGTTTTCGGCAGACTCCGGCCTTCTCTGAAGGGTAAACTCTTGGGCCTCGGTCGTCTTCAGGAATTTTTACAGTGCAGCCGGTTTTGGCTTGCTGCATGCAACAGAAATGGACATGCGCACGCTTTTTGCGTGGTCTTCCGGCTTAGTTACACCCAACCGGAAGGAGTACGAGGATGATACCAACACGCAAGCTACTCTGTGTGAATTTTACACAGCCCGAACAGGACCCCTATCCCTCCCTGCTGTCACTGGGCTGGCTGCCACTCAAGACAGCCCGGTTCAGCGAGGCGGCTGAACTGGCCGCCTGTCACAAACCGGGTGTGGGTCTGCTGTGGTTGACCGGGTCGATGCTTCAGGATCACAAGTCCATCCCGGAACTGGTGTCTTCCTGCGGTGCCATGGCCTGGGTTGCCATCCTGGCTCCCGGGTTATTGGCGGATCGATCCGCCCGCGCCCTGATTGCCCGCCATTTCAACGACTATCAAACCCTTCCACTCGATATTGCGCGGTTATCCGTGATCCTGGGTCATCTCAACGGCATGGCGGTCTTGCTGGGCGAAGCAGGGCAGGCGGCAGAAAATCCGGATGGCATGGACTGGCCGGATGAGGACATACTTGACAAGTCTTTGCTTGCTGAACTGCACAGGGCCGCAGATGTGGACGAACCCGTGCTGATCATCGGGGCCGCAGGAACCGAAAAGGAACGGATTGCCCGGTTGATACATCGGCTGTCATCGCGTCAGGACGGTGTTTTCTGCCAGTTGAGTTGCGCTGATCCTTCCCTCTGTCAACTGGAGTGGGCATTGTTTGGCCGGGTGGGTAGCCGGAGTGAACCACCACGCCCCCCCCAACCCGGTCGACTCGAAGCCAGCGAAGGGGGGACCCTGTTTCTGGACGAGATCGGTCGATTGTCGCCGCGCTTGCAAAGGCGGTTGCTGGATGTACTGCAACACGGCACGCTGCGTCGTACCGGTGGTCAGGAGGATATCCCGGTGAATGTTCGCCTGATCGTAGCCAACCCTCTGGATTTGAAGGCCGCAGTGCGTCAGGGTGACTTTCTCGATGACCTGTATCGACGGTTTTCCATGCTGACCTTGCAATTGCCCTCCCTGGCGGCGCGACAGGCGGATATCGAGCGGCTGGCGGCGCATTACCTGCGCCTGTTGATGGGCGACGGGGAACGTCCCATTCTGGGATTTACCTTCAGGGCGATACAGGCCATGCGCGAACACGACTGGCCGGAAAATACCCGTGAACTGGTGCGGCGGTTGAAACAGGCCGTGGTGGCGTGTCAGGGCGACATGATCGATGTCGGCGATATGGGATTTCTGCCCACCCAGTCGATGTACTCAGGCGAAAAACCGTCAGTCCTGACGCTGGAACAGGCCAAGGCCGATGCCGAGAAGCAAATCATCCTCAACACTCTCAAAGTCACCGGTAACAACATTTCCCGGGCCGCCCGCCGATTGGCCGTTTCGCGCATGACCCTGTACCGGCTGCTGGATAAACACCAGCTCAGGGGCAAGGGTGGTTACCTGGAACGACTCAGGATTACTGCCTCCTGACAGTACCCGTCGCCTGGATGTGTTGCAGTATCCGCAACTTGACCTCTGCTTCAGCCAGGGCCAGGAGGGCCGCATCCCGATGACTGAACAGTGGGTTGTCCTTCAGCAGGGCTTCGGCCTGCTGTCGGGCTTGCAAGGCCGCCTGCCGGTCGATTTCTTCTGACCGCAAGCAACGATCCGCCAGAATCGTGACCTGGTTATTCGATACCTCCATGAAACCACCGGCAACGAAATAAAACCGGGTCGTGTCATCCTCCAGCTTCAACCGAACCTCACCCGTACCGAGACGGCTCAGCAACGGGGCATGGCGGGGATAAATGCAGACTTCTCCCAGGGCCGCAGGGGCTGTTACACTGAGACAGGAACCGGAGTAGAGCAGGCGGTTGACATCGATCAGGGCAATGCAGAGGGTATTGATCTCACGGGCCATCAGGTTGAAACACCGTTACGGTCGAGGTTGAAACCGGCCTGTTGCAGGGCCAGCAGGATGACGGGCAGCACGTCTTCGGTGCGGAAATGATCGGTGTTGAGGATCAGGTCGAAATTGGCGGCATGATTCAGTGAAGGATGCGACAGATTGTCGGCAAACAGCTTGAGGATGGATTTGTGCCGTTTCTCATTGATTTCGATGACCCGGTGCCTGGCCTCCGGCAGGGAGAGACTGAATCGGGTAGCGATTCTTTCGGCACAGGACTCCACCGATCCCACGATTCTCAACCGGAAACAGGGCTGGTTTTTAAGGATCAGGTGGGCACCGCGTCCCATCAGGATGCCATCCTGCCGGGCCAGATCCAGTATCACCTCGTAAAGATGCCGCCGGTAGCTTTCCAGGTGTCCGCCCGTACCGGTCAGCACACTGTGAACGAAAGTGGAAATGCCGGCCGTCACATTCTCATCGTGGGGTCTCAGGTGATAGCTTGCAATTTTGGCTTTTTTGGCGACACGATCCAGAATGTCCTGATCGTAAACCGGAATGCTCAGGCAGGCTGCCAGTTGAGCCGCGATGTCGCCGCCGCCGGCCCCATAGTCCCGGGACAGGGTAATGACCAGCGGCTTGTTTTCGGGGATGGAACCGGTACGCACGGACCGGGAACGGAAATCGCGGGCGATAATGGATTTGAGATACTGCTGGGGATCGAGGGTATCGGACATGACATTACTCCTATCAGGTTATTTCGGCTACTCTTTACCGGTTACGGCGGCAACAGTCAAGCCGGGGTGGCTCACATCCGCTTGAATTAAAGTAACGACACATCATGAATAAAACACTGAACCGATTCCTGCAAGCCTGCCTCGACCTGAAGGCCGAAATGCGGCTCGCGTACCTGCCGCCCCTGATGGTCTATCTGGCAGCCGGCATTTCCGGGTTGACTGCCATCGTGGGTACCTTCTTCGTCAAGGATTACCTCGGCCTGTCGGCTGAGTTTCTGGCCAGTCTCGGTTTTTGGGCCATGCTGCCCTGGAGCCTCAAGCTGCCATTGGGTCATCTGGTGGATATCGTCTGGCGGCACAAATTTCTGCTGGTTTATGCTGGCGCGGCCCTGATTGCCGTCAGTTTGTTGATCATGCTGGGTCTGCTGAGCGACCGGGCCGCTTTATCCGCCGTTTTTCCGGCAGAAACCTGGTACGTCATCAGTACCGTGCTGGCCCCTTTGGGTTATGTGGTACAGGACGTGGTGGCCGATGCCATGACGGTCGAGGCCGTACCCCGGGTCGATGCCGAGGGTCAACCTGTTGCCGAAGGCAGGCGGCGGGTAATGAATGCCACCCTGCAAACCCTGGGGCGCATTGCCATCATCGGCGGAACCCTGCTGGTAGCCGCCATCAACGTGGTGTTGTTCAGGGACGTGGAAAACCTGGCCGAAACCGAAAAACTGGCGGTGTATCAGGAAATTTACCGGCTGGCCCTCATCATTCCGCTGGTATCGGTAGTCGGCGTGATGCTGGCAGAATACCTGAAGCGCAAGATGGAACGAAGCCTGGCCGCACAGGGTTACAGCCCGGCTGAAATTCACACCCTGACGACGCATCAGGAACATCCCCCCCAGGCCAATCCCTGGATTCTCGGCGGCGGGCTGGTCTTCGGCCTGGTGTCGATCTCGGTCGGCATGCAGCAAATGGCGTACGGGCAGGAACTGATCTTCGCCGTTTCCCTGGCGATCATCCTGCTGCTGATGGGGCAGATTCTGCGTGAGATGGAGACGGAGGCCCGCCAGGTGTTGCTGGGAACCGCGCTGCTGATCTTTGTATTCCGGGCCGTGCCCGGCCCCGGCCCCGGTTCGAGCTGGTGGATGATCGATGAACTGGGATTCGATCAATCCTTCATGGCGCGACTGTCCCTGGTGTCGAGTGGGGCCACCCTGCTGGGGTTATTCTGGTTTCGCCGTTTCATGGCCGAACGCCCGATGACGACCATCATCCTGGTTTTGACGCTGGCCGGTACCGTATTGTCCCTGCCGACCATCGGTTTGTTTTATGGGTTGCATCACTGGACCGCCAGCCATACCGGCGGGCTGGTCGATGCCCGCTTCATCGCCATCATGGACACCGCACTGGAGTCCCCGCTGGGTCAGGTGGCCATGGTGCCCATGCTGGCCTGGATTGCCCAGTCGGCCCCGCCCCATCTCAAGGCAACCTTCTTTGCGGTCATGGCCTCGTTCACCAATTTGTCCCTGGTGCTGGGTCAACTGGCCACCAAATACCTCAATCAGGTTTATACGGTCAGTCGGGAAATCCGGGATACCGCCAGCGGTATCGTCACCGTAGCGGCGGATTATCATGCCCTCGGCCATCTGCTGATCATCACCACCCTGCTGGGTCTGGTGTTACCCCTTTTGGCGATAGGGCTGATCCGCCGGTTGAGGTTGCGCTGTGTCTGAATCATCTGCCGAACTCATCGAGGTCGAGGTAGCCTATGCCAGGCCGGAGGTGCAATTTCTGGTGGCCTTGCAGGTTGCTGCCGGTACTACGGCTGAACAGGCCGTGCGGCAATCGGGGGTACTCGAACGTTTTCCGGAGATAGACCTTGACCGGCAGGCGGTGGGCCTATTCGCCCGGGTATGTGCCTTGCAGCAGGTGCTGCGGGAAGGCGACCGGGTGGAGATCTATCGTCCGCTGAAGATCGATCCCAAAGCCTTGCGCAGACAGGCCGCCCGGTAAGTGTCGATACCGGATTCTATCCTGTATCATAGCGACTCCCTTTACCCACCGTATCCGGTCTGCATATCATGTCCACGCGCCTTTTGACTACAAGCTGTCTGCTGCTGCCCTTTCTGACGGGATGCAGCTACCTGACACCCTATTCCCTGGACATTCACCAAGGTAACATCATCACCCAGGAAATGGTCGATCAACTGAAACCGGGCATGACCCCGCGTCAGGTGGCCTTCATTCTGGGTACGCCGCTACTGGCCGATCCCTTTCATGATGCCCGTTGGGACTACGTTTATTCCAATGAGCCGCACGGGGCCGAGCGGGTACAACGTAACCTCACGGTCGTTTTCGATCAGGGGGAACTGGTCAGCTTGCAGGGGGACTACAAACCCGGCGAGCAACCGAATCCCGAGGCCTCGAAAGATGTCACGGTCAACATTCCCCGGATCGACCGCGAAAAAACCCTGTGGGAAAAAATCAGGTCGCTTTTTGTTTCGGACGATTGAAAGGCCGCAGTGACCGGTTGCCCATTGCGGGCCTGCGCTTTTGCCGGTGTCAACGCTGGATTTTCTGATGGTTTTGCAATGGCTTTTTTATTAGATATTCCTCTCGATCATGTACTTGCCCGACGGCCGGCGATTCGGAGTCGGTCGATCTGACCCACTGTGACCGGGAACCCATACGTTACATCCAGGCCATTCAGCCGCACGGGGTGCTGCTGATCGTCGAGGAGCCGGGGTTTCGAATCGTCCAGTACAGTGCCAATGCGGCCGGTTTTCTGGGGCTTGCCCCGCTCGACTGGCACAACCACACACTCGACCGGTTGCTGGGCGAAGACAACATCCGCACCCTGCAAGCGGCCCTGCAGGGCAAATCCCTGGATCAGGTCTATCTGTATCTGTTCACCCTGAGCAGCCCCCTGCACCCGGAGCGGTCGTTTCATCTGTTTGCCAATCGCAGTGACGGTTTGCTGTTGCTCGAACTCGAGCGGGCCGATGCCGTGTCGGATCCGGGAACCCATGCCGAATGGCACATGTTTCACAACGCGCTGAGATGCCTCAAACAGTCCGGTCGACTCCCGGCTTTCCTGGAGCAGGTCACGACCATGATCAAGACCTTCACCGGCTTCGAACGGGTGATGGTTTACCAGTTCAAACCGGACCTCAGCGGTCATGTCATTGCCGAGGCACTGGAACCGGGGCTCGAGCCTTATCTGAACCTGCATTTTCCGGTGGGTGACATTCCGCTGCCGGCCCGCCAGATGTTGCAACTCGTCCACTTCCGCTTCGTCCCCGACATCGACTATGAACCCGTTCCCCTGCTACCCGACTTTACCACTGCCGGTCTGGAGCGGCCGGTCGATCTCGGGTTTTCCGGACTGCGGAGTGCCTCGATCATGTGCCGGCTGTACAAACAGAACATGAATACCCGCTCCACCCTGGTCATTCCGTTACTGATCAACGGAAAATTGTGGGTGTAGCCATCGCCATGGAGGGGGTGGTGATCCTGCAAGGCCTGACACCCACCGAAACCCAGGTCAAATCATTGATCCTCTGGCTCACCGAGCAGAATCACATGCTCTATGTAACCGACGGTTTGAGCCGGGATTACCCGCTTGCCGTCACCTTTGACAATGCCCCGGCCGGTCTCATCGCCATCCTGCTGCCCAAGACCAGCGAAAATGCCATTCTCTGGTTCAGGCGCGAATACCGCCATCAGGTCGACTGGGCGGGCGATCCAGACAAACCCGCCAGCCTTCGATCCGACGGTTCATGGGACCTGCACCCGCGTGGCTCTTTTGAACGCTGGACCCGGATGACCGAAAACAGCTCACGCGGCTGGCTGGACTGCGAGGTCGACTACGCCCAGGCCTTGCATCAACTGCTGTCTGATTTCCTGCTGCAACGCACCCGCCTGGTCAACACCTTCAATGACAGGCGGAGCAGTCTGGAAGACGAATGTGATGGCGTTTTGCTTTGAATAGGCTTGCGAGGAGACCGGCTCTGGCGGGTTTCAATCCAGCGCAGTCAGGATGATGAGCGTCACGTTATCCTGGTGCGGGTGTTCCAGTGCCAGGATGCGTGCCAGGACGCGCTCCATGGCCTCGGCAGGCGAACCGTGCAGACTGGCCGTAATTTCCATATCGTTGAGAAACCCGTGCAGGCCGTCGCTGCACAGCAGCAGCCAGTCGCCGGATTCGAGCGGAAAGGGTTTTTCACTCTTGTCGATTTCATCGGGTTCGCGGGCTCCCACGTAGCTGGTCAGATAGTAACCATCGTTGTGATCGGTGCTGAGTTGGATCAGCTCACCCTGCCGGAACAGGTACAGGCGACTGTCACCAACCGAAATCCATTGCAGGTCGTTGCCACTCACCACCGCAGCAATCAGGGTGGTGCCACAGTTGCCCATCTCGTTTATCTCGCGGGAATACTCAAAAACCGCCCGGTTGGCTTCCGTCAGGGCGGTGTCCAGCAGGTTAGTGACTGGCGTTTCGAGAGCCTGGTTTTGCCAGGTCTCCACAAAGACGGTTATCGCCTTTTGGGCCGCTTCCTCACCGTTGGCCATGCCTCCCATTCCGTCAGCGACCAGTGCCAGAACGCCGCCCGTCACCTCCGAACTGCATTCTGCTTCTGCCGGATGCCATAGACGGTCTTGCTGGGTTTTACGTTTTCCAATGTGCTGGATGCTCGTGATGGCTATTTTCATGGATGCTCTCCTGAATGATGATTGTGTAAAGTAGCGGATGGGGCTTGTGGGTCGTGCGACCGTAGCTTCCTCGATTGCGCCTCGCTGCAGCGAGGCTACGATCGGGCTGTTTGATGATCGAGGCCGTCAACCGAGCCAGCCCCGGCCACTTACTATACCTTGTTCCGGCCGGATTGATAGCCGTGAATGGCCGCCGTTTACTCTTTTGAGTCGACAGGGACGCAATGGCTTGTATATCATTGTCACCCGATTTACATGTTGCCCCGACCTCCCGGTCTTTTTAGCGGCTTTCTCCGCCAGGATGTCGGCTACAGTAAAAACCGGTGACCAACCCCCACGCGCCGCACCGGCGGCGATGCCTGATCCGGAACCGGTCTGCGTCATCGAATGCGACCATTCATTGTGTTCCGGCTCTTCCCATAATCTGGCTGAAAAAACAGGAAATCCCATGCAAATACCATTAGAGATTACATTTCGCGGTATCCCTCATTCCGATGCCGTCGAGGCCCGGATACGCGAAAAGGCTGCAAAGCTCGAACACTTCTGTGATCACATCATCAGTTGCAGGGTGGCCGTAGAGGCCGAACACCATCACCAGCATCAGGGTAATCTCTACAAGATCAGGATCGATCTGAATGTGCCTCACAAACAGATCGTGGTCAGTCGTGATCACCATGACAAGCAGGCTCATGAAGACATTTATGTGGCCTTGCGTGATGCGTTCGAGGCAGCAAAACGTCAACTTGGAGAATACGTGCGCATACAACGCGGCGAAATCAAGAATCACCGCGAGCCGACACCACAAACGTGGTAGGGTGTTGCCGGATTGACGGGTGCGATCGCAAGGTCGCGCCCACGCACGATTGCAGTCATGACGATCTTCATGCCTGAGCTGGCTGAGTTCCATTTTCTGCGACCGGGCTGGTTACTGGCCCTGTTGTTTTTACCCTTCCTGCCCGTCCTGCTGGTTGCAGGACGTTACGGATCATTCGACTGGCAGCGCCATTGTGATCCGGAACTGCTGCCCCACCTGCTGACCCGGCCGTCGCTGACGGCCCGGAAAGGGGTGGGCATCCTGTCCGTGCTGGGGGGGTTGCTGGCCATCCTCGCCCTGGCCGGGCCGACCACCGAACGACTGCCCGGGCCTGCTTACCGCAACCTGTCGGCACTGGTGGTGGTGCTGGATTTGTCGCTGGCAATGGATGCCACGGATATCAAGCCCACGCGTATCGAGCGGGCACGCTACAAAATCACTGATTTGCTGCAACGTCGCCGCGAGGGCCAGAGTGCCCTCCTGGTCTACGGAGGAGATGCATTTACCGTTACGCCCCTGACCGATGATGCGGCTACCCTCATCGCCCAGTTGGGGGCACTGACACCCGCGATCCTGCCGGTTCAGGGACAGCGCAGCGATCTGGCCCTGGATCAGGCCGTCAGATTGCTGAGCCAGGCCGGGGTCAGGCAGGGCCACATCCTGCTGGTGAGTGCCGGTGGAAACGATGACCCTGCCGGTACCGACCGGGTTGCGGCCGTCAGCCAGGCCGGATATCACCTGTCGGTGTTGGGGGTCGGTACCCCGGAGGGTGCCCCGGTTCCCTTGACGGGGGGCGGGTTCCTGCGTGATGACAAGGGCGAAATCCTTGTTACCCGCCTGAATGCCCAAACCCTCGCAAACCAGGCCCGGCAGGGTGGTGGCCTGTACCATAAGCTCACCGACGATGATCAGGACATTGAGGCATTGCTGCAATTTTTTGCGGCGAACCCCGAGGCTCGTGTCGATCAACCCGCCGCTCTGGCAGTGGATACCTGGGTAGACCGGGGACCCTGGCTGCTGCTGCCCCTTTTACCCCTTGCCGCACTGGCCTTTCGGCGCGGTTGGCTTGGACTCTGGTTTTTGGCTGGCCTGGTAATGCCGCCCGATCCCGCCCAGGCACTGGACTGGCAGAACGGGTGGAAGACACCCTACCAGCAAGCCCGGGAGGCTTTGGCCAGGGGCCAACCCGAACAGGCGGCCCGGTTGTTCGAAAATCCGGACTGGAAAGCAGCGGCTGCCTATCAGGCACACCAGTATCAGGACACGGTTGATCTGTTGAAAAACCAGGACGATGCCCGCAGCCGCTACAATCTGGGCAACGCACTGGCCCGGTTGGGTCGCTATCAGGAGGCACTGCAAGCTTATGAACGATCATTACAACTCACCCCGGGGGATGAGGATGTCCGTTATAACCGGGATCTGGTCAAAAAGACCCTTGAACAGCAGCAGTCCAGACCTGACACCGACAACAGGCAGGCATCCGGGCAGAACGGCTCGCAAAATCAAACACCGCCCGCTGAAGGTCAGTCCCCGCCCGGACAGGAACAGCAGACAGGCGAGTCTGCTGCCCGGTCGGACACAGGGGAAAAAGCCGATGCCTTGCCACAGAAAACCGTAACGGAAGGCCCGCAAAATGATCAGCCTGCCGAAGCGGGCGGGGTAAAGCAGGCAGAAAACCGTCAGGCCAGTGAACAGTGGCTGCGGCGCATACCCGATGACCCGGGCGGATTGCTCAAACGTAAGTTTTATTATCAATATCAGCAGAGAATCCTCGAAAAATGAGGCGTTTCCCATCGTGAGTGACCCCAATGAACCCTGATAAAACCCGAAAAGCGGTTCTGGTCTTCGATGCCGATATCCTGATGGAGCAGGTCATGCAGGATCTGGATTTGTTCCGGGAAGTCCTGAAGGCCTTTCAGACAGATATTCCCGCCCATTTCAGTCAGATCAGGGAGGGCATCGCCACAGGACAAACCGGTTTGGCTTACCGTGCCGCCCACAGCCTCAAGGGGGCCGCCCGTAATGTCGGAGCCCTGGAGCTGGCCGAATTGACCGGCGAACTCGAACAACGCCTGCAGGACGAAAACCTGGAGGCCGACACCGTGCGGCTGATCGTGGATGCGGAAGCGGCCATGGATCGATTGTGTGTGCAACTCGACGTGCTGGGTCTTTAGATTATGTCACCTGAATCCAGGCCAGCCACGTCGGCTACACCCACGCCCGCGCAGCCCCGGGGAAAAGCCCTGGTGGTCGATGATGAATCCACGACCCTGCTGATATTGCAGGGGTTATTGCGAAAGGAGGGATTTGCCACGGTCGCGGCCAGTAACGGAGTTCAGGCCATCGAATCGTTCGAGCGTGAATCACCCACCATGGTGTTTGTCGATGTGGTGATGCCGGGCATGAACGGATTCGAAGTCGCCCGCCACATCAAGAAACGGGCAGGCAAACGGTTCGTGCCCATCCTGTTCCTGACGGCCATTACCGATGAAAATACCCTGGCCGAATGTATAGCGGCCGGGGGTGATGATTTTCTGACCAAACCAATCAGTCCCATCCTGCTCAGGGCCAAAATCATGGCGGCCGAACGGATTACCCATCTCTACGAAACCGTGCAAAGGCAGCACCATCAGTTACTGTTCGAACAGCAACTGGCCCGCCAGGTTTATGCCAAAACCCTCAAAGACAACACGATAGAACCGGGTGAAATGTTCATCCTGCAACGCCCGGCCTCCGTTTTCAGCGGTGATCTGGTTTTGGTCGAAAAAAGCCCATCGGGTGCCCTGCATGTGTTGCTGGGGGACTTCACCGGTCATGGCCTGGCCGCCGCGATTGGTGCCCTGCCTGCGGTCGATATTTTTCGCAGCATGACGTCACGGGGTTATTCACCGCCGGAAATCCTGTCCGAGATCAACCGCAAATTACGCAGTTTCCTGCCTACCGGTCTGTTTCTGGCCGTGGTTTTTGTCCGCCTGCATCAGGACGGACAGGCTTTTTCCGTGTGTAACTGTGGACTCCCCGAAGTGATGGTGGTCGACGGTCAAACCGCAAAAATCAAACACCGCATTCCCTCCCTGTGTCTTCCCCTCGGCATAACCAGCCGGTTCAACGGTGTCCGGATGAATCCGGTAGAAGTCAATCCCGGTGATCGCATCATCATCGCGACCGATGGTTTCGTGGAAGTGAAGAATGCCGACGGCGAATTTCTGGGCAATGAGCGTTTTCAGTCCCTGCTGGAAAATGGTGAACCGGAGAAGATTTTTGAACGTCTGGTGCTGGGTCTGGATGACTTTCTTGGCGAGACTCCCCTCGATGATGATGTCACGCTGGTCGTCCTTCCCTGCGAGGGGCACAAGTCGATGGATACCCGCAATGTCCTGTTTTCATTGCCGGACGGTACGGATGATCAGGCCGCTTTCCTCGAAACCGGATCAGGGGACTGGGAGTGGAATACCACCGTCAAGAGTACGCTGCTCAAGACGATCGATCTGGCACCGGTATTACTGAGAAACCTGACTGACCTGCTGTGCATACACGACCAGAGACATGCCTTGTTTACCGTCATCTCTGAACTGCTCAACAACGCGATCGACCATGGATTGCTGGGCCTTGACAGCCGGATCAAGGACAGTCCCGAGGGTTTCATCCGCTATTTTGAGGAAAGAAGCAACCGCCTGGCGGCCTTGACGGAGGGTTCCATCCATATCAGCTTCCAGGGACAGGCCGAAGCCGGGCATGGCTGGTTAAGAATAAGGATGGAAGACAGTGGCGAGGGCTTTGACCATGCCCATTGGCAACCCCCCAAAACCCGACACAACCTCTACGGCATGCGTGGTTTGCATCTGGCGAGAGGGCTTTGCAAGCACCTGACGTTTGAGGGGCGCGGCAATATCGTGAAGGCCGTTTATGTTTGGTGAACACGGATCGGGGAGATTCCGGCAGGCTACACCTCACGGATAAACCGGTTCGCCGTCGATCAGGGTCAGCCTGACCCGCCCTTTCAGGGTTTGTCCCCGGTAAGGCGTGTTGAGGCCGCGACTGTGCCAGGTGGTGTCGTCGACAATCCATTCGGCTTCGGGATCGAACAGGCACAGATCAGCCGGGGCACCGGGGCGCAAGTGTCCGGCATCGATACCCAGTATTTGAGCCGGCTGATGGGTCAGGGCGGCCAGGGCACTCATCAGATCGATGCCTTCTTGCTCCACCAGGGCCAGCGTCAGGGGCAGCAGGGTTTGCAGGGCAGCGATGCCGGGTTCGGTGGCCGGGAAGGTATCCAGTTTGGCATCCGGTTCATGCGGTTGGTGGGACGAGCAAAGGGCAGTGATGACCCCTTCCTTCAGTCCCCGACACAGGGCGATGCGGTCGGCTTCGGTACGCAGGGGCGGGCGCAGGTGGTAGAGCGGATCGAAGTGTTGGATACAGGCTTCGCTCAGGTGCAACTGGTGTACGGCAGCATCGGCACTGACGGCAATCCCCTGCTCCCGGGCAAAGCGGATCATGTTGACGGCGCGTCCCGAACTGAGTTGAGAAAAATGCACCCGGGCACCGACCTCCTCGACCAGAGCCAGCACTTCGGCTACGGCAACCGTCTCGGCGGCATGGGGAATGCCGGGTAATCCCAGTCGGGTACCGTAGGCACCTTCGTGTACACAACCGTGGTCGGCCAGATACGGATCTTCCGGGCGGATGATGACCAATAGCCCGTAACTGGCGGCATATTCCAGGGCGCGGCGCAGTACCAGCGGGTTGGCCACCGCCGCATAGGCGTTGCTGACGGCCAGACAACCCGCCTGCTTCAGGGCACTCATGTCACTCAAATCCTTGCCATTCAAACCCCGGGTCAGGGCACCGATTGGCAACACCTTCACCCGACCCGCCTGTTTGGCCCGCTCCCTCACCAGATTGACCACCGCTGCCGTATCGATGACCGGGTGAGTGTCCGGCATGGCACACAAGGTAGTGATGCCGCCTGCCGCTGCCGCCCGGATTTCACTGGCGATGGTGGCCTTGTGTTCCTGTCCGGGTTCGCGCAAATGGGCGGATAAATCAATCAGGCCGGGGCAAACGACGGCACCGCTGGCATTGAGGGTGCGATCAGCCTGAAATCCGTCAGGGCAGTATCCCACCGAAACAATACGGCCCCCTGCCAGGTAGACGTTGCACACCTCATCAATTCCCCGGGCCGGATCGATGACCCGCCCACCCTCTATGATCATACGTGGACTCATCCGGTTTTCTCCGTGCTGTGGTTTGGCTGCATGGCCATGGACATGACCGCCATGCGAACGGCAATGCCATGACTGACCTGTTGCAGGATGACCGAACGTGGGCCGTCGGCCACGGCGGAATCGATTTCCACGCCCCGGTTGATGGGGCCGGGGTGCATGATGATGACTTCGGGGTGGGCATGGATCAGGCGGCTTTCGGTCAGGCCAAAGCGGCTGAAGTATTCATGCAGACTGGGAATGAAGGCACCACTCATGCGCTCTTTCTGTAACCGCAGCATCACGATCACATCCACGTCCCGGATGCCTTCGTCCAGATCACAATGGGCCGTCACCCCGAGACGGGTAATGTCGGTGGGGAGCAGGGTTTTAGGCCCGATCACCCGAATGTCGGTTACGCCTAAGGTTCTGAGGGCATGAATTTCCGAGCGGGCTACCCGCGAGTGAAAAATGTCGCCTACGATGGCCACCTTCAATCCCTCAAATCCGCCCTTGACCCGGCGGATGGTGAACATGTCGAGCATGGCCTGGGTAGGATGGGCATGCCAGCCGTCCCCGGCATTGATGACACTGATATGGGGGGCGACATGGCGGGCAATGAAATGCGCGGCTCCGCTTTCATCGTGCCGCACCACGAACATGTCGACGTGCATGGCTTCGAGGTTCCTGACCGTATCGAGCAGGCTTTCCCCCTTGCTGGTCGCCGAGGTTGCTACATTGATATTGAGGACATCGGCCGACAGTCGCTTGGCCGCCAGCTCGAAGGTGGTGCGGGTGCGGGTGCTGGTTTCATAAAACAGGTTGACTACCGTCTTGCCCCGGAGCAGGGGAACCTTTTTGACGGATTGTTCGGTGACACTGGCAAAGGATTCGGCGGTGTCCATGATGCGGGTCAGGAGTTCGCCGCTCAGGCCTTCTATGGTCAGAAAATGCCGGAGTTTGCCCTCGGTGTCCAGTTGCAGGCAGGACGCAGGGGAGGGGGCTTTGATCATGGGAGGGGATTGATTTGGGTGAGACTGAGGGTCAGTGGATCAGGGCCACCGAGGTTGACGCGCTGTCCCGCGCCCAGCGAGACCTGCCCGCCCCGGCAGTCGGGTTGCAGCGGAATCTGTCGCCCATCGCGCTCTATCAACACACCCAGTACGATTTGCGCAGGTCGTCCGTAATCAAAAATTTCGTTCAGGGCCGCCCGTATGGTGCGACCGGTGTGTATCACATCGTCGATCAGCAGGATATTGCGGCCTTCGACGCGGAACGGCAGGTGGCTGGGCTTGACTTGCGGGTGCATGCCGATCTGGGAAAAATCATCCCGGTAAAACGAAATATCGAGCAATCCCAGTGGGTCGGCCAGTCCCAGTCGCTGATGCAACCGCTCGGCAATCCAGGTACCGCCGGTGTGTATGCCGATCATGGCCGGCGTTTCGAGGTGACGCTGCCGGATGACATCCTTCAGTCCGGCTTCGAGTTGATCGAGCAAGGTGTGGGGGTTCAGGTGTGTTTCAGACGACATCGGCGTTACGCTCCGGGGTGTGGGTCAGCCAGGTTTGCAGGATCAGTTGCGCGGCCATTTGATCCTTGACATCGATAAACTGGGTTGAGCGTTTGCTTTGACGCGGGTTTTCGCGCTGCTGGTAGAAAATCTGGCGGGATTCACGGGTCGAGAGGGTTTCGTTCATGGTGTACACCGGCCGCTGGAAGCGTTGTTCCAGTTCGGCACAAAACCGGAGTATGGGTTGGACGATGGGGTTTTCCTCCCCGTCCGGGTGATAGGGCATGCCCACCACAAAGGCTGCCGGTTGCCAGGTTTCGGTCAGCCGGATGACGGCCCGCCACAAGGCTGTTCCGCTGGTGACCCGTATGGTTTCGAGCGGGGTGGCCGTGCCCGTGACCCGTTGCCCGACGGCTACCCCGATGTTTTTCTCACCGTAATCGAAACACAGGTAGGTGCTGTTACCGCGTTCTGTCATCTCAGCCATGCCCGGCCTGCAAGGTCAGCAGATCTATGTTGATGCCCAGGAGTCCGGCTGCCCGCTTCCAGCGCTGGCCGGGGGGGTGATCGAACAGTACGGTGGATGAAGCCAGGGTATTCAACCAGGCATTTTCAATCATTTCACGTTCCAGTTGACCTTGCGCCCAACCGGCATAGCCGAGCGCGACCAACACCCGTTGCGGCCCTTCGCCCACACTCAGTGCTTCCAGGATATCGCGGGAGGTGGTCAGGGCCACATCGGGTGAAATGTCGAGGGTTGAATCCCATTGTCCAGTGGGTTCATGCAGAACGAATCCCCGCTCGGGATGAACCGGCCCGCCGTGGTAGACGGGCATCGAATGGATGTCCGTATCCGTGACCTCAATGGCCATCTGCGTCATGATGTCGCCCAGGGTCATGTCCGAAGGACGGTTGATGATGATACCCAGGACACCGTCTTCGGTGTGTTGGCATACGTAGGTCACGGTGCGGGCAAACACGGAGTCATTGAGGCCAGGCATCGCTATCAGGAACTGGTTGGTGAGATTTTCTAACTGCTCGATCATATCCTGTTATCTCGGCTACGGGTGCAGGAGCGGGTTTGCCCTGAACCAGGGTATTTGAAGCATCAGGGATGGGTTTGCAAACGGAAGTCATCCAGGAACCGCCAGGTGCGGGTGATGACCAGAACGTCTGTTTCTGCCCGGATGTCCTGGGGGAACCGGGCATAGGGTGCGGCCAGGCGAACGATGTGGGCTGCGGCTTCATCGAGTTCAGCCTGACCGGAGGACTGCTGAATGCGAATGTTCAATAATGAGCCATCGGCCTTGAGGCTGACACTGAGCTTCAGGGTACCGGATAACCGTTTGCGGCGGGCTATCTCCGGATAGTTCAGGTTGCCGATGCGTTCGACCTTGTCCTGCCAGGCCTGTTCGTACGCGGTGGTCTGGTATTTTGGTGCCTTCAGGTTTTCGATGGCGGTTTTTCTGAGGGTTTCGCCGTCATGCGGGACACGATGACTGATTTCGTAGGAAACCTGACTGATTTGTTGCCCCAGCAGGTCGGCTGTCAGCCGTTTGACCGGAGGTGCCTGTATGACGTTTGCGGGTATCGGTGCGGTCTTTTCCCTCGGGTGGGGTACCGGTGGCATTGCCGTCGATGGAACCCTGTGAACCGGTTTTGAAACCGGTGGTTGGGCAGGCGCGGGCTGCACGGTTGGCTGGTCGGGTTGGGCAATGATCGTCCGGGCAGGAACCGGGCCTGGAACAAGCCGCCAACTCACTTCCAGCGTGCGTGGTTTCCCGGGTTTGATCGACGGCAACGGATTCTCCACGCTCATCAGGATCAGCCCATGAATCACGGCGGCCAGCAGAAAAGGGGCGAGATACCCGACCCGACCGGGCGGGACAGGCGGAATTTTATGCGCTGCCATAACCCGGGAAAGCGGGGCGGTTTATTTCGAGGCTTCGGGTTTTGCGGGCAATCCGGTCAAGCAGGCTGTTCACGTATTTGTGACTTTCAGCCGCACCGAAGGTTTTGCTGAGGTTGATGCCTTCATTGATGACGACCCGGTAGGGGATCTCCGGCCGGTACAGCAGTTCGTAGGCGCTGATGCGGGCAATGGCCCGCTCCACCGGATCGAGTTCGCTCAGTTTGCGCTCGGCAAATTCGAGCACTACGGCATCGATGCGGTCGAGTTCTGCCGGAATCCGGTGAAGCAATTCCTGGAAGTAAGCGAGATCGACCTTGTTCATTTCCCGCTCTTCCAGGAACTGGCGTTCGATTTCCGACAGATCATCGCGGGTCAGTTGCCACTGGTAAAGGGCCTGCAGGGCCGCTCGCCGGGCAAACATGCGCCCCTGTCCCAGGCTCATGCCAGTTGACCCAGCAAATTGACCATTTCGATGACCGACAAGGCCGCTTCGGCTCCCTTGTTACCGGCTTTGGTACCGGCCCGTTCGATGGCTTGTTCAAGGGTGTCGACTGTCAGTACCCCAAAGGCGACGGGAATCTGGTATTGCAGGGACACCATGCTCATGCCCTTGACGCACTCGCCCGCCACATAATCAAAGTGTGGCGTGGAACCGCGGATGACGGCCCCCAGGGTGATGATGGCATCATAACGACCACTGGCCGCTACCTTTTGCACGGCCAGGGGTAATTCCCAGGCACCGGGTGTTCTGACCAGGTGAATCTGTTCCTCACCGGCACCGTGACGCCGCAAGGCATCGACAGCCCCCCCGATCAGGTGTTCGACGATGAAACTGTTGAAGCGCGAAGCCACGATACAGAAGCGGCTGTCGCTGACGATCAGTTGTCCTTCACAGGTTTTGATGTTTTGCATGGTTTATTGCGGGATGTTGATTGTTAAGGGCCGACCCGACCTGTCAGCCAGTCAGGTGTTCGACGACTTCGAGATTATAACCCGAGAGACCCAGGTATTTTTTCTGGGCACCGGTTCCGAGTACCCTCAGTTTGCGTATGCCGAGGTCAGCCAGAATCTGCGCACCCGTACCGGTGGTTCGCCAGTCCAGGTGGTTGTCTTCGCGGACTGTCTTGATGTCCACACCGTGGTCTTGCATTTGATACTGGTGGATGCGTTCCACCAGCGAGCGATCGTCTTCTTCCTTGCGGATCACGACCAGGGCACCTCGCCCTTCCCCGGCGATGCGTATCATGGCATCGCGCAGCCGCATGCCTTCATCCTGACGACTGGAGCAGAACAGGTCACGCAGCATGTTGCGGCCGTGTACCCGCACCAGCACCGGTTCATCACCGGCCACCTGCCCCAGGGTCAGGGCCAGATGCAGGCGGTTGTCGATTTGATCGTGATAGGCATACAGCCTGAAATGGCCGAACTCGGTAGGGAAATCGCATTCGCACACCCGCTCGACCGTGGTTTCGTTCTGGATCCGGTACTGGATCAGGTCGGCAATGGTGCCGATCTTCAATCCATACCGGCTGGCAAAGGCTTCGAGATCGGCCCGGCGGGCCATGGAGCCGTCGTCGTTGAGTATTTCCACGATGACCGCCGCAGGCTCCAGCCCGGCTAGTCGTGCCAGATCACAACCGGCTTCGGTGTGACCGGCCCGGTTCAGCACCCCGCCGGGCTGGGCCATCAGTGGAAAGATGTGTCCCGGCTGAACCAGGTCTTCCGGTTTGGCATCCCGGGCTACGGCCGCCTGGACGGTGCGGGCCCGGTCAGCCGCCGAAATGCCGGTCGTGACACCACTCGCGGCTTCTATGGAAAGGGTGAAGTTGGTCGAGTGTGGTGTCTTGTTTTCGTTGACCATCAAGGGCAACCGCAACTGCTGACACCGCTCACGGGTCAGGGTCAGGCAGATCAGTCCCCGCCCGTAACGGGCCATGAAATTGATGTCTTCCGGGCGGGCATGCGCAGCGGCCATGACCAGATCGCCCTCGTTTTCGCGGTCTTCGTCGTCCATGATGATGACCATTTTGCCCTGCCTGAGGTCTTCAATAATCTCTGCGATACTGTTCATCGAATGAATCCACTGTTTTTGAGGTATTCCAGACTGATGTCCGGGTGTCCGGGTTCGGCGGCCCGCTCGCCCAGCAGCAGGCGTTCGAGGTAGCGGGCCAGGATGTCTACCTCCAGGTTGACCGACTGACCGACCCGGGTCTCTCCCAGGGTGGTCGCGGCCAGGGTGTGGGGAACGATGTTGAGTTCGAAACGTGGCCCATCGACCGCATTGATCGTCAGGCTGATGCCATCCACCGTGATCGAGCCTTTGCGGGCCAGGTAGCGGGCCAGTGTGACGGGGGCTTCGAGGGTAAAACGGACCGAACGGGAGTCATTACGGCTGGCGATGACCACACCCACTCCGTCGACATGGCCACTGACCAGATGCCCCCCCAGGCGGGTAGTCGGCAACAGGGCTAGTTCCAGATTGAGCCGTCGTCCCACTGTCCAGCTTCCCAGGGTGGTGTTGGACAGGGTTTCATTGGAGACATCGGCGGTAAAAGACCCGCATCCCTGTTCGACCACCGTCAGACAGACACCGTTGACGGCGATGCTGTCGCCCCGGTTCACCGTATCGAAGGGCAATGCGTCACTGGATACCGTGAGGCGGGAATCGCCGCCACGCGGTTCGATACGGGTCAGGACACCCGGGGCTTGAATGATGCCGGTAAACATCTGGGCTATGTGATGGTTGGGTTAGGGGGTATCCGGGTTGGCAGAGCGATCCTTGTGGCACAAGGTCAGACGTACATCCGGCCCCAGCACGGTTGTTTGCAGACATGTCAGTTCGTGGCGATCCGCCATGCGGGTGATGTCCGGCAGGTCGAACGATCCCCTGGCCCGGTTTCCCAGCACGACGGGAGCCTGGTAAATGATCCACTCATCGACCAGGCCACTGTCCAGCAGGGCACCGTTGAGGCAGGCACCGGCTTCCACCGTGACCTCGTTGCAGTCCATTTGTCCCAGCAGGATCAGGACTTCATCGAGATCGGGGCGACCCTGACGATCAGCGGCCACCTGCAAAACCCTGACCGTATCGGGCAGGTTGGCCCGGGCTATCGTATCGCGGGAGGCCGTGGTCAACACCAGGGTGGGGGCTTCGCCCTGGCACAAGGCGGCACTGGCTGGCAGTCGCAGTCGCGAATCCAGCACCACCCGTAAGGGCGGTTTGAACGGTTCAGCCGGATCGAGCCGCACGGTCAGGCGGGCATCATCCTGCAATACCGTGTCGATACCGGTCAACAGGGCCGAACTCCGGGCCCTGAGGCGGTGGACATCCTGACGGGAGGCTTCGCTGGTAATCCAGCGGCTCTCGCCGCTCGACAGGGCCGTGCGTCCATCGAGGCTCATGGCCAGTTTGCTGCGTAGCCAGGGTCGCCCGGTGGTCATGCGCTGGCAAAAGCCGGGATTGAGCTGACGGGCCCGGGCTTCAAACAGGCCGGAGGCGATTTCGATCCCGGCTTGCGTGTGGTGCTGCAAGCCTTTGCCCGCCACCTGCGGGTTGGGATCGGTCATGGCGGCTACCACCCGACGGACACCGGCGGCGATCAGGGCTTCCGTACAGGGTGGAGTGCGACCGTAATGACAGCAGGGTTCCAGGGTGACGTAAGCCGTGGCACCCCGCGCCTGTTCGCCGGCTGCCGCCAGGGCAGCGACCTCTGCATGGGCCTGACCGGCCCATTGATGCCAACCCTCGCCGACGATGCAGCCGTTGACGGCCAGTACACAGCCGACCCTCGGATTGGGTTGCGTGGTATACAAACCCCGCCCGGCCAGTTCAAGGGCACGCTGCATGAAGCGGGTATCGTCTGCGGAGAAGCTCACCGGGGCAGGACTCACAATGCTTCGCTATTCCGGATCGTATCCTCAGGCATACACCGGATATTTCCGGCACAGGTGGGTCACGCTCTCCCGAACCCGCTCGAGGATGGCCGCATTGTGCGGATCATCCAGCACATCACACATCCAGTCGGCCAGCACCTCACAATCGGCAGCAGTAAAACCCCGGGTCGTCACGGCAGGCGTACCCACCCGGATACCACTGGTCACGAACGGGGACTGGGGATCATTCGGAACGGCGTTCTTGTTGACGGTGATATGGGCATCACCCAGCACCTGATCCGCCAGTTTGCCGGTAATGCCCTTATCGATCAGATCGACCAGGAACAGATGGTTCTCGGTACCGCCGGATACGATCCGGTAACCGCGCTCGATGAACCGCCGCGCCATGGTTTTGGCATTTTCGATGACATGAACCTGATATTGCCTGAACTCGGGTTGCGCCGCTTCGCGGAAGGCGACGGCCTTGGGCGCGATCACGTGCATCAGGGGGCCGCCCTGAATGCCGGGAAACACCAGTGAATTGAGCTTTTTTTCGAGATCCGGGTTGGCGCGGGCCAGCATGAGGCCACCGCGTGGGCCGCGCAGGGTTTTGTGGGTGGTGGTGGTGGTGACATCGGCGATGTTGACCGGGCTGGGATACACTCCGGCGGCCACCAGGCCGGCAACGTGGGCCATGTCCACCAGGAGATAAGCCCCGATCCTGTCGGCTATGTCACGGAACCGCTGCCAGTCGACCACCTGCGAGTAGGCCGAAAAACCGGCTACGATCAGTTTGGGCTGGTGCTCAAGGGCGAGTGCCTCGACCTGATCGTAGTCGATGTGGCCGGTGTCGGGATTCAGGCCATACTGCACCGCCTGGTACAGTTTGCCGGAAAAATTGACCTTGGCTCCGTGGGTCAGATGTCCACCGTGCGCCAGGCTCATGCCGAGTACGGTGTCTCCCGGATTCAGCAGGGCCATGTAGACGGCTGCATTGGCCTGGGAACCGGAATGGGGTTGCACATTGGCGTAGTCGGCCTGAAACAGTGACTTCGCCCGTTCGATGGCCAGGCTTTCCACGTCGTCCACGTATTCACAGCCGCCGTAATAGCGTTTGGCCGGATAGCCTTCGGCATATTTATTGGTCAGTACCGTCCCCTGGGCCTGCAAAACCCGGGGGCTGGCGTAATTTTCGGAGGCAATCAGTTCGATGTGATCTTCTTGCCGTTGTTGTTCGTTTTGGATCGCCATCCAGAGTTCGTCATCGAACCCGGCGATCTCCATGCCCTTGCTAAACATAAGCTGACCTGTGGGAGAGTGATGAGAGAGAAAGGAATTCGGGAAAGGCTGCTTTTATAGCATAAAACCACCGGGGATTTTACCTTCTGCCTCCGGGCACTGGATGCCCATCGGTGTCGTTTGAGCCATTCTGCCTCAGGCTGTCGCGGCATCAACGGATGAACCCCGGTGTATTTATCCACAAAATCTGTGCAAGACCTTGTGGATAAGTCAGTGGAAAACCGTCCCGCCCCGCTTGCTGGCGAGGGTTAGCGGCACTGTCCAAGTCTTGGTCATTCCGCCCTAGCGCGGGAGTCCGGCGTTACAGGTTTCGGTAAATAAAACGCGTGTTTATCCACTCATTGTTCATCAAAGCCTGAAATTCAGATTTTCATACCATAATGATCATAATTTACCCGTTATGGGCGGTTATTTTTCCCACAAGACCCTTTTTGCCTGGCAGGGCCACGGAATGCGGTGATCCGGTGAAACCCGGGCGACCGGTTTTTTCAGGGCTGACCAGGCCGGTTGTGGATATTGGGTTGCCGAACCGGTCTGGACGTTTTCAGCGCAAACCCAGAACCAGCACTACCCCCAGCGTGATCAGTCCGATCTGTTGCAGGGCCGCCGCCGCAGTGGTGCGCTGATGAAGGCTTGGAATCAGATCCGCCACCGCCACGTAGATGAAACTGGAGGCGGCCAATGCCAGAAAATAAGGCAGTGCCTCACGCAGGCTGGCCAGACTCCACCAAGCCAGTACACCGCCCAACAATGTCGCCAGACTGGATACCAGGTTATAAAACAGGGCTTTGGCCCGTCCGTAGCCGCTTTGCAACAGAATGGCGAAATCGCCCAGTTCCTGGGGAATTTCATGGGCGAACACGGCCAGTCCGGTCATGATGCCCAGGTTGACATCGGTCATAAAAGCAGACGCAATCAATATGCCGTCGATGAAATTATGGATGACATCGCCCAATACGATCAAGGTTCCGGCGGGTTGGTGAAAATGGGTTTCGGTGTGGGTCGCGCAGTCACCGGTATGACAGTGCCGCCACAGCAACAGTTTTTCAAGGACGAAAAAAAGCAGGATACCGCCCAGTACGGTGGCAAACAGGACATGGCGATTTTCAGGCTTTACCTGGTTGACGGCTTCCGGCAGCAGGTCGAGGAAAGCCACGCTCAGTAGCGCACCCAGGGCAAAACTGACACAGTGTGGCAGAATCTGCTGCTGGAAACGGGCCGGAACCAGTAAAAACAAGGCGGCAGCCAGCACGCTCAGAAAGCCACCGATAAAGGTAAACAGGATGATCCAGACAATGAGGGTCATGAATGATGCACAGGAGAATGGGGTGGTCGCAGGTGACAGGCCCGGACAAGGGATATGCCTGCTTGACGTCGATCACTTTGTGTGGGAAAACAGGCAGCGTCGGTTTGCAAAAGGCGGCATCATATACTTTTTTCCCTGCATTTGCCTGAAAAAGCACACCCGATCCGTACCGGGCCGTACCAGGAAACGGGCCCGTTAAGGCGGGCTTTATCCATCGTCGTCGAATCGAGCATCAGATGCGTAAACCAGCCCATATCGTCTACTGGATCAACGAAAAAGTACCGATTCAGGTTGCCCTCGTCGCCGCCCTGCAGCAAATGGCCTTTCTCGCCGTGTATCTGGCGGTTTCTCCGTTGCTGGCCAGAATGCTGAAACTCGATCACGCCCAAACCCTGCAACTGATTTCCGCGACCCTGCTCGTCTCGGGTGTAGGGGTGGCCCTGCAGGCTGCCGGCATTTCAGGGGTGGGAACCCGCCTGTTTTGTCCCTTGCAAACCACGTCTTCGACCTTCTCCATGCTGTTTCTGACTCACTCGCTCGGAGGATTTGGCAGCATGTTTGGTGCGGTGGGGATTGCCGGTTTGTCGCAAATGGTTTTCGCGCTGCTGTTTCAGCGGTTCCGCACCGTATTTACGGTGCAGGTTGCCGGTGTTGCCGTCATGCTGATCGGCCTGGGTCTGGGATTCAATGCCGTCAAACTGGTGCTGGAATCGACCGCTTCCGAGGTACGGTCGGGCATGAACGGCCTATTGTGTCTGCTGACACTGGGCAGCATGGTGATCTTTAACGTCTGGTTTGGCGGATACCTGCGCCTGATTTCAGCCTTTCTTGGCATGTTGGCAGGGTTTATAGCCAGTGGGTGGGGTGATGTCATACCCCGGCTGCACTGGGAATTGCTGGCGACGACCCCTTTGTTTTACTGGCCCAATCCCATGAATCTCGGCTGGAATTTCGACAGTCGGGCCATTTTACCGGGGGTCGTTACCGGGCTTTTCCTCGCCCTGCACGGATTCGGGGCTCTGGTTGCGGCCCAGCGTTTCAGTGATTCGGACTGGAAACGGCCCGATATGACGCAAATACGCCAGGGATTACTGGCAGAGGGGCTGACCAACCTGATCAGTTCGCTACTGAACGGTTTGCCGGTTACTTCCAGTGGGGGAGCGGTGGGATTGGCGGCTGCGACCGGCTGTGTCAGCCGTTATGTGTCCTACTGGCTGGCTGGCATCCTGATACTGATTGCCTTCATGCCGCGGGTCATCATATTCTGGGACATCATGCCGCCTGCGGTCATGGGTGGAGCCTTGTTGTTCATGGCCTGTTTTACCACCCTGGCCGGTATGCAGGTCATCACCTCCCGTTTGCTCGACAACCGAAAGATACTCACTGTCGGCATCGCCCTGGTGCTGGGTTTCAGTTACGAACCGCTAAGACCCGTCATTCACGACCTGTTTCCCCGATTCGGCCCGTACCTGCTGTTTTCCGGTGTGGGTTTCGGGGTTCTGGCGGCGGTGCTGTTGTCGGCCTTGTTCCGCTTTCGCGACCACACCCGGGATCGACACCGCCTTGCGGTCGATCATTGCTCGCTGGATGAACTGGTGGATTTTCTGGAAACGCAGGGGAAAAACTGGGGGGCCCGTTCGGAGGTCGTACACCGGGCTGAATACGCGACCTGGCAGGCCTTTGAGATATTGATAGCGCACGGTCTGGCCGAATCCGGGACGGAATCGCCCGCGATTATCGAACTGGAAACGCGCTACGACGAACACACCTTCACGGTGATACTGTACTACACCGGGCCTTTGCTGGAGCTGGTCACCACGCGGCCGGCCCCTGACGAAATACTGGACAGCGAAGGTGGGGTATTGCGTATGGCGGGGTATTTGTTAAATCGTTTGGCCGATCAGGTCAAAATCAGGCATCAGGGTGAACGATCGGTACTACGGCTGGTGTTTGATGATCGGTAAGGCCTGGTGCGTACCGGTCGGGAATGGTCTCGCCCGGTACACATCAGACATCAGATGGCGAAGGCTGGCAGACTCATCGGTGCGGTATGCAGGCGGTATATCCAGGCTTGCACACCGGGACAGCGTTACGGTCTGTCTTGCATTTGCTAGAATAAGTGTGGTTTTTTACTGGAGCCCTGGTCACTATTCAGTCCGGAAATTCACACCGCCAACCGGCTGATCCGACTGAAGGATGATCCGGGTC
>Ga0172376_10001597_pt1 | contig 28815 bp, 23 predicted proteins | sample Lak35m_FD_121114 | JGI IMG/M metagenome (GOLD analysis project Ga0172376, IMG submission 121114) | Freshwater microbial communities from Kabuno Bay, South-Kivu, Congo - kab_092012_35m | ecosystem: Environmental > Aquatic > Freshwater > Lake | place: Democratic Republic of the Congo: South-Kivu...
GGCGTTGGTCACGAGCCGGTAGTGGTCAAGCGGGATGGACGCGATGGGCAAGTCCTCGCCCCAGAAAAGAATCATCGCCGCGCCGCCGAGCGTCACGAAGATGGGCGAGCCAAGCACGGTCGCCACAAGCAGCACCGCGATGGCGGGCCAGACGAGCTTGGCGGGGTCGGTCGGCGGATGCGTGGCAAGCCACACGAGCGCGCCACTGGCGGTGAAAACCACGGCCCGCCCCCACCATTTGGGCGACGCGTTCCACAGCAGCCGCCACGTCACCAGCGCGAAGCCAACGGGCGTCACGACCTGCACCCACCAGATGGGCATCGTGCCCACGAGGAAGTTGCCGCTCTCGCGCTCGGTCTTGACGAACTCGACGCTGGCGACGGTGAGGAAGAGCGTGATGGTCGTGGCGATGGTGCCGCCAAACAGCGCCGCGAAGATTTTCCCCTTCTCCGGCAGAATCGTAGGCAGCGCGGACATGGCGAGCAGCCGGCTGTCGCGTGCTGCGAGCGCGCCGCCAAGCATCCCGATGATCAGCGTGAAGTGCTGCACGATGGCCGGCGCGCCGGGGATGCCGGTGCTGAACGCCTTACGGAGCAAGGCCTCCAGCAAGGGCAAAGTCATCAGCAGAACGAGGACCATACCCAGCAGGAGGTTTTCGCCCTGGCGGAGCCACGCGCGCGGTCCGGAGGCCGGAACCGGCTGGGGAGCGGAGTCAGTTACGAGCATGGCTGATCGGGCCTCATTTCATCTTGGCCCGATACTCCTTCACGAGGGTGACCACTTGGTCGAACATTTCGGCGGGGACCATGTTACCGCGCACTTTCGGATAGGCTTCGTCCATGAACTTGACCCAGTCGGCAATGTCGTCTGGGGTGGGCTTGGTGACCTTGAGCCCGCGCTTCACCATGGCGGCGACGGCTTCATCGCTTTCCTTGCGACCCTGATCGCGAATCTGTTTCCCGGCGATGGCGGCAGCCTGCAACAGGGCAGCGCGCTTGTCCGCCGGCGTGGCGTCCCAAGTTTTCTTGGTCACGATGGTCGCGCCGACGAGCGGCACCCAGTTGAGTTCGAGCATATGCGGCGCGGGGCCGTAGAACTGCCCTGCCAGTGCGTAGATCGGCACGCTGGGCACCATGTCGAAGAGGCCCGTCTGGAGACCGGGCAGCACGTCGGTCTGTTCGGCGGCCACCGGATTCACGCGCATGGCGCGCATGACATCGGCAGAACGCGGGTCGCCCGACCAGACGAAGACCTTCATCTTGCGGAAGTCGTCGATGCGCCGGCCCGGTTGCTTGGAGAAGAAACGAACCCAGCCGAGGTCGCCCCAGAAGAGGACTTCAAAGCCCTTATCGCGGAACTTCTGCTCCAGCCCCGGCCGCACCTTGTCGAAGACATACTCGAACTCGTCGAGCGAGCGGAACATCATGGGCATCAGCTGGAGGCCGCGGACGGAATCCTCGATTTGCGAAAGGCCGGGCACGGTGAGCATGGCCGCCTGAATCTGGCCTACGCGCATCCGCCGCACCATGTCGGCCTCGCCGCCCATCGTGCCGTCGGTGTAGATGGAGAGTTGGACTTGGTCGCCGGTGCTCTTCTTCCACGCGTCACCCATCTGCTGGAGGGACTTGTGCAGGGAAGTGTCCTTTGGGGCGAGCGTGGCCAGGCGGATTTTGACGGGCGCGGCGGCGGAGGCTGAAGTTGTGAAACAGCTCCAAAGCCCAAATCCCAAGCTCCAAAGAAACACCAAGCTCCAAGTGCCAAGAACGACGCGACGCGTCGGGCTTGAAGTTTGGGCTGGGGAGCTTTTCTGGAGCTTAGCACCTGGAGCTTGGGGATTTTTCATCAGTTCACTTCGTTTCCGGCGGCAGGGCCGGCAAAATCAGTTCGTCCATCCGCCCGAGGAGCCACTTGGCGCGGCGCTGCATGATGGTGTTCACCAGTCGCCACTCGGGACGGGCATCAATCCTAACGGCGAGCGCCTTTTCGAGCAACGCTTTGAACTCGGCGGCGTTCTGCTGCTTTACCGCAACATTTTCCGCCAGCGAGACGTAGGGGCCAGCTTGGCCGCCGCCGCCTAATTCCAATGCCCGCGCGAAGTGCTGCCGGGCCTTGGTCACCGCGTCCGGGCCCGCGCCGGGACGGGCCAGCTCAAAGGCAATGAGGAAAGAATGAATCGCGCCGTGGTCGAAGCCTTCGTCCAGCACCAAGGCACGGTCGATCAACGCCGCCGCCAGCGGCAGATCGGCGATGGCATCGGGGCTGTCCTTCGAGAGGGAAATGTTCGCGGCCCATGCCGTCGCGGTCCAGTAAAGCAGGTGCACATCGGCTTTCTTTGCAACACGGACGGATTCGCTGGGATTAGCCCGCAATGCCCGCTCGAAGCCGGGATGCTTCACCTCCAGCCCCCGAAGCCCGTAGTTGCGGGCGCGCAGGTAAAGCCTCCTTGCTCGGGCTCGCCCCGCCCCGGCTGCCGCAAGATCCTTTTCCTCGAGCTCATCAGCCGGCTGATGCGCAAACGCATAGGCATACTGCGTAAAACCACTGGCGAGCGCCTGCAACAGTTCGCGATGCCCCGGCGACTCTGCCAGCAGGGCTTCCATCAACTTCAGGCTGAAAGGCGCGGCGTCACGGATCAGGTCAGGATCATCATCCGTGGCAAAACTGCCACCGCCATTGGAGAGCGCATCTCCCAACTGATTGATGGCCAGCCGCTTGACCGAGCAACCGGACCCGGCAAACGCAGCCAACAACCCTGCCACCAGGATGCCCAGTCCGCGCCCACCGCGCACGCGGCGATGCCAAAGAATCTCGTTCATGCGTTTACCGACGGAAATCAAGGGCGCGTTTTACACACGGGACCAAAACGAGGCAAAGCCTTTTGCCGGCCGAAATGATGGGAATAAGCCACGCTCTTCAGGCCTCCGACTTGACAATCTGCCATGCCACCCGCTTTGCACCTCGAATGCGACCTTCAGGAGCCGGACCTAGATCCCGGCGCAATCGCCGACGCCATCGGAGACTGCGAACGCCGACTTACTCGCGGCGAAACCATCAGCCTCGAAGAAGTGCGTGAACTCGAACGCCGGGCAGAAGAGTTCCGCCATGGTGCCCACTACCAACTCGCCCAACGCGTGCGGCGCATCGCCCTTCGCCTGGGACACGTCGACAACGCGCGCTGGCAACAGCTCAAACAAACCCCAGTCCCGGTCTTTAACATGGCCGAGCGGAGCTACATCGGGCGGCTGACGAGCACCAAGGATGCGCCCGTAGAATTCAAGGTCGTCTTTGACCACGCCTTTCTCACGACCAACTACCGGATCAACATCGGGGCCTACGATCTGGTCAAGCTCACCCACCGATTCAACCGCGAGGGCCGCCTCGACCTCATTGACGCCCGCCTCAAGCAGACCCGGAAATCCAGCGACGCCACCCCGGCGGCCGAGCCAGCCGAAGAGGCCATTTTCCACCTCGTGCAGATTTTTGCCTTCAAGGACAAATTGCCCGAACCCGCATGGGCGGAGAGCCGCGCAGAATACTTCATCCGAATGAGGCAAATTGCGGCGCTGTTCTACGATCAGGGCCTAACCCATGAGGAACAACAATTCCGACACCTCATCCAAAGCGGCCACCGGCTGATGAAGGAACTCCACCGGGCCATCCAAAGCGACGCGCTGACCGACGTCCGTGTGACGCGTTACCCCTACTACCCCTTCCACCAACTCGCTGACGACAACGCCGCCTGCTACATCGCCGAACGAGCCGGCCTGCTGGATCCCAAAGTGCTCTTTGAGCACGACCGCAAGGGCGGTCATTTAGGTGATCTGCGAATCAAATATGGATGAAGGCGAGCTATCGGTGATCAACAGGCAAAAGGGTCAGCCTTGAACCCTCCATTTGCCTCTGTCAGGGTAAACCCGAATGAACGACGTCAACGGGGTGCCCAATTGGAAACAGCGCCTCGCTGCATGCCTAGCTGATGGCCCGCTGATGGCCGCCGGCAAACGGCTTCATCACGAAAACCCCGAGGATATTCATTTGGGTGGGAGCCTTTGGCGGAAGTTCTTGGCCAATTTATACCTAATTTTGGCGGACTATGGTCGGGGTGAGTTTCCCGCCAAACGACCTCCGCGGGAACAGGCTTTCGAAGACGAACGAACTCAATATGAGCGCATCCAGTTCAGCAACCTGGAGCAAATCTTGGAAGATGCGATGCGCAAGCCTTGGGGGGATATGCGGCTTTTCGAGCAGCATGTCTACGAGCTGGTTCGCATCGTCCAGACGATGGAACGCCGGGGCATCCGACCACCTGCACGGCTGCTGGAGCTTGGTTGCGGTGGCGGCTGGCTGTCGGAGCTACTCGCCCTCCGCGGCTACGATGTCACTGGATCAACCATTGGCATCGAGGAGACTCGAAATTCTCAGCGCCGTTTGGAGGCCTTGAAGGTCAAGGGCCTGAAGTGCTCGCTGCAGTTCATCGCCTCCCCGATGGAGGAGATTCATCAGCATGTGCCCCCCGCTCACTATGATGCCGCTTTCTGCTACGCAGCGTTGCACCACGTGTTTGACTGGCGGGAAGCGCTGGAATCTGCCGACAAGTGCGTAAAGCCCGGCGGCTGGCTGTTCATTTTCTGCGAGCCGAGTCTGCTGCACACCTTCATCTGCCACCGTTCGGCGAAGATCTGGCGCACGCAGGAACTGGGCTTCCGAGGACGAGATTTAACGGGCCAACTGAGAAAGCTGGGCTACAGCTCGATCACCGTGGATCGCCCAGTCTGGGGAGAAGGGCTGAACGTGCTGCTCAAACGCATGCTGCCCTTCACCGTCGTGGCGGGGTCGCTGGTTTCGCGCGAATACTGGATCAGCGCCCGCAAGCCTGGCTGAAACTCATTTGGGCGGCGCGGATCTCGCCCGGTAGCCGGCCAGCCGGAAATACAGGTTCGCGAGCGGCGTGGGCAAATACTCCTTTACCGAGAGCTTCGTCGCGTGCCAAACGCAGCGGCACAGGAAATTGGCCGTCAAGAACCGCCGCCCCTCCGGCCGGGTCAGCACCAGTCGCAACATCGGCCAGCCGAACAAATACAGTTCACCGCTGTCCCGCACCAATTCCACCACGTCGGCCGAGTCGGGACGGTTGAGATGTTCCAGCAAGCTGGCTAGCACCTGCCGGTGAACATCCGCCTGCCGCCGCCCGCGCTTGTAGTAGGAGTCAGGATAAACGTGGAAGACCGCCAAAGGTTCGGGGATGAAGCAAACACCATGACGAAACGCGGCCGTATAGAACGTGAACCAATCCGTATGCCACCGCAGCTCAGGATGAAACCGGCCCGTGCGGAGGAACGCCGCGCGCCGCGTGACCGCAGTGTTGGGGGCCAGATGCAGGCGTCCCCGCCGACCCAGCGAGACCAGTTCGGTCGGTGACAAATAGCAAGGCTGGCTCCCCATTCCGACGCCCGTGTGCCAGTTCATGCCCGTGGCGACTTCACGGAAATCACTGATGCCGCAACTGAACGCAGCCTGGGGATATTTTGCCAGCAGCGGGAGTGACTTCTCAAACAGTGTCGGGTGCGAAGTGTCATCCGCCGGAGCCATGAAGATCAGTTCGCCCCGTGACTCGTCAATGCCCCGATTGACCGTGTAAATGACGCCTTGGTTCCGACTGTTGCGCAGCAACCGCAGATGCGGATGACGGCGGCAATACCCCTCAATGACCGCCACGCTGTCATCGGTGGAACCATCGTCCACCACTAGGATTTCCATCGGCTGCACGGTCTGGGCCAACACCGCGTCCAGACAGTTCGGCAGCAGCTTCGCGTGGTTGTAATTGGGGACAATGACCGAGAGGGAGGGCGGGTTCATGCTGGCCCGGCCACGGCGGTCTTCTGGAACACCGTGAAGTGCGATGGCATCCCCCAAGTGCGGATGAAACCCGCATCGTGATTGCAGAACTCGGCGATGGCCTCGGGCCGCCCCTCGGTGAGGAGAGGGAAGAGCCGCAGGTAACTTCGCACCGTTTGCAGCGAGGCTTCCCGGTCAGCGGAGTCGGAAATAACCGCGTCGGACTGCAACAGCGCCTCGAGCCGTGTGAGTTGCTGGACGCACTGTGCCGCCCCAGCCACATCGTATTGATCAATTAAACCATCAGTGGCCGTGAGCAGGCCCCAAAGATTCCGTTCCAAATCCGGTTCAATGCGCGCGAGGAAGTGCTTTCGCCCGAACAGGTGGCTCACCCGGCTGCGCGTCAGAAACTCAGCCCGAAGCCGGGAAAGCTGATCCGGTGCCAGCGTGCGCTTGAACCAGTGCACGTCTAGCATGTCCGCATAGTGCGGCCAGGCCGAATAAAGGCTCCACCCCACTGCCTGCGCCTCGTCGCACAACGCGCGTGGCTCAAGGAAGTATTTCAGGCGCACAAACGGATTCATCAGCACATCCATCGTCCACGACTCCATTCGCCGCTTGTGCGGAATCGAGTCCCACTTGGTCTGATAAAGCCGCTCCGCCGCCGGCTGGGGAGCGAGGCCGGTCAACGCACGATAACGGGAATGGATCACCTTTAGCATCAGCTCCATGAAGCCGCCGTAAGCTTCGCAGTGGAACACCACGAAAAAGCCGCCGGTGCGCGTCAGTTGCGCACACTTTTCCAACCAGAGGCGCGTGGGCTGGATCGTATAGATAAAACCTTCCGCGTCGACCACGTCGAAGCGCTCCGCCTCGCTCGTGGGCACGGGGAACTGCACCACATCCTCGGACCGCAGCTCTCGCAGGCGCTGGGTCTGGGCGAACTTCGCGAAGTAATTGCGGATTGTGTCATGTGCCTTCCGGTTCGGCTCCGCGAGCGTGCAATCCGCCCCCCACTGCGCAAAGACCAATGAATTCTCCCCCGCGTCAGGGCCGAATTCCAAGAGGCGCGCGCCGCGAAACATCGCCGGTGGAAGGTGCAGCTTGTCGGTGAACAGCCGCCGCCGGTGCTCTTCATGTGCCAGCAAATCGGACTGCCCCTGAAAATGCCCGACGGTGGGCAGAACATCCTGCTGGAGATAGTAGCCGTAAAGCGTGTCGTTGGTCATGTAGGTTTGGCGAGCGCATTGCCGAGACTGGCCTGCCAGAGCAGCGAGAGGCCACCGTCCACGATGATTTCCTGCCCCGTGACGAAGGCCGCTCCGGAGCCGCACAGAAAACTAACCGCATCCGCAATGTCACTGGGCGATCCCATCCGCCCGAGCGGGGTCATGCGGCAGTAGAGCGCATGCAGGTCCGCGTTCTTCCGGTAATACTCCCGCGCCTCATCCTTGAGCACGATGCCCGGCGTGACGCAGTTGACGCGGATGCCGCGCGGGGCCAGCGAACAGGCGTAGTAGCGGGCCATCTGCCGCAGCGCGGCCTTGGCCGCGTGATAGCCTACCGGCTGCTCACCCGCCACCAGCCGGCTCGCATTGGAACCGCAAATCACGATCGAATTGAGCGCGCCGCGCCGCTGACGAACGAATTCATCAGCGAGCCGTTCAATGATCAATTTGGTCGCCGTCAGCGACACATCCAGTTCCCCCTGCCACGTGTCTCCTTCACCCCGGAATCGCTGGAGGAAAACCAGGTTCGTCAGCCGTCCATTTTGCCTCAGCGCCAATGCCAGCGCCGCCAAGACGGCGGCTTTGTCGGCCAGTTCCACCGGATGACTGGTCACGCCCCGCTCCGGACTTGGCCGTCGCCCCAGCACCGACAGGCGATGCCCTGCGCGCAAAAAATGCCGCACTACTTCGCGCCCGATTCCCCGGGTGCCGCCAACGATCAACGTGTGAGGTGCCGGCTTCATCAAGTCAGATTACCCGCAGCTCCGGCAGCGGAACAATGAAACGCCCCCCCTGCGCCAGGTAAGCCTGATTTTTCCCCTGGATGGCATCGAGGAAGCGCCATGCCAGCACGAGGACGTAGTCGGGCTTGCGCTCGTAAAGCACCTGCGAGGGCAGCACCGGCGTGTGATGACCCGGGCTGAACATCCCCTGCTTTCGCGGATTGTCATCCACGATGTAGCTGATGAATTCCCCAATCTCGAAATGGTGCGTCAACGTGGTGCAGGCGTTCGCCGCGCCAAAGGCGGCGATGGTCTTGCCCTGCGCGCGCAGCTCGCGGAGCAGTTTGAGCAAGTCCTGTTTGAGCCGCTCGATCCGCGCCGCGTAGGTCTGGTGCGCGGCCAGGGTGTGAATCCCCGCTTCCGTCTCGAGACGAATCTGTTCGGCGACGGACGGATCGGTCAGACGCACGCTGTCCGCGTGGCAGACCAGCCCCCGCAGTGAACCGCCCTTGGTGGTGATGTGCTTTGCCGCGAACAGCCGCAGCCCGTGCCGTCGGCAGAAGGCCTCCATCGGCTTCACCGAATGATAGTCAATGTGCTCGTGGTAGATGGTCTCGAAGAGGAGCTTTTGAACGATCGGCAGTTGATAGCCTGTCTCGAAGACGAATACGCCTTCCGGCGCGAGCAGTTCGCGCATTCCATCAAAGGCATCGCCAATGTTCTCAAGGTTCGCGATGACGTTGTTGGCGCAGATGAGGTCCGCCGGGCCACGCTCGCGTCGCAGGCGGCGGGCGAGGTCGCTGGTGAAGTATTCGGGCAACGTCTCGACTCCCGACTCAGTCGCGCGCCGCGCGACCTCCCGTGCCGGATCAATGCCGAGAGTCCGCAGCCCGTGCGCCTGATAGCACCGGAGCAGTGTGCCGTCATTGCTGCCCAATTCCATGACCAGCCCGTTGGCCGGCGGCTTGGCCAGCGCGACCAGTTCCGCCGCGTAATGTTTGTAATGGTGGTCTAGCCCCAGCGAGGTCGAAGTCGTGTAGAGGTAACTGCGGTAAAGCAGGTCTGGGCTGACAATGTCGAGTAACTGCGCGTGGCCGCAGCGGCGGCATAGAAAGAGATCCAGCGGGAAACACTCCTGCGGCTGGTCCTTCAGTGCCGCTGGGACGAACCCGTCGGCGATGGGCATGGGTTTCAATTGCAGCGCCAGGTCCAAGTCCGGGCTGTCGCAAAGTCGGCAGGTGCTGCGGCGGTAACAGTTCTGGCTCATCAGTCGAAAGTTTAAGCTCACGGCCCGGGCCGGAAGGCGGCCACGGCCTCCGTCAGCCGGCGCGTGAATTCCGCCACGGCCTCAGGCAGGTCCTCCGTCGGCGACCACGGGGCGAAGATGGTGTCTTCCCGGCGGAACGGTCCACCGGTGGTCTCGTGAAAAACAAACACGGGCGAAGTGATCAGCAGTGTGTGATAAACCGGGTCGGCGAGCCGGTAATAAAAACAGCGACCGGAGCCGTGCTCTCCCAGCCGGATCACGTCCGTCACGGTGCCCTCCTCATTGAGAAAAACGGCGTCGGCCGCGCCCTCGATGACATGCAGCGACTCGCATTTTCCCAGATGCTTGTGCGGCCGCACGTAGCAGCCCCGCTCGTGGACGATGAACATCTCATGCAGCGCCGCTTCGCTGTCCGGGTGCGTGCAAATGCGCTTCCGCCGCCGGGGATTCAACGCCGCCTCCGTCTTCAAGGTCGCCAAGTCAGCGGCCGCAAGCGGCACGACGCCGCCCGTGGCAAACACGACTTCCGCATTGAAGGGCTTGAGTTGCAAGCGGCGGGACTTTTTCAAGCGGGATTGGCGATGACAAGCGCGTTCGGGCTCGCGGGGAAGATGGAGGCGATCCGCCCACCCCGCTCGACGAACTCCCGGTTGCGCTCAATCACCTTCGGCTCGGCCTCGGGGTTGACCGCGAGCAGGCAGAGTTTGATGTCGTCGGCCAGCAGCCGGGACGAGCCACGGATCGGCAGCCGTGCCCCGGGGAGAAAGAGATTCTGCTTGTTCGGATTGTCGTCCGCGAGAAACTCGATGAGCTCGCGCAGTCCCAGCAGGTGAATCCACGTGCAGGCCAGATGCCCCGCACCCAGCACCGCAATTTTACCACGGCGCGCGCGGAAATCCCCCAGCCAGCGCTGGAGCTCCGCGCGCCGCGCTTCAAGCGATCCAGCAAAGGCCCGTGCCCGCGCCAGCTCGGCGGCCAATGCGTCGGCGCCCATCGCCGCCGGTGCCGCGCCCGCCTCCAGCCGAATCACCCCGACCAGGCAGTTCTCGAACGGATACGGATGCAGCTTGAAATCCACGAGCCGCGCGCCGGAACCCGCGACGGTGCGTTGAAACGTCGCCGGGGTGAAGTAGACGGGGTGCTCCTCCCACAAGGTCGTGATGTCCTTGAGGTCAAACGCGAGCGTGCAATCCGGCACCTCGAACACCACGTAGCCACCCGGCTTCGCCAACGCACGCACCGCCGCCATGAAGCCGTGCAGGTCGTGCGCGTGTTCGAGGATATGCCGCGCGATGACCAGGTCCGCCCTGCCCCGCCGGGCCGCGATGGCGGCCGCACGCGGCGCGTCGAACCGCGCTTGGATGGATTCCACGCCGCACCCCTTCTTGGTGATGCCGAGATCGCTTTCCATGTCCAGCCGCCACGTCCTGAAACCGCGCCGTTGCAGCCGCGCGAGCAAGGTGTCGTCCTTGAAGCTGACGCCTGCGCACACCGCGTCGGGCTTCAGGCCGGGCAATGTCGCAAGCGACTCCGCCACGGCGTCGAGATGCCCCTCCGGTTCGTTGTAGCTGATCCAATCCACCGGCGGCACCAATTCGGCGGCGGGCACCGGATCGAGCGCCTGCACCAGCCCGCATGAGCCGCATTGTCCGATGACCATCGGGTGAGTGAACTCCGGAGCATCGGCGGCGGCGAGGTAACGGTTGCAGATTGGATGCGGGCCGAAGTCACGCAGCATCTCGACGTAGCGGGCTTGGCAGGCGGAGCATTCTCTCATGGACAAATCAGATTTGCGCTTCGCGTTGGGCGGCCACCGTCAATCTGACGCCCTCGGTCAGCATTGTGAATTGCAGGTCCGGCAGCAGCACCCGCAGCCGGGCGTTGTCAAAGCCATGATCAGCCTTGCCCTTCGAACGCGCGCGACTGGTGGCCGGCTCACGCAACGGCACGCACGCCTGCACCGCGGCCAGCGCATCAAGGTAATTGTAGCTGTGGCCTGCGGCGAGGTTCACCACGCCGACGCAGTCGTGGAATACCAACTTCGCCAGCGCGCGCGCCGCGTCCGCCACATAGACAAACTCCCGCAGCTCCGTGCCATCGCCCCACAGCACGACTGGCTCACCGTGGAGCGCGGCCTTGATGAAGCCGGTCGGGCCGTAGCCTCCCTGATCGCCCGGGCCGTAGATGAGCGGCGGACGAACGCACAGCAATGCGGTGCGTCCGTGTGATTCCGCCGCCTTCCGCAGAAGCAGTTCGGACGCAAGCTTGGCCATGCCGTAATAGGAAGTCGGGCGCGGCGCGGCGTCCTCAGTGATGGCCGTGTTGGTGGTTTCCTCACCGTAAACAGCAGCCGAACTGAGGAAGACGAACCGCGCCACCGGCCGGCTCGCCAGCACGCGCGCGAGGTTCGTCGCAATCTTTAGATTCGCCGTGAAGCTGTCGAGGTTGTCGCCCAGTTGCCGCTTGATGGCCGCGAGCGAAACCACCGCCGTGTCAGGCGTGAACAGCTCCGCCAGCCGTTTCGCCTGTTCCTCCACGGTCAGGTCCAGCACCGGCAGCGAACGGCCAACCAGTTCCACCTCCAGAGCGATGCGCTGCAGTTCGGCACACAGGTGCGTGCCGACGAAGCCGCCGCTGCCCAGCACCACGACGCGGCGGATGGCCTGCCTGCCTGAACTGGCCGGTTGCACGCTCATCTGCCTTAGCGAACCGGCGGCTCCTCCATCCACACGATGCAGCGACCGGCGACGCGGCCCTGCTTAAGGTCGGTGATGGCTTCGTTGATCTGGTCGAGGCGGTAGCGGCGGCTGACGAGGCCGTCGAACTTGAGTTTTCCCGCTTCGCACAGGCGGACGAGCTTCGGGATGTCCACCTCAGGCCGGCAGTCGCCGCCTTCGGAGCCGGTTAGCAGCTTTTTAAAGTGCAGCGGCAAGGTGTAGAAGCTCGGATGCCGCGCGCTCTTGGCCGGGACGCCCACCAAAATCACCCGCCCCTGCGCCGCGGTCATCTCGTAGGCCTGCTCGATGAGGTCGGCGAGGCCGGTGTTTTCGATCGCCACGTCCGCGCCCGCCGGGCCAACGATCTTGCGAACCTCCTCGACGACATTGCCCCCGCGACCGTTGAGCGTGTGGGTCGCGCCGAACTTGCGGGCCAGCTCCAGCTTGTGGTCGTGCAGGTCCACGCCGATGATGGGGTGCGCCCCAACCATCGCGGCGAACTGGACAAGGTTCAGACCCACGCCGCCGGTGCCGAGGACGACGATGCTCTCGCCGATGCCCAGCTTCGCGTTGTTGTTGAGCACGCCCATCGCCGTAGTGGCGGCGCAGCCAAAGAGCGCGCCGGCCTCCGCGTCAAATCCCGCGGGCAGTTTTGTGAGCCGGTTTTCTGACACCACGGAATGCTCGCTGAACGTCGTAACCCAGCCGGAGTTGATGCGCGGGAAACGCGCGGACGTGTAGAGCGCGCCCGGCCCTTGCAGGCCCAGGCCCTTGCGCCAGTGGCACACCACTCGGTCGCCCGGCTTCACGTGCGTCACGCCCTCGCCGATCTCCTGCACGGTGGCGGTGGCTTCATGGCCAAGCAGGTGCGGTAAAAACTTGTCCGGCCCCTTCGCGCCCTCGATCTCGTTGATCTGCGCGCCGCAGATGCCGCTGCAATGAATCTTTACGAGCACCTGGCCGAAGCGCAGCGGGGCGGACTCGATTTCCTCGATCGCCAAGGGCTGTTTCAGCTCGGTGAGAATGGCGGCCTTGAACTTCATGCGCGCAGTGGGAAACGAACGCTCACTCGAAGTAGATGAACTCGTAATCGCCGGTGAAGCCGAAGTGCTGGTAGAGCCAGATCCACTCCGCTGTGTCGAAGAACGACTCGCAGGTCAGCGCCCAACACTGGAGGTTGAACAGCTCTTGCTCGCTCCGGTAGCTCTCCAGCATCACGTAGCCGCGCTTGCCCACGCGCTCGATTTCCGCCAGCGCCGTCTTCAGCTCGAACACCCGCAGGTTGTGCAAGCAGCCCAGCGAGATCACCAGGTCGAAATGCTTGTCGCCCCACGGATACGCGTCCTGCGCGCGGTAACGCATCAATTTGGGGCGAACCGGCTCCGGGGCCGTGGCCATGCCGTGACGCGAAATGTCGAAGCCGACCAGTTCCGCGTTGGGCAGCAACTGTTGCAGCTCATACAGCAGATGCGCCTTGCCGCAGCCCACATCGAGAATCTTCGCGTCCGACTTGAGGCCATAGTGGGCGATCATCTGCTCCGCCACCACCTTCCAGCGGCCGTCGTATTTGTAGCCGCCGTAGCCAAACCGCCGGTCGCCGTCCCAGTAGTCGAAGTCGTATTCCTTGGCCTTGAGCATGCAGGCGACTTTGTCGTCCACCATGCGGTCAATGTATTTGCGCGCCGTGCGCTTGTGCAGCGGCGTGAAGAAATTCATCAGTTGACCCATAAATGTCCGGCAGGGATACCGGAGCTCGGGCGCGAGGGGAAGTCAGGAAGTGGCTGTAGCCAGGTTCTCGCCGATGCCAGTCGCGGTCAGAGCGCAACGGCCTTGCCCGGAACGGGGTATGGGTAGCGACCATCGGGGCCGGGCTTGGGCTTGGGTGCCGCGTCCCACGCCAAGCGCTCGGGCATCAGATCGAGTTTCGAGTTCAGCGCTTCCTCCCAGGTCACGGGCTGCCCGCCGTAGGTGGCCATGCGGCCCATGATGGCGGTGAGCGAACTCTTGGCCCCGCGTTCGGCTTCGTTGTAGGGCCGGTTGTGACGGATGGCGTCGAAGAATGGGATGTGTTCGAGCCGATGGCCATCGTTGGCTTCGCCTTCCTTGGCTTGATAGCGCCAGGTTACGTTTTGCTTCAGGTCGCGAATGGCGAAGACGTTGCGCTCGGCCATCCAACTTCCCTTGGTGCCCTGCACGGCTTCGTAGACCTCGCCCTTGCACTTGGGAATCTGCCGGCACTGCGAATACATCCGCGAGCCGTCGGCATAGACATACTCGACGGCATGGTGGTCGAAAATCTCGCCGTGGTCCGGCTCGCTGAGGTAGGCGCGCCCGCCGAGGCCGGAGCAACTGACGGGGTAGCCCTGTTTGACCCAGTTGATCACATCGAGGTTGTGGATGTGCTGCTCGACGATGTGGTCGCCGGAAAGCCACGCGAACATATACCAGTTCCGGAGATGGTATTCCATCTCCGTGGGCGCGCGGCCTAGGAGCTTGGCGACCTGCTCGCGGATCATCTTCGGGCCCACGGGCGAGGTGTTCCAGTAGCAGCGCATCGAGACGATGTCGCCAATCTCGCCGCCGTGCAGGCGCTTCATGCTCTCCTGATAATTCGGCTGGTGATGCCGCTGGAGGCCGACGGCGACCTTGAGGTCTTTTTTCTTCGCTTCTTCGGCGGCTGCCAGAACTTTGCGGACGCCGGGCCCATCCACTGCCACGGGCTTCTCCATGAAGACGTGTTTGCCCTGCCGCACCGCCTCCTCGAACATCATCGGGCGGAAGCCCGGCGGGGTGGCGAGAATGACGACGTCCGCCTGCGCGATGGCCTGCTTGTAGGCGTCGAAGCCGAGGAACTTGTTTTCCTCCTTCACCGCGAGCTGGTCCTTGTGTTTTTTGAGCGAGGCCAAGCTGCGCTCCATGCGGTCAGGATGCACATCCGCCACGGCCACCAGCTTTACATCGCTGCCGGCCTGCATCGCGTGATCCGCCGCACCGGTGCCGCGTCCGCCCGCGCCGACGAGTGCGACCTTGATGGTGTCGCCGGGCGACGCGCCGTGCGCAAAACGGTCAACTGGCAGGGTGCCCAGCGCCGCGGCACTCGCGGCCAGCTTCGTGGAGGTCGAGAGAAAGTCGCGCAGCGAAACCGCGTGATGGGGCTTTTCGTCGTTCATGTTACTTGCAAAGCAACATGACAGACGGTCTGCGCCTTGCAAAGGCTACGATTCCGTCTTCAACCCGCCCCGGCCCTGCCCTACCCTGCGGGGGTGTCCGACATCGCTGCCGACTCGCCTGTCACGCGCCCCGTCGCCGCCCTGCGCGGCGTCGGACCGAGGCATGTCGAGTTGTTCGCCAAGCTCGGCATTAGGACCGTCGGAGATCTCCTCCTGCACGCACCGCGTCGTTACGAGGATCGACGCACCGGCTGCACCATCGCGCAGCTCAAGCCCGAAGCCCCCGCCACGGTGCTGGGCAAGATTGTCGCGCATGGCGTGAGCCACGCCAAGCAGCGCACGCTGTCCGTCTTCGAGTTCATCCTGGACGACGGCACCGGCCGGCTGCATTGCCGCTGGTGGAACCTGCCCTGGCTGGCGGAGAAGTTTCACGTGGGTGACGAGGTGTTCGTCCATGGCAAGCTCAAGTCACTCAAGCCGCGCACCATGGACCACCCGGAGACCGAGGTGGTGGAGGCGGGTGACGAAGCATCCACGCACCTGCACCGCATCGTGCCGGTTTACCCGCTCACGGACGGCCTGTCCCAGCGGTGGCTACGCGGGCTGCTCTGGCGGACGCTGGAGGAGTTCGGGGGGCAGATTCCCGAACGGCACGCGGAAGTGCTTTTGAGAGCAAGGTTGGGATCAAAATTACGAGCAGGAGCCGAAGCCGCAACAGCTCCTCTGGCTCCTGATCGTAATCCTAATCCTGCTCTCTCGCTGACCCGCGCCGCCGCCATCCGCTCGCTCCACTTCCCGGCCGAACTCCCCGATGCCGAGCGCGCCCGCCAGCGGCTCGCCCTCGACGAGTTTCTCGACCTCCAGCTCGCCATCCGCGCGCGACGCGAGAAACTTCTGACCAACGCCCGCTGCCAGCCCTGCAAAGGCGATAACCACCTCATTCGCCCGTTCCTCGCGCAGCTTGGCTTTTCGCTCACCGAAGCGCAAACCGGCGTCCTGCGCGAGATCCGTGCCGACCTCGCGCGCGGCACGCCGATGCGCCGGCTGCTGCAAGGCGACGTGGGCGCCGGCAAGACCGCCGTTGCCGCCTGCACCGCGCTCATGGCGTTGGAGAGCGGGCAGAATGTCGCGCTCATGGCTCCGACGGAAATCCTGGCTGAACAGCATTTCCGCAACTTCACGAAGTGGTTCGAGCCGCTCGGCGTCGCAGTGGAGTTGCGCACCGGCTCCCGAAAGCCCAGCTCCAACGCGGAACGGAAAACTCCAAACTCCCGACTGACCATCGGCACGCACGCCCTCGTGGAAGACTCCTTCACCGTGGAGCGCCTTGGGCTCGTCATCGTTGACGAGCAGCACAAGTTCGGCGTTGCGCAGCGCGAGCGGTTGCTGCGCAAGGGCCATTATCCCCACCTGCTGGTGATGACCGCCACGCCCATCCCGCGCACGCTCGGCCTTACGATTTACGGCGACCTCGACGCCTCGGTCATCACCGGCCTGCCACCGGGCCGCGGTGTCATCAAGACCTTCGTGCGCGGGCCGGACAAGCTGCCGAAGGTTTGGGCCTTCGTTCGCGATCGGCTTGCCGAGGGCCGCCAGGCTTACGTCGTCTATCCGCGGGTCGAGGACACGGACTTGAAGACGGGCACCAAGGCTGTGCTTGCCGAGTTCGAGAAGCTGGCCAAGGAACTCTCGCCGCATCGCGTCGGACTGCTGCACGGGCGTCTATCGGCCGAGGAAAAGGAATCGGTCATGGCCGGCTTCCGCGCGAACCGCGTGCAGGTGCTGCTCGCCACCAGCGTCATCGAGGTGGGCGTGGACGTGCCGAACGCGACGGTCATGGTCATCGAGAACGCCGAGCAGTTCGGCCTCGCGCAGCTGCACCAATTGCGGGGACGCATCGGACGCGGTGCCCATGATTCTTGGTGCATCCTCGTCGCCGCCAAGCTCACGGACGACGCCCGCGAGCGGCTCAAGGTCCTGGAGCAAACCACCGACGGCTTCGCCATCGCCGAGGCGGACCTGCGCCTGCGCGGGCCGGGCGAACTGCTTGGTCAGGCGCAGAGCGGCGCGCAGCAGTTCAGGTTCGCCGACCTTGCTCGTGACTTGGACCTGGCAAAGCTGGCGCGCGAGCTTGTCAATGAGCCGCACGCTTTGAGCAATGCGAGTGGTAAGCCAAAGTAACCTTGCAAGGTCAAGCTGCCTGACCGTTGGGCAGTTCTCCCACGGCATCGCCTGAACACCCACCCGAAGTTCCATGATAATCGGGTCCATTCGTTCTGGCTGGCGGCTCAGGCTCTGATCCATCCATTCTCGCGCCGTGACGAAGAAAGACGCAAATCTACCGGCGTCCCGCCCGCCCCTTGAGAGGATGCAGCGCATTCACCAGGCTTTGCACGCGGGTGGCTGTCCCAACGCGAACACGCTGGCCGCCGATCTTGAGGTCACGACGAAGACCATCTACCGGGACGTGGAGTTCATGCGGGACCGGCTGGGACTGCCCATCGCGTTTGACAAGCTGCGCAACGGCTACCACTACACTGAGGAGGTCGGCGCGTTCCCCACATTCCAGATCACCGAAGGCGAGCTGTTCGCCCTGATCGTGGCGGAGAAGGCGCTCCAGCAGTATCGCGGCACGAGCTTCGAGCGGCCCCTGCTCTCGGCCATCAAAAAAATGGAGCAGGGCCTGCCGGACACGATCACGCTCAACCTTGCGGACGTGGAGCAGACGATTTCCTTCCGCACGACCGCGGAACCCGTGCTGGACCTGGCGGTGTTTGACACGCTGGCCAAGGCCACGGCGGCGCGTCGGCAGCTTGAACTGACCTACCGCAAGCCCGGCCAGCGGGCACCCGAGCGCCGCATGGTGGATCCCTATCACCTCGCCAACATCAACGGCGAGTGGTTCCTCTTCGCCTACGACCACGGGCGCAAAGATGTTCGCACCTTCGCTCCGGCGCGAATCTTGGCCGTCAAGGAGACGGGCCGGAACTTCCCGCGGCCGCAAAAGTTTTCCCTCGAACGGCGGCTGCGCGACAGCTTCGGCGTCTACTCGGCCGAGGGCGAGTTTGCGGTGTGCATCCGCTTCGATGCCACGGCGGCGGATTACATCCGCGAGAAGCGCTGGCACGCGTCACAACAGATCACGGACCTGCCGGACGGGGGCCTGGAACTTCGGCTGAAGCTGTCGAGCCTTGGGGAAGTGGAGCGGTGGGTGCTGGCGTGGGCCGGCCGCGCGGTGGCGGTGACGCCGCCGGAACTGGTCGCGGCGGTGCGCGCCGGAGCGGCGAAGCTAGCGGAACGCCATGGGGTGAAGTAGTCGGCGAGTATTCAGTTTTCAGTGTTCAGTTTTCGGTGTCTATTGGGCGTTGGTCCGCGCTGGGCAAAGCTAAATCCCGGACTCTTAAACCAAAGCCGAACGGCAACGAACATGATCAAACCGCCCGAACCAAATCCGCATCACGTCAGCCCCTGGAAGTTCGTGGCTGCGCTCATCGTGGTGCTGGCGCTGGTGGGCTTGGGCTCATTGCTTGCGGTGCGCAAGGCGGAGAAGGATTACGCGCGCCGATACGATGCCCCCAAGGGTCTCGGGCATGCGCCGCCCATGCCACCAGACAAGGTCAGCCCGCCCGCTCCCAATCCAAACGACCATTCCTGGACCAATGGCATGAAGTGGATTCCCGGGGGCACCTTTCTGATGGGCTCGGAGGAGGGTCAGCCGGACGAAAAGCCCATCCACGAAGTCACGGTGGACGGCGTCTGGATGGACACCTACGAGGTCACCAACGAGGAGTTCGAAAAATTCGTGAAGGCCACGGGCTACATCACCATCGCCGAGCGCAAACCCCGGCAGGAGGATTTCCCCGACGCCCCGCCCGAGGCGCTGGTGCCGGGGTCCATTGTCTTCACGCCGCCGCCCGGTGAAGTGCCACTGCACAACCACATGGCTTGGTGGCGTTACGTGCCCGGAGCGAACTGGCGGCACCCGGAGGGGCCCGACTCGACGATCAAGGGGCGCGAAAAACACCCCGTGGTGCAGGTGGCGTGGTTCGACGCCATGGCTTACGCGAAATGGGCCGGCAAGCGCCTGCCGACGGAGGCTGAGTGGGAGTTTGCCTCGCGCGGCGGCAAGGAAAAGCTCACCTACACTTGGGGGAACGAGAAGACCCCCGAGGGCAAATGGCTCGCGAACATCTGGCAGGGAAGCTTCCCCAACGGCAACACCTTGCAGGACGGCCACAAGCTCCAGTCGCCCGTCGGCACCTACCCGGCCAACGGCTTCGGACTGCACGACATGGCTGGCAACGTCTGGGAATGGACAGCCGACTGGTATATGCCGGATTACTACGCCAAGAGCCCGAAGCTGAACCCGCAGGGGCCGCAGGAGAGCTATGACCCGAACGAACCCGGCGTGTGGAAACGCATCACCCGGGGCGGCTCCTACCTCTGCACCGAAGCCTACTGCTGGGGCTACCGCCCGGCGATGCGCATGAAAACCTCCCCCGACACGGGCCTGAATCACACCGGCTTCCGCTGTGTGCGAAACGGTCCGCCGGTTCCTAACGCCAACAACAAGTGACGTGGCGTCGGCCGCGGGAGGTTGCCGTCGAGGAGTTACCTGCCCGGTGACGAGAGAAATCGTCTCAGCATTTCCCGCACGGAATCGAAGGCAATTTCGTTGAGCTGGATTTGGTCACGGGCCAGCCAGCGGACTTCCGCCACCTCACCAGGATCGGTTTGCACAGTCATCGAATCCACGCGGCCAACGAAGAAGAAGTCCAGCACCTGATAGGTCACGCCACGATAGGGGTAGCTGTTAGGCAGCGAGCAGAAGTAATCCAGCCGCTCCACTTCGAGCCCGACCTCCTCGCGGATTTCCCGGCGCAAGGCATCTTCGGCCAGCTCGCCTGCGTCAATGAACCCGCCCGGAACGGTCAGCTTGCCCTGGTGCGGATCCTTCGCGCGCCGTATGAGCAGCACTTTGTCGTCGGGCCCAAGGAGCACGGCTCCGGCAGCGATGGCTGGATTGAAGTAGAAGAGAAAACCGCACGCACCGCAGTGAAAGGGAGCGGTGCCCGGTTGCGCAGCCGGCTGGCCGCACTTCGGACAATGAAGAAAGCAGTCGGCGGGTTTCATCGGCGGCTCAATACCCGCCTTTGCCAAGGTCGCCACCGCCACCTTGCGTCCCCTGCCCTGTCCGTTCAGCCGCCTCGCGGCGGCGATACTCATCAAGCATCGCGGCGGTCGCCGTCGCCCCGCAGCGCGAGCCCCCGAGGTCGCGGACCTTGATGAGACCGTCGAGGTCGCGCACGCCACCAGCGGCCTTCACCTGCACCTTGGTGGAGACGCTGGCCCGCATGAGCGCGAGGTCATGCTCGGTAGCGCCTTTGTAATTGTAGCTGCCATCGGGCTGCTTCACGAAGCCGTAGCCGGAACTGGTCTTCACCCAGTCCGCGCCGGCTCGCTCGCACAACTGGCAGAGCCGCACCTTGAACTCATCGCTGCCCAGGCCCGCGCCACCCTTGGTGAGATAATCGTTCTCGAAAATCACCTTTACCTTCGCGCCATGCCGATGGGCTTCCTCACAAACGACCTTCACGTCGAGCTCGACGTAATCCCAGTCGCCCGAGAGCGCCTTGCCGATGTTGATGACCATGTCGATTTCCGCCGCGCCGTCCCGACACGCCAGCTCCGTCTCGTAGCGCTTCGACTCAGTCGTGGAGTTGCCGTGCGGAAACCCAATGACGGCGCCGACAAAGACGCCGGTGCCCTTGAGCAACTCGGCGGCGCGCCGGACGTAGTAGGGTTTGATGCACACGGACGCGACCTGATATTTCGCAGCGAGCGCGCAACCCTCCTCCAGCTCCCGATCCGTCATGGTCGGGTGGAGGAGGGAGTGATCGATCATCTTGGCCAGTTCAGCGTAGGAGTATTTCATGTGGCAGGTCGGGGCGACGGGACATCAAGGAGCGTTCCCATCACACAAGCTTCGTTTTTATTGGCGCAAAGCCGGGTAAGGAAAAACTCTTTGCACCACGGCGGCAAGGCGTGTTTCAGCGGCTCCAGCTTCGCGTAGTCGGCTTGCCCCTTGAACTTGATGGTCACGATGAACTGTCGGCAACGTCCCTCGCGCACCCAGTCCAGCACCAGGCCGATGCTCCGTTCCGGCGCGGCGATCACATCGCACAGCAGCCAGTCCACCGGAACCTCCGGCACGAACTTGAACGCGTCACCTTGCTGGAAGCTCACCAGCGGGTTCGCCATCAAATCCTCCCGCAGCGGCGAACGATCGACGGAGATGACCCGGGCACCTCGGTTCACCGCCACGTAAGTCCAACTGCCGGGGCAGGCACCAAGGTCCACGCAGGTGTCGTCCGCGCCGATGCGCTGACCGAGCCGTTGCTCCGCTTCGAGGAGCTTGGCGAACGCGCGGCTGGGAGCCGTCTTGTCGCTGGCGACGGGCACTTCGCCCTTGGGGAAAGGCCAGACGCAGCGGCGGAGTTGCCACGGCTGCGGCGCGATGGCCAGCGAGAGAAACCCTGCGTCCGGCGCGGTCAGAAGCAGTTGCACAAGCGAGGTTGATTCGCGGAAGGGAGCCTCGCTTTCCTCCAATGTCCGTAGCAGATGCCGACGCTTCTTTCGCAACTGTTCCCGAAAGGCGTCGTGGATGAACCGCATCCGATTCTCACCGGCGCCTTCCCCGCCATAGTGCGGGGCAAGGTGCAACCGCCACGGTTGTCCCTCCGGCAATCGCGACGTCACCTCGAACAGCCGCTCGCTCCACTCACGGATGGACACGGCCCCGACGCCACAAGCATCGGGAAGCATCTGCCGCGCGAAGGCCAGCACCGGTGGCGTGCTCGCTTGGACGGCCACTTCTGTCCGCAGCAGCCCGGGCGCGACCAACTCGGTCTCCGCACCGACGAACATGCGCTTCAGCTCATCGGTGAGCAGCGGCTCATCGCCAGGTTCGGTGAGGAAGAGGTGCATTGAGAGTGACTCGCGGCCGGAGCGCCGGTCTCCGACCCGGCGTGCCTCCGCTCACTAAGTTGAACGCGCCGGGTCGGAGACCGGCGCTCCGTCGTCAGGCCAGCTCCAATCCCCGCATCGTGCCCGTGCTGCTGGCAAACTTGCTGGCCTCGATGCCCAGCCGTTGCAGCACGGAGACGTAGAGGTTGGGCAGCGGGTAGTTCTGCTTTTCGTCGAAGGCGAGGTGCTGGCCGTGCTTGAAGCCGCCGCCCACGAGCATCATCGGCATGTTCTTCGTGTCGTGACTGGATGCATTGCCAAGGTTCGAGCCGTAGAGCACGGCGGTGTTCGCCAACAGGTCGGAGCCGCCTTCCTTCGAGGCCTTGAGCTTTGCGAGGAATCCGGCGAGCAATTTCATCTGTTCCAGCTCGATGATGCGGAGTTGGGCGAGCTTCTCCGGGTCTTTGCCGTGGTGTGAGAGGTTGTGCCAGTCAATCGTGATGCCCTTCACCGGCGGCACGCTGTTGTGGCCGGAGATGGCCACCGTGATGACCCGCGTGGAGTCGGTCTGAAGCGCCAGGTGCGCGAGGTCGAACATCAATTGCGTCCGTGCGACGAAGTCGGCGGCGTTTTGCACATCCGTCGGCGGCGGGACATTCACCTGAGGCTTGGGTTTCTGGGCCCAAGCCTCCGCGAGTTTCAGTCGCTGCTCCACCTCGCGGACGGTGGTGAAATACTCGTCCAGCTTCTCGCGGTCGCGCGCCGTCACGCGGGCGGAAAGGCGTTTCGCATCGCCAGCGACGGTGTCCATGATGCTCTGCCCGTCGCGGAGGCGGTCGCTTTGCTGCGCGACCTCCTTGGCTGTGCCGTTCACGAAGAGCTTTTTGAACACCTCGCTTGGCCGGGAGTCCGCAGGCACCTTCACACCGCTGCGCGAGACGGAGAGGCCCACGCCGCCGTTGCCCGTATTGAGCACGAGACTGCCAAAGCGCGTCGCGGGCGGGAGTTTCTCCAACACAAACTGGTCGAGGGAAATCGTGTTGCGGAAGCTGCTCGCGCCCGGATGCGGCGCGGCGCTGAGGAAGCTCGCCTCGCTCGAATGCCCGCCGTCCACCTCGGGATGCGAGACGCCGGAGAAGACGGTGAGGTCGTTGCGGAAGTCCTTCAGCGGCTCCAGATAGGGCGTCAGCTCGAAGTCGCGGCCCGCCTGCTTCGGAAACAAATTTTCACCGTGGATGCCGAGCGTGGTGCAGCAGGCCACCAACCGCCGAATTGGCCCGGCGGTGGCTGCTGCGCGCGTGGCGGGTGTGAAAGTCTCCAACGCCGGCAGCGCGAGCGTGACGCCAGCAGCGCGAAGGAAAGAGCGGCGGGAGAGCGAATCGTTCATAGCACGTGGCGCGGAACCTAGTCCGGCTTCACACAGACGACGAGGAGGAAATCCCGGATTCGGACGGCTGCGAGAGCTTGGCGGCAAGGCGCACGGCCGCGAAGAGGTTCGCCGCGCTGGCCTTGCCCTGCCACGCGATGTCGAAAGCCGTTCCGTGGTCCACGCTGGTGCGGACGACCGGCAGACCGAGCGTGGTGTTGACGGCAGAATCAAACGCCAGCGCCTTCATCGGGATGAGGGCCTGGTCGTGATACATGCAGATGAAGGCGTCCGTCTCGCGGCGGCGCGCGGGGAGAAACGCGGTGTCCGGCGGGAGCGGCCCGACGATGTTCAAGCCGGCTTGCCGCGCGGCTTCAATCGCCGGCGCGATGATGCGCTCCTCCTCACCGCGACCGAACAACCCGTGCTCACCCGCATGCGGGTTCAGCCCCAGCACGGCGAGACAAGGCGCGCGTCCGCGCTGGCGGCGCACGGCGTCGGCGGTCAGTTCAATCACGTCGAGAATGCGCTGCGTCGTCAGCGCGGCGGGAACTTCGTGGTAGCCGATGTGGACCGTCACGAGGCTGCACGTCAGCTCGTCCGCGAAGAAGGTCATGCAACTGCGCTCCGCCCGCATCCGCTCCGCGAAAATCTCCGTGTGGCCAGGATACTTGTGGCCGGCGGCATGGAGCGCCTCCTTGTTGAGCGGCGCGGTGGTGATGGCATCCACCTCGCCCGCCAATCCGGCAGCGATAGCGGCAAGGACGTAGCGAAACGCCGCGTCACCGCAGCGTGCGTCCACCTTCCCCGGCGTCACGGCAGCCGCGTCCACGCACCGCAAATCCAGCACGCTGGGCGCGCGAACTTCGTGGCTGCGCTGGGGCCAGTCGGCTTGGGTAATGACCGGGGCGTTGAACGGCAGCTCAAGTTTCTCCGCCACGCGCTGCAGCAAATCCGCGTCACCGAAGACAACTGGCACGCATTCGCGCGCGAGGTCGGCGTTGTTCAGCAAGCGCAGGCAAATCTCCGGCCCAACCCCGGCGGGGTCGCCCATCGTGACTGCGATGCGTGGAAGAGGACTTGTCATCGGCCCGAGCATGAGCAATTCATCGGCGAGGGGCAACGCAATGGAGCGCGGACGCCTACGTCGGCAAGGAGCAGCTTTGGCTTTCGGAAGCGGCTGCGGACGTGGGCGTGCGCGCTCCACCTCACGGCTTCACTTCCACAATGCAGTCGAACAACTCCCCCAGCCGCTTGCCGCCGCGCGTGATGTCGAAGGCCACGTGACGGATGCCGGGCGGGGCGTCCGCTGCGGCGGCGAGGCGGAGCGTGAACTGCGTCCGGCTCTGCGCGGGCACGCTGCTCGTCCAGCGGCCCGACGTCGCCGACAGGCCCGGCGGCGCGTGCGGCAGGATATCGAAGGCCACCGGCTTCGCCTCGAAGTTCCGCACGTTCACCGTCACCTCGACCGTCTCGCTGCGCTTCACGGACACGCGATGCGGCTCCGCGCGCACCCAGAACGGGTCGAACCACCAGCGATACTCCAGCTCGCTGCTCAGGCCCCGGAACGCATCGCGCATCTCGTAGCTCCACTTGCGGTAGCGCTCGATGAACGCCGCCGGCTTGTCCATCACGAAGGAGTGGCCGCCCAGCAGGATGTCCGGCTTGAGCTTCGAGAGATACTCCGCGCCGACGATGTAGCCCTCGTCGAGGATGCCGCTGGTGCGCGCGCACATCGCTTCGTGACCGTTCTGCTTTGGGTCGGCGGGGTTGCCGAAAATGTTGTCGCCGGTGAAGGCCACCTTGCGCCCATCAATCATCCCCGTGAGGCACAGGCCGAACTCCGTCTGGCCCGGCATCCAATCAATCGTGAAGCGGAAGCCCTCCCAGTCGAACGTCTCGCCGGACTTGAAGAGCCGGTCGAACTTGATGCGCTCGACGCCGTTGCCGTAGGCCTGAATCGGCGCGGCGTAGTCAAACGCCTCGGGCCGCTCGCACACGTCCTTCATCCGGTTCAGCGCCCAGAACTGCGTGCCCCAGTTCTTCTTCAAGTGCGGCGCTTGCAGGAAGTGGTCGCCGTGCATGTGCGTCAGCACCATCGCGTCAATCGCCTTGAGCCCGAGCTTCTGGCGCATCCCCTCCAGCGCGGTGTCGAGGACGTTGGTTTGAATCAGCCCGCAATCCACCACCAGCGCGCGGCCGCTGTCGGCGAGGATCAGGTAGAAGTTCGGCGCGAAGTTCGGGCCACGGAACTTGAACACGTGCTTCGAGACCTGCCAGACGTTCGGCACCACCGTCGGCTGCGAGGTCGTGTCTTGCGCGGCGGGTGCGAAGGACATCACGGGATAGCCACGCACGAGCAGGCGCTCGAGGTGGTAGAGCTTCTGCTGGAACTCGCCGATTTGCTGCTTCGCGTTCGCGATGGCCGGCCCGTGCGACGGCAGCATCCACGCGGGATTGTAGGCGGCGATTTGCCCGCTGCCGTTCGCGATGGCCCACACGCCGGCGGCGAAACCGTAATCCCAGTCGGTGTCGAACCACGTGTGCATCTTCGCCCCGTCCATCATCACGTCGCCGGTGAACGCGAGCCAGCGCCCGCCCTCGTTGAGGAAGTAGGACATCCCGCCGGGTGAATTGCCGCGCGTGTCCACGCAGCGGAACTCCCGTCCGCGCCAGGTGAACGTGTCCATCCGCTGAAAGGTCTGGTCCAGCTTGATGGGCTCGACGGCGGGACGGACGTAACTGGAGCCGTGGACCGTGAACGCGTCGCCGAGGCGCACAATCATCTTTCGATAGCTCGCCGGGTTCTCGAAGAGCGCCCGCTCGAACTCCGGCGCGGCGAGCTTCACTCCCCTGCCCTGCAACTTCGGCGCGCCCTGACACTGCTCGCGGTGATGATGCGTGAACAGCACCCACTCGACGCGCTTCACGCCAATCTCCGCGAGGTGGTCCAGCACACTGCCGTCACCGAGGTCAATCAGCAGCGCCGACTCGCCATCGCGGACGATGTGGACATTGCAGGTGTCGGTCCAGGTGAAGAGGTTCGGGTGGCGCTTCGCATCGGGCTGGGTGAAGCGACCGGGCGCGGCGAACACCTGCGACGCAAGGAGGAGCGTGAGAGCTGCGGCACGGAGCAAAGCGCGGCGGGTCAAGGCGGAGCGCGATGACGGAATCATGGGATGGAAGGGCGACACGGGGTTTCCGACTAAGAAGCGGCCCGGCGGCTTCAAGCGGAAAGCCCTTTCATGAAAAGTCAGCCGAACGACCCCACGTTGCAGTCCTCCCATAAATCAAACCGGCCGGCGCGGGGAGCGTCGGCCGGTTGGTTCAAGAAGCGCTTTTGAACACGGCGTGGTTGCCTGGCAACCAGAGGACTCGGTCTGCGCTACCTAACTTTGTCTTGATTCCGACCAACGGGTTAGCAACCTCTCCCAGACAAGCCAAGGAAAATCTATGGGAACGAAAGCCATCTCCGCAGACCTCGAACTCGCCTTCGATGTCGGCCACAGCTCCATCGGCTGGGCCGTCCTCCAATCGGCCCCGTCTGCGACCGCCCAGACGACCTCCCCTGCCCTGCTCGGCTGCGGGGTCGTCACCTTCGGGGCCGACGACTGCCTCGCGAGCAAACGCCGTGACTACCGCCGCCAACGCCGTCATGCCCGCTCTACCCGGCAGCGCATCGCTCGGATGGAGAAGCTCCTCGCGCACTTGGGCGTGCTCTCCGCTGAACAGCTCGCGGCCAAACATCAACCAGCCGGCGGCCACTCCGCCCCGTGGCTGCTCGCCGCGCGGGTGCTGGCCAGCAACGGAGCCAAGGAACAGCTTCTCGACTGGCCAACGCTCTGGGACGTGCTTCGCTGGTATGCCCACAATCGGGGTTATGATGGCAACCGCCGCTGGAGCGAGGCTGACTCCGCTGAGGCTGCCGAGGACACGGAAAAGGAGCAGCACGCCATCGCCCTGATGACCGAGAACAAGACGGAGACAATGGCTGAAACGCTCTGTGCTGCGCTTGGACTGAAACCGATGGGCGACCAGCAAGCCTCTCAGAAGAACTTCAAACGCCTCAACGCCGCCTACCCCCGCCGCGTGGTCGAAGCCGAAGTCCGCCGCCTGCTCGACTTGCACGCGGGCAAGCTCCCGAAACTCGACGCCGCCTTCATCAAGGCGGTCATGGAGGACTGGAAAGCCATCCCCGTTGTAGCGGCGGTCTATGACCGCCGTTCCCCTGCCGATGCCGAACGGCGCTCACAGAGCGCCGCTACAGGCATTCAACTGCCCGCGCGTTACTCCGGCGGCCTGCTCTTCGGCCAGCTCGTCCCGCGCTTCGACAACCGCATCATCACCCGCTGCCCCATCACCGGCGACAAAGTCCCAAACAAGCTCTCGCCCGAGTTCCTCCGCTACCGCTGGGCGATGCAACTGGCAAACATCCAAGTCGCCGGCTCGCCACAGGAGAAACTCCACAAACTCTCAGCGGACCAACGCAAGACGCTTCACGACCTCATGCTGGCGAAGGGCGCGCTCACCGAGGGCGAGTTGAAGAAGGCCGTCCGCGCCCTGCCCGGCGTGGTGCGCGACAACCTCGACACCATGCTCATGCACCCGGACGCGAAGGACGCCCTCGTCTTCGACCCCGTGCAAAAGCTCCTCGCCTCCGCTGAACTGGCTCCCTTCTGGGCCACGCTCCCTGAAAACTTGCAGGCCCGCTTCCGCGGCAAGCTGCGACATGGCAAAGCAGTAACCCTTGCCGACCTTCGCATGGCGCTGGCCGATGCCACGGTCTTCGACGCTGAACTCCAGCGTCAGCTCGACGCGCAAAACACGCGCAAGGCAAAGAAACAGCCCGCCCTCTCCCGCGAGAACTTCCTCGCGCAGTCCTTCGATGCCCGTAAAGCCCTCGCCCGGCTCAGTGGCCGCGCGCCCTACGCCCGCCCGCTCCTGAAGCAGGCCTACGAGCAAGTCCTCGCCGGCAAAGACCCGCGCGAAGACGGCGGCTGCCTCTTCCGCTCCGAGGAAATCCGCCAGCGCGAGTTGCAGAAGAAATTGGAAGACCAGACCAACAACCATCTAGTCCGCCATCGCCTGCTCATCCTGGAGCGGCTCTTGAAGGACTTGGTGAACGCCCCCGAGTTCGCGGCGGGTCAACCTGAGCGGGTCGGGCAAGTGACCATCGAAGTGAACCGCGACTTGCGGGAGTTCTCCGGCATGACCCGCAAGGCCATCGAGATGGACCTCGGCTCCCGGCTCAAGAATTTCAAGAGCGTGTCCGACAAATTGGAAAAGGCGTTCGACTCGCAGACCTACAATGGCAAGCCAGTCCAAGTTACCGCCGGGCTGATTCGCAAGGCTCGCATCGCGGAAGACTTGGGTTGGGAGTGTCCTTACACCGGCAAGCCCTTCGAACCAATCCACTTGGTGTCTTGCAAGGTGGACAAGGACCATATCATCCCCTACACGCAACGCCCCTCCAACTCGCTTGATTCTCTGGTTGTCACCTTCGCCGAAGTGAACGGCATGAAGCAGAATCGCACGGCCTGGCA